>MKWU01000961.1_pt1 | contig 52769 bp, 60 predicted proteins | sample 809101 | NCBI WGS metagenome assembly MKWU01 (sample SAMN05860141, study PRJNA318959) | sponge metagenome | host: Aplysina aerophoba | place: Slovenia: Piran, Adriatic Sea, Gulf of Piran | collected 2013-05-07 | reverse complement strand
CCGGGCGACAGCGTGAGCATCAGCGTGGAGCTGATCACGCCGGTGGCGCTGGAGAAGGGGCTTCGGTTCGCGATTCGGGAAGGCGGCCGGACCGTCGGCTCGGGAACCATCACGGATATCGTGGAGTAACAGGCCTGGACCCGAGAAAGCCCCCGCGGGCGGAGCTCGGACCCTCTCAGGCGGGATGCACCGCACGATGGCGACGTTCAGCGAAAAGATTCGGATCCGGTTGAAGGCCTACGACCATCGCGTCCTGGACCAGTCCGCGACGGAGATCGTCGATACGGCCCGGCGAACCGGCGCGCGGCTCGCGGGTCCGATTCCACTGCCGACGGACAAGAACAAGTGGACGGTCCTGCGCTCGCCGCACGTCGACAAGAAGTCGCGCGAGCAGTTCGAGATTCGCACGCACAAGCGACTGATCGACATCTTCGAGCCGACGTCCCAGACCGTCGACGCGCTCATGAAGCTCGACCTGCCGGCAGGCGTGGACGTCGAGATCAAGGCGTTCGGCAAGGAGCACGGGTAGCGTGGGCGGCCAGGTTCGCGGTCGGGGGCCGGTGTGATGGTGACGGGAATCATCGGCCGCAAGGTCGGCATGACGCAGGTGTTTCGCACGGACGGGGCCGCGCAGCCCGCGACGGTGCTCACCGCCGGGCCGTGCGTCGTCGTCCGCCGGAAGGACGTGGACCGCGACGGCTACCAGGCGGCGCAGATCGGGCTGGTCGAGGACCGCGCGGTGCGCGTCTCGAAGCCCGTTGCGGGCCTGTACGCCCGGGCCGGCGTCCCGCCGACACGCATCCGGCGAGAAGTGGCAATCGGCGACGGCCAGGCGCCCGAGGCAGGCGAGCAGGTGCTCGTGTCGCTGTTTTCCGAGGGCGACCAGGTGGACGTGTGCGGGCTCAGTCGCGGCCGCGGCTTCCAGGGCGTCGTGAAGCGGCACGGTTTCGGCGGCGGGCGGGCGACGCACGGCTCGATGTTCCACCGCGCCCCGGGCTCCATCGGTCAATCCTCCTACCCGTCGCGCGTCCTGAAGGGCATGCGCGGACCGGGTCGGATGGGCGGTGATCGGGTGACCGTCCGCAACTTGCGGGTGATCGCCGTCGACGTCGAGAATCACCGCCTCGTGGTCAACGGGGCGGTGCCGGGTGCGCCCGGCGGTTACGTCGTCATTCGCAAGGCGATCGCGCCGAGGCGACAGCCGGCGGCGAAGCCGGTGGAGGAAGCGCCGAAGGGCAGACGGAAGGGCAGGTAGCGGTGGCGCGCCGCGCATGGGGGAGCTCGAGCTCTGCCGCGCGGGAACCCCGGCCTGTCGGATGGACGCGATGACGATTGACGTGGTCAACGGTCAGAACGAGAGGGTCGGCGCCCTCGACCTCAGCGACGAGGTCTTCGCCGGTCGTGTGCACGGTGCGCTGATCTGGGAATCGGTCGTGCACGAGGAGGCCAGCCGGCGGCGCGGGACGCACGCCACCCTGACGCGGGGCCGCGTGAGCGGAACCGGCCGCAAGCCGTGGCGGCAGAAGGGGACCGGCCGCGCGCGCGTCGGCGAGGCCCGCAACCCGCTCTGGCGGGGTGGGGGGACGGTCTTCGGTCCGGAGCCGCGCAGCTACGCGTACCGCATGCCCAAGAAGATGATTCGCGGCGCGCTGCGCTCCGCGCTGCGGCAGCGCCTCGGCGACGGCGGCGTCATCGTCATCGACGAGCTCGCGCTCGAGTCCGAACGGCCGCGAACGCGCGAGGCGGCAGCGTTGCTCGAACGGCTGGGCGTGGACGCGGGCGCCGTCCTCGTCGACGTTCACCCGGACGAACGCCTGGAGCAGGCGGCGCGCAACCTGCCCGGCGTGCGCGTGGTCGCCTCGAATCGGCTTACCGCGCGCGACGTGATGGTCGCCGGGCGCGTGATCGCCAGTCGGGCCGCCGTGGAGCATCTGGCGCGGGTGCTGGAGCAATGAAGCAGACGGACGTCATTCGGGCGGCGCTCATCACGGAGAAGACGACCGTGCTGCGGGAGGCCGGCCAGATTCTCGTCTTCAAGGTTGCGCTCCACGCCACCAAGGTCGAGATCAAGCGGGCCGTGGAGCACTTGCTGAACACGAAGGTGGAGTCGGTGCGGACGGCCATCATGCACGGCAAGATCAAGCGCCAGGGGCGCTTCGCCGGGCAGCGGCCGGACTGGAAGAAGGCCTACATCCGCCTGCGCGCCGGAGAGCAGGTGCCGGAGTTCCTGGAAGGCGCCTGAGGGCCGACACCGGGGAAAGTGCGTCAAGATGGGGATTCGCAAGTACAAGCCGACGTCGGCCGCCCGTCGATTCCAGAGCGTACCGACGTTCGAAGAGATCACGACGGACAAGCCCTACCGCCCCCTGGTCCGACCGCTGAAGAAGTCGGGCGGGCGCAACAACCACGGGGAGATCACGATCTGGTGGCGCGGCGGAGGGCACAAGCGCGCCTACCGGATCATCGACTTCAAGCGGGACAAGCGCGACATCCCGGCCCGGGTGACGACGGTCGAGTACGACCCCAACCGCTCGGCACGCATCGCACTGGTCAGCTATGCCGACGGCGAGAAGCGCTACATCCTGCACCCGGTCGGGGTCAAGGTCGGCGACGTGGTGATCTCCGGCGACAAGGTCGACATCCTGCCGGGCAACACGCTGCCGTTGGCGAACATACCGCTCGGGACCCAGGTGCACAACGTGGAGCTCAGACCCGGCAAGGGGGGGCAGCTCGCCCGCAGCGCCGGGTCGTCCGTGCAGGTGGTGGCCAAGGAAGGCAAGTACGTCACCGTGCGGCTGCCGTCCGGAGAGACGCGATTGATCATGCCGCGCTGTCTGGCGACCATCGGCCAGGTGGGCAACGTGGATCACGAGAACGTCCGGATAGGCAAGGCCGGCCGCCAGCGTTGGCGCGGCCGCCGTCCGCACGTGTGCGGCAACGCGATGAACCCGGTGGACCATCCGCTGGGCGGCGGGGAGGGGCACGCCGCCGGTGGCCGGCACCCGGTCTCCCCCTGGGGTGTGCCGACGAAGGGGTACAAGACCCGCAAGAAGAAGCCGTCGGATCGCTTCATCATCTCGAGAAAGAAGAAGCGCTAGGAGTCTGCGCCGTGGAACGGTGCGGACTCCCCGAGGGACGGTGGGGCGGGAATCGGAGCCGCGGGCGACGGTTTCCGGGTCAGCGGCAGGGAAAATGCCGGCGGCGACCGCCGGCGCAGGAGCGTTCGCACCAGGGATGAGGCCTTCATGAGTCGTTCGTTGAAGAAGGGGCCGTTTGTCGATCTGCCGTTGCTCGAGAAGATCGAGACGATGAACCGGAGCGGCGACCGGAAGGTCATCAAGACGTGGTCGCGCCGGTCCACGGTCGTGCCCGAGATGGTCGGACACACGGTCGCGGTGCACAACGGCAAGAAGTTCGTCCCCGTGTACGTGACCGAGAACATGGTGGGCCACAAGTTCGGCGAGTTCGCCCCCACCCGCTTGTTCCGGGGACACCGGACGAAGAGCGAGAAGGCGGCCTCGGTCGGCAGGTCCGGAGGCGGCCGATGATCGAGGGACGGGCCACGACGCGTTACGTGCGGACGTCGGCGCAGAAGGCGAAGCTGGTCCTCGACCTCATTCGAGGCAGGAATGTGGACGCGGCGCTCGCCACCTTGCGGTTCTCTCCCCGGAGCGTGGCGAAGGACGTGGAGAAGACTGTGCTCTCCGCCGTTGCGAACGCGCAGCAGCAGGAGGGAGCGAGCGACGATGTCGAGCGACTCTCGGTCTGGGCGTGTCACGCGGATCAGGGCCCGACGCTGAAGCGCATCCGGGCCGCACCGCAGGGCCGGGCGTTTCGGATATTGAAGCGCACGGCGCATCTGACGGTCGTCGTGCGGGAGCGTCCCGGGGTGGCCACGGTGGCTCGCGTGGGCCGTACGGACGCGCCCGAGGCGGAGGCGGACTAGGTCATGGGACAGAAGGTACATCCGTACGGATTCCGCCTCGGCTTCAACAAGACGTGGCGTTCGCGCTGGTACGCCGACCGCGACTACGCGAAGCTGCTCCACGAGGATCTGGCTCTGAAGCGCGACCTGAAGGCCCGCTTCTCCCATGCGGGCGTCTCGAAGATCGAGATCGAGCGGGCGGCCAACAAGCTGAAGCTCGACATCTACACGTCGCGTCCCGGCATCATCATCGGCAGGAAGGGGACGGAGGTCGACAAGCTCAAGACCGAGGTCCAGAAACGCACCAACCGCGAGGTCTTCATCAACATCCAGGAGATCCAGAAGCCGGAGCTCGACGCGCAGTTGATCGGCGAGTCGGTCGCGCTCCAGCTCGAGAAGCGGGTCGCCTTCCGGCGCGCGATGCGCAAGGCGGTCGAATCGGGCCTTCGTTTCGGGGCGCGCGGCATCAAGGTGCGGGTGGGCGGTCGTCTCAACGGCGCGGAGATCGCGCGCTCGGAATGGTACCTGCACGGGCAGCTTCCGCTGCAGACCCTCAGAGCGGACATCGACTACGGATTCGCACAGGCCCGGACCACCTACGGCGTGATCGGAGTCAAGGTCTGGCTCTACAAGGGCGAGCGGCTCGAACCGCAGGTGGGTCGCGAAGAGGAGTACCGGGCGCCCCGTCGCGGGGCGCGTCTGCAGGGACCGAGGTGACGCATCGTGTTGATGCCGAAGAAGGTCAAGTATCGCAAGCAGCACCGTGGCCGCATGGCGGGGAAGGCGTGGCGCGGGTCGTCCGTGTCGTTCGGCGACTATGGACTCAAGGCCCTGGAGCCGTGCTGGATGACGGATCGGCAGATCGAGGCCGCGCGCGTCGCGATGACACGGTTCATCAAGCGCGGCGGGAAGATCTGGGTCCGCGTCTTTCCGGACAAGCCGATCACCAAGAAGCCTCAGGAGACGCGGATGGGCAAGGGGAAGGGTGCGCCCGAGCAATGGGTGGCCGTCGTGCGTCCCGGCCGCATCCTGTTCGAGATGGAAGGCGTCAGCGCGGCCGACGCGGAGCGGGCGATGACCCTCGCCGCTGCCAAGCTGCCCATCGGCACCCGGTTCACGACCCGGTTCGGCGAGGCGGGTGCCCGGTGACCAAGATCGCCGAGTTGCGTGAGTTGGGAGCGGACGACCTCGCGCGTCGGGAGCGCGAGATTGACGACGAGATGTTCCGGCTGCGACTCCAGCGGTCGACCGGCCAGGCCGAGGCGCCGCACAAGATGCGCGATTTGCGCAGGGACCGCGCTCGAATCAAGACTTTGCTGCGCGAGCGGGAGCTGGCCGCCTCGGGGGATAGCGATGGGTAAGGGGCGCGAAGTCTTGGGCGTCGTCGTTCGCGACAAGCTGGACCAGGGTGTCATCGTCGCCGTCGAGCGGCACGTGAGTCACGGTGTCTACGGGAAGATCCAGCGCCGCACCTCGAAATTCATGGCGCACGACGAGGCCAACACGGCGAAGGTCGGAGACCGGATTGCCATGGTCGAGTCGAGACCGCTCAGTCGGCGGAAACGCTACGTGGTGACGCGCGTCATCGAACGCGCCGAAGTGATCTAGGCCATGATTCAGATGCAGTCCGTCCTTGATGTGGCGGACAACTCCGGAGCTCGCAAGATAGCGGTCATCAATCCCCTCGGGGGGGCGACCGGGCGCTACGCCAGGCTGGGCGACGTCGTCACGGCATCCGTGAAGGAGGCCGCGCCGGCCGCCGGCGTCAAGAAGGGGCAGGTCGTCAAGGCCGTCATCGTTCGCACCCGGAAAGAGCAGCGGCGGCGTGACGGCAGCTACATTCGCTTCGACCGAAACGCGGCGGTCCTCGTGAACGATCAGAACGAGCCGATCGGCACGCGCGTCTTCGGCCCGGTCGCGCGGGAGCTGCGCGAGCGCAAGTTCATGAAGATCATCTCTCTCGCGCCGGAGGTCCTGTAGGGATCGCCGGCCGCGCGAAGCCGACGAGGACGCTCGAACGATGTCTCGACTCCAGACGCCCGTTCGCAAGAACGACAACGTGATCGTGGTGGCCGGCAAGGACCGCGGCAAGCGAGGTCGCGTGCTCAAGGTGCTGCCGGCCAGGAACCGCGTCGTCGTCGAGGGGGTCAACTTCATCAAGCGGCACACGCGGCCGAATCCGCGCGCCAACGTCAAGGGCGGGATTGTCGAGCGCGAGGCGTCGCTGCACGCCTCCAACGTGCAGATCGTCTGTCCCGAGTGCGGCGCCCCCACGCGGATCGGGCGACAGTTGCTCGGCGACGGGCGGAGCGTGCGGGTGTGCCGCAAGTGCGACGGAGCGGTGGACAAATGAGCCGGTTGCGGGAGCGTTACCAGAACGAGGTCGTGCCGGCGCTCCGGAAGGAGTTCGGGTACGAGAACCCCATGGCCGTGCCCAGGCTCGAGCGGGTTGTGGTGAACATGGGGCTGGGCGAGGCCACCCAGAACGCGAAGCTGATCGACGTGGGGGCGGACGAGCTTGCCCGCATCACCGGCCAGCGCCCGGTCACGCGCCGCGCGCGCAAGTCGGTCGCGCAGTTCAAGGTGCGCCAGGGGATGCCGATCGGCGTCATGGTCACCCTCCGCGGCGAGCGCATGTTCGAGTTCCTGGACCGTCTCGTGTCGATCGCGCTGCCGCGGGTCCGCGACTTCCGCGGCGTCCCGCAGCGCGGGTTCGACGGGCGAGGCAACTACACGTTGGGCTTGAAGGACCAGCTCATCTTCCTCGAGATCGACTACATGAAGGTCGACAAGGCGCGCGGAATGAACATCTCCGTCGTCACCACGGCGAACACGGACGAAGAAGGCCGCAAGCTGCTGCAGTTGATGGGCATGCCGTTCCGGCAGAACTGACACGACGAACCATGGCTACGACCGCGAAGACCGTCAAGGATCGGCGCCCGGCGAAGTTCAAGGTGCGCGCGCGCAACCGCTGCCGGCTGTGCGGACGCCCGCGCGCGTACCTCCGCAAGTTCGCGCTCTGTCGCCTCTGCTTCCGGCGGCTGGCGCTCGAGGGGGAGATAGCCGGCGTCGTCAAGAGCAGTTGGTAGCTCGGGCGGCGCCCATGAGCCGCGTCCGGGTCGGTGAGCGGGCGCGGGAGGTGTTGGGATCGGAGTGCTATGGCTGATCAGATTGCCGATATGCTGACGAGGATTCGCAACGCGGCCCTGCAACGGCGGTCGCGGGTGGATGTCCCGGCATCCCGCATAAAGGCCGACATTGCGAGGATCCTCCAGAGCGAAGGCTACATCCTCGGGTTCAAGCAGGTGGAGCTCCAGAATCCCCATGGGAGCTTCCCGCTGCGGACGTTGCGAATCTATCTGAAGTACGGGCCTCAGGGGGAGCGCGTGCTGACGGGGCTCGAGCGGGTCAGCCGGCCCGGGCGCCGCGTGTACTACGGGCGCGACAAGGCTCCGCCGGTGCTCGCTGGGCTCGGCACGAGCATCCTGACGACGTCGCGCGGCGTGATGACCGGTCGCGAGGCGGCGCGGGCCGGAGTGGGCGGCGAAGTGCTGTGCAACGTGTGGTAGCGGCGAGCCGCGATCGGGGACCGACATGTCGCGAGTAGGCAGGAAGCTCATACCGATCCCGCAGGGCGTCAAGGTGCAGGTGAGCGCAGACGCCGTCGAGGTCGAGGGCCCGAAGGGGAAGCTGCGGCAGGCTCTGCCGCCGGGAGTCCGGTTCGAGGAACGGGAAGGCGTGCTCCAGGCCTTCCCGGTTCGGGCGGACGACACGTCCCTGCGCAAGTTCCATGGGCTGGCGCGGAGCCTCGTCGCCAACGCGGTACACGGGGTCGCGCAGGGCTTCAAGAAGGAGCTCGACATCGTAGGGATCGGCTACCGCGCGGAGAAGACGGACGGACAGGTGGTGTTCGCGCTGGGGTACTCGCATCCCATTGCCCTGGACATCCCCGCCGGAATCGACATCGCCGTGGACAAGCAGACGCACATCACGGTCAGCGGCATCGATCGGCAGCGAGTGGGCCAGGTGGCGGCGAACATCCGGGCGTTGCGCAAGCCGGACCCCTACAAGCAGAAGGGGATTCGCTACACCGGCGAGGTGCTGAAGAAGAAGGTGGGCAAGACGGGTGCGTAGGAGATGAAGGTCAAGACGAAGAAGGATCGGCGCGAGCGCATCCGCCTCCGCCAACGCCGCAGGTTGCGGGGGACGCCGGACCGACCGCGGCTGGCCGTCGTCCGGAGCTTGGCGCACATCTCGGCGCAGGCGATAGACGACGAGGGGGGCCGCACGCTCGCGTCCGCATCGAGTATGGAGTCGAACGTCAAGGCCGCGTTCGCCGACGGGGCCGGCGGCGGGAACATGGCCGGGGCGCAGGTCGTCGGCCGGCTGGTGGCCGAGCGCCTCCTGCAGCAGGGGGTCAAGCGGGTCGTCTTCGATCGGGGCGGCGTCCTCTATCACGGACGCGTTCGGTCGGTGGCCGATGCCGCGCGCGAGGCCGGATTGGAGCTCTAGAGTTCGATGAGCGAATCACGAACGAAGATCGACCCGACCATGCTCGATCTGAAGGACACCGTCGTGTCGATCAATCGGGTCACCAAGGTCGTCAAGGGCGGCAAGAACCTCAGCTTCAGTGCGCTCGTCGTCGTCGGCGACGGAGCGGGTCACTGCGGCTACGCCATCGGCAAGGCGAAGGAGGTTCCGTCGGCCATCAAGAAGGGGATCGAGGCGGCCAAGAAGGCGTTGATTCGCGTCCCGTTGCAGGGCACCTCGATCCCCCACACGATCGTGGGGCGGTACGGCGCCGGCAGCGTCCTTCTGAAGCCGGCGCCGCAGGGGACCGGCATCATCGCCGGCGGGGCCGTGCGGGCGGTCGTCGAGGCCGCCGGCATCCACGACATCCTGACCAAGTCGCTGGGCTCGGACAACCCCAACAACGTGGTGCGGGCGACGTTCACCGGGCTCGCCGAGCTCCGCGATCCGGTCGAGGTGGCCCGGCTGCGGGGGGTGGAGCTCGAGGCCCTCGGAGGGTAGACCCGCTCATGCGACCACCGGCATCGCGAAACGAGGAAGCACCCCGGGTGCGTGTCACGCTCCGCCGAAGCTGGATCGGATACGAGAAGACCCAGCGGGAGATCGTGCGGAGCCTCGGGCTGCGCCGCATCGGGCAGTCCGTCGAGGTCGTCGACAACGAATCCACGCGCGGAATGATCCGCGCGGTACAGCATCTGGTATCGACCGACCCGCAGTGATCTGCGCGCGGGAAGTCGACATCGGCAACGCGGACGAGGCCGGCATGAGTCTCAACAACCTGAAGCCTCCCAAGGGGGCGAGACGGAACCGGAAGCGCGTCGGGCGCGGCGAGGGATCGGGCACGGGAGTTACCGCCGGCCGGGGCCACAAGGGGCAGCAGTCCCGCTCCGGGTACGCGCGGAAGCGTGGATTCGAAGGCGGTCAGATGCCCGTGCATCGCCGCCTGCCGAAGCGCGGATTCCGCAACCCGTTTCGCGTCGCCTACGAGGTGATCAACCTGGACACCCTCGAGGAGCGATTCGAGGCCGGAGCCGAGATCACGCCCGAGGCGCTGCGCGCCGTGAAGCTCTTGAGCCGCTTCGGCCTGGTCAAGGTCCTCGCGCGCGGGGAGATTACCAAGGCCCTGACCGTGAAGGCCCACCGGTTCAGCGCGAAGGCGCGGGAGGCCATCGCCGGCGCCGGCGGACACTGCGAGGTCGTGGCCCCGCGCGAATCCGGGCGGAAGGAATCAGCCTGATGGTCGAGAGCTTCAAGAACATCTTCGCGATTCCGGATCTGCGGAAGCGCGTGCTGTTCACGCTCGCCATCCTCGGCGTATACCGCATGGGCAGCGTGATCCCGACCCCCGGGGTCAACACCGACGCGCTCGCGATTCTCGTCGAGCAGGCGGCCGGGACCATGTTCGGTCTGTACAACATGTTCTCGGGCGGCAACCTCGCGCAGGCGACGATCTTCGCATTGGGCATCATGCCCTACATCAGCGCGTCGATCATCCTGCAGTTGCTCACCGTCGTCTGGCCCTATCTGGAGCGCCTGTCGAAGGAGGGCGAGCTCGGCCGCCGCAAGATCACGCAGTACACACGCTACGGGACCATCCTGCTCTGCATCGTCCAGTCGATGGCGATCGCCATCTTCCTCGAGCGCCAGACGAACATAGCGGGCGGGCTGCCGCTGGTCTACGAGCCCGGCTGGTCGTTCCGCCTCATGACCGTCCTCACGCTGACGACCGGCACCGGCTTCATCATGTGGCTGGGCGAGCAGATCACGGAGCGGGGCGTCGGCAACGGGATGTCGCTGATCATCTTCGCCGGCATCGTCGTCGGCCTCCCGACCGCCGTGCTGACCACCCTCGACCAGATGCGCAGCGGGGCGATCGGCTTGTTCACCCTGATTCTGCTGACGGCCGTCATGGTCGTCGTGATCGGGGCGGTCGTCTTCATCGAGCGAGGCCACCGGCGCGTGACCGTGCAGTATGCGAAACGCGTGGTGGGCCGCCGCATGTACGGCGGCACGAGCACGCATATCCCGTTGAAGGTGAACACCGGCGGCGTCATTCCGGTCATCTTCGCGTCCTCGATCCTGGCCGTTCCCGCCACCGCGGTGGCCGTGCTCCCCGCCGGTGGATGGGGCGAGACGATCACCGACCAACTGCAGAACGGCCGACCCTGGTACTACCTGCTCTTCGTCGGCCTGATCATCTTCTTCGCGTATTTCTACACGGCCATCATCTTCAACCCGGACGACGTGGCCGAGAACATGCGGAAGTACGGCGGGTTCGTTCCCGGCATTCGGCCGGGCAAGCGGACCGCGGAGTACATCGACACCATCCTGACCCGGATCACCCTGGCCGGCTCCATCTATCTGGCCTTGGTGGCCATCCTGCCCGACCTGATGATCGTCGGGTTCCGGGCCGACGCGATGCGGTGCGTCCCCTTCCTGCCGGACCCGTGCGCCACGGTGGGCGACTGGCTGGATGCGAACGTGCTGCCGGACTTCATCACGAACGGGCTCGGCGTGACCTTCTACTTCGGAGGGACGTCGCTGCTGATCATCGTCGGAGTCTCGATGGATACGGTGCAGCAGGTCGAGTCGCAGCTGATCATGCGGCACTACGACGGGTTCATGAAGAAGACCCGCATCAAGGGGCGCCGCTCGTAGGCCGCGCAGGGTATTGCGCGATGGCGTGCCATATCGTCATGCTCGGGCCGCCGGGGGCCGGAAAGGGCACCCAGGCGAAACGTCTGGCGGCGGTCCGCGGGGTCCCGCACGTCTCGACGGGCGACATGCTCCGGGAGGCCGTGCAGTCCGGGACGCCGCTGGGACGGCGCGTGCAGGCCGTGCTCGACTCCGGCCGCCTGGTGAGCGACGAGATCGTCGCCGACCTCGTCCGGGAGCGCCTGACGCGCGCGGATGCACGCGCGGGCGTGGTGCTGGACGGGTTTCCGCGGACGGTGGCCCAGGCGCAGGCGCTCGACACGCTGCTGAGGAACGGCGATGCGCTCGTCATCGTCGACCTCGCGGTCAGCGCCACGGACCTCATCCGGCGCCTGTCGCTCCGGCGCGTCTGCGCGGCGTGCGGTACGATCATGGCGTTGGTCGAGGCGGGCGCGACCGAGGTCTGCGCGCAGTGCGGCGGGGCGCTGACGCAGCGCAGCGACGATCGGGAAGAGGTCGTGCGCGAGCGTCTCGCGGTCTACGACCGGAGCACCGCGCCCCTCGTGGACTACTATCGCGAGCGCGCGAGCTATCGCACCATCGACGGTGCTCAGTCTCCCGACGCGGTAGCCGGCGCGGTAGCGGCCGCGATCGACGAGACGGCGGCGGTGATCGGGCAGGATCGATGATCGTCTGCAAGTCCCCGTCGGAGTTGGCCCGCATGCGGGCCGCCAACGGTCTGGTGGCCAACGTGTTGGCGGAGCTGCAGGGGATCGTCGGCCCCGGAGTGACGACCCGCGATCTCGACGTGCTGGCGGAGGCGCGGGTCCGCAGCGCCGGAGCGGTCCCCGCGTTCAAGGGGTACCAGGGATACCCGGCCACGCTGTGCACGTCGGTCAACGACGCCGTCGTTCACGGGATACCCTCGGCCGCACCGCTGAAGGACGGCGACATCGTGTCGATCGACCTCGGAGTGGTCCTCGACGGCTACTACGGCGACTCCGCGGTGACGGTGGGGGTCGGTTCGATATCGGGCCGCGCGTCGACGTTGCTGCGTGTCACCTCGGAAGCGCTGGCGCGCTCGATCGCGTGCGCGAGAATCGGCGGGCGGGTCTCCGACCTGGGGCACGCCGTGCAGCAGCACGTGGAGGCGAGTGGATTCTCCGTCGTTCGCGAGTTCGTCGGGCACGGGATCGGCACGAGCCTGCACGAGGAGCCGCAGATCCCGAACTACGGAGAGCCGGGCCACGGGCCGAGGCTGCGGGCCGGCATGGTCCTGGCGATCGAGCCGATGGTGAACATGGGGCAAGCGGCGGTTCGCGTGCTCGACGATGGCTGGACCGCAGTCACGCAGGACGGGAGCCTCTCGGCGCATTTCGAGCATACGATTGCCGTCATGGCGGACGGTCCGGTGGTGCTGAGCCGGCCGAACGAGAGGTACGGTCGGGATGCGGTGCGCTCCGGCGTCACCGCCCGGTCCGAAGCAGAGGGTCAGGGAGCGCAATGAAGGTACGTACATCCGTTCGGCGCATGTGCGACAAGTGCAAGATCGTCCGCCGCCGCGGCGTCGTCCGGGTTCTCTGCCCGAACCCGAAGCACAAGCAGCGGCAAGGCTGAGAGGGGGCTGCAATGGCGCGAATCGCAGGTGTCGATCTGCCGAGGACGAAGCGGATAGAGGTGGGGCTGACCTACATCTTCGGTGTCGGTCCGGCTCGCGCGCGTGGCATTCTCGATGCCTCCGGCGTGGAAGCCGATACGCGCGTCAAGGATCTCGGCGAGGACGACGTGCGCAAGATCAGCCGCGTTCTCGAGGAGCAGGGCGGGGTGGAAGGCGACCTGCGGAAGGAGATCTCCATGAACATCAAGCGTCTGATGGAGATCGGGTGCTATCGCGGGTTGCGGCACCGGCGCAACCTGCCGGTGCGCGGGCAGCGAACGAACACCAACGCGCGCACGCGCAAGGGGCCGCGCAAGGCGGCCGTCGCCGGCAAGAGGACCAGCTAGGACTGGGACGCGACAGGAACAGGCATGGCCAAAGTCGAGACCGTCGAGACCGGGCTGCCGCCGGGGAAGCCCAAGCGGCGGAAGAAGTCCTTCAAGAAGCGCGGCGAGAAGCGCGTCGTGCACCACGGTGTCGTGCACGTGCAGGCTTCCTTCAATAACACCATCATTACCATCACCGACTCCGATGGCGCGGTGCTGGCGTGGTCGAGCGCCGGAGGGATCGGATTCAAGGGCTCGCGCAAGGGCACCCCGTTCGCGGCCACCCAGGCGGCCATCAACGCGGGGCACGGCGCGAAGGCGTTCGGCCTGCGAACGGTGGACGTGCGGGTGAAGGGACCGGGCGCGGGGCGTGAATCGGCGATCCGGGCTCTACGCACATCGGTAGGGCTGGAGATCAAGTCGATCCGCGACGTGACGCCCATCCCGCACAACGGATGTCGCCCGCCGAAGCGCAGACGGGTCTGAACAGAGGAGAAGCATGGCACGCTACGTCGGTCCGGTATGCCGGTTGTGCCGGCGGGAAGGTATGAAGCTCTTTCTCAAGGGAGAGCGCTGCTACGGCGAGAAGTGCGCGATCGAACGGCGCAACGTTCCTCCCGGGCAGCACGGAAAGGGCCGCAGGGCCAAGCTCATCGGGTATGGGCTGCAGTTGCGTGAGAAGCAGCGGGTGAAGCGGATGTACGGCGTGTTGGAGCGTCAGTTCCGGCGCTACTTCCACACCGCCGACCGCAAGAAGGGGATCACGGGCGAGATCCTCCTCCAGTTGCTCGAGAGCCGTCTCGACAACGTCGTGTATCGGCTCGGATTCGCGACGTCGCGGGCGCAGGCGCGGCAGCTCGTCCGCCACGGGCACTTTCTCGTCAACGAGCGGCGCGCGGACATTCCGTCGTACCTGCTGCGGGCCGGCGACCGCGTGATCGTCAAGCCGGCCAGCGTCAAGAACCCCGCCATCCTGTATGCGATGGAGGAGGTCAAGGGGCGCGGTGTTCCGGAATGGCTGGAGCTCAACGCCGCGGGTTCCACGGGGCGGCTCGTCGCGGTCCCGACGCGCGAGCAGTTGGGCCTCCCCGTTCAGGAGCAGCTCATCGTCGAGCTGTACTCGAAGTAGGCGGCTCGGGCCGGCTAGCGAGCCGCCGCCGGGTCTGGAAAGGACATTGCCGCGATGTTGTGGAAAGGCTTCCAGAGACCCACGGTCCTGGAGTGCGACCAGGATACGCTGACCGATCGGTACGGGCGCTTCCACGCCCAGCCGTTCGAGCGCGGTTTCGGCACGACCATCGGCAACGCCCTGCGGCGCGTGCTGTTGTCGTCCATCGAGGGTGCGGCCGTCACCGCGGTGAGGATCGACGGCGTGCTGCACGAGTTCTCGCCCGTCCAGGGGGTTGAGGAGGACGCGACCGACCTCATCCTGAACCTCAAGCAGATTCCGATCCGCATCCACGTCGACGCCACGAAGACGCTCTACGTGCGGGCCGACAAGCCGGGAGAGGTCACGGCGGGCGATATCGAGACCGATGCGGACGTCGACATCCTCGATCCGGACGTGCACCTGGCGACCGTGGCCGAGGGGGGCAGCCTGCACCTGGAGCTCCGGGTCAAGCGGGGGCGCGGGTACGTCTCGGCCGACAAGAACGCGGACGAGGATCTGGGCATCGGCTGGATTCCGATCGACTCGGTGCATTCGCCCATCAAGAAGGTCAACTACCTGGTCGAGGCGGCCCGGCTGGGACAGACCACCGACTACGACAAGCTGACCGTCGACGTGTGGACGGACGGGGCCGTGAGTGCGCGTGACGCCGTGTCTCTCGGGGCGCGTCTGATTCGCGACCACCTGAACATCTTCATCGACGTCGACGCGACGGAAGAGGAGTTGGAGGAGTCGGACGAGCCGCCGGAGCCGCCGGTCGCGATTGCCAACGAGCATCTGGACAAGAGCGTCGATGAGCTCGAGCTCTCCGTGCGCTCGTCCAACTGCCTGAAGAACGCCAACATCCGCACGATCCGCGAGCTCGTCCAGAAGAGCGAGCCGGAGATGCTGCGCACCAAGAACTTCGGGCGGAAGTCTCTCAACGAGATCAAGCTCATTCTCACGGAGCTGGGGTTGGGGCTGGGCATGCGCCTGGAGCAGCCGCCTTCCACGCCCCCCTCGCAGTCCGAGTAAGAGTCTGGACCCATGCGCCATCGAATCGCCCATCGCAAGCTGGGCCGCGTGACGGAGCACCGAATTGCGCTGCTGCGAAGCCAGGCCGATGCGTTGCTGCGGCACGAACGAATCCGCACCACGATAGCGAAGGCCAAGGAGCTGCGGCCGTTCGTCGAGCGGCTGATTACGGTGGCGAAACGCAGCCTCGCCGACGGGGCCGACACCGGCCGCGCGGTTCATGCGCGGCGCCTCGTGCGTCGGGACCTGGCCGACCGGGAGGTGGCGGCCAAGCTGTTCGAGACGATCGCGCCCCGGTTCGCGAGCCGTCCGGGCGGCTACATACGCATCCTGCGGCTGGGGCAGCGGCAGGGGGACGCGGCGGAAATGGCCCAGGTCGAGCTGCTCGGCAGCGAGTACGAGCCGCAAGCGGACGGGGCCGACACGCCCGACTCGAGCGGCGAGTCGACCGCGGGCGGCGTTGGCGGTCGGATACGCCGCGCTGCGAGCCGCATGCGCGGCCGCCAGGAAGACGACCGCAAGAGTGCGCCGCCGGCAGGCGGGAAGACGAGTCGCGGCCCCAAGGCGGCGCCCAAGCGCACCCGCAAGAAGGTCTGAGGCGCCGGCGGCCTCTCCGCCGCCGCTCGCGCGCCCCGGCGGGCGCGTGGGGAGTGGTCGCTGGCGCGACTCCGCGTCGCACGTGCTGCGGCGCCGACTCCTACTCCTCGGCGTCCCCGCTCTCGTCCCCGCGCTCGGCCTTCGCGTCCGCGATGATCTTGCCGTGCAGGTGTGCGGGAACCTCTTCGTAGTGCGAGAACTCCATGTGATACGAGCCGCGGCCGCCGGTTGACGAGGTCAACTGCTGCTCGTAGGTGAGCATCTCGGCCATCGGCACCTGCGCCTTGATCAGCGTCGCGCTGCCGCGGGTCTCCATGCCGCCGATCCGGCCGCGACGGCCGTTCAGGTCCCCCATCAGGTCACCCGCGAAGTCGCTCGGGGCGGACACCTCGACGCTCATGATCGGCTCGAGCAGAGTGGGTCTCGCCTTGGACATCGCGTCCTTGAAGGCCAGTCGCCCGGCCATCTTGAACGACATCTCGTTCGAGTCGACCGAATGGAACTGGCCGTCGTAGAGAGTGACGCGGAAATCGACCATCGGGTAGCCGGCCAGGAACCCCTTCTCCCGCGCTTCGTGGATGCCCTTTTCCACCGCCGGGATGAACTGACGCGGAATAGCGCCGCCGAAGACCTCGTTGGCGAAGTCGAAGTCTGTGCCCCGGGGCAGCGGCTCGACGCGGATCTTGCAGTCGCCGAACTGCCCGTGGCCGCCGGTCTGCTTCTTGTGGCGGCCGTGCGCCTCCGTGCGCGCGGTGATGGTCTCGCGGTAGGGGATGCGCGGGAGCTTCAGGTTGACCTCGACGCCGAACCTCCGCTTCAGTTTGGCAACGGTGACCTCGATGTGGAGCTGCCCCTGCCCCGACAGCAGCAACTGCTTGGTCTGCGCGTCGCGCTCGTAGCGAATGGTCGGGTCCTCTTCCTGGAGGCGTTGCAGCGCCGTGCTGATCTTCTCCTCGTCGCCGCGGCTCTTGGGCTCGATGGCGTAGGACAGCACCGGCTCGGCGAAAGCGATGGGGGGGAAAACGAACCCGGCGTCCGCGTTCGCAAAGGTGTCGTTGGTCTGGGTCGCCTTCAGCTTGGGCACGGCGCCGAGGTCCCCGGACCGCAGCTCGTCGACCGCGTTGGTGGTCTTCCCCTGCATGACGGCCAGGCCTCCGAGGCGCTCCGTCGTGTCCTTCGTGACGTTGCGCAGCGACGAGTCGGTCTTGAGCGTCCCCGCCGCAACCCGGAAGAGCGTAATCCGGCCGGCGAACGGATCGGCGATCGTCTTCCAGACGAAGGCCGCGGCCGGCGCGTCCTCCGCGGAGTCGTAGGTTGCGGGCTCGCCGCTCTCCGGGTCGACGGCCGGGAACGGCCGGTCCTCGGGGGACGGCAGGTACGCGGCGACCGCGTCGAGCAACGGCTGGATGCCGAGGTTCGAGTGCGCGGACGTGCAGAGCAGCGGGAAGACGTTGCGGGTGAGCGTGGCCCCGCGAAGGCCGGCTTCGAGCTCCGCCTGGGTCAGCGTGCCCTCCTCGAAGAACTTCTCCATGAGCGCGTCGTCGGCCTCCGCCACGAGCTCGATCAGCGATTCCCGCGCCGCCTCCGCGCGCTCGCGCATGCCCTCGGGCACCTCACCCGCCGTGGGGCGTCCGCTCCCGTCGGCGGGGAACGTGACGGCATGCATCGCCAGCAGATCGACGGAGCCGCGAAAGTCCTTCTCCTCGCCGACCGGGAGCTGCACCGGGACGACGGTGCGGCCGAAGGCCTCGCGAAGCGAGTCGAGGGATCGGTCGAGGCTGGCGCGTTCCCGGTCGAGCACGTTCAGCACGACGAGACACGGCAGGTTCAAGTCGGCGGCGAGGCTCCAGACCTTCTCCGTCTGGACCTCGACACCGGCGACGGCATCGACGACGACGAGGGCCGCGTCGGCCACCCGGAGGGCCGCGCGGACGTCGCTCAGGAAGTTGCTCATGCCGGGCGTGTCGATCAGGTTGAACTTCTTCCCTTCCCATTCCGCGACGGCGACGCTCGAGGACAAGGTGTGCTTGCGCGTCACTTCTTCTTCGTCGAAGTCGGTGATCGTCGTGCCGTCATCCACCATCCCGAGGCGATTGACCATGCCGGCGCCGAACAGGAGGGCGGACGCCAGTTGCGTCTTGCCCGCCCCGCTGTGGCCGACGACAGCGACGTTGCGGATGCTCGATGCACCGTAGACCTTCATGGGACGCTTCCTCTCCTTGACGTGCGCCGCCGCCGCTCCGATCGTGGGATGTCGCCGTGCGTCCGGCGTGTACGGGCGCGGTCGTGACGATGGTACTTCGGCTCGCGGGAGGGCTCAAGTCCGCCGGGTCATTCGTAACGGAGGGCTTCGATGGGATCCAGCGAGGAGGCTCGCACCGCCGGGAAGAGGCCGAAGACGATGCCGACCAGCGTCGAGAATCCGATCCCGAGCGCGAACGACCACCACGGCAACGAAACCGGGAACCCGGTGGCGAAGTGGACGCCGAGACCGATGGCGCTGCCTGCTGCGATCCCCAGGACCCCGCCGATCGCGGTCAGGAAGGCGGCTTCGAGCAGGAACTGCCACAAGATCTCGCGGCGCCGCGCCCCGATGGCCTTGCGCGTGCCTATCTCGCGCGTGCGTTCCTTGACCGAGATCGTCATGATGGCCATGACGCCGATGCCGCCGACGAGGAGCGCGATCGACGAGATCGCCACCAGGGCGAGGAATGTCGCGCTGCTCACCCGGTCCCACAATCGGAGCGCGGCGTCCTGCGTGAGCACGTCGAAGTCGTTCGGCTCGTCGAGGCGCAGGCCGTGGCGGATGCGCATCACCCGCTCCACGTCGCGGAGGGCGTCGTCCCGCGCCACGCCCTCCCGCGGGACGGCGGTGATGGTCAGCCCGATGAACCTGCCGCGCCGCGACCTCATGATCCGCAGGCCGAACTGCTTCTGGTAGGCGGTGTGCGGGATCACGACGAAGTTGTCCTGGTCCGCGTTGAAGGCGCCGAGTCCGGGCCGCGGTCCCATCACACCGACAACCGTGTACGGCTGGTTCGCGATGCGCACGGTCTTGCCGATGGGGTCGACGCCGGGGAACAGCGCTTCGGCCGGGCCCGTGCCGAGGACCACCGTGCGCCGTCGATGGCTCACCTCCCCCTCGGTGAAGAACCGGCCTTGCTCGATGTCGATGTGGAACACGTCCGGGTAGTCGTGGGTCGTGCCGATGATCGTCGTCGGCGCGGTCCGCTCGCCCTGGTAGTGGATGCGAGTTCGGGTCGGGCCCCCGGGCCCTCCGGCCTCGCCCACCGTGAGGACGACCCGGTCGATCGTCTCGGGAGCCTGGCGTTCGATGGCCCGCGCGTCCGCGGGCGTCAACGTGGGGCGCTTCAGCAACTCGTTGAAGTCCGCGCCCGACATGACGCTGGTCAGGCCGATCTGCATGACCGAGATCGAGTCCGGACCGAGCTCCCGAATGCTGTCGCGCAGCGACTCGTCGAACCCGCGTATCAGCGACGTCATGCCGACGATCGACGTGATGCCGATGACGACCCCGAGAATCGTCAGCGCGGATCGCATCTTCTGGGTCCGGACGGTCGTCACCGCCATCGCGACGATCTCGCCGAGGAGGGACCTTCGCATCAGTCGGACCGGCCCAGCGCATCGATCGGGTCGAGCGCGGCCGCTCGGGCGGCCGGGTACAGCCCGAAGAAGAGTCCCACCACGGCGGTCAGCGTGATGGCGAGGATGACCGACCACGGCTGCACTGAGGCCGGGACCGGAGCGAAGCGGTCGAGGAGCAGTGCGGCGGCCGCGCCGAGGGCCGTCCCGGCGACCCCGCCCATCAGCGACAGCACGACCGACTCGGCGAGCATCTGGTTCAGGATGTCCTGCCGCCGGGCCCCGAGCGCCTTGCGCAGACCGATCTCCTTCGTCCGCTCCGAGACGGCCATCAGCATGATGTTCATGATGACGATGCCGGCGACCACGAGAGCCAGGCCGACCACGCCGACCAGCACCGCGAAGATGCCCGCCGTCGCCTGGTTGAAGAGGCCGAGGGCGGTGTCGGAGGTCAGGATGCCGAAGTTGTCCTCCTCGGTCGCCTTCAGGCGCCGCTCGATGCGCAGCGCGAGGGTCGTCTCGCCGATGGCCGCGTCGACCTCGTCCGGGTCGCGCGGACGAATGCGCAGGTTCAGCGAGGACCGGCTCCCGAAGAGCCGCTGGAACGCGCCGAGGGGGATGATGGCGAATTCGTCCTGCGACATTCCGAACATCGAGCCCTGCGGCCGGCTCACGCCCACGACGCGGAACGGTACGCCGCGGATCTTGATGGTCCGATCGACAGGATCCATCGCCGGGAACAGGCGATCCGCGACGTCCCAGCCGATGACCGCCACGTTGCGCTTCCGCCGCACCTCGGTCGGTGTCGGCAGCCGTCCCGTCGCCGCGTTGAACGTCGGAAAGCGCCCGAACTCCTCGGTCACGCCCTGAATGCTCACCGAATCGAGCACGTGCTCGCGGTAGCTCACCTCGGCGTTCCGGTCCGCCTCGGCCATGACGGCGTCGACCGACGTCCCGAAGCGCCGGACGGCGTCGGCGTCGGCGAGCGTGATCCGCGGATGGCTCCGCGTTCGCTCCAGGTCCTCCTCGCTCGTGATGATGCCCCGCCGGGCGACCCGGAAGGCATCGGCGCCGATCTCCGAGAGGATGACCGTCCGGACCTCGTCGGTAATGCCCTGGATGAGCGACACCAGCGTGATGATCGATGTGATGGCGACGATGTTGCCGAGGATGGTGAGGAAGGACCGTAGCTTGTTGGCCCAGATCGCACTCCCTGCGACCCGCACCATCTCAAGGATCAGCGTTGCGCGCACTGGCGTTCACCCGGGGCATCGCAAGCCCGCGCCGAGGTCCAACCGCGCCGTTCCGCGGCGCCGACTTCTGGCGGGTTGGTTGGGCGCCAGACGGAGCCGTACGGCGACGAATGGTGGGCTAGCGCTCCGCGACATCGACTGCGTCCCCGTCGATCAGGTTGCGGACGACCTCGAACGGTCCCGTGACGACCCTGTCGCCCTCGTTCAGCCCGCCCAGCGCCTCGAAGTAGCGCTCGCCCGCGATGCCGGTCACCACGGGAGTGAAGTGGACGCGTCCCTGGCGCACGATGAACACGCCCTCGCGCTCCACCCGCGTGCCGCTGCCGTCGGACGACGCCGCGGACGCCGGCGTCGAGAGCACGCCCGAGCCGGACGGCGGCTCCGGCGGCACGATGTTGCCGGCCGAGTCGATCGTGACGTCCCGGACCGTCGTCGCCTGGATCGGCACCGACAGGGCGTCGGTTCGCGTCGCCGTCGTGATCTCGGCCGTGCAGGTGAAGCCGGGGCGCACGCCGGGCACGACGTCGTCGAGCGTCACGACGACCAGGAAGTTCGTCGCCTCCTGTTGCGCGCTTCCGGCCGCGGCCTGGATCGGACTGTTCCCGATCTCGGTCACGCGGCCGGTGTACTGCCGGTCCGGAAGCGCGTCGATGGTGATCAGGGCCTCCTGGCCGAGCTGCACCGTCGGGATGTCGGTCTCGTCGACCTCGATCTCGGCCTCGAGGATGGAGAAGTCCGCGATGGTCAGCAGCACCGTGCCGGCGTTGTTCATGGTGCCGATGACGACCGTCTCGCCCTCCTCGATGTTGCGCCGGGTGACGATGCCGTCGATCGGTGAGGTAATCGTCACCTGCGTCAGGTCGTAGCGTGCGCTGTCGAGCGTGGCCTGTTCCTGGCGGATTCTCTGCGCCGCGGCCTCGACGTCTACCTCCCGCGACCGCAGCTCCGCCTCGCGCAGTTCGACGTCGGCGACGGCCTGGTCGTAGATCTCTCGCGCGACGAGCCGCAGCGACCAGAGGTTCTCCTGGCGCTCGAGGTTCTCCTCGGCCAGATCCAGGTTGACCCGCGCCGTCTCGACCGCGACCTGAGCCGACCGGTAGGCCGACTCGGCCGCCTCGAGCACGGCTACGCCGCGGGTCACCTGGGCCTGCAGGTTCTCCGGATCGATCTGCAGCAGGAACTCCCCGGCGGTGACGCGGTCGCCCTCGTCCACCGCGAGGCTCGTGACGCGGCCCATCGTGCTGGCGCTCATGTCGACCGAGAGCTGCGGCTGGATGGTGCCGGGCGCCGACACGATCGCCTCGAGGGGACGCCGGGCGATTGCCTCGACCTCCACCTCCGGTGCGTCGGAGCGCGAAAACAGCAGGTTGACCGCCACGAGGGCGCCGGCGGTCAGGACGATGGCGCCGCCGATCAGAAGTTTCCTTGGCATCAGAACCCGAACGTCGTGCGCACGGCGGCGATGACGACCGCGATCGCGGCGTACACGACGAGGAGCGTGGTGGCGATTGGGCGCGTCTCGCGCCGCCACAGTACGGCCAGACCGATGGACAGCACCATCAGCCACCACAGGTAGAAGAGGTCCACTCCGCTTAGCAGACGGTATACGAAGGACTCGCCGTCGAGCATCGGGGCGAAGGCCGCCAGGGTGGTCGGAGGCAGGATCGACTCCCGGACATAGTTCAGCGGGACCACGAACACCTGTTGCAGGGCGAAGATCGCGCCGGCGTGGGCGACCACGGCCAGCATCTGCACGAAGGTGGTCTGCGCGCCCAGGAAGCCGGAGCCCACGCCGTACAGGAGCCCGGCCAGGATCAGGCAGGCGATGGGAATCCCCGCCAGCGTCGTGCCGAGCGTCGTGTACGGCGCGACGGCCAGACCCTGCTCGAACTGCTCCTCCATCTCGGCCGTGATCGTCACGCCGAACGCCTCCACCGAGTTTCGCTGCTGCTCGATCAGCTGGCGCTGGGCGAAGTCGGTGCCTACGAGCGCGGCGCCCAGGACCGCCACAATCACCACCGACACGGCCAGGATGCCGATCCAGCGCGGTTCCGCGACAACGTGCTCGAACGTCGCCCGAGGCGCGGTGATCATGCCCATCCCCCGGCCGATCAGCCCGGGACGATCCTCTGCCGGTGACGCTACAGGTGCGGTCGACATCGCTGCTCCAGCCTCCGGGAATTCTACCGCGAACGCCGGCATCCGGTTGATACGAGGGTACTTGCGCAGAAGTTCATCCAGGGTCCACTCGCTTGACAGTCCGGATCGCGTTGACTAGAGTTCCGCAGCGCAGTGCTTGGCTTGGTCCCCACGGAGCTCTTTTTCACGAAGGGCGTCGGAGAACACAGAGAGAAGCTGACATCGTTCGAGCTCGCCCTCCGGTCGGCCGGCATCGCGGCCTGCAACGTGGTCCGCGTGTCGAGCATCTTCCCTCCCGGTTGCAAGATTCTCTCCCGCGACGAGGGCGCCCGTCGTCTGAGCCCCGGCCAGGTGACCTTCGTCGTGATGTCGGAGGCGGCGACCCGCGAGCCGCACCGGCTGATTGCCGCCAGCATAGGTGTTGCGGTTCCCCGGGACCCCACGCTGTACGGCTACCTGTCGGAGCACCACAGCTTCGGCGAGGATGAGGAAACTGCGGGCGACTATGCCGAGGACCTGGCGGCGGAGATGCTCGCTACCACTCTCGGACTGAAGTTCGACCCCGAGAAGAGCTGGGACGAGAACAAGGAAGTCTGGCAGCTCTCCGACAAGATCGTCCACACGCGGAACATCACACAGACCGCCGTCGGCCACAGGCAGGGGTTGTGGACCACCGTCGTCGCCGCCGCGGTCATGGTCGGCTGAGGCCGCGCCCCCCGCAACCCGCGTTTCCCTGTTTCCTCCCGTGGCGAACCGGACGTCTGTCGACCGCTCCGTCCGGCCGGACCGCTTCGTTCTGGCAGCGACTTTGCTCTCCCCGTCGGTCGACGGTGCCGAGGAGGTCGGGAACCGCCGGCCCTCCGTTGCGGCGCTCGGTGAGGACGCCCGATCATGCCCGCTCGACTCGGGGAGCTGCTCGTCGCGCAGAAGAGCGTCAGCCCGGATCAGGTCCAGGCGGCGCTCGCGTCCCAGAAGGTGAACGGGGGCCGATTCGGCCTCAATCTGGTAGAGCTGGGCTTCGCCACCCGGGACGAGGTCGGCGCCCTGCTGAGCCGGCAGTACGGCGTGCCGTCGATCGCCCTGAGCCGGTTCGACATCGACCCTCACGTCATCAGCCTCGTGCCGGGCGATCTCGCCCGCGCCCACCAGGTCGTGCCGGTCGATCGATCCGATTCGGTCCTGGTCGTGGCGGCGGTGGACCCCGCGAGCGCGCGCGCCCTGGAGGAGGTCGCACGCGCCACCGGGTGCACGGTGAAGCCGGTCGTGGCGGCCGAGGTCGAGATGCGCGGGGCCCTCGCCCGCTACTACCAGGGCGCTGCCCCCCGGGTCGCGCCGGCGGCCGGCGTCGATCCGCGGTCCGACGACGGGAAGAACGGCAGGGGCGCCGGGTCGCGGGAGCGGGACCGCCATCCCTTCGCGCGCGGCCTCGACCCGCCCGGGCGCGGCCTCGACCCACCCGCGCGCGGCCTCGACCCGCCCGGGCGCGATGCCCGAGGGGGCGGCGTCGCGGCGGAGACGCCGGCTGACGAGGCCCCCGTGGTGAGGTTCGTCAACGTGGTCCTCGCCTCGGCGATCCAGAAGGGCGCGAGCGACATCCACATCGAGCCCTACGAGAACGACCTGCGGATCCGGTACCGCGTCGACGGCGTGCTGCAGCACGCGCTGGCGCCGCCGACGGCGATGCGGGACGCGATCACCTCTCGCGTCAAGGTGATGGCCAAGCTCGACATCGCGGAGCGGCGGCTTCCGCAGGACGGCCGCATCCGGATCCGCGGCGGCGAGGTCGGCGCGGAACGGGAGATCGATCTCCGGGTGTCGTGCCTGCCGACGCTGTTCGGCGAGAAGATCGTGCTGCGGCTGCTCGATCGGGCCCACCTGGCGCTCGACCTGACGCGGCTGGGCTTCGAGCCGGCGGCGCTCGCCCGCTTCGAGGCGAGCATCCGGCGGCCCTGGGGCATGGTGCTGGTGACCGGGCCGACCGGCAGCGGCAAAACCAGCACGCTCTACTCGTCCATCGCCCGGATCAACAAGCCCGACACGAACATCCTGACCGCCGAGGACCCCGTCGAGTTCAACCTGAGCGGGGTCAACCAGGTGCCGATCCGCGAGGCGATCGGCCTGACGTTCGCCGCGGCGCTCCGGGCTTTCCTGCGCCAGGATCCCAACGTCATTCTCGTCGGCGAGATACGTGACGTCGACACGGCCGAGATCGCCGTCAAGGCGGCGCTGACGGGGCACCTGGTGTTGTCGACGCTGCACACCAACGACGCTCCGAGCACCATCATCCGCCTCGTCGACATGGGCATGGAGCCGTTCCTGGTCGCCGGTGCGGTCACGCTCATCTGCGCGCAGCGACTGGTGCGTCGCGTCTGCGCGCGCTGCAGCGAGCCGGATGCGCGGCCCGTCACCGCGCTGGCCGATCTCGGGTTCGACGCCGCCGAGGCCGCCGCCGTGGTCCCGCGCCGCGGCAGCGGATGCGACGCCTGCAGCGGCACGGGCTATCGCGGCCGGTTGGGGCTCTACGAGGTGATGGAGGTGACGGACTCGCTGCGCAGCCTGATTCTCGCGGGCGCGCCTGCCGGCGACCTGCGCCGGCAGGCCGTCGAGGAGGGCATGGTGACGCTGCGGCAGAGCGGGCTGAGCAAGATCGCCCAGGGCGTCACCACGGTCGACGAGGTGTCGCGCGAGACCGTGCGCTGAGGAAGGGGACGCGATTCGATGGCGGCGACACTTCCGGAGCTGCTCGCGCGCACGGCCGAGCGCGGCGGATCGGACCTGCATCTCACGGCCCACGCGCCGCCGCATGTGCGGATCGACGGCGAGCTGCGTTGCCAGGAGGACCTCGAGCCGCTCTCCGAGACGCGGGCGAGGCAGCTCGTGTACAGCCTGCTGACGGTCCCGCAGCGAGAGCGGTTCGAAGCCACGATGGAGCTCGACGCCGGGCTCGACGTCCCCGGTGTCGGGCGCGTCCGGTGCAACGCCTTCCGGCAGCGGGGGGCGGTGGCGGCCGCGTACCGGCTGATTCCGGGGAGCATCCCGGATCTGGAGCGGCTCGACCTTCCTCCGGCGGTCGCCGGCTTCACCCGCCTGGCGCACGGCCTGGTTCTGGTGACCGGGGCCACGGGAAGCGGCAAGAGCTCGACGCTCGCCGCGCTGGTCGACCGGGTCAACCGGGAGCGCCGGGCGCACATCCTGACGATCGAGGATCCCATCGAGTACGTGCACCCGCACCGCCGCTGCCTCGTCAACCAGCGGGAGGTGCAGGCGGACACCGGCGGCTTCGCGGCGGCCCTGCGGGCGGCGTTGCGCGAGGACCCGGACGTGGTGCTGATCGGCGAGATGCGGGACCTGGAGACCGTCGAAGCGGCTCTGCGGGTCGCCGAGACGGGGCACCTCACGCTGGCGACCCTGCACACGAGCTCCGCCGTCCAGACCGTCACCCGCATCATCGACGTATTCCCCCCGCACCAGCAGGCCCAGGTCCGCACGCAACTCTCCCTGGTACTGGCCGGCGTCGTCTGCCAGACGCTGGTGCCGGTGGTCGAGGGACCGGGCCGGGTCTGCGCGGCCGAGGTGCTGACTCCGACCCTCGCGATCCGGAACCTGATTCGGGAGGACAAGCTGCACCAGGTGTACTCGGCGATGCAGGCGGGACAGGAGCGCCTCGGGATGCAGACCATGAACCAGGCCCTCGCGCGCCTCCATGCCCGCGGCCGCATCACGCCGGAGCAGGCGCTGGCGCGGTCGCCGCACGGGGACGAGCTGCGCGCGCTGCTCGGTCGCGGCGAATCTCGATTCGACGAGGGCCGGCCGGGAGCCCGGCGTCACCCGGGCACGGGAGCGGCGCGTTGAACCGGGTGATGCGCGCTCCGTTCACGTCTCGGGTGCGGGGAGCCGTCGCTGCCGGCCGGGCGCCGGAAGCGCCGCGCGGCTTGTCGCTCCGCATCCCGTCCTGGCGACCGTCGGGCGTGCCCGCCCGCAGCCTCGCCGTCTTCACCCGGCAGTTCGCCACGATGATGGACGCCGGGGTGCCGCTGGTGCAGTGTCTCGGGGTCCTCGGGGAGCAGGAGAAAGGACCCCGCCTCCGAGGCGCGATCCTCGCCGTGCGTGCAGAGGTGGAGGGTGGATCCGGGCTTGCGGACGCCATGCGCCGCCACCCGGACGCCTTCGACGGGCTCTACACCAACATGATCGCCGCGGGCGAGTCCGGCGGCATCCTCGACACCATCTTGAAGCGGCTCGCGGCGTGCATCGAGACCAATGTGAAGCTGCGCCGGCAGGTCCGCTCCGCGCTGACCTATCCGGTCGCCGTGGTCGCGATCGCGGCGGCGGTCGTGGGGGTGATTCTCTGGAAGGTGATTCCGACCTTCGCCGTGCTGTTCGAGGGGGTCGGCGCCACGCTGCCGCTGCCGACCCGGCTGGTCATCGCCGCCAGCGATTCGCTCGTCGCGCTGCTCCCCGCGATCGCAGCGGCGGGGCGCCGCCGCGCCGCCCCGCTCCCGCCCCGGCGGGTCGCCGCCGCCGGCGATTCGCGCGCCGCCCTGCTCCCGGCGATCGCAGCGGCGGGGCTCGGCGGCTCGGCGGCGCTGCGGTGGTTCCGGACCACCCGCCGCGGGCGACGTCTGGGCGACGCCGCGATGCTCCGTGCACCGGTCGTGGGCGCGATCCTCCGCAAGATTGCCGTGGCGCGATTCTGCCGCACGTTGTCGGCGCTCTTCGGCTCCGGCGTTCCGATACTCGAGGGGTTGGCGATCACGGCCGGGACGGCCGGCAACGCGGTGGTCGAGGAAGCCGTCATGACCACGCGGGCGGCGGTCGAGCGCGGCGAGTCGATGTCCGGCCCCATGCGGGCCACCGGCGTGTTCCCGGTCTCGGTCGTGCATATGATCGATGTGGGCGAGACGACCGGCGCGCTCGACGCGATGCTGGCGAAGGTGGCCGACATCTGCGAGGAGGACGTCGATGCAGCCGTGGCGGGGCTAATGACGCTGCTCGAGCCGATCCTGATCGCCCTGCTCGGCGTGGTGGTCGGAGGCATCGTGGTCGCGATGTACCTGCCGATCTTCGATCTCATCGGCGAGCTGGCCCGTTGAACGCGCGTCCGGAACCAACCAAGAACAGGGAGGGGAGAGCATGTCCGAACGGACACGGAACCAGGGATTCACGTTGATAGAGCTGCTGATCGTCGTCGCGATCATCGGCGTCATCGCTTCGGTTGCGGCGCCCGGCCTGCTGCGCGCGCGCATGGCCGGCAACGAGGCGTCGGCGATCGCGTCGCTCCGGGCGGTCAACGCCGCCCAGGCCATCTTCGCCGCGAGCTGCGGCGGCGGATTCTACGCCCCGAACCTGGCGGCCCTGGGAACGCCCCCTTCCGATGGCGGTGACGGCTTCATCGGTTCCGATCTGAGTGCGGACCCGTCCGTCAAGAGCGCGTATACCATTACGTTGACCGGCGGTGCGCCGGCGACCGGCACGCCGGCGGCGTGCAACGGGATCGCGGCGGGCGAGCTGGTGGCGAGCGACTTCGTCGGCGGGGGGGCGCCGGCGGGGGGCGGCGGGTGGTGGTGTGTTTCTTGGGGGGCGGGGGCGCCGCAGCCGGGCGGCGGCGTGCGCAACTTCGGCACGAACCAGGGGGGCACCATCTACTTCATCAGCGGTGCGCCGGTTCCCGTGACGCAGCGCGGAGCCCCCCCGGGCGCCGAGCCGATTCAGTGAGACGGAGAGACATGACGCATGAGTAGCCCATCTCGACGCTGGATGGCCGCCCTGGCGCTCGCCGGTCTGGCCGCGGCGGCCGTGTCGACCTTCGTTCACGCGCAGATGGTGAGCGACCCCACGCACGTCAGCTTCTGCGACATCAACGCCCGGGTCAGTTGCACCCAGGTGTATCAGAGCCGCTACGGGAGCATCGCCGGCATCCCCGTCGCCCTCGGCGGTGTCGTGTGGTTTGGCGGGATCCTGCTGCTCGTCCTCGCAAGCGTCCGCGGACCGGCCGCGTCGCGGGACCACGTCGACGGCTATCTGCTGGTCTGGTCGACGATCGGCCTCGCCGTCGCCATGTACATGGCGTATGCGTCCTTCTTCGTCCTGCAGACCGTCTGCCTGCTCTGTCTCGTGGTCTACGCAGCGGTCATCGGCATCTTCGTTCTCGCGGGGTCGGCATCCGCCACGCCCGTGACCCGGCTTCCGACCGCCGCCGCGGCCGACCTCGGCCACCTGGCGCGCAGCCCGGTCGGTCTCGTGCTGACGCTCGCGTACGCTGCCGCCACGTTGGGAGGGTCGGCCTGGTTCGTGCGCGCGGAACGGGCCCCGGTGTTTGCCTCTGCCGCGGCGGGCGAGAGCGGCGAGCCGGACGCGGCGCCGCCGACGTCCGCCGATCAACAGAGCGAGTTCGAGCGTTTCTGGGAGGCGCAGGCGCGCATGGACTTCACGCTGCCGGCGTCGGCGCCCCACACCGACGCCCCGGTGATCGTCGTGAAGTTCAACGACTATCAGTGCCCGGCGTGCGCCAGTACCGAGAGCGTCTACGCGCCGATCTTCGCCAAGTACGCGTCGAGCCATCCGGGGATGGTCGCGCAGGTCACGCTCGATTTCCCCCTCGATCCGGCGTGCAACGACGAGACGCCCAACGGCCAGCACGATGCCGCGTGCGAGGCGGCGGTCGCCGTGCGCCTGGCGGCGGCGGTGAGTCCGGAGGCGCGCGAGCAGATGGCCGAGTGGCTGTACGGGAACCAGGCCGGGCTCGAGCGGGACACGATCGTCGAGGCCCTCGAGAGCATCGCCGGCGTGGACGCCGCGCGGTTCGCTGCGCGCTACGCGGCGGAGATCGAGCAGGTGAGGCTCGACATCGCCACCGGCGCGGCGCTGCCGGTGCAGGCGACGCCCACCTACATCATCAACGGCGTCCTCCTGCGCGGGGGCCTCGCCGCCCGCTACTTCGACGCCGCCCTGGCCTACGAGATCGCCCGCGCCGAGGAGCTTGCGCCGTAGCGGCTTCACGGCAGCAAGATCCCCGACGCGCCCTCCGGGGGGCCGGGGCGAGGGTCACGTCGTCGAGCGCGCGTCTGCCGAGGGTCGTGCTCCGAACACGGCGCCGCCGCGAGAACGCTCGCCGGCGGCGCCTCCGCTGCCGCCGCCCCGCGTCCGACCTCCTGTCGATCGGTCCGAATCCGGGTCCGTATCCGATGCACGTCGCCCTGCTGCTCGCGCTCGGTCTTGCGGTGGGGAGCTTCCTCACCGTCTGCATCCACCGGCTGCCGCGGGGCGAGTCCGTCGTCGCCCCCCGGTCTCACTGCCCGGTGTGCGCGCGGGCGCTCCGGTGGTCCGACAACGTGCCGTTGCTGGGCTACCTGCGCCTGCGGGGGAGCTGTCGGGCGTGCGGAGATCCGATCTCGCCGCTCTATCCGACCGTGGAGCTCATCACCCCGCTGCTCTTCGTCCTCCAGTACGGGGCCCTCGGCTGGCAGCCGCTCCTCCCGGCGCGCATCGCGTTCGCCTGTGCGCTGCTCGTTCTCGCCGCGATCGACCTGCGCCACCGTATCCTGCCCAACGTCGTCACGCTCCCGGGCACGGTGCTCGGGTTGATCCTGAGCCTGGGGCTGGAGCCCGGCCCGGTCGACGCGCTGGCCGGCGCGGCCGTCGGCGCCGGAGTCCCGCTCGCCATCGCCGTCGGCTACCGCCGCCTGCGCGGCGTCGAGGGCCTCGGGATGGGCGACGTGAAGATGCTGGCGATGATCGGCGCGTGGCTCGGCTGGCAGGCGGCGCTGCTGACGCTGCTCCTCGCGTCGCTGCTCGGCTCGCTGGCCGGCCTGACGATCCTCGCCGCGGGGCGGGGCGACGCCCGGTACCCGCTGCCCTTCGGGTCGTTCCTGGCCGTGGCGGCCTTCGCCTCCACCCTCTTCGGCGACGAGCTCATCGCCTGGTACGCGGGGTTCTACTGACCCGCAACCGGCGCGCTCGCACCCACCGACCGGCACAGGCCTTGCGTGACCCGGTGCCGGCCTCGCTGATCCTGCGTGGCTGCTTTTGAAGACCGTCCCGTCGGTGGGGTAGTGTGAGGCTCGAGATGACCCAGGCAACGCTCGCGTCCAGCGACGCCCTGCGCGAACGCGTGGCCAAGCTCGAAGGTGCGCTGGACCGATCCGTCGCCGGGCAACCGGGCCGGTAGGCCAGCCCGTTGCCCGACCGACGGGGCAAGCAGCGCAATTCCGGCCACACGGCGCCAGTCGGGCCGGCGCAGTTCCTGCTGCCGCCCTCCGTGTACGTCCCGCTCCGCGGGTGGCCGACGGCGGTCCTGTTCTTGCAGCCCCGAGTGGTCGTGAGGTCCTCCTCGGCTTCCGGCTTCACGCTGATCGAGACGCTGATCGCGATCGCCCTGCTCGCGGGGCTGGCCGCCGGACTGGCGCACGTCGTGGTCGTGGCGCACCGGGCCGTCGCGCTGGGGGGCGCCGACGCCGTGGCGACGCGGGCCGCGACGCAGAAGCTGGAGGAGCTGCGCTCGCTCGACTGGACGTTCGATCCGCGGACGGGGCGGCGGGTGACGGACACGACCGCCGACCTGACGCAACCGGCGCCGAGCGGACGGGGACCCGGCCTTCGCGCCTCGGCGGCGACCCTGGAGGCGAGCCTCCCGGGCTACGCCGACCACCTCGATGCGAGCGGCGCCTGGATCGAAGCCGGGGCCGGTGCCGAGCCGCCGCCCGGGGCGGCCTACGTGCGCCGGTGGGCCGTGGGCACCCACGCCTCCAACGAGGACCTGCTCGTGCTGCAGGTGGCGGTCGTCGACCGCCGGGTGGGGTCCGGGGAGCCGCAGAGCGCCGTCCGGCCCCACGATCCCGGCGTGACCTGGGTCGCCACTCTCCGTGCGCGTCGTTGATTGGGGGCTGCCGATGCTGCTCGAGGCTGTCGTCTCCATGGCCATCGTCGTGGTGCTGCTCGGCGCAGTCTTCAGCCTGCTCGATCCGGGGCAGGGCGCCGTGGCCACCCAGCCGCTGGCGGCCGACATCCAGCAGCGGGCGCGCGCCGCGTTCTCCGAGCTGCACCGCGAGCTGCTGATGGCGGGCAGCGGGAAGGGCCCGGGCGCCCGCACCGCGCTCGGCTGGCTCCGCGCTCCCATCGTGCCGGGGCGGATGGATGGTTCGACCACCGCGGACGCCGCTGCGGACGACCCCGGATTCACGCTCTTCTACGCGCCGCCCGGGGTCACGGGAGCGCGCCTCGACACCGGGCTGCCCGCCGGTCCGAGCGAGGCGCTCGTCTCGCTGGCGCCGGGGCCGGGGTGCCGGCGGCCGCCCCGCTGCGGCGTCGAACGGTCAGGGAGCGCCCTGGTGTTCGACCGTCGCGGCCGTTCGGAGCTGTATCGCGTCACCGAGGCCCGGGGCCCGGCGGTCGGCATGCGCCGCCTGGGCGTGGGCCCCGGCGCCGCCTTCGCGCCGGGCGCCTCGATCGTGCCCGTCACCGTCCGCGGCTACGTCCTCGACCGCCGGCGCGGCCAGCTCCGACGACATGGCGGGACGACGGCCACGCTGCCCGTCATCGACGGCGTGGTCGACCTGAGCGTGCGCTACTTCGGGGGGGCGCTTCCCGTCCTGACCCCTGCCTCGTCGGCCGGCGATGCCGCCGAGCGCGTGGCGGCTCCGTGCCTGGTGGCGGCGGCCGGCCTCGCCCGCCCGCCGGGCGCCGCGGCGCCCCCCGCCCCCCGGGCCCAGCCCCGCCCCCGACCCGGGAGCTGACGTCGGCCGAGCTCACCGACGGTCCGTGGTGCGGCCGCAGCCTGCCGTTCGACCTCGACCTGTTCCGGGTCCGGCGCGTGCGCGTCGCGCTTCGCCTCCGCGTCCCGGACGACCCGTGGCGCGGGCGCGGTCTCCTGGCCTCCGGGCGGCCGGGGCCTGGAAACCGGGGCGGCCGGAGCGGGGGCGTGCCCGATCTGACGCTGCGCTTCGACGTTGCGCCGCGCAGCCTGGCGAGCTGGTGAGCATGGCCGTCGGGCTCGCGCGCGCGGAGGGGATCGCCCTCGTCGTGACCCTCATGGCCTCCGTCGTGTTGCTGGGGATCGCCGGCGTGCTCGTGCCGTTGGCGTCCACGGAGGTGATGATCGCGGCCAATTACCGGCGCGCGGTCGAAGGTCTGCACGCAGCCGAGGCAGCGCTCGAATGGACCGTCGGCGAGCTGACTCCGTCCCCCGTCTGGCGCGCGGCCCTCGTGGACGGCGCCCGATCCCGACTGTGGGCGGGAACGCCCGAGCTCCGCCTGGCCGACGGAACCCGCGTCCCGCTCGACGACGAGACGGCGGTCTTGCGGGGTGACGGGGCAGGCCCGGGCGGGGCCGGCCGCGGCCTCGACTGGTCGCTGTTCGCCCACGGCCCCCTGGCCGACCTCGTCCCGCTCCCCGAGGGGTACGGCGAGTGGCACGTCGCCGTCTGGCTGGCCCCCGCGCCCGGCGCCGCGGGCCGCGACCCGGAGGACGCCGGCGGCACGATCGCGGTCCACGCCGCGGCGCTCGATCCCGGGCGGGGACATCGCGCCGTTCAGGCGGAGCTGGTCCGCGTCGTTCCGCCGCTGCCGGTCCCGGGCGGTGCGACGGAGTACGTGCAACTGATCGCCTGGCGCATCGTGCGTTGACGGCCGCATCGGTGCGGCCGACGCCGGTGCGGCCGACGCCGGTGCTGCCGACGCCGGTGCGGCCGGCGCCGGTGCAGCCCGGTGCGGAACGTCCAGCCCGAGGGTGCCCCACGCGGGCTGGTTCAGGGGCGCATGCCGATGGCCCGCAGGGCGCGTGCGAGCTCGCGCTCGGTCACGTCGTCGACGATCTCCGTGGTGCCGATGCCGGTGGGGAGAACCACGTGCAGGGTGCCGCGGATCACCTTCTTGTCGCGGCGCGTGGCCTGCACGATGTCCGCGGCGGAAAGGTCGCGCACCGACGGCAGCGGACCGAGCCGGGCGATCAGCGCGGCCAGTGCCTCGCGGTCCGCCTCGTCCAGCGCGCCGCGCCGTACCGCGACGTCGGCCACGGCGAGCATGCCGTAGCCCACCGCTTCGCCGTGGCGGAAGCGGCGGTACTTCGTCACCGCCTCGATAGCGTGGCCGGCCGTGTGGCCGAAGTTGAGCAGGCGGCGCAGGCCGCCCTCCCGCTCGTCCTGCGAGACGATGTCGGCCTTGATGCGGCACGACTCCGCGATGACCGGGACGAGAGCGTCCGGCTCCCGGGCGAAGATGGCGTCGAGGTCGCGCGCGACCCGCTCGAACAGGCCCCGCTCCGCGATCACGCCGTACTTGATGACCTCGTAGAGGCCGGCCCGGAACTCGCGCCGCGGCAGCGTCCGGAGCACCCGCGGGTCCGCGACGACGGCAAGCGGCTGGTGGAACGCGCCGATGAGGTTCTTGCCGAGCGCATGGTTGACGCCGACCTTCCCTCCGATGGCGGCGTCGACCTGCGCGAGCAGGGTGGTCGGCACCTGCACCAGGGCGACCCCGCGCAGAATGGTGGCGGCGGCGAAGCCCGCCATGTCGCCGATCACCCCGCCGCCGACCGCCACGACGGTCGCGGAGCGGTCGGCCGAGGCGAGGAGGAGCTCCTCGTAGATCCGGGCCACGGTGCGCGTCGTCTTGGAGCGCTCCCCGTCCGGTACCAGGATGACGTGGGCAGCGGGCACGGCGCGCTCGATGGCCCGCCCGTGGGCCCGCCAGACCGTGGGGCTCGACACCACGAAGCGGCGGTCGGAAGCACCGTCCGCGTCGAGCACGTCGCCCAGGGCGTCGGTCAGCCCCTCGCCGACGTGCACCGGGTAGGAGCGGGAGGGGGTAGTGACGTCGATGCGCAGGGCGGACATGGCGCCGCCAGCATAGCAGCCCGCGCGGGACGATATAGACTGTCCCGGCGCAGACGGACCGTCCCGGGCGCGGGCGTCGTCCGACGCCGGGTGGTCCGGTGTGCAATGCGGTGCGCGAACGAGGACAGAAGTTGATGGCGGCCAAGCAGGGTGCGTTCGTTACGGAGATTACGCCGCGGTCGGAGGACTTCTCCCGGTGGTACACCGACGTGATCCGCCGGGCCGAGCTGGCGGACTACTCGCCGGTGAAGGGCAGCATGGTCATCCGGCCGTACGGCTACGCCATCTGGGAGCTGATGCAGGCCGAGCTCGACCGGCGGTTCAAGGCGACCGGGCACGTGAACGCCTACTTCCCGCTGTTCATTCCGGAGAGCCTCCTGCGCAAGGAGGCGGCCCACGTCGAGGGATTCGCCCCCCAGGTGGCGTGGGTGACCCGCGGCGGCGACGAGGACCTTGAGGAGCGCCTCGTCGTGCGACCGACCTCGGAGGCGATCATCGGCACGATGTACGCCAAGTGGGTGCAGTCGTGGCGGGACCTGCCGATCCTGATCAACCAGTGGGCCAACGTCGTGCGCTGGGAGAAGGTCACCCGCCTGTTCCTGCGCACGACCGAATTCCTGTGGCAGGAGGGGCACACCGCGCACGAGACGGAGACCGAGGCCGAGGCCGAGGCGCTCCGCATGCTCGGCGTCTACAAGGAGTTCGTCGAGCAGGAGCTGGCGATGCCGGTGCTCGACGGGCGCAAGACCGACAGCGAGAAGTTCGCCGGCGCCGTGCACACCTACTCCATCGAGGCACTCATGGGCGACGGCCGCGCCCTGCAGGCCGGCACGTCGCATCACCTCGGGCAGAACTTCGCGAAGGTCTTCGACATCAAGTTCCAGGCGCGCGACAAGTCGGTGCAGTTCGTGTGGCAGACGTCGTGGGGCATGACCACCCGCCTGATCGGAGGGGTGATCATGGTGCACGGCGACGACAGCGGCTTGATCCTGCCCCCGCGCATCGCACCGCACCAGGTCGTCGTCGTGCCGATTCCGCGGGGAAACTGGCGGGAGACGGTGCTCCCGCGGGCGCAGGCGATCGCGGACGAGCTGCGGACGGCGGGCACGCGCGTCCTCGTGGACGACCGCGAGGAGTACTCGCCGGGGTGGAAGTTCGCCGAATGGGAGCTGCGCGGCGTCCCGCTGCGGCTGGAGATCGGGCCGCGCGACATCGAGCGCGGCCAGGTCGTTCTGGTGCGGCGCGACACGCGGGAGAAGCTCCCGGAGCCCCTGGACGGCCTGCCGGAGCGGGTCCGCACGCTCCTCGCGACGTTGCAGGAGGACCTGTTCGAACGGGCGCGGCGGTTCCGGGACGAGCGCACCCAGCGCGCTGCCACCCGCGACGCCTTCCGCGAGCTGCTCGAAGGTCGCCCCGGCTTCGTCATCGCGCCCTGGTGTGGTGCCGCGGACTGCGAGGCGCGGATCAAGGCCGACACCCAGGCGACCATCCGCAACATACCGCTCGATCCCCCAAGCGCGTCCGGCCCGTGCGTGGAGTGCGGCGCTGCCGGCGAGGTGGACGCCTGGTTCGCGAAGTCCTACTGACCGCGAAGTCCTGCTGACCGCCCGCGACGTCCTGCCGGCGGCCCGTGTCCTGCCGGCGGCCCGTGTCCTGCCGGCGGCCCGTGTCCTGCCGATGGCCCCTGTCCTGCCGGCGGCCCCTGCCCCGCCCGCCGGCCCGCCCCGTGCGGGCGCCCCGTGCCCTCCCGGCGGCCCGTGCCCTGCCGGCGGCCCGCGCCCTGCCGATGGCCCCGCGCGGTTCCACCGACCACCTGCGCCGGCCCGCAGGAGTTTCGCGCAAGCGAAGAAGACTCCCAACCCGCCCGTGAGAGCGGGCCTACTCGTCGCCGCCGCGCCGGCCGAAGACCCACGCGATCAGTATGCTCAGCCCGTACAGGACGATCATGGGCGCCGCCATCGCGGTGAGCGTAACGGGGTCGCCGGTCGGGGTCAGCACCGCGGCGAAGACGAAGATGCCGAGGATGGCGTACTTCGTGCTGCGGATCAGCAGACCGGACGTGACGGCCCCGATGCGCGCCAGGAAGAAGACGACGGTGGGAAGCTGAAAGACGGCGGCGCAGGCGAGCGCGAGCCGCACGTAGAGCGAGAACGCCGGCTGAATGCGCGGCGCGAAGGTCAGAAAATCCGTGTCGAAGCTGGCGAAGAAGTTCCACGCGAACCGGAAGAGCACGTAGTGCGAGAAGAGCGCCCCACCGATGAAGAAGACGCTCCCGAGACCGACGAAGGGGATCGCGAACTTCTTCTCGTGGACGTAGAGCCCGGGCGCGACGAACTGCCACACCTGCCAGATGACGTACGGACTCGCGACCAGCAGCCCCGCGAGCACCGCCATCTTGATGTACAGGAAGAAGGCTTCGCCAGGCTCGGTGAAGATGAGCGTGCCGCCGTCCGGGAGGACGTCGGTCAGCGGCTCCATGATGAACTCGAAGATGAACGGGATGAAGCCGAAGCAGGCGAGCACGCCGACGACGAGGGCGATCAGCGATGCGATGAGCCGCTTCCGCAGCTCGTCGAGGTGATCGAGAAACGACATCTTGCCGCCGGCTTCCTCGGACGGCCCGTCGGCGGGCTGAAGCATGCCGTCTTCGGGGTCGGACGGCCCCTGTTCCGGAGGCGGGGGGAGCGCCATCGCGATGTGCCGGCTGGAGCAGGGCTAGCCGCGGGCGCCCGGCTCCGTCGGATGCGTACCCGAAACGGGCGCCCGCGCGGACTGGGACGCCGGCGCTGCGGATGCGGACGCCTCGGGTGCGGGCACCTCGGATGTGGGCCCGTCTGGTGCGGACGCCTCGGGCGCGGACGCCTCGGGTGCGGACACCTCGGGTGCGGACACCTCGGGCGCGGACGCCTCGGGCGCGGACGCCTCGGGTGCGGACGCCTCGGGTGCGGACACCTCGGGTGCGGACGCCTCGGGCGCCGACGCTACGGAGCCGGAAGCCGCGGGGGTGGACGCCGCGGACGGCTGGCCGGGCTTCGTGGCGCCGGCCGGCGCGGTCGCGGTGGGCCGTTCCTCGACGCGGATCTCGTCCTCGAGGGTGTTGCGGAGGTCGTTCGAGGCGCGCTTGAACTCGCCGAGGCTCTTGCCCAGCGAGCGGCCGAGCTCGGGGAGCTTCCGCGGGCCGAAGACGATCAGCGCGATGACGAGGATGACGATCATCTCCGGCATGCCGATTGAGCCGAGCATGGTGACGCTCCTTGGACCTCGGGGAGCCCGGATCGAGCCCCTCCGGCATTATAGAAACCGCCGCGCTGGGGGGTCAAGCGGCGGCCGCGCCGCGGGATCCCGCGAAGTCGTTGTTGCGTCGCACCTTATCTGATAGTAGGATGCCGGCCATGCGGGGCATGACATCTCTGACGGCAGGCATCGGCGTCATCGTGTTCTCGGCGCTGATGGGCGGCTTGTTCGGCGGGAGGGTCCTGGCGCAGCAGGACTCGATGACCCGTCATTTCGACGCCTTTGCGTCCGCCCTCGCGGCGATCGAGGCGAACTTCGTCGACGAGGTCGACTCCGAGCGGCTGGTGTATCGCGCCATCGGCGGCATGCTCCAGACGCTCGATCCCCACTCGAACTTCATGGATCCGCGCTCGTACGCGCAACTGCGCGAGCGACAGGAGGGGCGGTACTACGGCCTCGGGATTCGAATCAACGTGCTCGACGGACGGATCACGGTCATGAGCCTGTTCGAGGGCTCGCCGGCCTACCGGTCCGGGATTCGCGCCGGCGACGTCATCGCCCGCATCGAAGGCGAGAACGCCATCGGCATGAGCAGCGAGCAGGCGGTGCGCCGGCTGCGCGGCCCCCGCGGCACCACGGTCAACATCGCGATCCGGCGCGACGGGTACGAGGATCTGATCCCTCTCGACGTGGAGCGGGACGAGATCAACATCCCGACGGTCAGGGCCTCGTTCATGGTCGATGGCGAGACGGGATACGTCCGCCTCGGCGACTTCTCGGAGACGAGCAACCGCGAGCTGCGCCGGGCGCTCGACCGGCTGCAGACCGAGGGGATGGGGCAACTGCTGCTCGATCTGCGCGACAACCCGGGGGGGCCGCTCGATCAGGCGATCAGCGTGTCGAACCAGTTCCTGCCCCGCGGCGACATGATCGTCTACACCCGCGGGCGCGTCTCCAACTCCGATCAGGATTACCACGCCCGCGACGAGAGCGACTTCACGGGCCTGCCCATCATCGTGCTGGTCAATCGCAGCAGCGCGAGCGCCTCGGAGATCGTCGCCGGCGCCCTGCAGGATCACGACCGTGCCCTCGTCGTCGGGGAGACCACCTTCGGGAAGGCGCTGGTCCAGTCGATCTACCGCGTCAGCCACGGCGCCGGTCTCGCGCTGACGACGGCGCGTTACTACACGCCGAGCGGCCGGATGATACAGCGGCCCTGGGACGGCACGTTCGACGAGTACCTCACCTATTCGCTCCGCGAGCAGGAGACGCCGCTGCGGGCGCCCGCCGATCGGAAGTTCACCGACGCCGGACGCGAGGTGTACAGCGGCGGCGGCATCGAGCCCGATCACTTCATGGCGGGTCCGATCCGCGGCTTCGATCCTTCGCGACTCGGGCGGCTGCTGGCGGCTCGGGGGGATTTCGCGTACTTCGCCCGGCGGTTCTCCGCCGTCGGAGACACGCGCATCCCGGTCGAGGGCGACGGCCGGGAGCTCGTGAGCCGCGGATTCACGGTGGACGACCGGCTGCTGGAGGCCTTCAAGGAGCAGGTGCGGAGCCGCGGCCTCACGGTCGACGACGACGACTTCGCCGCCGACACGGACTTCATCCGCGCCATGATCAACTACGAGGTGGACCTCGCCCTGTTCGGGGAGGCCGAGGCGTGGGCCAACCTCTTCGTGCGCGACCCGCAGGCCCAGTTCGCCGTCTCGCTGTTCGGCGACGCGCGGCGCCTCCTCGACCTCTCCGCCGGCGCGCTCGTGGCGACAGCTCGCTGACCCTTGCCGGCCCGCCGGCCGCCTTGCTACACTGCGGGTAGCGTGAAGGTGTGGAGCCATTCCTGCGCGAGAGTCGCAGGTGGCGACATGCCGCGCAGTCGCTTCAGCGCGTACGACGTCCGGGCGCACCCAGCCGCTCGAACAGGTGTTGCGATGATGCAGGAACCTGTTTGTGCGGCTCGTTTTGCGTACGCCGCCGTGTGAAGTCTCGCACAATGCGATTGAACCATCTCGAGTTGGCCGGCTTCAAGAGCTTCCCGGAGCGCGCCGAACTGGCGTTCGACGGCGGCGTCACCGCGATCGTCGGGCCGAACGGCTGCGGCAAGAGCAACGTCATCGACGCGATCACCTGGGTCCTCGGCGAGCAGAGCGCCCGGAGCCTCCGCGGGGAGCGGATGGAGGACGTGATCTTCGGCGGCAGCGACGCGCGCCGCCCCACCGCGGCGGCCGAGGTGCGCCTGCGGCTCTCCGACGTGGCCGCCGCGCTGGCCGCGCTGGGCGGCCAGGTGCGGCCCGTGGCTCCCCCCCGCGGCGACCAGGGAGAGGGCGGGGACTCCGACCGCGACGGTGCATCGGCCGGCAACGGACACCTCGACGGCGCGCTGCCGGAGGACCCCGATCTCGAGCCGCCCCTCGTACAGCGCGACGTCGAGGTCGGGCGGCGGCTATACCGCTCGGGAGAGAGCGAGTACTTCATCGACGGGCAGGTCTGCCGCCTCCGCGACGTGCAGGACCTCCTGATGGACTCGGGCGTCGGCGTAAAGGCCTACGCGGTCATCGAGCAGGGGCGAATCGGTCAGATTCTGGGGGCACGCCCGGCGGAGCGCCGGCAGCTCCTCGAGGAGGCGGCCGGCGTCACGAAGTACAAGTCGCGGCGCCGATCGGCCGAGCTCAAGCTCGAGGCCGCACAGCAGAACCTGACCCGCGTCGACGACATCGTGTTCGAGGTCGAGAAGCAGCGCGGGGCGCTCAAGCGGCAGGCGGCTCGGGCTCGCCGCTACCGCCGGCTGCGCGAGGAGCTGCGGCGCTGGGAGAAGGTCCACTTCGCGCGGAGCAGTCTGGCGCTCAGATCCGCCATCGAGGACGCGGACCGCCGGCTGGAGGAGTCCCGGGCGCGCGAGCGGGCGTGTTCCGCACGGGTCGCGGAACTGGAGGGCGCCGAAGAGAAGCTCCGCGCGGCGCTGGCCGAGGCGGATCGAGAGGCTGGCGTCACGCGGGACGAGGCGCATCGGCGCCAGCTCGATCTCGACCGCCGGCGGCAGCAGATCGAGTTCGACCGCCAACAGGTGGCGACGCTGGCCGAGGCGGTGGCGGCCGGCGAGGCGGAGGTGACCGCCCTGGAGGCGCGCTGCGGCCCGTTGCGGGGGGAGCTCGACAGCCAGCGGACGGCGCACGACCGCTGCGGCACGGAGCGCGAAGCCGCGGCGGAACGGCTGGACGCGGAGGCGGCCCGGTTCGCGGAGGCGCAGCAGGCGGTGGAGGAGCTGGCCCGGGGCCTCGAGGGGGCGCGGAGCCAGGTCTATGCGGCGGCCACGGAGAAGACGGCGCTCGACAACGTGGTCGCCAATGCCGATGCCGGCCAGGCGCGCATTCGCGAGGCGCTCTCCCGCCTGGAGGCCGAGTCGGCCGACGTCGCGACCGAGCTCGCCCGCAGCGACGAAGCGTCCCGCCGGGCCGAGGACGCCGCCCGCGAGGCGCGCGCGGCCCTCGAACGCGTGAGAGCCGACAGGGCGGTCCGCGAGGCCGAGGTCGGGGCGGCGCGCATCGGGGCGGCGGACGCGGCGCGCGCGGTGCGCGAGCGGGAGCGCGAAGCCGCGGCGCTCCGGGCTCGGGTTGAGTCCCTGGAGGAGCTCGAGGCGGGCCGGACGGCGTACGCCGACGCGGCCCGCATCGTCCTGTCGTCGGAGATCCCGCACCACGGGTCGGTGGCCGACCACCTCGAGGTCGACCGGGCCGACGAGCGCGCCGTGGAGGCCTGCCTGGCCGACCTGCTGCAGCACGTGGTCGTCGCCTCGCACGAGGACGCCCTGGCCGGTATCGCGCTGGCCACGGAGCGCGACGCGGGTCGCTGCGGTTTCCTCGTGGCGTCGTCCTCCGGCGGCCGCGCCGCGTCCCCGCCGCACGAGGGCCTGCGGCCGATCGCGGACGCCGTGCGCGTCGGCGGTCCGGCCGGGGAGGCAGTGCGGTCGGCGATCGGCGGTCGGTGGCTCGCCCCGTCGATCGCGGAGGCGGAGGCTGCGGCCCGGAGCACGGCCGACCCGATCGCCGCTCCCGACGGCACGGTGTTTCGCGGCGAGCCGCTCGTGTCGGGAGGTGGGAGGTCGGCGGCGCGGGGGCTGCTGTCGACCAAGCGCGATATCAAGGAGCTGCGGGCCCGCATCGTCGCCGAGGAAGAGGCCGTCGCCGGCCTGCACGACGACGTGGTGAGGCTGGAGGCCGAGGCGGCCCGCGCCGCGGAGGCCCTCGAAGAGCTCAAGCGGGAGGGGCACGAGCACGAGAAGACGCTGGTCGGTCTCGACGCGGACCTGCGGCAGGTGGGGGAGGGACGCGCCCGGCTGATCGATCGGCAGCGCGTCGTCGCCACGGATCGACGGACCGCGGTCGAGGAGCGCGACGGGCTCGCCGCGAAGCAGGCGGAGGCCCGCGAGTCGCTCGTCCGTCTCGCGGCGGAGCAGGCTGCGGCCCAGGACCGCTTCACCCGCTCCCAGGAGCGGCTGGGGCGGGGGGGCGGGGGGGGGCGGGGCCCGCGGCGGCGGGGGGCGCGGTCGAGGCCCGCGGCCGGCAGGTCGCCGACGTGCGGTCCGAGCACGCGACGCTGGCGGAACGCGCGGCGGCGCTGGCCGCGGACGTGCGGCGTATCGAGGACCAGGTCCGCGATCTCCTCCAGCGCATCGATGCGCGCGGGACCGAGAACCGCAACGCCGCGGAACGGCGAACCGCGCTGAGCGCCGCGATCGAGGCGGCCGTCGGCCACCTCGAGCACGACGCCGCGGCCTTCGACGAGCTCCAGGAGCGGATGCGGCACATCGGCGAACGCGGCGCCGCCCTCCGCGAGCGTATCGCCGCGGAGAGCGACGGCGTGCGGGACGCGCGGCAGGCGCTCGAAGACGTGCGGTCCGACGTGGGCCGCATCGAGGTCGTGCGCGCCAAGGCCGATGCCGATCTCGCGCACGCCGCGGCGTCGTGCCGGGAGACACTGCAACTCGAGCTCGGGGAGGTCGTCGCCGAGGTCGAGCGCCTGGAGCGCGAAGGTCCCATCGAGCCCGATCGGTCCCTGCTCGGGCCCCCCGGGAACAGTGCCGCCGGCGCCGATGCCGACGCAGCCGGGGACGACGCCACCGAGGACGATGCCGCCGGGCTCGACGCCGTCGGAGACGCCGCCGCCACCGGGGACTCGCCGGCCGTTGCCGAGTCCGAAGCGGAGGCCGGCGCGGCGGAGGGCGCGGCGGAGCGAAGCGCCGCGGTCGACGTCGATGACATCCTTGTCCGGCTGCGCTCGAAGATCGACCGGCTCGGGCCGGTCAACATGATGGCCATCGACCAGTTCGACGAGCTCGAGGAGCGCCACACCTTCCTGACGACGCAGCGCCAGGACCTCCTCGACGCCATCGCGGCCACCGGCAAGGCCATCCAGCAGATCGACGTCACGACGCGCGAGCGCTTCGAGCACGCCTTCGCGGCCATCAACGCGTACTTCCAGGACACGTTCGAGACGCTGTTCGGCGGCGGGCGCGCCGGGCTGGTGCTGCTCGACGAGGCCGACGTGCTCGAGAGCGGCATCGACGTCATCGCGCAGCCGCCGGGCAAGCGCCTCCAGAGCATTCAGTTGCTCTCCGGCGGCGAGAAGGCGCTGACGGCGATGGCACTGATGTTCGCCATATTCAAGTACAAGCCGAGCCCCTTCTGTCTGCTCGACGAGATCGACGCGCCACTCGACGACGCCAACATCGGTCGTTTCGTCGAGATGCTGCGCGGGCTGCAGGACCGCACGCAGTTCGTCCTCGTGACGCACAACCGCAAGACCATGGAGATTGCGGACCGGCTCTACGGCGTCACGATGGAGGAGCCGGGCGTCTCGAAGCTCATCTCCGTCAAGGTCAACTGAGCCCTGAACGAAGACAAGGCGACCCGCTACCATCGGTTGCGCCGGCGCAGCCGGATGCTCGCCGTCGCCGTCCGGGCGAGCCTGCTGGGCGGCCTGGTCGCGCTCGGCGCCGGTGTGCCGGTACGTACCGCGCTCGAGCAGATGGTGGCGCAGGCCGGGCTTCCCGTGTGGCTGCAGCCGACGGTGGTGGTGGCGCTCGGGGCCCTGGCCCTCGGCGTGGCGGGGGAGGTCCTGGCGTTCCCCTTCGTCTGCCGCGCGGAGTGGCTGCTGGCGCGCCGCTACGGCCAGTCGCGCGAGCGCTTCGCGGCGTGGTGGGGGGCGCACGCCCGGACCGCGCTGTGGACCAGCGTGTCGTGGATGCTGGCCGCGGTGGTCGTGTACGTCGCCATCGGGCTCTCGGCAACTCGCTGGTGGCTGGTGGTGGGGGCGGCGTTCGCCGCCGGCACCGTAGCCCTGGCCCTCCTCGGGCCGCTGCTGCTACGGCCCGCCCTGCGCGCCCGGCCGTTGGGGCGTCCCGGGCTGGCCGCCCGGCTCGAGGCGCTGGCGCGGCGGGGGGGGGGCCCCGGGCGCCGCGGGGCCGAGGTGGCGCGAGGCGCGGGCGCGGCGGGCGGGCTCTCCGGTCGTCGGCGTGCACGAGTGGCCGGAGGGCCCCGCGTCGAGGCCCAACGCCGCCCTCGTCGGCGTCGGCTCGGCGCGGCGCGTCCTGCTCTCCGACACGCTGGTCGCCGACTACAGCGACGCGGAGATCGAGGTGGTCCTGGCCCACGAGCTGGCCCACCACCTGCACCGGGACATCTGGAAGACCATCGCCTTCCGGGCCGCGGTCGTCTGCGCCGCCGGCTGGGTCGGGCAGCGCGTGCTGGCGGACCTGGGGCCGGTGCTGGGCCTCCACGGGGCGGCCGACGCGGCCGGACTCCCGGCCCTGGCCCTCTGCGCCGGCGGCGTGACGATGGCCGTTCTCCCCGCCGCCAACCTGCTGTCGCGGCGCCACGAGCGCCGTGCGGATCGGTTCGCCCTCGACGTGACCGGCAACCACGAGGCGTTCGTGTCCGGGCTCCGCAGGATGGGCACGGAGCATCTCGCGGAAGAGCGCCCGTCGCGCCTCGTCAAGTGGTGCTTCTATTCCCACCCCCCGGTGGCGGAGCGGGTGGCCGAGGCGCGACGGCACCGCGCCCGGCCCCGGGGCGAGTCCCCTCGACGCGGCGTCGCGGCCCGCCCCTGACCCGCCTCCGCGAGGCCGCTCAGCGACCGACCTTGGTTGTCGCCGCTGCGGAACGCGGCAAGAGACGACGGAACGCGCTGCTTGTGTCTTACGTAGCACGACGGGGTGTCGCGCGTGTGCTCTGCTTCGAGCGATGAGCGAAACCGCGCTCATCGTGACCGTCGTCGAGACCGGAATCGGAGCGACCGCAGCCGCGGCTCCGGATCCCGGTCAGCCTCGCGCCGGAGGCGGGCAGGGAGCGGAGCCGTCCAGGCGACGCGTTCGGGTCAGCGTCGGGCCGGCTCGCGGCGGTCGCTGTCTGCCCGCGGAGGCACGCGCTGTCGGCCGCCGTCGCCTCCGCGGTTGCCGCCGGGTCGTCCCTTGCCGTCGCGGCGCTCGCGGCCGTCGCTGCTCGCGGGGGCGTCGCCGTCCTCCGGCGTGGCGGGCAGCAGCGCCTTGCGGCTCAGGCGGACCTTGCCGGACGGATCGACGTTGATCACCTTCACGAGGACCTGGTCGCCCTCGTTGAGCTCGTCGCGCACCTCGCGCACCCGGTAATGGGCGATCTCCGACACGTGGAGCAACCCGTCGATGCCGGGCAGGATCTCGACGAAGGCGCCGAAATCGGCGATGCGCTGGACCTTGCCCAGGTACGTCTTGTTGAGCTCGGGGCTGGCCGTCAGCTCCTCGATGATCGAGATGGCCCGCTGTGCGGAGTCCCCGTCGGAGGAGGCGACGTTCACCCGGCCGTCGTCCTCGACGTCGATCTTGACCCCCGTGCGTTCGATGATGCTGCGGATGGTCTTGCCGCCGGGGCCGATGACGTCGCGAATCTTGTCGACCGGAATCTGGATGGTGACGATCCGCGGCGCATGCGTCGAGATCGACTCCCGCGGCGTGGCGATCGTGCTCCCCATCTCCTGCAGGATGTGCAGCCGCCCCGCGCGTGCCTGGGCCAGGGCCTCGCGCATGATCCCGGTCGTGATGCCCGAGACCTTGATGTCCATCTGTAGGGCCGTGATGCCCTGGTCGGTGCCGGCGACCTTGAAGTCCATGTCGCCGTAGTGGTCCTCGGCGCCGGCGATGTCGGACAGGACGGCGTGCCGCCGCGTGCCGCCGTCGACCGTCTCCTCCTCCATGACGAGGCCCATGGCGATCCCGGCCACGGGGCGCGCCATCGGCACCCCGGCGTCCATCAGGGCGAGTGCGCCCCCGCAGACGGTGGCCATCGACGACGAGCCGTTCGATTCGAGGATGTCCGACACGACCCGCAGCGTGTACGGGAAGTCCTGCTCCGAGGGGATCATCGGCATCAGGCTGCGCTCCGCCAGGTTGCCGTGACCGATCTCGCGCCGGCCGGGTCCGCGGAGGAACTTCACCTCGCCGACCGAGAACGGCGGGAAGTTGTAGTGCAGCATGAACCGCTTGTAGCTCTCGCCGTCGACGAGCTCCATCTTCTGCTGGTCGTCGGCGGTCCCCAGGGTCGCGGTCACCAGCGCCTGGGTCTCGCCGCGCGTGAAGACGGCCGACCCGTGCACTCGCGGCAGCACGCCGACCTCGGACCAGATGGGCCGTACCTCGTCGAAGCGCCTCCCGTCGAGCCGCTGGCCCCGGTCGAGCACCTCGTCGCGCAGGATGCGCTCCTTGAGCTCGCCGAAGACCCGCTTGGCGTCGGCCCGCGCCGAGCCGTCCTCCGGGAGGGAGGAGACGACGCCCTCGAACACGCTGTCGACCTGCGCGTAGCTGTCGAGCTTGTCCGGAACCCGCATCGCCTCGCGCAGGGGCTCCAGGAGGCGGCCCTCGACGTCCTGCCGGACGCCGGCGTCGATCGCAGGTGGCGCGACCACGATCTTCGGCTTGCCGACGGCGGCCTTCATCTCGCCGATCGCGGCCACGATGTGCCGAATCGCGGCATGCCCCGCCTCGATGGCCTGCAGCATGTCGTCCTCGGCCACCTCGCGCGCGCCCGCCTCCACCATGACGACGGCATCGTCGCTCCCGGCGATCACGAGGTCGAGCGCACTGCGCTTGCGCTCGGGATAGGTCGGGTTGATCACCGTCTGGCCGTCGATCAGCCCGACGCGGACGGCGGCGATCGGCCGCTCGAACGGAATCCCCGATATCGACAACGCCGCCGACGCGCCGGTCAGGGCCAGCACGTCCGAGTCGTTCTCGTCGTCGGCCGACAGCAGCAGGGAGACGACCTGCGTCTCGCGGGACCATCCGGCCGGGAACAACGGCCGAATCGGCCGGTCGATCAGGCGGCTCGTCAGCACCTCCTTCTCGGTCGGCTTGCCTTCCCGCTTGAAGAAGCCGCCCGGGATCCTCCCCGAGGCATAGGCGTACTCGCGGTAGTCGACGGTGAGCGGAAGGAAGTCGATGCCCTCGCGGGCGCCCGCCGCCGCGCAGGCCGTGACGATAACCACCGTGTCGCCGTAGCGCACCGTCACGGCGCCGTCCGCCTGCTTGGCGAGCTTGCCGGTCTCGATGGTGAGCGTCCGGCGGCCGACCTCTACCTGGGCCGTGTGCATGATCGTGCTCCCGTTGGCGTTCGGGCCGTGACGGCGCCGAACAGAATGTCGGCAGGCGGGAAAGGAGGGTGCCTCGCCCACGCGGGGCGGGCGATTCGTCGCACGCCTACTTGCGGATGCCGAGCCGCTTGATCAGATCCGCGTATCGCTCGGTATCCTTGCCCTTGAGATAGTCGAGGAGCCGGCGGCGCTGGCCGACGAGCTTCAACAACCCTCGGCGTGAGTGGTGGTCCTTGGCGTGCGTCTTGAAGTGCTCGGTGAGGTAGCTGATCCGCTCGCTCAGGATGGCCACCTGCACTTCCGGCGAGCCGGTGTCGCTGTCGTGCGTGCGATACGAGCCGATAATCTCGGTCTTGCGTTCTTTCGCCAACGCCACGGAGTACCTCTTCGTCTCACGCTCATGGCGCTTCTCGCCACCAGCACAACGCGTGATCCTATACCAGAACGATCGTGGGGTGCAAAAGGCCCTCCGCGTCGCGCTCGGCGATGCCGACCAGCGCCCCGTCGCTGTCGACGAGCCGCACCCGCATCCGGCCCGCGCCCGCGTGGGGCAGCCAATCGCCGTCCTTCGAGACGACGTCGGCCGGCGTCAGCGCGTTGCCGTGCCCCGCGCGGCGGCTGCCGTGCTCGGTGAGTACCGCACCGGGAAGGTCCGCAAGCAGCCGGGGGGGCGGGATGACGTGGTCGACGATCTCCGGGGACTCCGGCGCGAGGGCATCCGCCGGGACTGCGTCGGCGAGCTCGAAGGGCCCGCTCCGCTCGCGGCGCAGGCTCTCCAGGCAGCCGCCGCACCCGAGCGCGCGACCCAGATCGTAAGCGAGCGCGCGCATGTAGAAGCCCGGCTCGCAGGTCACCCGGCACCGTAGCCGGTCGGCCGCGAGCCCGACGACGTCGATCGCGTGCACGGTCACCTCGACCGCCTGCGGCGTGACCGGCGACCGCCGGCGCGCCAGCCGATAGGCGCGCACGCCGCCGATCTTCTTGGCCGAGAAGGGCGGCGGGCTCTGCAGGAACGTCCCGGTGAAGGTGGGGGTGGCCGCGTCGACGGCGGCACGCGTCACCTCCGGGGTCGGCTCGCCCCCCCTCGCGCGGCGCGCGCCCGCCCGGGCCGGCCCCCCGCCGCTCGCGCGGTCGGCCTGCGCGGTGCCGGTCGTGTCGTAGGTGTCGGTCTCGAGGCCCAGCCGGATGACGCCGTCGTAGACCTTCGGGCCGACCGACAGAAGCGCCGCGAGTCGGGTCGCGCGGCCGAGCACCAGCGGCAGGACGCCGGTGGCCAGCGGGTCGAGCGTCCCCACGTAGCCGATGCGCCGCATCCGGAGCGCGCGGCGCGCCCGCGCCACCACGTCGTGCGAGGTCATTCCGCTCGGTTTGTCGACGACCAGCACCCCGTCCATGGCGATCCGGATCGTGCCTTTCAGGCCGTCGTCGAACTCGACGCCGCCGGCGATTCCGACGCCGCCGGCAGTTCCCCCGCCGCAGACTCCACCGCCGCGGCGACCGCGGCGACGATGCGGGACTCGGCTTCCGGCCCTCCGTCGACGGAGAAGCCGGCCGCGTTCCGGTGCCCGCCGCCGCCGAAGGACGCGGCCACGCTCCGCACGTCCACCTCGCCCTTCGATCGCAGGCTCACGCGCGTGGTCCCGTCCAGGGTCTTGATCATGATCACCGCCTGAACCTCGCGCGCCGAGAGCGGCAGGTTGATCAGCCCGTCCATGTCGCCGGGCGGGCAGCCGGTGTCGCGCAGCAGCGCGTCGTCGACATGGAGCAGCGCGATGCGGTCGCGCGCTTCGAGTCGCATCGTGTCGACGAGGGCCGCGGTCAGCCGCAGCCGGCCGATGGTGCCGCTCTGGTAGATACCGGCCGCCACCCCTGCGACGTCCACCCCGCAGGCCGCCACGTGGCTGCAGATGTCGAACGTCCGGCGGGTGATGTTGGCGTGCCGGAACGACCCGGTGTCGGTCAGGATGCCGGCGTAGAGCGGGACGGCGATGGGCGGCGTCAGCGACACGCCGAGCGCGGCGACGAGGTCGTAGACCATCTCGGCGCACGCCGCCGCGGACGGGTCGTACCAGTTGAGGGCGCCGTACAGGCGGTTGCCGGCGTGGTGATCGATGTTGACGAGGAAGTAGCGATCGAGCCCCGCCACCTCCGTGCGGTCGAGCGACGAGCACTCCAGGATGATCGCCGCGTCGTACGCGCCGGTCACCGCAGCGGCGACGTCGATGGTCTCGGCGCCGGGGATCGATTGCAGGCTCGGCGGCGGCTCGTCGTGGTTGACGATGCGCACGGGCTTGCCGAGCCGCTCGAGCGCGTGGGCCCGCGCGCGGTGGGGGGCGATCGAGGCCGCCCCCCGGGGGGGCGGGGGCGGTTGACGTGGCGCCCGGTCTTCCGGAGCCGCTCGAGCGCGTGGGCCAGCGCGAGTTGGGCGCCGATCGAGTCGCCGTCCGGGCGGGCGTGGGACGAGAGGACGAAGCGCTGCCGCTCCCGGATCGCCTGCACGATGCGGGCGATTGGCTCCCGGGCGTCGCGCGCGGACTCCTGCATCATGCTTCGGGCTCCGCTTCCCCCGCCCGGGCCTCTGCCGCCCGGGCCTCCGCCGCCTCGGGCTCTGCCGCCTTGCGCTCCGCCTCCGCCGGGTCCTGCCCGTCGTCCCGGAGCTCGTCGAACAGGCGGGCGATCCGGTCTTGCTGCTCGACGCTGTCGTCATGCAGGAATGTCAACTCGGGGACGCGCCGCAGTCGCAGCCGGGAGGCGAGCTCGCGGCGGAGGAAACCGCGCGCGCGGCGCAGGGCGCGCGCCACCTCGCGCCGGCCGTGCGCCTCCGCGAGCACCCGGTAGAAAACGCGGGCGATTTGCAGATCGCGGGTGACCTCGACGTGCGTGACGGTCACGCCGTCCACGGCCGGCTCCCGGACGCGGCGCAGGAGCAACGTGCTGATCTCGGCGCGAATGCGCTCGCCCACCCGGTCGGTTCGCGCCCCGTGCGTCATCGGTCCGCTCAGGCCAGCCACTCCACGTCCGTCGCCGCGATCACTCCGGGGTCGCGGCGCTCGATCTCGTCCATGGCCGCCTCCAGCGAGCGGTCCACGCCGTCTCTCGTGGCCGCGATCGACACGACGCCGAGGCGGGAGCGTTGGTGCAGGTCGTGGTATGCCAACTCGGCGAGCGCGACGTTCAGCTTGCGCAGGCGATCCTTGATGCTGCGCAGCACCATGCGCTTGTCCTTGAGCGAACGCGCACCGGCGAGATGCAGCTCGACGGAGAGCAATCCGACCGCGGGCATCGGTTCGGGTGGGCGCGTCCCGTGCGCTACACGGTCGCCGCGACCCGCTCGACGGTGAATATCTCGATGACGTCGCCGATCTTGAGATCGGCGAAGCGCTCGAAGGCGACCCCGCACTCGAAGCCCGACTTCACCTCGTTGACGTCGTCCTTGAAGCGCCGCAGCGATCCAATCCGCCCCTCGTGCACCACGACGCCGTCGCGGACGATGCGCGCCTGCGACTCCGCGGCGCGGGTGAGTACGCCCTCGACGACGATGCAGCCGGCCGCGGTGCCGAACTTGGGCACCTTGAACGTGTCCCGCACCTCGGCCTGCCCGAGGCGCTGCTCCTTCAGGGTGGGTTCGAGGAGGCCCGCCATCGCCAGCTTGATCTCGTCGGTCACGTTGTAGATGACCGAGTGCTGCCGGATGTCCACGCCCTCGCGTTCCGCGACGGTCGAGGCGTTGCGATCGGGCCGGACGTTGAAGCCGATGATGATGGCGTTCGACGTGGACGCGAGCAGCACGTCCCACTCGCTGATGGCGCCGACGCCGGTGTGGATGACGTTGATCCGCACGCGCTCGTCGCCGAGCTTCGAGAGCGAGTCGGCCAGCACCTCGGCCGATCCCTGCACGTCGGCCTTGACGATGACGGGGAGCTCCTTCGCCTCGCCCTCCGTCAGTTGCGCCTGCAACGACTCGAGCGTCAGGCGCTGCCCGCGCCCGCCGAGGGCCCGCTCCTTGGCCTGGTGCTGCCGGAGCAGGGCAATCTGCCTCGCCTTGGCCGCGTCGGCGACGGCCTGGAAGGCGTCGCCCGGCTGCGGGAGGCCGGTCAGCCCGAGCACCTCGACGGGGCTCGACGGCCCGACCTCCCTCGCCTGCTGCAGGCGGTCGTCGATCAGGGCGCGCACGCGCCCGACCTGAACCCCGGCGATGAAGTTGTCGCCGACCCGCAGCGTGCCGTCCTGGACCAGGATCGTGGCGACGGGGCCGCGACCGCGGTCTATCTTGGCCTCGAGGACCGTGCCGGTGGCGGCCTTGGTCGGGTTGGCCTTGTGTTCGCCCATCTCGGTGACGAGGATGATCATCTCGAGCAGACTGTCGAGGTTCTCGCCCTTCTTGGCCGATACGGGCACGACCACCGTGGAGCCGCCCCAGTCCTCCGGGGTCAGCTCGCGGGCCGCGAGCTCCTGCTTGACCCGCTCGGGATTGGCGTCCGACTTGTCGATCTTGTTGAGCGCCACAATGATCGGCACCTCGGCGGCGCGCGCGTGGTCGATAGCCTCCTGCGTCTGCGGCATGACGCCGTCGTCGGCGGCCACCACCAGCACGACGACATCGGTGACCCGCGCGCCGCGGGCGCGCATCAGCGTGAACGCCTCGTGCCCCGGAGTGTCCAGGAAGACGATGCGGCGGTCGTTGAGCGAGACGGAGTACGCACCGATGTGCTGTGTGATGCCGCCCGCCTCGCCGCCCGCGACGTTCGTCTCGCGGATCGCATCGAGGAGCGTGGTCTTGCCGTGATCGACGTGCCCCATGACGGTGACCACCGGCACGCGGACTACGAGGTCCTCCGGCTTGGCGACCTCCGACTCGACGATGACCATCTCCTCCTCGAACGAGCGCATCTTCACGTCCGCGCCGAATTCCCGCGCGATCGTCGTCGCGGTCTCGGAGTCGAGCGTCGTGTTGATGGTCATCATCATCCGCTTCTCGATCAGCTTCTTCAGGACGTCCTTGGCGCGCACCTCGAGCTTGTCTGCCAGGTCCTTGACCGTCATGCCCTCGGCCAGCGTGATCGTGCGGGTGATGGGCGGCGGAGGCGGAGGCGCCGACGCGGCCCGGGACTGCGCCCGCGTGCGGCGGTACGCCGCCCGTCGTCCGCCCGGCCGATGGTGCGGTCGCGGCGGAGGCCGGTAGCCGACGGCCGGCCGCGGCGGAAGCGGCCGCGCGGCGGGCGGGC
>MKWU01000960.1_pt1 | contig 52824 bp, 42 predicted proteins | sample 809101 | NCBI WGS metagenome assembly MKWU01 (sample SAMN05860141, study PRJNA318959) | sponge metagenome | host: Aplysina aerophoba | place: Slovenia: Piran, Adriatic Sea, Gulf of Piran | collected 2013-05-07 | reverse complement strand
TACAAGCATGCAACAGGCCTGTGACACAACCAACCCGTCGCATGACTGCACGTCTTCCAACCACAACCGAACTAAAGACTCGGGACACTAGGAGGGTGCTGAGCAATCCACCAGCGGCCTGCCAACCGCCGGCAAAATGCCTGGGCCGGCGAGCGGCAGGCCCGAGCAATCGTCATTGTTCAGCACCCGCCTAGGAGGGCTCCCGGCTGCCAGATCCCCCTTACTTGGCGCCGCGGGGGTCCCAACTGAAGAACCGGGTAACGATTAACGCGCCGAAGAGCAGCCAGGCACCCATGATCGCGATGTTCTCCCAGCCGAGCACCTGTCCGGTGTGGAGGGGATTGAACGCGTCGCTGAAGGGTTCGGCGAAGTGTTTCAGCGGAAAGACGTCCCCGAGAATCACCAACCACCGTGGGGCCTCGTCAAGCGGGATGAAGATGCCCGAGATGAAGGCCATCGGGAGGAAGACACCGTTGGCGACAGCCGGGGCCGCATCCGCATTCTTGATAATCGAGCATACGGCGAGTCCGAGGGCCGAGAAGGTGGCTATCCCCACCACGAAGACCAAGACCACCAGACCGATGTCGTCCCAAACCATCTGGAAACCGAAGAAGGCCCAGCCCAGGATGAACATCAGCACCACCGAAAGGAGGGCGATCCAGACTCCGGAGCCGATTATTCCCGCCATGTAGATCCACGGAGGTAGTGGTGTGCCGCGTACCCGTTTGAGAATCCCCTGTTCACGGGCGAAAGCGGTCCTGACCGCCAGGTTGGTGAAAGTGGAGGACACGGCCGCGAACACCGCCATCGCGGGGGCGAAGAACTGCGAGAAACTGTATCCCCCGGCTATGTCCTCGCTACCGAAGATCACGCTGAACAGGACGAGGAAGATGACCGGAAGGGCGAGGGTGAAGAACGCGGCGATGGGTGTCCGCCAGAACATCCGGTTGGTGCTGCGAACTTGCACCCGGACCAGGCTCAGGTTGCTTCTCGCGGCGGTCATCCTGGCTCCTCCTCACCCACGATCTTCAGGTAGATGTCCTCCAAACTCGGACGGATAACCTCGAGACCAGCCAACTCCATGCCGCGGCCAGTCGCCCAACCGGTGAGTGTGTACAGGAGTGCTGTCGGATCGGTCGTGCGATACGTCACACCGGATCCCTCCAACTCCGGCGTGCCCAACCCGGAGGGCAGATCGACAGGGTCGGGAACGCTGAAACGCACGGTCGTCACGGGGCGAGCGTCGCCAAGCGTCTCAGGCGAGCCTTCCGCAACTACCTTTCCACCGTTGAGCACGACGATTCGATCGGCAAGATTCTGGGCCTCGTCGAGATAGTGGGTAGTGAGCAGGATGGTCTTCCCGAGGTCCGCAAGGCCTTCCACAAGCTTCCAGGACTGGCGGCGGGCGGCAGGATCGAAGCCGGTCGTTGGCTCATCGAGAAAGATCAGATCGGGATCGCCCACCAGCCCTAGGGCGAGATCGAGACGCCGACGCTGACCCCCCGACAGTGTCTTCGTCCGGGCATCCGCCTTCTCTTCCAGCCCTACAAGGGTTATGAGCTCCCCCGTCGGTCGGCGGCGTGTGTACGGGGCGCCGTACAGGTCGATGGTCTCCCGCACGTTCAACGCCTGCTCCGTCCCCGACTCCTGCAGGACGATGCCGATGCGGTCCCTGAACTGCCTCCCGCCTGTAGCCGGGTCGTAGCCGAGAACTCGGATGTCCCCCCGGTCGGCCCGGCGGTAACCCTCGAGGATCTCCACTGCGGTGGTCTTGCCCGCTCCGTTGGGACCGAGCAGCGCGAGCACCTCGCCTTCGTCGACCGTGAAGCTCACCCCGTCGAGCGCCACGACCGTTCCGTAACGCTTGGCGAGGTCATGGACCGTTATAACAGGAGGCATGGACCAGGAGGGTAGCCCTGGGGATGGAGTCTTCGCAATACCCGGGATGGTGGCCAGGCCCGGCGTCGATCCGGGGACCTCTGCTTTTTCAGAGCAGCGCTCTACCGACTGAGCTACCTGGCCGCGCGACTAGAAGGACCAATTGTGGACTGCCTGGTCGTCTGTGGCGGGGACGACGGGATTTGAACCCGCGACCTCCGGCTTGACAGGCCGGCGTGAACTCCAGACTTCACCACGCCCCCGTGCCGCCGCCCAGACTACCCGGATCTGAGCCAGTAATCCAGAGGACTCGGTGGAGCGAGCAGTATAGGCCCCCCGATTCACCTTCCATAGAAGACCGGCTGCCAACCCGGGGAGCCGGAGAGGCGGGATCCGAAACGCCGGGGTAAACTCCTCTCCTCGGCCAGTAACGGGAGGAGCCTATGACCAGTCAGCAACCACCGGCGCAGACTCCTGGCACCGGCAAGCAGTCGAACGGCCTAGCCGTCGCCGGATGCATCCTTGCGCTCTGCGCTGTTGTCTTCTTCTGGGTTCCCATCCTCAACTTCGTCATGTCGGTCCTAGGCATCGTGTTCTCCGGCATAGGCTTCTCCCGTGCCAAGGCTCCGGGCAGCCCCGGCCGAGGACTTGCCATTGCCGGCCTGGCTATCGCGCTGGGCGCGATGGTGCTCTCGATCCTGGTCATAATCGCACTGTTCGCCCAGGTTCCATGAGCTAACTCCCAGATCGAGCAGAACTCCGGACCTGAGGCGCAGTGCCATGGCAAGCCTCGGTGTCCGTCGGCCCCGTTTAGCGGATAGCGCTTCACTCAGTCGAGGAAGGAGGCCAAAACCTCCAGAAGGGCATCCACGTCGTGGTCGTCGACATCGAGGTGAGTCACGATCCGGCAGGAGCGCCGGCCCCGCCCGGACATCGAAACACCGGCCTCCGCCGCCGATGCCATGAGTTCGGGACCGCTCGGACCGGCTTGTTTGACCCTGAATGCGACGATGTTGGTCTCGACGGGCAATACCTCGGCAACCATCGACATCGAGGACAGGGCGTTCCCGATGCGAGCGGCGCGGGCATGGTCGTCCGCCAGCCGGTCCACATGGTGGTCGAGCGCGTACAGACCCATCGCAGCGAGGATCCCGGACTGCCGCATCGCCCCTCCCCACTGCTGCTTCCAACGCCAGGCCCGTTCTATGAACTCCTCGCTGCCCGCTAGGACCGCCCCGACAGCAGTTCCGAGACCCTTGGTCAGATCGATCCAAACGCTGTCCATGTCGCGGGCGAACCGCGCCGCCGGTACACCGGTGGCGATCACCGCGTTCAGAAGGCGTGCCCCGTCCATGTGGGTAGCGAGACCCGCTCCATGGGCTACGCCCGCAACCTCGTCTATCAACTCCACCGGCCAGATCGAACCTCCCCCCAGGTTCGAGGTCTGCTCGATCGACACCAACCGGGAACGCGGCGCGGAACGGGTCAGCGGCCGGATCGCCTGCGTGACCTGCTCCCCACAGAATCGGCCCCGATCTCCGTCCAGCGGGTACACCATGGCGCCGGACAGCACGGCCGGACCGCCCGACTCGAACCCGACGATGTGGCTGGAGCGGTCACAGATGACCTCGTCACTCGGATCGGTGTGGACCTTGATGGAGATCTGGTTGCACATCGAGCCGGAAGGTAGGAAGACCGCCGCCTCCTTCCCGAGCAGGTCAGCGACGCGCCGTTCCAGGCGGACAGTGGTCGGGTCCTCGAATCGCTGCTCATCACCGACCTCGGCGTCCAAAACGGTTGCCAGCATCTCTTTGGTGGGCTTGGTCTGTGTATCGGAGTAGAAGTTGTGCATCAGCGGTATCTTGCCACCACTTGCGCACGTTCAGGGCCGACCGACACCCAGTTGACAGGGATTCCGACGTGATCCTCTATGAACTCGATGTAACGCCTGGCCTGGGGCGGGAGATCACCGAACTTCCTCGCACCGGTTATGTCGTCGTGCCAGCCAGGCAGGTCGGTGTAGACCGGGAGGCAGTTGTATAGGACCCTCTGCTGGCGGGGGAACTCGGTGTAGGTCTCCCCAGACGAGTTGTAGCCGGTGGCCACCCGTATGGTATCGAACCCGGAAAGGACATCCAGTTTGGTGATGAACAACTCGGTCAGCGAGTTCACGCGCCGGGCATAGCGCAGAGCCACCAGATCCAGCCATCCGCAGCGGCGGCGCCGCCCGGTGACCGTACCGAACTCCCGTCCCACATCGACCATGCGATCACCCACCTGGTCGAACAGTTCGGTGGGGAACGGTCCGCTCCCGACCCGGGAGATGTACGCCTTGGCAACCCCGACCACTCTGTCTATCACCTTGGGGCCGACCCCCGACCCGATGGCTGCTCCGCCCGCAGTGGGGTTCGAGGAGGTGACGAAGGGGTAGGTACCGTGGTCGATGTCGAGCAGCGTTCCCTGAGCCCCCTCGAAGAGCACGGTCCTGCCAGCTTGGACCGCCTCCCAGATGAGTTGGGAGGTGTCCTCCACAAGCGGCAGCAGCGAGTCTGCGAACCTGCGGTATTCCTCGACGATTCCTTCGGAGCGCATCGGGAGCTGGTTGTAGACGCGGGTGAGGATCTTGTTCTTCTCCGCCAGAACAGCCTCCAGCTTGTCGCGGAAGATGTCGGTGTCGAAGAGGTCTTGGACCCGGATGCCGGTGCGAGCGTACTTGTCGGTATAGGCGGGACCGATGCCTCTCTTGGTGGTACCGATACGGTTCTTACCCAGATAACGCTCCATGACCATGTCCAGCTTGCGGTGGTACGGCATGATGAGATGAGCGTTCCCGGAAACCCGAAGGCGGGAGGGGTCGACACCTCTGCTCCGGAGCATCTCGATCTCCGATAGAAGTACCTGAGGATCGATGACCACACCGGAGGCAATCACCGGAACCACGCCCGGGTACATCACACCGGACGGTACCAGTGAAAGGGCAAATCGTTCATCGCCGACCACGATGGTGTGTCCCGCGTTGTTCCCACCCTGATATCGCACTACGTAATCCGCCCGGCGCGCGAAGAGGTCGGTCACCCGACCCTTGCCTTCGTCGCCCCACTGGGCGCCAACCACTACCGTCGCAGTCAATCTCCACCTGCCATTGCCACACCGGAACCAACCGGGAGCGGTCCCAGCGAGCCATCGTAGATCATGGTGATCCTCGCTTCATTGGCGACCACCTTACCGAAGACCAGCAGGCACCCCGTAAGGGGAGCAAGGCCGGGACAAGCACTACCCAGCCCCCGCACAGGAACGGGCACACCGTTGTCACATTCGGGCCGCGGGCCCGTCGGCCGGCATGCAATGGGCCATGGTTCCGGCGCTACGAGGTGATCCACAGATATATGCCGGCTTCCTGCCTACAGACCACATCAGTTGGGTTGGCGTTGACTTTCCGTTAAGCAGTCTGATCTCCGATACAGTGGTCTCCCCAATGGCAACGATCCGTATCCCCTCCGAGGAAAGACGCAGAAGGCTCGCCGCCCGGCATCACCTCCATCCCGACCATCCCGCCCCGTCGCCGGCCGCGGCTGCTCGCCAGCAAGTTGGGCTTCACTCCAGCGACCCCGCGACCGTGTTCCTAGCAGTGTGGGCCCGAGTTGCAGGGGTTTCGATACCGGAGGTGGAAGAGTCCCTCTACGGCAAGCCACCTTCGATGCTCCGGGTGATTGGGATGCGACGAACCCTCTTCGCAGTGCCGGCCGAGTTGGTCCCACTCCTTCACCACGGCTGTGCCCGACGTTGGGCGCCGGCGGAACGGAGGCGTCTGATCGGATACCTGGAGGACCAAGGCATAACCGACCGGGGGGAAACCTGGGTCGATCGGGTCGCCGATGCAACGGAGGCAGCCATCGCCGACCGCGGAGAAGCCTCCGCCATGGTGCTGCGTGAGTTGGTCCCCGAACTCCGCCTCACCCTTGCATTCGGGAAGGGCAAGAAGTGGGGAGGAAAGGTCGGGATCTCGACCAGGGTGCTGTTCCTGCTGGCCGCGGAAGGACGTATCGTACGGGCCCGCCCGAGAGGTTCCTGGATCAGCGGCCAGTACCGGTGGTCCGTCACCGGATCCCGACTCGAGGGCGGCATTCCCGACCTCGACCCGGTCGAGGCCCGGTCCCGGCTGTTGGAGCTATGGCTGCGGACATACGGGCCGGGGACCGAGGCAGACCTCCGATGGTGGACCCGGTGGCCACTGAGAGACGTCCGGAAGGCACTCTCAGCTCTGGACATTGCGGAGGTAGAAGTCGGCGGCGGAAAGGCCTTCGTGCTCCGGGACGACCAGGGGGTGACCCCGGAACCGGAACCATGGGCCAACCTGCTGCCATCGCTCGACTCCACGGTGATGGGCTGGCGTGACCGGGCCTGGTATCTGGGGGATAGCTCGGGTCCGCTCTTCGACCGGAACGGCAATGCCGGCCCGACCGTCTGGTGGTGCGGCCGGGTGGTGGGAGGCTGGGCGCACACCACCGGCGGCAGCATCGCCTACCGGCTACTCGAGGACATCGGATCGCGTGGAGAGGAGCGGGTGGCCGAGCTTGCATCCGCCCTTGAGGCTTGGATCGGGGCCAAGCGGGTGACACCCCGCTTCCGTACCCCGCTGGAGAAAGACTTGGTCGCCAAGACGAAGACCAGAGGGCGGTGAAGCAACAATGGGTTCAAGTGAACGGCCTGATGTCCTTCCCATCGCTCCCAAGGGCTGAGTAACCTTCACTCCATGCCACGCATACGGGCTGGCAGTATCGCCGAGCACAAGGTCATCACACGGGCCCTCATTCTCGACACCGCCCAGGAACTCTTCTCAACCTGGGGTTACCAGGACACGTCGTTCGGTGACATAGCCGCGGCTGTCGGAATGGGCCGCACCACTCTCTACGACTATTTCACGGATAAGGACGACCTGCTGGCCTCGCTCGTCGAGGAGACCCTCCCAACCGTTCTGCAGCGTCTGGTCGAAGAAGTCCCCGCCGATATTCCTCCCGCCGAGCGCCTGCGCGACCTAGCGATTCGCGTGGTCGAGTTCGTTGCGGCCGAGCCCACGCTCGGGCTTCTGCTTCACCGAGAGGTGCCCAAGCTGTCCGAACCTGCTCAGGAGCGGGTGGCAAACGCGCACCAAACCCTGGCCAGGGCGTTCGTGGACGCATACCGAGCAGGAGTCGACAAAGGGGAGCTCAAGCAATTGCCGCCGGGACTGGCCGGGAGGTTCATCAACAACATGATCATGACTGCCGCCCAGGCATTGATCGACTCCGAAGATCCATCGGAAGCCCTTCCCACGATCACGGAGGTCATGGCCGACTTGATTCTCGACGGTCTCGCCAAGCGACCCGTCGCCGCGATCAGGCGTGAAGCGGATCGACTGACGCTTGAGGTGGGGAGTGGGCGACAGTGACGACGGACACCGCGGACCGGGAGGGACCGTTCCTCATCCGCGAACTCTCGCTGCTCGAATTCGTGCGGCGAGTGGTTGCCCAAGCCGAGCGCGACACCACACCCCTCCTGGAACGGGTCCGCTACATAGCCATCGTCAGCGAACTGATCGATGAGATCTATCAGGTACGGGTGGCTGGTCTCGACGAACGTCTGGAAGCTGGTTTCGAGGACTTGCAGAAACGCGGGATCGGACCGGGGGAACTCCTCCATCGCATCCGGAAGAACGTCTCGGAGATCTGCGAGCATCAGAGTGGAGTCTTCCGCGCGGAGGTCCTTCCGGCGCTCGAACGGCGGGGAATCCGGATCCTCCTCTGGGAGGACCTGGGGAACGAGGACCGCCGACATCTGACCGAAGTCTTCCACGAGCAGGTCTATCCGGTGCTGACGCCACTGGCGGTGGATCCGGCACATCCTTTCCCCTACATCTCCAACCTTTCGATGAACCTCGCGATAATGGTCAGCGAACCGGAAACCGGGATCCAGCGATTCGCCCGTGTCAAGGTTCCACCCATCCTTCCCCGGTTCATCGAGGTGCCCGGGAGGAAGTGGTTCGTGCCGCTCGAACAGTTGATCTCGGCTCACCTGCACGAGTTGTTCCCGGGAATGGAAGTCACCGAGTGCCATCCGTTCCGGCTGACGCGAAACACCGATTACCAGATTGCCGAATTCGAGACCAGCGACCTTCTAGAAGCGCTCAAGTCGGAGTTGGGCCGACGCCGGCGGGGCCGTGTGATGCGCTTGGAGGTGGAGCGCGACATCGATCCGGACGTGCTCGACCTGTTGATGCGTGAGCTGGACATCGAGGACCGCCATGTCTACCGGATCTCCGGCCTTCTCGGCCTAGGTTCGCTGACTACGCTGGCCGATCTCGACCTTCCGGAACTCCGGTGGAAACCCTTCCCTCCGGTGGTACCGGCACGGATCACCGGCAAGTACGATTTCTTCGAGATGATCAGCCGGGGGGACCTGCTGGTTCACCACCCGTACGAGTCGTTCGCTGCTTCAACAGCCGAGTTCGTACACGAAGCGGCCCACGACCCTCATGTGCTCGGAATCAAGCAGACCCTCTACCGGACGTCGTCGGACAGCGCCATCGCCCGCTCTCTGGTGACAGCTGCCGAACTCGGCAAGCAGGTGGTCGCCCTGGTGGAGCTCAAGGCTCGTTTCGAGGAGCAGCGCAACATCGAGCGAGCCCAAGCCTTGGAGGAGGCCGGGGTTCACGTCGTGTACGGTCTCGTGGGGCTCAAAACCCATGCGAAGCTGTGTCTGGTGGTTCGCCAGGAGGACGGAAAGCTGGCGCGCTACGTGCATACAGGAACCGGAAACTACAACGAGCGGACCGCTCGGCTCTACGAGGACGTAGGGCTGTTCACCAAGGATCCTGAGATCGGCGCCGACGTGAGTGACCTGTTCAACCAACTGACCGGGTACAGCAAGCAGAAGTCGTACCGCAAGCTGGTGGTCGCGCCGGCCGAGATCCGGTCGTTCATCATCGAGATGATCCGCCGGGAGGCCGAACACCGGGACGGGCATGTCGTGGCAAAAGTCAACGGGCTGGTGGACGACGCCACCATCGAGGCTCTGTACGCCGCATCGCAGGCCGGGACGCGTATCGATCTAATCGTACGGGGGGCCTGCTGCTTGCGTCCCGGCGTACCGGGAATGAGCGAGAACATCACGGTCCGCTCGATCGTGGGGCGCTTTCTCGAACACTCTCGCATTTTCCGCTTCGGTCGACCGGAGCGGGGTCTCCGTTACTACATCGGCTCGGCTGATCTGATGCCCAGGAACCTCGACCGCAGAGTGGAGGCTCTCTTCCCGGTTGAAGACATGGAAGCGCAGAAGCGGCTCGAGGAGATACTCGACCTGTGCCGGGCCGACGACCACCTGGCCTGGGTACTTCAGCCCGACGGCTCCTACGAGCCCAGGAGACAACGCAACGATGTGAACGTTCACCAGGCGCTGATGGAGCGAGCGCTCGAGCGCTCGCGGGCGCTGAGGGTCCGTTAGCACATGCCGGCTCTGATGCTACTCCGGCACGCCAAGTCCGACTGGAGTGCAGAGTACGGCGCCGACCGAGAACGGCCCCTCAACAAACGAGGAGTCCGGTCAGCGAGGGAAGTGGGCAGGTTCGTGGCGGACTACGGCTTGGTCCCGGATCTCGTGCTGACGTCGCCGGCTGTACGGGCAGCCGGCACCGTGCAGGAAGCCGCCGCGGCCGGTGGATGGAAGACACGTATCGTGACGGTCTCCGGTCTCTACGGCGCCGATCCCTCCTACGTGCTACACGTGATCCGACGGGTTGAGGACACTCGGCGCTTGCTGGTGGTCGGGCACGAACCCACCATGTCAGGCTTCCTGGAGAGAATGTCCGGTAGCTACCTGAGGGTTCCTACCGGAACCCTGGCCTCCCTGATCGTGAGGAGCACCCGCTGGGCCGACATCGGCTGGGATACCGGCGAGTTGGAGTTGTTCGTTCGGCCCAGACTGCTGACGAAGCGGAAAGGGTGATCCATGCAGCCGGCGCACCGGGATCTTCACCGCTTGATCTGCTACGTGCTCCGTTCTTGAGACAAGCCGGAACGCACCGCAGAGCGGTGTGTGGAGCGGATCCCCGTGTAACGCCTGGAAACGCGGCGCCACGAGGGTGCTGACAACCCGTGGATAAGGGTTCGCTGATTGGCTCTCAGTTCTGCGACCCGGTGTCGTTCCGGACCAGCGGCGCCCGCCAGTCTCGATCTCAAGTACACCCTCGACAGCCTGGCATTTCCTGATGGGAACCGATAGCTCGTACAGTAGAATCCACTGGCGCCTTGACGTGGGGCCAGCCTGACCATGCGTCAACCGGAATGACCGACATGAACCCTCCTCATACGCCGCTCCTGGACCGGATCGAGAGTCCACTCGACCTGAGACGCCTGGACCGCCGGGAACTCTCCCGGTTGGCAGCCGAGATCCGCCGGGTCATAGTGTCGACGGTCAACCGTAACGGCGGCCATCTCGGCTCGAACCTAGGGATCGTGGAACTCACCATCGGCCTGCACCGCGTTTTCGAGTCACCCCGCGACGTCATCCTTTTCGATACGGGTCACCAGACCTATCCCCACAAGTTGCTGACCGGTCGCCGTCAACTCTTCGACAGCCTGCGACGCCCTGGCGGGATGTCCGGCTATCCGAGCCGTATCGAGTCAGCCCATGACTGGATAGAGAACAGTCACGCATCCACCGCTCTGGCGTACGCGCACGGTCTGGCCACCGCTTTCAAGACCCGCGGAGAGGACCGGCGGGTCGTGGCGGTGGTGGGCGATGGATCCCTCACGGGTGGTATGGCGATGGAGGGCCTCAACAACCTAGGCCATTCCCAGAGCAACGTGACCATCGTTCTCAACGACAACGGGCGTTCCTACGCTCCCACGGTGTCACGATTGTCGGAGAGCCTTATCAAGATCCGCTCCAACCCCGTGTATATGCGGAGGCAGGAACGCATCGAACAGATAGCAGAGTCGATTCCCTGGGTGGGCGACATGCTCCGGCGCGGTATCGATGCCACCAAGATGGCCATCCGCCAGATGTGGGACCCGCCTGCAGTTTTCGAGCAGTTCGGTATCCACTATGTGGGTCCGTACAACGGCCACGAGATCCTTGAGCTGGAGAAGGTACTGCACAAGGTCAAGCTCTTCGAGGGACCTACCGTGGTGCATGTGATCACGCAGAAGGGTCGGGGATACCGGCCTGCCGAGAGGGACTCGATCAAGAACCTCCACGACCTGTCCTCAATCAAGCACGGAAGCTACACGGCCGCCTTCGCCGAGCACCTCGTTCGACTCGGCGAGCATCATCCCGAACTGGTGACCATTACCGCCGCCATGCCTGACTCGACCGGGATGCTGCCCTTCATGAGCCGGTTCCCCGGGCGAGCCTTCGATGTGGGCATCGCCGAGCAGCACGCCGTGACGATGGCCACGGGAATGGCCATGGGGGGCATGCGCCCCGTGGTAGCCATCTACTCCACCTTCCTGACCCGAGCCCTGGATCAGATCAACCTCGATACCGCCCTGCACGGCTGCCCGGTGGTCTTCTGCGTCGACCGGGCGGGCATCACAGGTGACGACGGCGCTTCGCATCACGGCACGCTGGACATGGTACTGCTATCGAAGATCCCGGGTATGACCATCTTCGCTCCCTCCTCCTACGAGGAACTCCCCGTGATGATTGATACCGCCCTCGAAATCAACGACGGCCCGACGGCCATCCGCTGGCCCAAGACAACCGCGCCGAGGGTGGGTCGCGATGAGATCGGGTCTGGCCTTTCAGCCCGAAGGGCACGCGAGGGAGATGACGTTTGCCTGATCGGTATCGGCAAGATGTTCGCAACCGCGATCGAGGCAGCCGACCTGCTCACCAGCGACGGCGTCAGCTGCACGGTCTGGGACCCGCGGGTGGTGAAGCCGCTCGATCCGGTCATGATCGCCGACGCGGCTCGCCACGGCTTGGTGGTGACTGTCGAGGATGGACTTCGAGAAGGAGGGATCGGCCAGTCGATCCGCGACCGGATCTCCGAGTCGACCACCACCCCGGTAGTGGTTCTCGGAGTACCCACCGTCCACATAACCCATGGTCAGGTGGGCCAGATACTCTCGGACCATGGCCTCGACGCGACCGGTATCGCTTCAATGGTCAAGAAGAACCTCTAGGAGGGTGCTGACCAATGACGATTGCTGGGGCCTGCCGTCCGCCGACCAGGGATTATGCCGGCGGTTCGCATGCCGCTGGTGGATTGCTCAGTACCCTCCTAGCCCCGGTTTTCGTGCGGGTTGGTACGTTGGCGTGGGGGGTGTGGGGTATGAGATTCCGAACAGGGACTACGGCCGTTTCGATAGTCCCGTCTCGGCCCGGAGCGACCTTCATCTGTGGGGCGATGCCCGGCCTGGTCGCGATTATGTAGTTGAAGTGAGGGTGTGTCCGGAAGTGTGAAGAATCAGGGCTAGCGTCCCGACTCGGGAATAGGCCATATGTTCCCGGACGGAGCCGACCATCCCGCCGGGCAGGCCCAACCAGCGCGAAACGCGAGAGAAGGCCACTAGGATGCCTCTGACGGGCCCACCCCGACCGCTACCTCCTCGGCCTCGGAACACGTCCCACCGTCATCCTTCAGGCAGATCGCTCCGGCCGATCTGATCCCCGTCCCGGTCCGGTCGGTACCGGAGACGGGCCGCTGGTACTGTAGCTAACTACCAATATATAGCCTAACGGTGACACAGACAACCCCCATGTGACTAAGGGCTAGGATTCTGAGGTTGCTGTGAACGGACGCGACCGGCAATTCCGACCACACCGGCTGCGGGAGAAGCCAAGACCAGACCACCGGGACACCAGGAGGGTGCCCTAAGGAGAGGTTGATAACGATGGTCTTCCGTCTGCTGAGTCGGCGCTTGTCATTGACCTCAACGACTTCGATAGGTCTAGAATTCGCTGGTAGTAATCCGGCAGAAACTGCCGAACCGTTTGGTGTGGAATACCACTCGGTAAGGCACTACCGATTAATCTGAACGCTATGCACTATCTCTATTTGAGATGGGCCAAAGGAGAAAGGGTTTTTCATGGCTAGAAGGATCGCAGTCTTGTTCGCGGCGCTCGCGCTGGTTGCCGGTGCCTGCGGCGACGGTGACACCGCCGCTGACACCGAGGCGACTACCACGGTGGCCGAGGCCACGACCACAGCCGCCGTCGCGGATGCAACAACCACCCCGGTAGTCGAAGTGGACCAGAGCCAAGAGGGCACCCTCGGCGCAGTCCAAGCGCGTGGTTCCTTGCGCTGCGGCGTATCAACCAGCGCGATCGGCTTCGCCGAACCCCAGGACGACGGCTCGTTCAAGGGACTCGACGCTGACTACTGCCGCGCAGTAGCGGCGGCGGTTCTGGGCGATGCCAACGCCGTGGAGTACGTCGGTACCACAGCTGCCGAACGTTTCAACGTCCTGGCCGCCGGTGAGATCGACGTACTGTTCCGCAATACCACTTGGACTCAGAGCCGGGACACGGAGATTGGGGGGGACTTCGGACCCACCACTTTCTACGACGGCCAGCAGATCATGGGCAAGGCCGACTTCGGCTTCAGCGACGCCTCCACTCTGGCAGACGTGGACGGGGCCCGACTCTGCACCAACGCCGGCACCACCACCGAGAAGAACATCACGGAGGGTGCTCGCGTGGTCGGCGCGGAGATCGAACTCGTGACGGTTGAGAACTTCCCGGAGGCGATGGAACTGTTCCGTCAAGGCTCGTGCGACCTGGTGACCACGGATGGATCGGCGCTCTTCGGGCATCGCTACTCGGCCGTCCAGAACGGCGAGATTGCGGAAGGTGAATGGATCATCTTCCCCACTACGCCGATCTCCAAGGAACCACTCGGTCCCATGTACCGGCAGAATGACAGCCAATGGGCCGATGTAATCAACTGGACGGTGTACGCCTTGGTCATCGCCGATGAGAAGGGCATAACCTCCGCGAACATCGAGGAGATGGTCGCCAACCCACCCGATCCCGAGGCGGGACGCCTGCTCGGTGTGGGCGAGGACGAGTTGCAGACCAAGATGGGTCTTCCGGCTGATGCCTTTGCCCAGGCGATCCGCCAAGTCGGCAACTACGACGAGATATACGTCAACAACCTGCATCCTCTCGGCTTCGCCAGAGCCGGGTCGGCCAACGCCCGTTGGACCGAGGGTGGTCTCATCTACGCGCCACCGGCACGCTAGGAAAGATTGATCCAACTACTTGGAGGGGGCACCCCGGCAGGTGCCCCCTCCTCGCGTTACTTGTTGGTATGGTCTAGGCACCAGCTAAGCGGACGGTCAATTGGCTAGAACCACCGAGAGGTCATCTCAGCCACGGGTACCCATATGGCGGAACGTGGTGGTCATCAGGTGGGCCACCCAACTCGGTGTCCTGTTCGGTCTCATCTGGCTGGGCTTCATCCTGATCACCCAGGCAACCGGAAACCTCCGGGCCACAGGCATCCCGTTCTCGTGGGACTTCCTTGGCGAACCGCTGGGCGTCAAGCTCGGTGAGGGGTTCAACACCGACCCCGAGTCGGGTCTCGAAGCTTTGGCGGTGGGTATGGTCAACATGCTCCGGATAACATGGAGCGGCGTCATCGCCGCCACCCTCCTGGGCACGCTGATCGGGATATCCAGGCTGTCCTCCAATTGGATCGTGTCCAGGATCGCCAATTCGTACATAGAGTTCTTCCGTAACATCCCGCTGCTGGTCCAGATTCTCTTCTGGCAGGCCCTGACCATCGGTGTCCTTCCGGATCTGACTCCCGAGATGAAAGGGACTTCCTGGCTATTCGCCAGTCCGAAGGGCATAGCCTTGCCCTGGTTCACTCCGCAAGCCGGCCGCTGGCAGTACACCGTGCTGGTGATCCTCGGCATCGTGGTAGCACGTTGGGTTTACCGTCACCGTATCCGGCTCCAGGAACGCGAAGGCCGCGAGAGCCATGCCTTCGCCTGGTCGATGGGCACATTCGGCGCCTTCCTGGTGGGAGGCTGGTTCGCCCATCCCGTAGCCGGCGTATTGGGATGGCTCTTCACTGCCCTGGCATGGGTGGCCGGAGCGGTACCGGTGATCGCATTCCAATTGGTCTTGGCCGGCCTGACCATCTGGTTGGCGGTTCGCTATGTCTTGCGGTACATGAGGGGGCTCCGTTCCCCTGCCGGGATGGCCAAGTTCTCCGACGACGACTTCTTCCGCTTGGCAGTAGCCGCCGTAGTCGGGATCGGTGTGATGCTGTTCCTCGTTTCCGGAGCCGGGCACGCAACCCTCTCCAGTGTCCTCGGACGGACGCTGTGGTTCCAGATGAACTGGGGGTTCGAACCACTCTTCGACTTCTTGGCCTCCAGGTTCGATTTCTCCGGTGGACCACCCCTGCGCTTCAGCCTTCCCGAGGTGGTGATCCCGACCAGGTTCCCTCAATACTCGGGTGAAGTCGGCAAGGCCCTCACCCCGGGTTTCGTAGCCGTCTGGATGGGAGTCACGCTCTACACCGCGGCCTTCATCGCCGAGATCGTACGGGCCGGCATCATGGCCGTTCCGCAAGGTCAGGGCGAGGCCGCGGCGGCGGTCGGTCTACGCAGGGGACAGGTGCTGCGACTGGTCGTGCTGCCCCAGGCGTTCCGGATAATCCTCCCTCCGCTCGGTTCGCAGTACCTGAACCTGGCCAAGAACACCTCCCTGGGTATCGCCGTGGCCTACGCCGACATCGTCCAGGTCGGGCAGACGATCTTCAACCAGGAAGGCCAAGCGTTGGCTGTGTTCATATTCTGGATGGGCTTCTACTCGATCGTGAGCCTGCTTCTGTCCGGGATAGTCAACTACTACAACCGCAAGATGGCTCTGGTGGAGCGCTGACATGGCAGAAGCAACATCCGGTTCCGTCGTGATCGACCCGGCGGATCGAGCGCCCGATCCGCCGCCCACCGGACCCTGGCGGTGGATGCGGGAGAACCTGTTCTCGGGTCACACCTGGGGGCAGATCGCCTTCAATTCATTCCTCACGCTGGTCTTCGCCCTGATTCTCGTCAACGTCCTGCGGTTCATCACCTCCTACATGTTCGCTCCAGAACGCAAGTGGGCGGCGGTCACCCACAATGCGAAGCTGCTGATGGTCCAGGCGTTCCCGCAGGACGACCTGATCCGGATCTGGACATCCCTGGGTATCTTCATCGTGCTGGTTGTCTGGTCCTTGGCGTCCTGGAAAGTCGGTGGCCGACTCGAGTTGTCCGCGTTCGCCGGAGGTCTGCGGAACGGGGCTGTCCTACTGGCAGTGACGGCAATCATGCACCACGCGGCCGAGGCGCGCACCTTTGGCATCCCCATCCTGCAGTTCGACTCGCCCGCCGGCTGGAGCGCCGTCCGTACGTGGATACTCTTCGCCGCCGTCTCCGCGGCCGTCCTGGCCCACTTCGCCATCCGGTGGAGCCGCGCCGCCGATCCATCACCGACCATCCCGGTTCTGACCGTGCCGGTGGTGATCATGGCAGCGGTGGCCGCCGTCCTATGGACCGTGAAGCTCCCGGTTCCGCTGGGCCAGTTCGACCAGACCACCGCTCCGATCGCCGCCACCACCGCCGGCCCGTGGACGACCCTGTTCGCCTTGTCAGTGGTCGCCTACCCCGTCGGGGTTCTGATCGAAGGCATCTGGCCCCGTGCCTTCCGGCGGTTCCTGATCTCGGCCTGGGTCCTCTCCTACCCCGTGATCATCTTCGTCATCCAGCGCAACCCGGTTCTCGAGTGGTCCGACATGATCTTGCTGCTAGCAGTGGTGCTGGGCATTGGCGCGCTTCGAGTGCTGGTGCTTCTGCCCAAAGGACCGACCGCCACTGTGGTCGTGGGGGCTATCGGGTTGGTGACGGCCGCCCTGCCATTCGCTTCGGGGGAGGAACCCCTCTGGGTCACTGGGGGGATGACCCTGATCGGGTTGGCGATACTGATCGCCGCCCTGACAGTCAAGGAGCCCGTGGAAATGGTGCGGGCATCCGCTGCGGGCATGACGGTGGTTTGCCTTTTGATCTGGTTCATCCCGATGCCGTTCCTCTACCGCATACTCATCATCGCCTTCACCCTGTTCCTGCTCGTAACGCCTAGGTCCGGAGTAGCGCAGCGGGGAAGGACCAACCTGGTCCGGGCCTGGGCAGTAGCTGCCGTGCTGATAGTGTTGGCATTCCGGCTGGGCGCCACCTTCCTTGACGGCTCGAACCTGACGATCTTCCTACGTTCGGATGTTGTCTCCATCCTCTTGGCAGTACTGCTGGGCGGGGGCGCGCTCCGGGCTCTGAGCCTTCTGCCCAAAGGACCGACCGCCACTGTGGTCGTGGGGGCTATCGGGTTGGTGACGGCCGCCCTGCCATTCGCTTCGGGGGAGGAACCCCTCTGGGTCACTGGGGGGATGACCCTGATCGGGTTGGCGATACTGATCGCCGCCCTGACAGTCAAGGAGCCCGTGGAAATGGTCCGGGCATCCGCTGCGGGCATGACGGTGGTTTGCCTCTTGATCTGGTTCATCCCGATGCCGTTCCTCTACCGCATACTCATCATCGCCTTCACCCTGTTCCTGCTCGTAACGCCCACATTCGGAGGAACGCAGCGGGGAAGGGCCAACCTGGTCCGGGCCTGGGCAGTAGCTGCCGTGCTGATAGTGTTGGCATTCCGGCTCGGCGCGGCCAACACGTCCCTCGAATTCCAGGGCACGACCTTCCTGGGCGGGTTCAATCTGACCATCCTTCTGGCCGTCACCGGGATTGCTCTGTCCCTACCCGCCGGCCTCATCCTCGCTCTGGCCCGGACGTCGTCCATGCCCATCTTCCGCCTCCTGGCGACCGGCTACATCGAACTGGTGCGCAGCGTTCCGATGATTACCTGGCTGTTCTTCGGATCCGCGATGCTGACCGCCTTCCTGCCGAGCGGCGTGGAGTTCGACGAGATCATCCGGATCGTCGCAGCCATCGCCATCTTCAACTCGGCGTACGTGGCGGAGAACATCAGGGGGGGATTGCAGGCCATCGACAGAGGCCAGTACGAGGCGGCCAGGGCTACGGGCCTGAGCATCGTCCAGTCCACCTCGCTGGTGATCCTGCCCCAGGCGGTGCGGACCGTGATCCCGGCGCTGGTCGGGTCGGTGATCGTCGCCTTCAAGGACACCTCTCTGGTCGCGATCATCGGGCTGGCAGACATCCTGCTGATCGCCCGCAGCTTCATTCCCCAGCAGAGCGATCCCAACTTCCAAGGCACCCTGCCCCAGATGATGTTCTTCATGGCGCTGTTCTATTGGATAATCACCTTCACGATCTCCCGGCTGAGCCTCCGTTACGAACACAGCCTCGGCCTCGGGGAACGCTGAGGTTGAACCATCAAGGAGGACGATATGACCGGCAACGGACACACCGACGGATCACCAGCGATCCTCTGCGAGGATGTCAAGAAATGGTTCGGTGACTTCCAGGCGCTGACCGGAGTAACCACCTCGGTGGCCTGGGGTGAGGTGGTGGTGATCATCGGCCCTTCGGGATCCGGCAAGTCGACTTTCATCCGCTGTATCAACCGGCTCGAGAACCACCAGAAGGGGAAGATCGTGGTCGACGGCATGGAACTGACCAACGATCTCCGCAACATCGACGCCATCCGCCGCGAAGTCGGCATGGTCTTCCAGCAGTTCAATCTGTTCCCCCACCTCACGGTCATGCAGAACATCGCTTTGGCCCCGGTCTGGGTGCGCAATCGAACCCGGACCGCTTCGGAGGCCGACGCAATGCAACTGCTCGAGCGGGTCGGCATCCCCGAGCAGGCGAACAAATACCCGGGCCAACTCTCCGGCGGCCAGCAGCAGCGCGTGGCCATCGCTCGCGCCCTCGCCATGAACCCCAAGATCATGCTCTTCGACGAACCCACCTCGGCCCTCGATCCCGAGATGATCAAGGAAGTGCTCGACGTCATGAAGGAACTAGCAGACACCGGAATGACCATGATCGTGGTCAGCCACGAGATGGGATTCGCCCGGCAGGTGGCCGACAGGATCCTCTTCTTCGACTACGGAACCATCGTCGAGGAGGGAACGCCGGAGCACTTCTTCACCAACCCGCAGCACGACCGCACCAAGCTGTTCCTCAGCCAGATTCTCTAGTCGGATCCGCCTTCGAAACCGAGCCTTTGTATCCCAGGCTCGGGTACTCGTCCTCTGGTCAAACGTCCGGATGCCGAAGATTCCGACGCGCCCGCAGGCGATCCGTGCCTCGTCAAACCCCTGGTAGAGGACCAGTTAGGGCCCTACTTGGAACGGGTGGCGCCTCTCTCCCGAACCCACGAGCTACCTGCCTAATCCGCCTTGTGGTGTGCTCACCTCCCGTTCTCCTATGTGGAACGCTAGCGACCCGGCCATGGGAGGAGCGATATTATTACCATCAATAATCGAGCTCCAACGGACCATCGTAAGGAGCTCATGTCATCGGTTCGAAAGGAGGTGGATCGTGAAGGCGGATGATCAACGGCCTAGGTCGGACATGTTCGTCTGGGGCGCGCTGAGGCTGATGATGGGATGGATTTTCTTGTGGCCCTTCCTCGACAAGCTGTTCGGGTTGGGTTTCGCGACCGAGCGGGGTAGCGCTTGGATCGACGGCGCCAGCCCGACCAGTGGCTTCTTCGAGTTCGCGACTCGGGGTCCGTTCAAGGACGTCTTCCAGTCAATGGCAGGCAGCACCATGGCGGACTGGTTGTTCATGATCGGGCTGCTGGGAGTAGGCCTGGCACTGTTACTCGGTTGCGGTGTCCGGATAGCCTCGGTGACCGGGGCGATCCTGCTCGTGTTGATGTGGCTGGCAGCCCTATGGCCCGAGCACAACCCATTCCTCGATGATCACCTCATCTACGCCTTCGTGCTGGTCGGCCTGTACGTCACAAACGCCGGTCGCTATCTGGGTTTCGGCAGGCGTTGGGCAGAGTCGGCTCTGGTCAGCAGGAACCCGTTCCTCAGGTAGCGCGTGCACATGTAGATGGACGGGCCGGGCGCTGACTTCGGTTCACGGTTAGAAGGGTGCTGAACAATGACGATTGCTCGGACCTGCCGCCCGCCAGCCCGGGAATAATGCCTGCGGTTGGCAGGCCGCTGGTGGATTGCTCAGTACCCTCCTAGAGGGTCACTAAGAAGAACGAGGCCCGGGTGCGAGCCCGGGCCTCGTTCTCTCGCTGATCGGGAGGAGGATCAGCTGGTCGAACCGCTACCGGAAGGAGTTCCCGCCCCTTCTTTGAACATCTCGCCTATCGCGGCGACACCGCCCAGCAGCCCCGAAGTATCAAGCGGCAGGAAGATCTTCGTTGCCTGACCGTTGGCGATGCCCTCCAGGGCCTCCAGATACCGGATGGCGATTAGGTCATCGGTCGGGTCGCCGTTGTGGATCGCGAGGAACACCCGCTCGATTGCCTGGCCCTCACCTTCGGCCACAGTCAGCTTCTGGTACTTGTCGGCTTCCGCCACGCGCTTGATGGCCTCCGCCTCACCCTCGGCCCGCAGGATGGCAGAAGCCTTCACACCCTCGGCCTTGAGGATGGCGGACCTCTTGTCGCCCTCGGCTTCGGTCACCACCGCCCGGCGGAACCGCTCCGCCTTCATCTGGCGGTGCATAGCCTCGGTGACATCCGGTGGCGGCTCGATCCGCTGGATCTCGACCCGCACCACTCTTGTCCCCCACTTGTCGGTGGCATCGTCGAGTATCTGGCGCAGCTTGCTGTTGATGATCTCACGGGACACCAGCGCCTCGTCGAGTTGGAGATCGCCAACCACGTTCCTCAGGTTGGTCTGTGCCAGCTTGGTCACCGCGAGGATGAAGTTTCCAACCGCGTACTTGAGCTTCACTGGATCGGTCGCCTCGTAGTAGATAACGGCGTCGACCGTCACCACCACATTGTCCTTGGTGATGACCTCCTGTGGCGGGACATCCACCACCTGCTCGCGCATGTCCACTTTCAGCAGCCTCTGCACGAATGGCACCACGAACCGGAGCCCAGGGGTGATTGTCCTCTGATACTTGCCCAGGAACTCGATGAGACCCTTTTCGTAAGGCCGGACTATCCGGAACCCGCTTGCCGCGATGAGCAGCACCGCCACCGCGATGACAGCTAGTAGTAGGACAGCTGCAATCTCCATTAGTGTTTCCTTTCTCTTCGATCGATCTTTATTCGATCTCTGATACCGCTAACCGGGTACCTCGAACCTCTGTTACTTCGACGAGGGCGCCCTCCGCAATAGGACCTCCGTCGGTGACGGCGCGCCACTCCTCGGCTTCGACTCTGACCAGACCGGTGTTGGAGCTCATGTCGATCTTCTCGAGCACGAGAGCCCTCATGCCCACGTAGCGGCCCGGTCCTATGATCAAGCCTTCCTCTTGGTCTTGCCCTCTCATGAATCGATGCACGAACAGCATCGCCACACCTGTACCGGCGAAGAAGAGGACCCACTGAACCGAATCGTGCATATTGAACCATGCCGCTGCCGCGGCCAGGCCGGCTCCGACCGCGAACGGGAGCAGGAAGAAGCCGGCAGTGATGATCTCCCCGAGTCCCATCAGAAGGGCCACGCCGGTCCATACCCACCTCAATATCTCGTTGTCCATAACGGACTCCTTTCCCCATGTAAGTACGATCACGACCCCTAGAACGACTGCGGCCGCCCCCGACACCCAAGCCAACACTCTGGACGAGGACCGGAGGGCGAGTTGCCGCTCCATCACAGTCCAGCTCGGCATCCCCCGCCCTGGGGGACGGAGTTCGGCTGCCCAGTCAGCTGCAAAGGCCGGGAGACTATCGCCAATCACGGACCGGGGATCACGACCATCTGCCGAAGCCTCCTGTAGATGCGATTCCAATTCCGTTGCCATGCTGTCGACAGCATCACGAGAGATCCCCGCCTCGTGCCAGTACCTACGGCATTTCTCGACGAGTTCCGTGCGCTCGCCGGTCATCGACCGTCTCCTTTCAATCCATCGTCTCCGTGTAACACCATCTCGACACCGGTTGCAAGCCGGGTCCAATCCTCCCGCCAAACTGCCAGGCGTTCCTCGCCCTCGCGTCGGATCCGGTAGTACTTCCGCACCGGGCCGGCGGAAGAATCTTCGTAGTACCCCTCGACGAGACGTTGGTTCTGCATCCGGCTCAACAGCGGGTAGATGCTCCCGTCGCTCATGAGATCGAGTCCGCGGTCCTCGAGCTTGCGAACCATCTCGTAGCCATAACTCGGCTCCTCCGCGATGAGGGCCAGAAGGCACATGTCCAACACCCCTTTGAGCAGTTGGGAGCGGTGTTCCATGCCGAGTACCGAACCTCCGGGGTTTGTCCCGGCCAAGCCGTTGGTGTCGCCGGCCTGGCCATGTCGTACCTGGTACGGATAGTACCTCGGTTTGCTAGGTACCTGTAATCACAATATAGCGTCCTCCGGATGGGTAAGGCACGGTACACAGCGCCGAGCCGTCTTTCGCTTGGCCCGGCCGCGGTCATAGACTGAAACGCATGTACGGACCACTCAACGGCGTCCGAGTGGCGCTCGTCACGCTGGCGGTGCTAGCTGCACTGGTCGCGGCGATCCTCGGCTACTGGTCGGTCTCCCTGATACTCGTTATCGGTGTGGCGCTCCACGCCTTCGGCTGGCTATACCTCGCCCAGCAGGCCAAGCCCGGACGTGACACGTCCGGCTGAGCCGGGAGTGTCTTCCCGTCATCCGCGGATACGTCATCCATTGAGGCATTGATCCGAACGACCGCGGACCGCCCTCCATCTCAACGCGGGCATGTGAGCTCGTGGCGGGGATCCTGCCGGCGCCAATCGGAAAGGAGGCAACCTCCGCTCCGGCCGGCCCCGGTACTGGTGCGAGAGGTCTCAGTAGTGCCAGGGGAAGGGCGAGAAGTCCTTGGGTCGCTTCTGGACGAAGGCGTCCCGACCCTCCCTCGCCTCGTCGGTCATGTAGCCGAGACGGGTCGCTTCTCCGGCAAAGATCTGCTGGCCCACCAAGCCGTCATCGATCAGGTTGAAGGCGAACTTCAGCATCCTCTGGGACATCGGGCTCTTCGCGTTGATCGCCCGGGCCCACTCGAGCGCCGTCCGCTCCAACTCTGCGTGGGGCACCACCTTGTTCACCATCCCCATCTGGAAGGCGTCCTCGGCCGAGTAGTCGGCACCGAGGAAGAAGATCTCCCGGGCCCTTTTCTGGCCCACCATGCGGGTCAGGTACGCCGAGCCGAAACCGGCGTCGAAGGAGGCCACGTCTGCGTCGGTCTGCTTGAAGACCGCATGCTCCCGGGAGGCCAAGGTCAGATCGCACACCACATGCAGGCTGTGTCCGCCTCCCACCGCCCAGCCGGGAACCACGGCGATTACCACCTTGGGCATGAACCGGATCAGCCGCTGGACCTCGAGAATGTGCAACCTTCCCAGCCGGGCCGGGTCAATGTCCTCGGCGCCTTCACCGTCGGCGTACATGTAGCCGGCCTTGCCCCGGATTCGCTGGTCCCCGCCCGAGGAGAACGCCCAGCCACCGTCCTTCGGGGAAGGCCCGTTGCCGGTAAGTAATACGGCCCCCACATCGCTCCACTGGCGGGCATGGTCGAGAGCGGTGTACAACTCGTCCACCGTTCTGGGACGGAAGGCGTTGCGCACCTCGGGCCGATCGAAAGCCACCCGGACCGTTCCCTGGTCCGCAGCCCGGTGGTAGGTGATGTCGGTGAAGTCGAATCCCTCAACCTCGTGCCAGACGGCCGGGTCGAACATTTCTGAAACCATCTGGATGGGTTCCTCCCGGTAGTGACTCCTACTGTACCTTCAGAACCGACCCACCAACACCGGGTACTTCGCGAGTAGGAACTCTCCGATTAACCGCGCGAACGTTGCTCGCTACGAACGAGGAGTCAGGCTCGGTACACACACCCCGCAGGCTATGGAGGAGCCATACCTGCGCGTTGCTGCCGTCTCATCCGCCCGGTTCTGATACTGGGGGGTGTCATTTCGGGGCGACCTCTCGTCATGGGGTCTGCGCGCCTCCCGTTTCCACTCCGTATCCCACGAGTGGCCCAAATCGACGATGGTTCCCGGCCCATCCAGGGTCTCGAAGAGCACCAGCGCATCTCGCATGATGTCTCTCTGGAGGTGTGGACGCGCGGGTGGCCCACAGGTGTGCCCTAGCGGAAAGTCGGTAAAGGCCGCTCGGGGCGGATTGGCCGAGGCTGTTATCGACCAAGCACTGGTCATCGATAGGGTCGGAACCCCCTTCTCCTCTATCGCCCTGCTAACCAGTCCAACTGACTGGTGGCAGACCGGTCAGACGGGGACGAGCAGCACCGCGTCCACTTCCAATTGGAGTGTCCGTTCCACGAGAACCGGGATCAACTCGGCCGCTAGGCGCCGTTGCGAGTAGATACCACCCATGAAAGTTAGGGCTACGGGTGCCAACTCCCCCACATGCCCCTCTGCCACCAGTGCCCGGAGGGTGTCAAGCGGGAAAATCACGTTGGGATCCCTGCGGGCATCCGTAAGGTCGTAAGCAAAGTGCGTAACCCGCAACTCGCTGGTGTCCACGTCAGTAGGGATCTCCCGGTGGGTGACGTCGTCTCTGTGGGTGAAGGCGACCTGCCCGTGGCGGTAGATCCCACCGGACGCTATCAGCCCCAAGCGGGATTCCGTCAAGGGCTTATCCAGTGTTGCCCACGGCGGGAGGTCCTCGTTGCAGGCCCACCGGTAGGGTTGGTACCCCAGCCGGCTATAGGTTTCCCTAGTACGGGCTATGTAGTCGATCGGTTTCCGGTCGGATTCCATGTCCGCAGTGTAGAACAGTCAGCGGCAAGCGACGGTACGTCCGCTAACCGCTCGAAGGCGGCCAGTCAGGATCCAGTTGGAGTAGGAAGTCGGCACATCTTGCTTCCTCCTCATGCTCGCCGATCAGCCCCGCCAGCCTCCGGAGTCCGTCCAAGCAGCGCAGGAACCCCCGGTTGGGTCCATCCGACCACCGGACCAGCTGCGTACCCCGCCAACCGTTCTTCCTGAGAGCATCCAAGCCCCGGTGGTAACCGACTCGGTAGGAGGCATAGGCACTGACGGCAGCGAGGCCCGACGTCCCAGCCGCTTCCTGTATAGCCCCCAGCGCCGCCCATGCATCCATGGACTCAGGGTGTGCGGCCACGACACCGGCCAGTCCGTCAAGGGTCGTAGCCGCTTCTATCCGTCCGAGAAGCGTCGGGTCTGGCGGAGGGAGCACGATTGTCGGTCTGCCCCCGACACTGAGATGCACTTGCTCGCTCGCCATCGGGTATCAGCGTAGCGCCCGGTTCCCACCAGACAACCACCACCGTCGCGCACCGCTTTCGATCGACCCTTGACCAACTCCGCGAGGACTCAACGGTCGATCGGGTTTGCCGACCTTCAACCTGAAAGTATGCTCAGCCTCACTGTCCTCTTCGGAGTGACTTAGTACCGGGGACCGAAATGGTCCCCGGTACCCTTTATCGGTGACGATCTGACGGCGCAGAGCGAGCGATTCCGTAACACATTCAGAACTGCGCGGACCCATCAACCCGGTTGGCTGACTTCCCAGCGCCTAGTCTAGCCGTGGCGGGTCCGCCACCTTCCCGAAGCGAGTCGCTGCCCGCGTCGCGACCTATTCAATCATAAAGTCCTAAGGACAAGCCCTAGACATGTTCGAGACGACCTTCGAGCCATCCGTCCGCCTCAGGACGCGGTGCCAGCGGACCCCGGGTTCCGACGCCTGCTGTTTGGTCGGCCTCAAACCAAGCGGTGAACTCTTCAAAGATGTAAGGAATCGGTTAGAGTCACGATGCCGTGATGCCTGAGCCAATCGACGATGACCTGCAGGTGTTCCTCAAACGGTACCCGGTGCGGCCTTACCATCTACCCGAAGAGCGTGACTATCCGTCGGCCGAATTGGAGCAGGTCGGCCCTAGCGATGGCCTTCGGTTCCTGAACGAGGTTCCGGCCACCGCGCCGAGAGGTACCCCTCGGAGATCCAACCAGGACAATGGGGAGAATTGTCATCTCTGGGTTATTGATCAGCGAGGGCGACCCTGCATTTCTGAGGCTCCGCTCCCTCGACTCGGCAAGGGCAGGTTGCATCATACGAACCTTACTGGTGGAGGAGTAGCGTCCATGGGTGGCGAAGTCTGGTTCGATGAGATGCTACGGATCTACCTATCAGGCTCATCGGGCCGGTACCCACCCCTATGTGCAGAGCACATGGAAGACGCCGAGCAACTCTTCACCGCTGTTGGCTTCGAGGTGTTCTCGCTAGGCTGGGATCAGGAAACGGACACGCCTCGGCGCGTATTGCGCGAGCGGGTACCGAAGGCGGAGGAATGACCGAGCCTTCTGCAGAGTTGTTTGTGCGCGGCAAGTACCAGTTGGCCCGGTACCTGCCAGGAAGTGCTGCCACGGGTCGTCGCCTGACGAAGCACGAAGTGCTCGCGTCCTACGGTCCGAAAGTCCTCGACGAGATCGACGAGCGAGTGTCGGCAGTGCTGCTCAAGAGCAGCACTGCGATCGAGCAAGCGTTCCGAAGTCGGCGGGATGAGTTGGGCGTGACGCGCCAGCAACTCGCGAGCGCCGCGAATACCGACCGTCAGATGGTCGAGGATTCTGAGACCGACCCCGATAGGCTCACGCTTCGCGATCTCGAACACCTGGCATTCGTCCTAGGACTCGATCCAGCACAACTAAGCGTTGACGAGAAGGCGGGGGCCGATGAGAACTTAGGAGTAAGACTTCGAGTGCTCGAACGAGGCGAAGCAGCACCTCGCGGTGCTCGCCTTACCCCTCGAACTGTACTCCGTTTTTCGGAGGCCGCATCGATAATCTTGGCTCAAAGCCGGCTTCAGGACTGGCTTGAAGAGCCAGGGGAGGCGAAACGATTCGAGCCTTCGGCCGACTACGGTCCTCCGGCCTGGCGCACGGGATACGAACTCGCTGGGCAAGTACGGGAACACCTAGGGATCGGTCTGGGGCCGATTCGCTCGATGCGGGATTTGGTCGAGAACCGCCTTGGCATCCCGATTATCCAAGTCGGATTACTGCCAGAACAGATCGCAGGTGCCACTATCTCGGCGAGCGGTCACCGTGGGATCGTTCTCAACACCAGAGGAGCGAACACGAATGTCTGGATCCGTCGTACCACGCTGGCACATGAGCTGGCTCACATACTCTTTGATCCGGAACCACAACTCTCGAGCGTCCGGGTAGACAGCTACGAACAGTTGGAGCGAGACACGCAGGATGCCCACCACTCACAAGATGTCGTGGAGCAACGAGCCAACGCTTTCGCCGTTGAGTTCCTTGCTCCTCGAGAATCTGTAAGATTACTAGCCGACGTGACCCAGGTTAGTGGTGAAACTATCGGTTATGTAATGTCCAGGTTCGGTATCGGCCGAGTAGCCGCCAGGTTCCACGTCGGCAACGCTTGGTACCGCCAGGCAGAACTCCCACCCGAGTCATCCATCCATGCGACACCTACGGATGAGCAGAAGGCTGCTGAGGATTTCTCGTTGGACTTCTTCCCGATAGCGGCCACTCCGGAGCAGCGCCGCGGTCGTCTTGCACCCCTTGTCGCAGAGGCGTTCGATGCTGGCCTGATCACGGCCGATACGTCATCCCAATACCTCGCCTGTACCGAGACCGAGTTTCGGAGTCAACTGCCCGCCCTGCTCCAGTTGGTCTAGGTGTGACCACCGTAAGTCGAAGTGTCACTCGGTGCCTGCACAATGGGGTAGACCAGTAGGGGCACACTACCGGTCTGGTACAAGCACAACCGCGGCTGGCAAGGGAGGACCGCTGTGACCGACAACGCTGAGAAGAGGAGCGGGGGAGACCTCTTCATCGTCGACAACAGCCTCTCCCGGTGGACGGGTCTCAAGTATCTCCATCAGTGGACCGATGTCGCCCGGTCGTTCGATATCGCTACCGGCTTCTTCGAGATCGGTTCGTTGCTCGCCCTGGACGGCAAGTGGCAGCAACTCGACAAGATACGCATCCTCATGGGCGATCAGGTCTCGCTCAAGACTAAGAAGGCCTTCGCCGCGGCGCTCCACAGCCGGATCGGGAGGCTCGACGCCAACCTTGAGAGAGAGAAGCGAGCGAACCCCTTCCTGCGAGGAGTCGACCCCGTGGTCGAAGCCATCCGCAGCGGAAAGATCGAATGCCGTGTCTACCGGAAGAAGAAGTTCCACGCCAAGGTCTACATCACTCATGCCAAGTTCGATGTGATCGGCGCCCAGGCATTGGTCGGGTCCAGCAACTTCACGAGGCCGGGCCTCACCCAGAACGTCGAACTCAACATCCAGATCCAGAGCGGCCAGGAGGTCGCCCAGCTCCAAAACTGGTTCGAGACGCACTGGCTGGAAGCGGAACCGGTCACCGAAGAGGTCCTGAGCATCATCAACCGCCACATCCATGCCTACACGCCCTTCGAGGTCTATGCGAAGGCCCTACACGAGTACTTTCGAGGTCACGAACTCACGGCAGGGGAATGGGACGAACACCGCTCCGAAATGTTCCCGCAACTCGACCGCTACCAGAAGGAGGCCTACTGGTCGCTGATGAAGATCGCCCGCCGCTATGGGGGAGCGTTCCTGTGTGATGGGGTCGGACTCGGTAAGACCTTCGTGGGCTTGATGCTGATCGAACGGCTGGTGCTCCACGAAAACAAGCGCGTGGTCGTATTCGCGCCCAAAGCTGCTCGAGAGGGCGTATGGGAACCGCATCTCCGTGAATGGCTGCCCGACCTGGGCGGTGTCGGAGGGACCTCCGACTTCTCGAGCCTGGTCCTGTTCAGCCACACCGACCTGAACCGCAAGGGCGACTTCCCGGAGCGGTTCAGGCACATCACTTCTCAGGCCGACGCGGTGATCGTGGACGAGGCCCATCACTTCCGTAACCGAGGCCGACAAGCCAAGCCCGACGACGAAGAGGACCACCGTTCCCGGTACTGGCGGCTATACGACCTGCTAGACGCCGAGATCCGGCCCAAACTCCTGTTCCTGCTCACGGCTACGCCTATCAACAACCGGTTGGCCGACTTCAGACATATGGCCGAGTTGTTCACGAGGGGGGACGAGACCTACTTCGCTCGTACGCTGGGGGTGAACCACTTCACGGCTCGCTTCAACCAATTGGAAAGACGGTTGCAAGAGTCGCTCGGTGGTAAGGCAGCCTCGCTCCAAGAGGGTGTCTACGAGCAGGCTCGTGACCTGCTCACGACCGACCAGATCTTCGAAGCCTTGGTCGTGCAACGGAGCCGGGCTTACGCCAAAGCCAGCCAGTTGCAGGAACGAGGCGAAACTGCATCCTTCCCGACACGGCGCCCACCTCGAGTAGCGGAATACTCGATCCGCAAGTCCTACGGGCATGCTCTCGACATGTTCCAGCAGGCCTTCGAGAGGAAGAACCCACTCTTCTCCCTTCCTATCTACTACCCACTCGCCTACTACATCGGACCTGACGACGACATCGATCCGCTCGAGGAAAACCGGCAGAAACAGGTGGTGGGACTCATCCGTATCTTGTTCCTGAAGAGGTTCGAGAGCTCTGTACATGCCTTCGAGCGGTCGCTCGACCGGCTGATGCGAAGGCTGCTGGCTTTTGTGGAGGTTCACGCTGAGACCCAGGCCGAGAAGGACCGGTACCAGCAGTGGAAGCTCGCCAACTCAGACGTGGTCGCTTACCGTCCCACCAAGCAACTCGGCTTGTTCTTCGACGGAACGGACGAGGACTACGTCGAAGACGACATCGTTCCGCAAGAATTGCTCGAGAGTGTAACGGAGCTATCGCGAGACGAGTACAACGTCGCCGCCATACTCGACGAGACCTATCAGGATCTCGACCAGATCGCCCGGTTCCTGGTGTTCACTCGGCAGTTCAGTCCGGCGCAGGACGACAAGCTGAAGAAACTGGTCCGGCTCCTGCGTACCAAGGACATGGCCAGTCGCAAGATCCTGGTGTTCACCGAATACGCCGACACCGCCCGATACCTCTCCGCTCAACTCAGCGAGGCCGGTATCGAAGGTCTGGCGCAGATCGATAGCGGATCGAAGGTCGACCGCGCGGAGATCATCCGCCGCTTCTCCCCCTACTACAACGGCTCCGATTCCAATGAGTTGGCCCGTGAGGGAAAGAAGGAAATCCGGGTGCTGGTCTCCACCGACGTTCTCTCGGAGGGCCTCAACCTCCAGGACGCCACCCGGCTGGTCAACTACGACATCCATTGGAATCCCGTACGGCTCATGCAACGCATCGGCCGGGTCGACCGCCGCATGAGCCCCGTGGTCGAGCAACGGTTGATAGCAGATCATCCGAATGCGGCCGGCGACCGGGGCAAAGTCACCTACTGGAATTTCCTGCCCCCGGATGAACTCAACCGGATTCTCTCGTTGTACACCCGAGTTACCAACAAGACCCTACTCATCTCGAAGACCTTCGGTATCGAGGGTCGCAAGCTGTTGCGTCCCGAGGACGACTACGACGCTCTGCGGGAGTTCAACGCCTCCTACGAGGGGAAGAAGTCCCGCGCCGAGGAGATGCACCTCGAGTATCAGAAGCTCCTGAGACAAGACCCCGAACTGGCGAACCGTCTTGAGATGATGCCCGGATCGGTGTTCTCCGGCCGCAAGCGGCTCTCTAAGGGCACCCGCGGGGTGTTCTTCTGCTACTCGTTGCCCGCCCTAGACAAGCAACAGGGTGACTTCACCCTCGAAGCCGGACCTACGCGCTGGTACCTCTACGATCTGGACCAGGATGCGATCATTGAGGCTCCAGGGCAGATCGTCGCGAGCATCCGCTCGCGACCCCGGACTCCACGCCGATGCACCATGGAGGAGAAGTCATTGAAGAACCTTCGCACAAAGGTGCTGCGCCATGTTCGCAATACCTATCTCAAGCAGGTACAGGCGCCCATCAATGCCCCGAAGCCCAAGCTCATGTGCTGGATGGAGTTGAACCAATGAACACACGATCTGCTACCGCGCTGGAACGCCTCCGGACGGTCCGAACAGCGGATGACCTGCTCCGCTACTTCATCGACGAATTGGACTGGCCTCTCGAGGACGAGGCCATGCTTGAAGACGAAGATGTAGACGACCTCACTTTCGATTGGGATCTCGCAGAGTTGGGCGTTCCCCGCCTGATCAGGGCCCGGATCGAGCGGGTACGGCAGGTGCGACCCTTCACCGCAGACCAGCCTTGGGGCATCTTTTTCGTCGATCTGTCTGGCGAGAGGCTGTTGATCACGCGCTTGCGCGGGATCCTGAGTGCGCTCATCAGGAGAAGGAGAGCGGCCGGAGAAGCCGACCACCGCTCCTGGGTCCTCGACGATCTGCTCTTCGTCGTAACAACCGGCGACGGGGACTCCACCGAACTACATGTGCTGGTCTTCTTCGATGTGAGGGACAAGGTCGAGTTCCGTTGCCTCTCGTGGCGACCCGCTGACTCGACCCTTCGTCTTCGTCGGCTGGCCGAGGAACTGCTGCCACAGCTCAACTGGCCCGATGACGACGAGGATATCGATACGTGGAGGGCCGCATGGCGGAACCCGTTCACTCTGCGTCCGGGCCAGGTGATCGATTCCGCCGCCCGTCTGGCCGACCGCATGGCGAGAACCGCCCGCGACCTACGGGATCAGATCGGCGGAGCACTCGGCGATGAGGGCGGGCAAGGTCCCTTCACGGAACTCATGAACGACATCCGCAAACAGTTGGTCGCCGATGTGAACGCGAACCGGTTTGCCGACATGTGCGCCCAAACCCTGGTCTACGGCCTGCTCGGCAGCCGGGTGAGCGACCCCGATGGGTTCGGCGCCACGCCGGTCCTGTCGGCGGTACCGCTCAGCAATCCATTCCTGTCGGCCTTCTTCGAGCAGGTGCACGGGGAAGCCACCGCGCTCGATCTCGAAGGCAGCGGACTCGATCAGTTGATCGCCGATCTCCGCGTCACCGATATCGAGGCGATCTTGGACGAGTTCGGTTCGAACGCCAAGGGCGGTGACCCGGTAATCCACTTCTACGAGGATTTCCTCAAGAAGTACGACCGCAAGTTGCGAGCCGAAGCCGGCGCCTTCTACACGCCGGAGCCTGTGGTCGAATTTATGGTGAGAGGTGTCGACGAGATCCTGCGGACACGGTTCGGCCTCGAAGCAGGCATCGCTGATCCGTCCACCTGGCAGGACGTGGCCGAACGTCTCGGGTTCGCCGTACCTGACGGAGTCGATCCCGCCAAGCCGTTCATCTCGATGATCGATCCGGCCACCGGTACCGGCACGTTCCTGGTTCACTGGCTCCGCCGTGCCAAAGGCTCATTCGAAAGAGCTCGCCCGGATGAGAGCTGGCGTCAACATCTCGGGGAGAGCGTGTTGCCGTCAATGCATGCCTTCGAATTCATGCTCGGGCCCTACGCGATCGCCCACCTCAAGCTCGCCCTCCAGTTGCACGACGAAGGCCTTCCGACCGACGCTGCTCAAATCCTGCTGACCAACACCCTCGATCACGACCCCCCGCAGATGGCGTTCGACTTGATGGAAGACCCTGTAGCGGCCGAGGGGCGGCGCGCAGCACAACTCAAGAAGGATGAACGGTTCACCGTCGTCATCGGTAACCCTCCCTACGAAAGGGAGCAGCGCGCCGCAGGCGACACCGGCAAGCGGAAGGGCGGTGTCGTACGCTACGGCGCATCGGGAATCTCACCCTTGCTTGAGGACGTTATCCGACCCATGAGCGACGCGGGTCTCGGCAACTACGCACCGAACCTTTACAACCTCTACGTTTACTTCTGGCGATGGGCCGTATGGCAGGCAACCGAACTACCTCCCGGCCCAAGCATCGTCACTTTCATCACCGCCTCTTCTTACCTAGAAGGGTTCGCGATGGGAGGCGTCCGATCCCTGCTTCGTTCTGCCTTTGACGAGTTGCTGATAGTCGACCTAGGAGGCGAAGGTCGCGGCGCACTTATCGAAGAGAATATTTTCGACATTCAAACGCCAGTCGCCATCGCCTTCGCGCTTAGGAAGGGCATCCCGAGTTCGTCATGCACAGTTCGTCACCTATGTATTTCGGGAAGCAGGCAAGAGAAGTTCGAACGATTGGGTACGCTAACACTCGATATGGTAGCAACGGACGTGCACGGTAAGGGACTCGAACGGCTCGTCCCACACGACGACCAAGGCGCTTACTGGTCATGGCCCATCGTCACAGACCTGTTCCCTTGGCGTCACTCGGGTGCCAAGTTCCACCGGACTTGGCCGATTGGCGAAACGCTGAGTCTTTTGCGGCAACGATGGAGTGAACTGGTCACAGCAGTGCCGCGTAAACGTAGCGCGTTGCTGTTCGAGAAGGAAATGACAGCGACCAGCACACCGATACCCCTATTGCACAGGGGCCAGAGGCTCCGCCCGATTCAACATCTCGACAGAGACGATCGGCCTGAGAGCATTGAACGATACGGCTACCGCAGTTTCGACCGTCAGTGGGCAATAGCCGACAAGCGAGTCGCGGATAGGCCAAGGCCCGTTCTTTGGCGCGTACGAGGGGGTGGTCAATTGTTCCTCACAACGCTGACCTCTGCCAAACTCGGGCGTGGGCCAGCCCTCACCGTCACACCATACGTACCCGACATACACCACTTCAGCGGTCGCGGCGCCAAGAACGTGATGCCGATATACCGCGACCCAAGTTCCCGGGAGCCTAACGTTCCTGGCGAGTTGCTGGAAACACTCAGCCAAACGGTGGACGAACATCTGACGGTTGAAGACCTCGTCGCCTACGTGCACGGTTTACTCGGGACAGGAGCGTTCACTGATCGATTCACCGACGAACTTGCCGAAATAGTCGAACCTGTCCACATACCGTTCACTGCTAGCCCCGATCTGTTCAACCGAGCGGTGGAACTCGGCCGAGAACTTCTCTGGTACCAAACCTGGGGAGAACGCTCTGGGCCGGACGACGCCACGACCCTGCCACCCGGAACAGTGCACAGGATCTCACCCATCGAAGGGTATCCCGACACCTTCCGCCACCGCCCTGACGACCAGATCCTCGAAGTGGGAAGCGGACGGTTCGGCCCCGTCAGCAACGAGGTCTGGAACTTCGAGGTCTCCGGCCTCAAGGTTCTGAGCTCGTGGCTCGGCTATCGAATGGCCAAACGGAAAGGAAAGACGGCAGGCCCGTTGAGCGACATACGACCGAGTACGTGGGTCTTCACCGACGAACTTCTACGCCTGATCACCATCCTGCAACACACCATCGACAAGACACCGACTGCCGCCCAACTCCTCGACGACATCGTCGCCGGCCCCCTCCTACTTGCAACCGACCTCCCCACACCAACAGACGCCGAACGGAAACCCCCGAAGGTGTAAAGATGCCCCGGTCATCACAACGCGTCGGAAGATGTCTCCGGTCTATCAGCCCGCCCATCTCCACCGACTCACGAAGCCCCTCATGAACTCGAACCCCGCATCACCAACAGGCCAGTCAGAGCCTCACATCCTTGAAGTATCGCATCCGGGTCCTGAGTTCGATACCGTCGTCAACGAACTATGGAAGCAAAATAGCCGATGGCTCGGCTTCATGCCAACTTCCGGATTTCGGGATCGCGCCGAACGAGGTACCCTCCTCGCTGCCCAAATTGACGACCGTATTGTCGGATACGTACTCTTCGACCTCCCACGAGACGTAGTCAAGATCGTCCATCTTTGTGTGGACACATCATATAGAGGACGAGGCATCGCTCGCTCCCTTGTCGACAAAGTCGGAGACAGACACCAAGACCGCCGTGGGATCGAACTTGCCTGTAGAGAAGACTACGGTGCGAATACGCTATGGAGGAAACTCGGCTTTGCCATCATCGCTGAGCGCCCTGGCCGAAGTCAGCGAGGGACTCTTCTTAAAATTTGGTTCCGCAATCATGGCCACTATAGCCTCTTCACTCCGGTTGCCGACGATACTGCACAACTGGGGACACTAGTTGCCCTTGACTTCAATATTGTCCTAGATCTTGTAGAGGAGGCTGCACCGCGGGGCCTTCCAAGCCAGCATCTTCTCGACGACTGGGTTACTCAAATGGTTGATATCTGTATCACAGACGAAACATATCACGAGGCTGCTCAGTTACCAACGTTGGAACGGCGGAACGATATACGCAACCAACTCGAACAGTTTCCCAGGCTTCCCGTCTCTCGTGATCAACGATGGCACAAGCTGGTGTCGACAGTCTCTGCTCTAGTCTCACGCGCCCAAGACTCCGACCATCGCCATCTTGCTGATACTATTGCTGGCGGAGGCTACTACTTTGTCACTCGTGATCAAGCGATCATCGATTGCTCCGACATATTAGCGAATCGCTTCGGGATCTCTGTACTCTCACCTCAACAGCTCATCGTCACTCTTGACAGTATCAGATCCGAGGATCGCTACGAGCCACGACAATTGAACGCCACCATGCTGAGGGTGGAATACACGATAGATGATGAAAGATCATTCATAGACGACTTCCAGAACTATGGGCAGTCCGAGCCACATAGCAATCTTGTAGGCATCATACGAGAGGCCCAGGCTACTCCGGACCTGTCTGGGATCACTGTTGTACAAACAGACTCAAATCAGGCACTTGCCACTTCTATCAGTCACATAGAGAACCACAGCCTCATCGTACCTTTGTTGAGATTGGTAGGTACGGATCGCCTCTCCGAAACTATGGGTAGACAGATATGCTTTCTACTTCGGGATCAGGCTCTACAGAAAGGCCTTGGATCTGTACTGGTTACCGACCAATATCTTTCCCTCTCGCTACGGCGTGCTCTAGAGGATGAGGGCTACCTACAGATCAGTAATGGATGGAGATGTGATACCAGGGTTGGTCTGATACCAATCTCGGAAATAGCCGATAGAGGGAACCTGACAGCATCAGATATCGCTCTCTACGAACACCAGAATTGGCCCCTGAAGGTAGTGGGTAGTGACCTCAGAACATTTGTCATTCCTATCAGACCTGCTTTTTCTGAGCAGTTATTCGATACCCATAGTGCCGAAGGCACTCTCTTCGGGCGCTCGACAGAACTCGGGATGAGTCGGGAGCACGTGTACTACAGAAGTTGGCGTAATTCCCAGGGACTGGCATCCCCGGCCAGGATACTTTGGTATGTGTCCGGTGCTACGGTGTACCAGTCGGAAGGACATATCCGAGCTGTCTCACAATTGGCGGAGGTACAGGTCGACCGACCGCTAACACTACACCGCCGGTTCGCTCGTCTCGGTGTCTACACACGAGATGATGTGATGAAGACTTCAGCACGTGAGGGACGAGTTATGGCATTGCGGTTTGTAGACACCGAGCTACTTGAGGCTCCAGTGAGCCTAAACAAGATTCGAGAGATGTCTGAGAGGATCGGGAAGCCATTTGTAGCGCTCCCATCTCCACAAAAGGTTTCTGAACAATTGTTCGCTACCATATACGAGAGGGCCTCTCGTTATGTCACATGAGAGAGGCGTACTCCTTCTCTCGCTGAAACCGAGGTTCGCGATGTCGATCCTGAATGGTACGAAGACAGTTGAGCTCCGGCGTGTAGCACCTACGGTACATCCCGGTCACACTGTACTGATTTATGCTTCTTCACCTGTTCGTCAGTTGGTAGGTACATGCCGGGTAGTTCGTTTGGATGTCGCCCCTAAGTCAGCCATTTGGAAACGCTATGGAAACCAGTGTGGAGTGACGGAAACAGAATACGATTCTTACTTTGATGGAGTACAGGACGCCGTGGCTATCGTGGTAGATAGGCCGTGCCCGCTACAAGAACCGCCATCCCTTGCAACGCTGCGTAAGCGAGTGGCTGGATTCCGACCACCTCAGAGTTTCAGATACTTGAGTAACAGCATGTTGGAGCAACTTGAGATCGCAACTGTCTGACCAAAGAGAGTAGACCGACTCAGTGCAGATCGGGGAAGCAGGTCAGAGGACTGTGGTGATCGGATTTGCAGCGGTTCAGTGATCGCTCAACTCTCATGGCGGCCTGCCTGACCAGGGAGATCTCGATCGGGGTACCGCCTATCTGTTCAGCCGCGTATGTAGCCACTCCGCAGGCAACTGCGGCCATCGCCCGGACCAGGCCACCACTCGGGGGCTCCTCGGCGGGTCGTTCATAAATGTAACGCGAATCCTCGTGCCTACGCGTCAGCCTATCCGACCCCACGGCTGCAATCCGGGCGGCGACGTCGCTGCGATATGGCTCTACCAGTTGCGAGCAGAGCTCACCGATGTCGTGTGCTCGCAATTCGCGTCGGTGGCACGCCAGGTGTACCAGGGCCTTGATCGCCGGCTCGACAGCACGCTGGGCCTGCCTACAGGCACCCTCGAACCGGATCACCTGCAGGTACAGGGCCTCATCAATATCACCGGCATGTCGTGCTTCCAACTCGGGATCATCCGGCTTCAGGAACATGTGGAGCGCTGTCAGAGCGCTGATCACCTCACGCAAGCGCCTCACGGCTGCTTCGTAGCCGTGAGTGGGCAAGACCATCGCCTTGTCCCAATCCACTTCGCCGGCGCCTCGGTCGGCGAGCACCACCCCGTAGCCGGCTACCCGGCTCTCCAGAGACGTGACCACGTCCTCGGTACGGACCTTCCATTCGGGACGGTCCGTGACCAGCAGATCAACCGGATGACCCGTATCGGCTTCCACCAGCCTCGAAAGCTCCTGTTTGCGAGCGAACCGCTCCGAGTAATCCAGGTCGTCGTAGATCGCTACCAGATCGATGTCGCTCTCCTCGGAGGCCTCACCGCGTGCCACCGAACCGAACAGCATCACCCTGCTCACCCCCGCCGATACGAGCAGCGTCGCTGCCCGCCCGGCGTCCGCCCGATTCGGGATATTGGCATTCGCACGCATACTGGCGTCGTCGGTCCTTTCGACTCGAACTTTCGAGTTTGTCAACCCCCCTAACCTACTCCCTTCGGTTACGGAAGGAACTGGAGAACGGCCCACAGGGCCCAGCGCGTGTGACCAACCAGACTCGATATCGTTTACCTGGCCGGACGGTGCTACTGCCATGCACCACTAGGTATTCAACAGGCGGCCCAAGCGGTCCGAGTTCGATCAGCGGCCTGCTCGTCGGCTCGAACGTCTTGCTCATGTTGTCACCTATATCGGTATTATATAATAGTGTACAATCGGGATGATGAATTGGGAGGTAGTTACTCTTCTCGAGTTCGAGACATGGTTCGGCGATCTCGGTCGACGAGAGCAGTTGGCCGTGCTGGCGGCTGCCGAGCGTTTGGCCGATCAAGGACCTAACCTTGGAAGGCCCTATGTGGATAGCGTCGCGACATCCTCCTACCACAATATGAAGGAGTTGAGACCTCGTGGGGCCGGCAAGAACATTCGCATACTGTTCATATTCGACCGGCAACGTCGGGCTGTACTGCTGTTGGGAGGTGACAAGTCGAGAGACCCGGACCGGTGGTACCGAAAGTCGATCAGCAGGGCGGACAGGCTTTATGAACGTTACCTCGCCCTTGGAACGTGATGCGGACCCGCAGAGCAGATCAGAACGAAGGGACGAATGATGGGGCTTCCTACGTTGAAGGAACTGATAGGCGAGATCACGCCTGACGAACGGGATGAGATAGACGCGACCAAAGAGGAAGCAGCTGCCGAGTCCGTGGCGTTCAACCTGGCGGAGCTTCGCCAGGCGCGGAAGATGACCAAGCTGGAGTTGGCCTACCTGATCGGGCGAGCCCAGCCGGTGACCTCCCAGATGGAAAACACGGGCGATCATCTGCTCTCGACAATTCGAGGGGTCGTCGAGAGCCTGGGAGGCAGGCTTGAGCTTATCGCCGTTTTCGACGACGAGCGGATACCGATCGACGTCTCGCCGGCGGGGACAGCAGGGGTCGAGGATCGCGGGCACGTGACCGCAGAGGTTGACGAGGGGGTAGGAGGTTGGCAAAGCCAAGGGATACCTACAAGTACCGTTTCGTCGGGCCCGACGGAAGAATCAAGCACTCGGGGATCACCAAGAATCTAGAGCGCCGGGAAGGTGAACTCCGGCGGCAGTATGGACCGGGCGTCATCAAACAGGAAGGCCGCCGGACTACGCGCCAAGCCGCCAGGAGGTGGGAGCGAGGCAAGCCGACGGCCTTCTCCTGAGTAGCGATCGGTTTCCAAGACCCGAGGGTGGTAGTCGGGGCCAATTGGACGTTGTCGGGACCGCGGTAAGCGGGGCCGCCGGACGTGGCCACTATCAGCACCGCCAAGTCCTCGACTCGGTTCCTGGCTACTTGCTTAGACGCAGCAGGGACTTGGCGACTTCGTCCACGATGTAGGGCACCGGGCTCAGCTTGAGCGAACCGCTACAGTTGCCGGCCCGGTCTCGGGATCAATAGCCCGCGAGCCAAGAAAAGCGACAATGGCGCGTGCCAACCTCACCATGTCCTGGCCGGAAAGCCGACCGATGCGCGAGCGTAGCATCGTTGTGAGCTTGTCAACCATCAGGCTGCAGTGTTCGTGCAGGTCGTTCTCCTGATCGGGACCCAGAAGCAGCTCTATCGGGGGCCCCTCGGTCGGGTCGTTCGTGAAGGTGAACACCGTCACTGAGTTGGTGGCATCGAAACGATCGTCTTGGACGAGCCCGATGGGCTGGGGCTTTCCCGCGTAGCCACGACCGGCTGTCGCCTTCCATATCTCACCACGGCTCATTCCTGGTCAAGGCCGAGTGTGCCTATGAACGTTTGGTCGCCCTCTGCTCGGTCGCTTACGGCAACCGCCGCCGACTGCCGGTGCGCTCCCCTAGCGAAGGCTGGAGCGCGTACGTCGATCACCCACATCTGGATGGGACGCATGCCTTGTTTACGCAACCGCATGCGGTACTTGCGAACCCGGCGCGTGCTCGTTGGCTCGTGTTCCTGTGCCGTCATCGATTCGAAGGGCTTGAGTTACTGAACCCGTGGAGTCCCACCACTGCGGAGGATCCGCTTCTACGCGGGGTGGTAGAGGCTACGGGCCGAGGGTTGTGATGGGGGCTACCTGAACGTCGTCGGGTCGCCGGTAGGCGGAACCGGTGGAGGTCACCACCATCAGGGCGGCCAGATCTCTGACTCGGCTTGGGGCGACCTTGTTACGCAGGCGTAGCAGTGATCTGGCCGCCTCGTCTACGATATGGGGGGCCGGGCTCAGCTTGACCTCGACGGCTATCCAGGCGCCATCGTCCCGCTCGATGATGGCATCGACTTCAAGGCTGGTTTCATCGCGGTAGTGGGAGACGTCGCCTCGGTCGGGTTGGCTGTAGATGCGGAGATCGCGCACGACCAGCGACTCGAACAGCAGGCCGAACGTGTTGGGATCGGCCAGTAACCGCTCGGGTGAGGCTCGCAGCATCGAGGCGGCCAGGGACGGGTCGACAAAGTGACGCTTAGGAGCCCGCCGGATTGTGGCGCGCGATCGGAGTCCGACCGACCAGGCCGGTTGGTTCTCCACTACGAATATGCGCTCGAGAGCATCCAGGTAGGCGTTCACCGTGGACCGTCCGAGGGGAGTATCGCCACCCGCGTCGGCGGCCAGAGTGGTTGTCTTCGCCTCGGTGGCCACATGGCGTGCCAGGGAGCGCACCAGCCTCCTCACCGCGGACGGCCGGTGCCTGATCCCGCTTGCAGATGGCACGTCCAGCCGGACGATCTCGCTCAGGTAGTCACCCACCGCCAGACGGGCGTCGTGCTCGTCCAGGCCCCGGCTACCGGGCCATCCCCCTACGCAGACGAACGAGGCGACATCCCGCAGGCCGGCGTCAGACGGAAGGGCCGAAACCTGCTCACCCTTGAATAGCTCGCTCAGTGACGCCACGCCGGTGGAGTGACCCATCTCGTAGAGCGACATGGGACGCATCAACACCCGGCTGATCCGACCCACGCCCGTGTGACGGGTGATGTCGTCCTGCGGCATCGCGGAGCCTGTAAGGATGAACTGTCCGAACTCGGCCCGGTCATCGCACTCACGGCGCACCCTGTTCCACAGCGGCAGCACGTTCTGCCATTCGTCGAGCAATCTGGGAGTCGGGCCGCGGAGCACTGCGGCCGGATCAGCGGAGGCCAGCAGCAGGGTCGCCTCGTCGTCGAGGCGAGCTTCACTGCGGGCGACGTTGCGAGCCGCCCAAGTCTTGCCGCACGCTCGGCAGCCCTCGATGAGGACCGCTCCGCGCCGCCGGAGGGCGCCATCGATGTCCGCATCTGCCGTACGCGGGAGATATCCGGGCATCGTGAGCGTGCGAGGTGCGCTAGCGGCAGATCCCATGAAACCCGGAAGCCGTTCCTACGTGGATGCTACGTTGCGAGAATGCGCTGATCGTGGAGCACGAACCCTTGTCGCAATACATTTCAGAGATCAACTGTAATACGCTTCAGGAACGAACTACAATACGTTTCAGGAACATAACTTCCTTCACTTCAGAAACTACCTGCAATACGTTCTGGGTACGGGACAACGTTCGTTTCAGGGAATCAGTCGTGATATCTTCCGCAGGGCAAGTTATCGGGGCCAAGAATCCGCTTCTCGTCACAGGCGTGAGGCATGGTGAGTAGCGGCAAAACGTCGGTGGCCCCGTGCTGCGTCGACCGGACTGTGGCAGGAATCAGAATTGTCGGAGCCGAATCTTCTCAGGTTTATCGGGGCACGCGCTGAGCCTCGGAGGTGACACACGGGGGCATGCCCGCTGGAGTCCGGCCACGTTTCGGGGTTCTCAACCGAGACTCAAGTTACGGGTTCGGAACGTCCCCGGGTTCTGGGTAGCAGACTCCTTGGATCGGTTCGCTAACCAGGCAGGTCGGGGAGGCCCATGATGTCGCGGCGGACGAGTATCTCGGTCCGGTAGGGACGCTGCGACTCCTGCGCGGCCAAGACTGCGGCCTCCTCGATGACCTTCATCCGCCTTCGGAGACGGCGGACTTCGTTGCGCAGGGCCTCGTTCTCGGCCTCCAAACGCATTATGCGTTTGACCCCTTCGATGTTGATGCCCTGGCTGGTCAGGTCTTGGATCAACGAAAGGCGCTCAAGGTCGGCGTCCGAGTAGCGGCGGGTACCTCCAGGTGTCCGGAACGGTTCGATCAGCCCGCGCCGCTCGTAGATTCGCAGCGTCTGGGGATGCATCCCGGACAGGGCTGCCGCAACCGAGATGACGTAGACCGCCTCCAACTCGTTATGGGTCTGTTTCCTGGCCATCATGCCTCCCTACCACTCAGAGGTTATCTCGTGGGTTCTCCGTTTCGTACAGGTTTCTGAACTCTTCGAGCATCTTGCGGGCGTCTCGGGTTAGCTTCGGCGGTACTGCCACCTGCACGGTAACCAGCAGGTCACCCGGACGTCCCCTCTCTCGCCTGACTCCTTCCTTGCGCACGCGGAAGATCCTGCCGGAGGAGGTTCCGGCCGGGACCTTCAACGTCACCGACCCGTTGAGGGTCGGGACGTCCACCTTCGCACCCAGGGCGGCTTCGGTGAAGCTCACCGGAAGTGTGAGGAGAAGATCATTCCCGCGACGGGAATAGAGGGGATGGGTAGCGACCCTGACCCGGACCAGCAGGTCACCCGGAGGACCTCCCCGCGTACCGGGCGAGCCCCTCCCGCGCAGCCGGATGGTGTTCCCGTCCTTCACGCCGGGTGGGATTCTCACTTTGATGGTGCGGGCGCTCCTCTCATGGCCGGAGCCTCGGCATTTGAGACATGGGGAGTCGAGCGTCCTTCCGGAGCCGCCGCACTGCCGGCATGGATTGGTGAACGAGAAGAATCCCTGATTGGATGCGACCGTTCCTGTGCCGCCGCAACCAGGACACACGTCGAACGAGGTGCCGGGCTCTGCGCCGCCGCCCCCGCAACGGCTGCACGCATCCGGACTCTCGATCCGCACGGAGGCGGTGGTCCCCTTGACCGCCTCCTCGAAGGTCATGTCGAGGGTCGCGGACACGTCGGAGCCGCGTTGGGGACCGCGCCGCCCGCCGCCGAATCCGAACAGGTCTCCGATCCCACCGGCACCTCCCAGCAGGTCCTCGATACGAACCTGCTGGCCGCCCCCGAAGGGGCCCTGACCGCCCGTGGCTCGACGGAAGGGTCCGGCCCCCATGGACCGCACCTGGTCGTACTCCTTCCTCCTCTCGGGATCCGAGAGGACCGAGTACGCCTCCGATACCTCCTTGAACCGGTCGGCCGCCTTGTCGTCGTCAGGGTTGGCGTCGGGATGCAGCTTCTGGGCGAGGCGCCGGTAGGACTTCTTGATCTCGGCCTGATCTGCGTCCTTGTCGACCTCCAGCAGCCGGTAGAAGTCCTTCTCGAGCCAGTTGCGATTCATGCTCCACCACCGGTCACGGTTATCCCGCTACCGGATCCTCCTCCCCCGGATCTCCGGAATCTCCGGTGTCCTCCGCGTCGTAGCCGACGGCGACGAGGGTGGCCCGGATGACCCTTCCATCGAGCGTGTACCCCCGACGCCACTCCGCCTCTACCACCATCGTTCCGCTTCCGTCCGCGATATGGGCGGCTTCATGCAGGTTCGGGTCGAACGCCTCGCCTAGCGCCTGTATGGGTTCCAGACCCTCCTTGGAGAGAGTCGACAGCAGCAGGTCACGCGTACCTGTCAGACCTTCGCGCATACTCTCATCGGAAACAGTGCCGGCCCCGGCGGCCATGGCCGCATCCAGGCTGTCGAGTACCGGGAGAAGACGGAGCAGCACGCGCTCGGACGATCTGGCGACCATTGCAGCCTGGTCGCGCTGGGAGCGCTTCCGGTAGTTGTCGAACTCGGCCACCGACCGTTGCCACCGATCGAGGGCCTCCGCGGCTGCTGTGCGGGTAGCCAGCAACTCCCCTACGAGAAGCGCAATCGCCTCATCGGGGTCTTCCGGTAGCTCCAGAGCCGGGACCTCCTCGTCGGTCTCCCCCATCTCCTCGCCTGCGATGGCCTCCGTGTTCTGGTCGTCCTCGACGACGAGGTCCTGGACCATGTCCCCGTGCTCTCCGTTCATAGCCTCACCCCGCATCCGGGACCGGGCATCACCGCTCCTCGTCATCGTCGATGATCTCGGCCTCGACTATGTCCTCGTCGTCGCCCATCGGACCACCCGTCCCGGCCTCGGGCTGCTCACCCGCCTCGGACGCGTACATCTTCTGCGCGAGAACCTGGGAAGCCCGGAACGTCTCCTCGATCTTGGAGTCGATGTCCGCGGCGGTGGCAGACTCGTCGCCCTCCGTGCTGCGCAACGCCGCCAACGCCTCGTCGATGGCTGCCCGCTCGCTGTCGTCGAGCTTGTCGCCGTGCTCCTCGAGCAACGTGTCGGTCTGGTTGATGACCTGCTCGGCACGGTTGCGGGCGTCCACCAACTCCCGCTTGCTGGCGTCCTCCTCCGCGTAACGCTCGGCGTCCTCCACCATCCGGTCGATCTCATCCTTCGACAGGGCGGTCCCGCCGGTGATGGTCATCGCCTGCTCGCGCCCGGTGCCGAGGTCCTTCGCGTTGACCGAGACGATGCCGTTGGCGTCGATGTCGAAGCTGACCTCGATCTGGGGTACGCCCATGGGCGCCGGAGGGATACCGGTGAGGTTGAACTTCCCCAGGCTCTTGTTGTCGTGGGCCATGGGACGCTCGCCTTGGAGCACGTGGATCTCCACCTCTGGCTGGTTGTGCGCGGCGGTGGTGAAGATTTCGGTCCGCTTGGTCGGGATGGTCGTGTTTCGCTCGATCATCTTGGTCATGACGGAGCCCTTGGTCTCTATACCGAGAGTGAGGGGGGTCACGTCGAGAAGGAGGATGTCCTTCACGTCACCGGTCAACACGCCCGCCTGGAGGGCAGCCCCCGCCGCCACCACCTCGTCCGGATTGACCCCGCGATGAGGATCCTTACCGGTCAACCTCTTGACCAGGTCCTGGATCGCAGGCATCCGGGTGGAGCCACCCACCAGAACCACATGGTCGATTCCCTCGGTGGGTATGCCTGCGTCCTGGACGGCCCGCCGGAACGGCCCCTCGGTCTCCTTGACCAGATGCCGGGTCATCTTCTGGAACTCGGCCCGGGTGAGCCGCTTCTGCAGGTGAAGGGGGCCGCTGGCAGTCGCCGTGATGAAGGGGAGGTTCACGTCGGTCTCGGAGACGCTCGACAACTCGATCTTGGCCTTCTCCGCCGCTTCCTTGAGGCGCTGGACCGCCATCCGGTCTGCAGACAGGTCCACCCCGTTCTCGTTCTTGAACTCGGCGACCAGCCAGTCGATGATCGCTTCGTCCCAGTCGTCCCCGCCGAGTTGGGTGTCGCCGCTGGTGGACTTGACCTCGAAGACCCCGTCACCGATCTCCAGGATGGAGACATCGAAGGTCCCGCCCCCAAGGTCGAACACCAGGATGGTCTGATCGGACTCTTCCTTGTCAAGGCCATAGGCGAGCGCCGCGGCGGTGGGTTCGTTGACGATCCGCAGTACCTCGAGACCGGCGACCTGGCCCGCCTCCTTCGTGGCCTGACGCTGTGCGTCGTTGAAGTAGGCCGGTACCGTGACTACGGCTGAAGTGACCTCGCTACCCAGGTAGGCCTCTGCATCACGCTTCAACTTCATCAGGATCCGGGCCGACACCTCCTGGGCGCTGTAATCCTTGCCGTCGGCGTCGGCGGTCCAACCGGTGCCCATATGCCGCTTGACCGAACGGATCGTGTTGTCGGGATTGGTGATCGCCTGGCGCTTGGCCACCTCACCAACCAGTACGTCCCCTTCCTTGAAAGCAACCACCGACGGCGTGGTACGGCCGCCCTCGGCGTTGGCGACCACGGTGGGCTCGCCACCCTCGAGGACTGCGATCACGCTGTTAGTGGTACCTAGATCGATTCCGACGGCCTTCGCCATGCAAGTCTCCTTCTCGTTCCTCAGATGATGAGAGTCTCAGTGTGTTCATTAGGTATAACCTGAGTCATACCTTATCATATTCCGACAAATGATCCCTTATCGGAAGGTCCCGCCGCGGCGATTGAGAGACGCCGATCAGCCGATGTCGGCCCTTCCGTTCTTGCAGAGTCCGGCAGATGAGTGCCGACCTTCTGAGCGAACTCTCGCAGAGCATACGGCGTCTCACCGGAGACGGTGACACCTCGGAGCAACCGTTTCCGTTGCGAACGCCGCACTTCCCGTGACGGTGTGCAACTGAGTGAGCAGCGTATGAATACGATGGGTAAAGTCCGCTTAGCTTGACAACTGCTGATCGCTCATGGCATGATCAAGGTTGGTCGGCTAGAGAAGGATGACGTGTCCACCGCGACAGAGGGGTACGCGGATGCCAAGGCATCGGAGGCGTTGGCCAAGGCAGAAGCCGGAATCGAGAAGGCCATCAACCGGTTGGTCCGTTGGATCGTCGGCACAGCCATTGCTCTCGGCAGCTTCTTGGTCGCTATCGACCGACTGTAGGCTGTTCAGGTCGAGCAGCCCCGGCACCGTCGTCGGTTGACTGAGGCGGCCTGACCCCGTCCGGATGCTCCGGCTCAGATCTCCCGGTGGCGACGGCTGGAGATGACGCCCGTGTCGAAACCGGCCAGGTTGAGACGGCCCGAGAAGCGGGCGTGCTCGATCTTGAGGCAGCGGTCCTGCACCACCTCGAGTCCGGCGTCGATAGCGGTCTGCGCGGCATCGTCGTGGCGGAGGCCCAGTTGGAACCACACCACCTTGGCGCCGATTGCGATGGCCTCGTCGACCACACCTGGGAGCGCCGAGTGCTTGCGGAACACATCCACGATGTCGGGCACCTCGGGCAGGGCGGCCAGCGACGGGTAGCACTTCAAGCCCAGGATCTCCTTGTACATCGGATTCACGGGATAGACCCTGAGATGAGTTCTTGCTATGTACGTCGCGACGAAGTTGGAAGCTCGCAACTCGTTGCCCGATACCCCTACCAGGGCCACCGACTCGGCCTCCCGGATGATCCGGAGCCGGGTACGGGGATCTGCCTCTAGAACTCTCGTCATCGTCCGCTCCCCAAAGCTTGGTCAAGATCCCAGATTATGTCCTCGATGTTCTCCAGTCCGACGGAGATGCGGATCATGTCGTTGCCGACCCCGGCCGCGTCCCGCTCCTCGGGGGGTACCTGCTGGTGCGTGGTGCTGGCAGGATGGATCACAAGGGTCTTTGCGTCGCCGACGTTGGCCAGGTGGCTGGCCAGCTCCACCCGCTTGATGAACGACACCCCTGCCTCGTACCCTCCCGCGATCCCGAAGGTGAACACCGCCCCCGGCCCGGCCGGCACGTACTTGCGCGCCAGGTCGTAGGACTCATGGGATGGAAGACCCGGATACGACACCCATGAGACGCGTTTGTCGTTGTCGAGGAATTCCGCCACCGCTTGGGCGTTCGCGACATGACGATCCATCCGTATCGAGAGGGTCTCCAGCCCGAGCAGCAGCAGGAACGAACTGAACGGCGAGAGAACCGAGCCCACGTCACGAAGCAATTCCATCCGGGCCTTCATCAGGTAGGCGTACTCCCGGAAGTTCTCCCAGAACCGGAGGTTGTGGTAGGCCGCCGACGGCTCGACGATGGCAGGGAAGCGTCCGTTGTCCCACGGGAACAGGCCGTTCTCGACGATGACCCCGGCGATTACGGTTCCGTGCCCGCCGATGAACTTGGTGGCCGAATGCACCACCACGTCCGCTCCGTGCTCGATGGGGCGGCACAGAGCCGGCGAGGCGAAGGTGTTGTCGACCACTAAGGGCAAGCCGTAAGAATGGGCGAGATCGGAGATGGCCCCCAGGTCCAGGATGTCGCCGCCCGGGTTCCCGATGGTCTCGCCATAGACCAGCCGGGTCCGGTCGGTGATCGCCGCCTCGATCGCGTCGGTGTCGTTGGTGTCGACGAAGGTGGTGTCGATACCCATACGGCGGAGGGTCACGTCGAACTGGGTGAACGTACCGCCGTACAGAGCCCGGTTGGCGATTATGTTGTCACCCGCCTCGCAGATGGTGAGGATCGAGAGGAGCTGGGCGGACATCCCTGAGGCGGTGGCGAGGCCGCCCAACCCGTCCTCGAGGGAGGCCATGCGCTCCTCGAACGCGGCATTGGTGGGGTTGCTGATCCGGGTGTAGATGTTGCCGAAACTCTGGAGGGCGAAGAGATCGGCAGCGTACTGCGGATCGTCGAACACGTAGGAGGTTGTCTGGTAGATGGGCATGGCGCGCGCACCGGTCTCAGGATCCGGCCTCTGGCCGGCATGGATCGAACGCGTGTCAAACCCGAAGGTGTGCTTGGTCATGAACACCTGCTCTTGGTGTTGTCAACAGGGGAACAACCCCCACTCCGACTCCAGATGATACCGCAGATGGGGCTCGAATAGATGGGGTTCCAGGAGGAAGGCGTCGTGGCCCTTCTCGGAATGGACCGTGATCCAGTTGAAGGGGATCCCGGCTGCCTTCAATTCTTCGGTCAGCTCTACCTGCTCCCCCAGGTAGTAGCACACGTCGGAGTCGATCGAGAACACCAGATACTCGTGCGCGCCGCCGGCCAGCATCTCGGGCATGGTGACCCCCCTCTGGGCTGCCTCGGCGTAGAGGTCGAAGTCCTGCCAGGCCCACATCGTCCGGAGGTAGGCGTTGGCATCGAAACGCTTCACGAACTTCTGGCCCTGATGCCACATGTAGCTCTCGAGGGGAAGCCGGACCCTCTCGTCAGCGTCCGGCACCACCTCACCCCGCGCCCGCTCTTCCATCTGTTCCAGGGACACGAAGGTCTTGTGGCCGATCATCCTGGCCAGGGCTAGGCCTGCATTGGGTGGTGGACCCTCGTAGTAGTCGCCTCCCTTGAAGTTCGGGTCGTTGTAGATGGCGTTGATCTGCTCGAAATCGTGGATGATATGCAATGCGGTAGCCCGCAACCCGGCGGCTATCGGAACGACGAAACGAACCCTGTCGGGGTAACGGGTGGCGACATCGAGGCACATCATGCCGCCCACGCTTCCGCCAACGACGGCGTGGAGGCGGTCGATCCCCAGTTCGTCGAGGAGCCGGAAGTGGGCCCGCACGGTATCACCGGCGGAAACGCGGGGGAAGGATCCCCCGAAACGCTTTCCCGTCACCGGATCGATGCTGGCAGGACCCGTGGAGCCGTAGCAGTGTCCCACCCAGTTGGCGCAGATTACCGCGAACTTGTCGGTGTTCAGCGAGCGGCGCGGACCGATGAACTCGTCCCACCAGCCGACATGGACCTGTTCGGTCCAACGTCCGTCCAAGCCCGGAACGTGGCGGTTGTAGCCCGCGGCGTGGTGGCTACCGGTGAGAGCGTGGAACAGCAGGATGGCGTTGTCCCGCGCCTCATTCAGCTCACCGTAGATCTCGTAGGCAAGCGTGATCTCCGGGAGCGTGGCGCCGCTGTCGAATACGAACGGATCAGCCTCGCTTCCGAAAGTGAGGAATCGGGTTTCCACTTGGCCTACGCCTCTGCCCATCTCCATTCCAAATGCATCTAGGGGGGTGCTGAGAGCTGCCGGGCCAGACTACCTGATCCAAGCTCTGCAAGATAGGAGAATTCCTTTTGCAACGGGTCCTGGGCACCCTCATGGTCAGGGTAGAGCGATATCGAGTGTCAAGGCCGCCGTGGTTCTCGATCCATGCGCCACCGATTGCCCCGGGGAATGTGTCGCAAGCGTTCTCTCGTGCCGGGAGGCTTGCCGGGCTTATCACGATCAGGTCGGGCGAGTACGATCCGGGGTGTGGAGTACCAGGCGCTCTATCGCAAGTACCGACCTCAGCGCTTCGACCAGGTCATAGGTCAGGAACACGTCACAGAAACCCTCTCGAGGGAGATCGTCGAGGGTAGGGTCGCGCACGCCTACCTGTTCGCAGGTCCACGTGGTACGGGGAAAACGACCACCGCCCGTATCCTCGCCAAGTCGCTGAACTGTCCATCCCGGGACTCGGAAGGCGAGCCTTGTGACAGCTGCCCCTCCTGCGCCGGAGTGGCGGGTTCCTCATCGATGGACGTACTCGAACTCGACGCGGCCTCGCACAACAAGGTGGAGGATATCCGAGACCTCAGAGCGAGCGTTTCGACGGTCGCCTCCATCGGCGGCGCCAAGCGGATCTTCATCCTCGACGAGGCGCACATGCTTACGAAGTCCGCCAGTAATGCACTGCTGAAGACCCTTGAAGAACCCCCTGATCATGTGCATTTCGTGCTCGCCACCACCGAGCCCTACCGGTTGCTCGATACGATCCGATCCAGGAGCCAGCGGTTCGACTTCCACTTGGTGAATGCCGAGCTGATAGCCGATCACCTGGACGCCATCAGCCGGGCGGAGGGTTACCGGACTTCCAGGCCGGCCCTGCTGGAAGTCGCCCAGCACGCGGCCGGATCCGTCCGGGATGCCCTGAGCCTGCTCGAGCAGGTAGCGGCGCGGGACGGTTCCGTGACACGGCAAGGCGTGCGCGACGCACGCGGGGTGGCCGGTCCCGAGGCGATGTCGACCCTCGTCGAGGCGCTCGTGACCTCCGATGCGAAGGTGGCGCTCGAGCTGATTGCCGGATTGGCAGCCAGCGGGGTGGACCTGCGCAGATTCGCGGGCGACGCGATGGCATTCTTCCGCGGGGTCTTCCTGACCATGTACACCCCGAACCTGCAGGACATCACCGACGAGCCCGCCGAGGTGGTTGCCAGATGGGACGAAGTCTCCCGCAGGCTCCCTGTGTCCAGCGTCATGAGGGCCATCGATCTGCTCGGCGAGGCGCTGGTCAAGCTCAGGGAGGGTCGAGAGGAACGGATGATGCTGGAGTTGTCGATCCTGAAGCTGGTGCGACCCGAACTCGATAACACCGCCGACGCGTTACTGAACCGCATCGAGAAACTCGAGAGAGGCACCCCCCGAGTCCGTGTTGCCCCGGCGCGCCCGGAACCGGCAACCGACGCACCAGGCGCTCCGACACCGCTGCGTCCTGCTCCCGACGAGCACCTTGCCGGTCACCCGGGATTCAAACCCGAGCATCCCGCCGAAGAGACCGAGACCGGGGAACCAGCTGTGGAAAGCCGTCCCCCAGAAACGGACCGGCCTCTAGTCACGGACTCCCAGCCTGCGTCAGGCCCGGCGCAGGCCCAGACCGGGGAGCCTCCCACGCCGGCCGACTTCGACCGCATCTGGCCGCGGTTGGTGGCTGGGGTCAGGGAGGAGATGGGCGTGATCCGCGGGGCCCTCTTCCGGGATGCCATACCCGGAGGAGTTGAGGGTTCCACCCTCATCTTCGCAGTTCCGGCCGGGCTCGACTATCACCTGCAGAAGCTGTCCTCGGACCCTGACCTTCACGGCTATCTGGCTGGACTCGCGGGTAGGTTGTTGGGCACGCCCGTGACGGTTTCCTTCCGCGCCGCCGACCATCCGGTGTCGGGTCAGGAACCGGAAACGACCCAGGAAGGACCACCAGAGCCGTTGCCCGACAAGGAGAGCCTCCCCGAAGCACCCGCCGATTCCATGGATCCCCTCTCACTCCTCGAGGAGACCTTCGGAGCCCGGTTGGTGGAAGAGGACTGACACTCAGGCATCGCCCCCCAGGCGCTTGACACGGTCCTCGCCCGGCGCGGGGCTACGCTGGGGAATCCGATGTTCGAGAAACCCGTCCAGAGACTGATCGACGAGTTGACCCGGCTTCCGGGTATCGGCCGCAAGTCCGCCCAACGACTTGCCTTCCATCTCCTCAACGTCGACGAAGGCGACGCGCGCAGCCTCGCCCAGGCCATCGTGGACCTCCGCGAGCAGACGTCGTTCTGTACCCGTTGCCACAACGTGACCTCCGGCGTCGAGTGCTCGATCTGCCTGGACCCGCGCCGGGACCACGCGATGGTATGCGTGGTCGAGCGGGCTCAGGACATCGCGGTCATCGAACGGACCCGTGAATTCCACGGCAGGTACCACGTGTTGGGAGGAGCCCTGTCCCCGATTGACGGGGTCGGACCCGCCCAGTTGAGGATCGACGAACTCCGGAGCCGCATAGGGGCGGAGCCGATCACCGAGTTGATCATCGCAACCAACCCGACAATCGAGGGTGACACCACGGCGATGTATCTCGCCCGTCGGTTCAAACCGCTGGGTGTGGCGGTTACCCGACCGGCCAGCGGACTGCCCGTCGGTGGCGACATGGACTACGCCGACGAGATAACCCTCGGACGGGCTCTCACGGGTCGGCGGGACCTGTGACGGCAAGGAAGCACCCTCCATAGGACGCCGACCGGCCCATGGCGTCGCCGAGACAACACCTCTGCATTAGTTTTGATCGTGGTCGGTCCAACCACCGGAGCCGCGGTACTAGTGTCCTGTATCGGGAATTCGCTGGAGACAGCCTCCTCCGCCTGACACGCACCGGTTCCGGGGGTGGCGAGACCGCGAAAACCGTCGAGGCGGTCTCCTCCGGCGGGCCCTCCCCCAACCGCCACCTCCTCGGCGTCGAACGCGTCCCGCCGTACCCTCTGCGAGGGGCTGGGTGGACAACATGAACCAAATCACGGTCCTGTCGGTACCGAAAGCGGACCGTTGGTGCTTTGCGGTTATCTACAAGCATGCAACAGGCCTGTGACACAACCAACCCGTCGCATGACTGCACGTCTTCCAGAAACAACCGAACTAAAGACTCGGGACATTAGGAGAGTGCTGAACATTGACGATTGCTCGGACCTGTCGCCCGCCAGATTACTCAGCGCCCTCCTAGTGTCCTGTATCTCTGTTTCGCTTGCGTTCCGGGCTTGACGAGCCGAACCGGAACCGACCAACGCTACGAGCAGGCTGTATCTGTCACAGGCTCGTTTCACAATGGTAGATAGCCGTATACACCGGCGGTTCGTTTCCGACGTCGAGCGGACCGCGGCAGGGTTCATACTGTCCGGAACCGGCCCGCACAGGGGATAGAAGGTCGCGTCCGTGACCCTCGGAGGTG
>MKWU01000958.1_pt1 | contig 52913 bp, 41 predicted proteins | sample 809101 | NCBI WGS metagenome assembly MKWU01 (sample SAMN05860141, study PRJNA318959) | sponge metagenome | host: Aplysina aerophoba | place: Slovenia: Piran, Adriatic Sea, Gulf of Piran | collected 2013-05-07 | reverse complement strand
GTTGCGGGGGCGCAGCCCCTGCACAAGGGAGGGCCGAAGGCCCGACCGCCCAGAACTGCAGTGGTCAGTGATCAGTGATCAGTGGTTAGTGAAAATCGCTTTCGCTCGCCTCGATCAGGGTTTCGAATCAGTTGCGGCTGAGTAGTTACCAATTTCCTATGAAGATATCGATAGGCGCAACAGTGCAAGGAAGCTGAAAGTGGGCGCGTATCGTTACCATGCGGTGAAAGGATAGAGCCGATGTCAGTACACTCTGTAGACAGGCTGTTTGAATACAACAAGTGGGCTTGGCAGCGGGTCTTTCCCAGCTTGGAAGCGCTCCCGCAGGAAGAATATTTTGCCGAACGCCCCTTTTTCTGGGGGTCACTTCATGGGCTGGCGTCCCACGGCTACGGCGCAGAGAAGAGATGGCTGCAACGAATTGGGGGTGAAAGCCCGTCACGGTTGGCAGGGGACAATGACTTCGAAACCTTCGCCGATTTGCGAGAGGGGTGGTTTCAACTGTGGGCGGAATGGCAGGAGTTTGTTGACTCCCTGACAATAGGCATGCTTGACGAAACTCTGCAATCCCGGAACTTTGAAGGACCCCAATCTGTGCTGAAATTGGATGAGGTGTTGCGTCACGTATTTAATCATGCTACTGAGCACCGCAGCCAGATGACGCCTTCATTGGCCCAATTGGGACATCCGACGGAGCCGCTTGACTACGCCTATTTTGCGATAGCCGAGAAACGGTGAGCTGTTCCCTATTGGTCAGATTGGCAGGTGCAAGAACTGCGGACATGGGCATCCGCACCCGCCTTCTAATTCCCTGAAAAGTATTGCAGACAGAGGTAGGTTTTCGGCGAGCGTGCGTTTTCCAGGCGGCGGCGGGCACTCGCGCGCGTTGCCGCGATGGGGAATCTTCCCGCTGTTTCGGTTACTCTAAAACCCGCTAAAATGGTTGACATTTAATTCTACGCGTGCTATAAGTTGCCAGTGGTTGCTGCAGGCGCCGGCCATGTGGGAACGGGGCGGGCCAAGCTAGCCCCCATGCCCCACACGCACATAAACATATCGTTCGGCACAACAGTGTAATGAGGCCGCAACTGAGCGCGTCCCGTTTTGATGCTTTGAAAGGATGAAGTCGATGTCTGTTTATTCTGTAGGCAGGCTGTTTGAATACAATAAGTGGGCCTGGCAGCGGGTCTTTCCAAGCTTGGAAGCGATCTCGCCGGAAGAGTACTTCGCCAAACGCCCTTTTTTCTGGGATTCAATTCATGGCCTGGCTTCCCACGGCTACGGCGCGGAACAGACCTGGCTGCAACGCATCGGGGGCGAAAGCCCTTCAAGTTTGCCAGAGGCTTCGGAATTCTCAACTTTCGTCGATCTGCGAGAGGATTGGTTTCAACTGTGGGAGGCGTGGCAGGCGTATGTAGGCTCGTTGACCACTGGCAGTCTAGACGAAACTCTGCGATACCGGAACATTGAAGGCATCGAATATGAGCTGAAGATGGATGATGTGTTGCGGCACGTATTTAATCATGCCACTGAGCACCGCAGCCAGTTGACACCTGTACTGGCTCAGTTGGGACACGCGACCGAGCCGCTCGACTATGGACGCTTTGCCATGACTGAGGTCAAGTAATAGTTGCTCTCATGTCCGGACGATTTTAGGCCGACTCGATGAAAGAAGGTGAGAATGCGATATACGGCAGACAACATGCTGGTTAGACCGCAGGCCGACAGCGGGGACACCGATCTTATCCTTGAGGTAACGCCGCAAAGTGCAGGATGGGAGTATATCTCCTTTCAGGCGAGACGGCTGGATGAAGGGAAAACCTGGTCATTCGACACGGGGGAAAACGAGTTTGCGTTAGTTAATCTTAGTGGGCGCTACCTCGTCGAAAGCAACAGAGGTTCGTGGGCCGGGATCGGGGGACGGGAGGATGTATTCAGCGGGGGCGCGCATGCCCTTTATTTGCCGCGGCGATCTAGTTTGACCGTCACAGCTGAGGAGGCGGGCGAGTTTGCGGTGACTTGGGTGCCAACAACTGAAGATCACGAACCTTGGCTTATCAGGCCGGAGGACGTCGCGGTCAGCGTACGCGGAGGTGACAATGTAAGCCGCCAGATCAATGACCTGTTGCCCCCTGGGTCGCCAGTCCACCGGCTTGTGCTGGTCGAGGTGTACACGCCGAGCGGCAATTGGAGCAGCTATCCACCGCATAAGCATGATGTCCACATTGAGGACGAGGCGGGCGGGGTGATTGAGGCTGACCTTGAGGAGGTTTATTTCTATCACATCGACCGGCCTGAGGGATTCGCATATCAGAGAGTGTATACGGACGACGCTTCGCCGATGCAGGCCGCGGGCAATCCGATCGATGCGCTGGTACGGGTCGGCCACAACGAGGCGGTGCTGGTACCGGAGGGATACCATCCTGTGGTCAGTATGCCCGGCTATACTACTTACTATCTGAATGTCCTGGCGGGCAGCGCGCAGAGTCTGGCCAACCAGGAGGACCCGAATTACGCGTGGGTGAAGGAGAAGTACGCCGGGGTGGACGAACGACTTCCTTTGTATTGAGGGCAGGACTGGCGTCAGAAGACTCAAGCGGTACGCACTAGCGACGGATCGGGCCAGGGGAAATCAGGAACATGACATCAGAAAAAGAAGCGAGAACTTACGATTCTCTGCATATGGGGCGATCCTCGATTGACCTTTATAGCAACGATGTTGGCGCGCCGTTTGCGGAAATAGGAAGCTTTGCGGCCTATGTCGGCGGTTCTCCGACCAACATCAGTGTGGGCGGCGCCCGTTTGGGACTAAAGACGGCGCTCGTAACCGGTCTGGGTGAGGACCCGGTTGGGGATTTCATCGCCGACTTTCTGGAGAAGGAGGGGGTCGATTTCAGTTTCAGCCCGCGCAAGCCGGGACACCGCACAAGTGCCGTAGTGCTCGGTATCGAGCCGCCGGACCGTTTTCCGTTGGTCTATTATCGAGAGAACTGTGCTGACATCGAGCTGACTATCGATGACGTGCTGGCATCTCCGGTGGCGGATGCCAAGGTTTTTCAGTTTGCGGGCACGAACCTGAGCAAAGAGCCGAGCCGCAGCTCGACGATGTTTGGGGCGGAGTTTTCGCAGCAGGTTGGGACGACAGTCGTATTCGATCTCGACTTTCGGCCTGACCAGTGGCATGACCCGCGGGCGTTCGGCGTTGTGGCGCGTTCGGTTCTGCCCAATGTGGATGTGGTGATTGGCACGGAGGATGAGATCAACGCGGCGGTGCTGAGTGACGCCAGCCAGATGTCCCTGACCCATTCGCAGGTATCGGACGCGAAGGTCGAGGGCGATGTAAAGGCGGCGATTGACTGGCTTCTGAAGTTAGGTCCGGAGGCTGTGGTTGAGAAGGTGGGGGCGCTCGGCTCACGCGTGCATTTGGCCAATGGCGAGGTACTTGAGGCGCCGGGCTTTCCAGTCGAGATCTACAATATTCTTGGGGCGGGTGACGCGTTCGGCGCCGGTTTCATTTATGGCTTCGTCAACGACTGGGGCTGGCAGCGCTCGGCGCGGCTGGGCAATGCTTGCGGGGCGATCGTGGTGTTGGCGCACGGGTGCGCGAATTTCATGCCCACTTATGACGAGGTGATGACGTTTGTGGAGGAGCGGGGGGGGTTTTGATAGCGGCAACGTCTATGTTGGAAAGAGGGCAGAATGCCACAGGATCGAGCTTTAGACTGGACACTGTGATTGCAGACCAGGCAGGGATACTATGAGCACAGTTTCAGTCTCCAGGATTGTCGCAAGGAATTACAAGAATATCCGCCTGGAAGACGGGATCGACTTCGGAGCGCTGACCATTCTCATTGGAGCGAATGGGTCCGGCAAGAGCAACCTGATTTCACTCTTCCAATTTCTCCAGGAAGGCGTTAACGGTTCCGGAACGGATGATCAGCGAGGGCGGACAAGCTTCGAGGACGCGGTATTCAGCTTAGGAGGGACAAGGATTCTAGATGAATCGCTTGATACACCGGCTAACGTCGGTTTAGAATATCAATTCGCTATAGACGAAAAAGAAACAACCCTTGGAATCGAACTGCTTGTTCAAGACTTCCATCGTCCAGTTATCATAGAAAGGGAATTTCTAGATAGCGGTCGTGGTCTGTCCAGCCCTCCTGCCTACTACCGTGTGCATAGCGGAGGGAATGGAGGAAGTGGCTCCGGTGTTGTTTCCGTCTTGGGTTATCCACCCTACCGGAGGCCAATAAGGAGGAGTCCCCCACCCCACACAGAGACTATAAGAGACATTCCAGTCAATGAACTAGCTTTGACAGCTATGCCCCGTTTGCTTGAAAACAGTCATTTCCCACCGGAGGCGGTACCGCTGTACAAGCCACGCGGAAAAATTATTGATTCTTCATTTAACTGGAAATTCTATAATGCAAACAATATGGATTTGGAACGGATAAGGCTGTCTGAACCTAAACTAGGTCAGTCCGACTTCTATGTTTCGCCATCAGGCGATAACTTGGCACTTGTCCTATACAACCTGATTCAAGTTGACTTTGAATTTGAAGAATTGCTGAATCAGATGCTCAAGGAAATCCTGCCCTTAACCAGGAAGTTGCGCGCTGTGCCGGCAGGAAGATTCTCACTTGCAGTAGAGTGGAATGTTGAAGGATGCCAGGAACCTTTCTTTCTCTATGAAATGTCTGACGGAACTGTTCGGATGTTATGTTGGGCTGTCATTCTGCACTCTCCAAAGCTACCTTCACTAATCGTTATTGACGAACCTGAACTTGGAATCCACCCTGCTTGGATGCCGATTCTTGCGGAATGGATAAAGAGAGCAGCGCAGAAAACGCAGGTCATTGTGACAACACATAGCCCGGATCTACTGGATCATTTCACCGACCAACTTGATGACGACGGTTACATCTATACTTTTCAGCAGGATTCCGAAAGCCAGAATCACTTCAGGCCCAAACGCCTAGATCGCGAGAAAGTTTCTGGTTGGATCGAGGATGGCTGGCAGGTGGGCGATTTGTACAGGGTTGGGAATCCCGCGGTTGGGGGGTGGCCGTGGTAGTTTGGGTCTTTGCAGGAGGGGGAGAGTCAGAAGTGCGTGGATTAGTTCCCTTGCTCGAAAACATGTGCATAGATCACACATTCGAACGCAAATCCCCTGTGAGACGGAAGCCTGGGCCACGCCCTTCAAATGTGCCAGGCTATGGCAGGACAGGAAGGAGCCTGGCAGAGCAGATTGAAAAGCTCCTCTTTGAATCGCTGAAGGCAAAGGAGTGCTGTGATCTGATACTTGTCATAGATGATCTTGACTGCCATGATCGGGACGTAAGGCATGAACTTTTCGACAGGTCGATAGGGAAAGTGGATCAAGCAGCCACCATCGAACACTATATTGGGTTTGCCTCTCCAGAAGTCGAAGCGTGGATTGTTGCCGATTGGGACCAATCGGTTGCCAAAGATCCGGATTTCCGCGGTTGTCATGCTCAGATGCGTCACTGGCTAAGCACGCAGAAGGCTGTCCCCTTTGACCTCCCTGAGACCTTCAGCAATTATGACCGGGAAAAAGACTCGTGTCGCGACAAGCTCTCTGATGCAATTATCGAGTCTTCAATTCACTGCGGCGCGCAGGCACGATATTCCAAGGGTGATCATACCGCAAGGTTTCTGCGGCAGATTTCGCCAGAAGTCGTGAGTGGGAAATGTCCTCTCTTTCGTGCGCTGCACCATCGCTTGTCTCAGACAGAATAGGATTGGTAAGTCATGAAAGTACGAGTCGCGACGGCCCCGGTTTCCTGGGGCGTTCTGATGAAGGACACTCCAAACGTTCCTCCTTACGGTCAGGTCCTGGACGGGATACAGGAGGCCGGTTATGTGGGGACTGAATTGGGACCATACGGCTACTTGCCTTTTGAGGTCCCAAAGCTGCGCGATGAGCTGGAGCGGCGCGGGTTGACGCTTATTTCGGCGTTCACGATTTTCAATTTTTTGGCCGGAAAAGAGGACGAGACGGTCTACCGGGAGGCGTTGGAGACGGTACAGGTGCTTTCGGCGATGGGCTGCGGCCACATCGTTTTGTCGGACGTACTCTTTACGGTGGAAAATCGCGCCAAGCGGGCCGGACGCATACGCCGGCAGGACTCGCTCAGCGACGCGGAATGGGATCAGGCGGCGGCGAATGTCGACGCCTTCGCTAAGATCGTACTTGAAGAGTACGGAATGAAGTGCGCGGCCCACCCACACATTGGCGGCTATCTGGAGACGGATTTCGAGATCGACGCCCTGCTAGAGCGCACCGACCCCGGATTGGTCGGTCTCTGCTTTGACATGGCGCACATTGCTTACGGCGGCGGCGACCCGGTAGCGGTGCTCGACAAGTGGCGAGATCGTACTTGGTATCTGCATATAAAGGAGTGTAATGGTCACGTTCGCGAGGAGGTTATCGCCCGCGGAGGTGACTACTATGACGGAGTGCAGTCGTGCGTCTTTCCCGAACTGGGTCAAGGGACAGTTGACTGGCACGGGATCAACCGTATTTTGCATGAAATCGACTTCGACGGCTGGGGCACGGTTGAGCAGGATATTCTGCCTGAAATGGATATCGATGCCCTGGAAAGCGCCAAGCGCAACCGGGCTTTTCTGCAGGAAGAGTTAGGGTGGTAGGTGTGCGCACAAGATTCGAAATCAGGTGGGAGTGGGCTACATAGTTCACAGCCTTTATGGACACACTTGTCAGGATTCGTCATCGGCTCGCAGATTCCTCAGAGTTGGTCGTACTGATCAGCTTTCTGCTGGTGTTTCTCTTCTTTTCCATCCGGGCGGAAAACTTTCTGTCGCTCGTCTCACTTACGAACATTCTCACGATCGCCAGCATTAAAGGCATTTTTATCGTGGGCGTGGCAATGTTGATGATTTCCGGCGAGTTTGACTTGTCGGTTGGATCGATACTTGCGGTGGCAACCTTCGTCTTTGCGTTGAGCCTGGAGGCGGGCATGGCGCCGCTGTTGGCGTTCGTGTTTGCGATGGCCGTCAGCGCGGGTCTTGGCGGCATTAACGGTCTGATTGTCATTCGTACGGGCATACCATCTTTCATTGCGACTCTGGGGACAATGCTGGCTTTTCGGGGCATTGCCCGGGCCATCGGCGGCGCTGACTTTGCCCGCTTTACGGGGGAGATGCCAGCGTTGTTCACGGGCCTGAACGGTGAGTTTACCTTCATCAATCGACTGGCGGAACCGGCAGGCAGCGCCCGTATGGCGATCGTATGGTTCGTGTTGTTTGCTGTCCTCGCCGCAGTGGTAATGAGTAACACACGTTTCGGCAGCTGGGTCTACGCGACCGGCGGCAACCGGGCCGCTGCCATTGCTCAAGGTGTCAAAACTAAGAACGTAATTGCAGTCAACTATATTGTCACCGGTGTTCTTGCCGGCTTCGCAGGGATTGTACAGTTTGCCTCGCGGCCGGCTGTGGACCCGTTGCGCGGCGAGGGGTGGGAGTTGACTGCTGTAGCTGCTTGTGTAATTGGGGGTATCTGGCTCAGCGGAGGCTACGGCACGATTGTCGGTGCGATGTTAGGCATGCTGCTCCTTCAGATGGTGGAGCAGGGCCTGATTCTGGTGGGCGTCGATGTTCAGCTGTTCCAGGCCACAATTGGACTTATTCTCATCTTGGCGGTGATTAGCAATACTTATCTGAGTCGTCAGTAGACTCCATCGCCAGCAGTCATCAGGTAGTCCTTTATGTCTTTGAACCATGTATAGAACTATAGGAGGAAAGTCATGCAACGACGTATGTACCTTTTTACAACCCTGATATTGATCGCTTTGCTAGCATTGGCGGCCTGTGCGCCAGCTGCGGACAGTGGTCAGCAAGAAATGTCGCAGACTGAGGAAAGCGGGGGCGACTCCGCTGGTTCGGAAGGAGGACTGAGTTTCATTGCAGTCCAGCACGCTGAATGTGCTTGGGATTCGTTCTGGTGTACGGTGCAGAGCGGCATAACCACGGCCGCCAGCGATCTTGGTGTGGATGTTACTATCCTGGCGCCTGACGAATTTGATTTGGACAAGACGGCTTCGCTTATTGAGCAGGCTGTGGCGGCCAACCCTGACGGCATCATGTTGACCGTCACCGACCCGATTCTCTTTAGAGAACCGATCATGAAGGCCATCGATGCCGGGATTCCGGTCATCGCATACAATGCGGGTTCAGGGCCAATCGCCGATAAAATTCCTTACTACACTTACCTGGGTCAGGACGAGTACCAGGGCGGCTATCTCGGTGGTCTGCGCCTGGCGGCAGGCGGCGGAACGCAGGGTGTGTGCATCAACCAGCAGGTCGGCCACACGGGCCTGGATAAGCGCTGCGCCGGCTTCTCAGACGCTTTGGCGGAAAGCGGTATTCCCGCTGAAGTTCTCGCCATCGGCGATGATCCGGCGGAGGCCGCCACCATTATAGGCGATTACTTCACGGCTAACCCGGACACCGACATCTTCCTCACGCTCGGTCCCAACGGCGCCAATCCGTTCTATGTTTTCGTCGAGAATGAAGGACTTACTGCCGACGACATCACACATGGCACTTTCGACCTGGGTGATGAGATCAATGCCAATATAACGTCCGGCATGACTATGTTCGGCATCGACCAGCAACCCTTTTTGCAGGGCTATGGGGGTGTTTCGACACTTAGCATGATCGCCCGCTACGGTATTTTGCCTGCGCTTCCGGTGTCGGCCACCGGTCCCGGATTCGTAGATGCTGCCAGCCTGGCATCGGAGCCGGACGCGGAGGCTGCGGTGAGCGTAATCGCGGTCCAGCACGCTGAGTGTGCCTGGGACTCCTTCTGGTGTGTCGTCCAGAATGGCATTAATACCGCGGCCGACCTGATGGGCGTGGATGTGACGATTCTGGCGCCGGATGAGTTCGACCTTGACAAGACGGCTTCGCTGATCGAGCAGGCGGTAGCGGCCAATCCTGATGGCATCATGCTGACTGTCACCGACCCGATCCTGTTCAAAGAACCGATTATGAAGGCCATTGATGCCGGCATCCCGGTTATCGCCTACAACGCTGGTTCCGGCCCGATCGCCGACAACATTCCCTATTACACATACCTCGGTCAAGATGAATACCAGGGCGGCTATCTCGGTGGTTTGCGCTTGTCGGCAGGCGGCGGAACGCAGGGCGTATGCATCAACCAGCAGGTCGGACACACGGGCCTGGATAAACGCTGCGCCGGCTTTAGTGACGCACTTGCTGAGAGCGGCATTCCCGCCGAAGTTCTTGCCATCGGCGATGACCCGGCAGAGGCCGCCACCATTATCGGTGACTATTACACGGCCAACCCTGACACCGATATCTTCCTCACGCTCGGCCCGAACGGCGCCAACCCGTTCTATGTCTTCGTCGAGAATGAGGGACTGACGGCTGACGACATCACGCACGGCACGTTTGACCTGGGCAAGGAGATCAATGCTAACATCGAGTCTGGCCTGACGATGTTCGGCATTGACCAACAACCCTTCCTCCAGGGCTTCGGTGGAATCCAGGCGCTGAATCTGCTCGTGCGCCACGGTATCGTGCCGGCGCTTCCCGTAACCCCGACAGGACCTGGTTTTGTAGATCGGGGCAACCTGTCTGTCGTTCAGGAACTTGCTGGTGAGTACCGTTAGGCGGTCCTTGTGAATGCGATGGTGTAGGTCCTCAACCAGGTACACCTGTGAATCTCTTCGGTTCGAACGGGTGTACCTGGTTCCTTTACTTTTGTACTGGATGCGTTGAACTTGAAGTTGCGTAACTACTACGCCATATACAGTGCCTGTCTTGACCTGCCCTTTATCTATGCCGCCATTCAGGCAATCTGATTGCGTATTCGGTTGGCGGCAGCCACGTTGCTGGAGCGGCGCTGCTGGAATGCGCACACACGGTCGGTGAGCGATGGTTTGGGAGGGGGGCGTGGCGGGGGCGCAGCCCCTGCACGAGGGAGGGCCGAAGGCCCGACCGCCCAAATACAAAGATAGAGTATCGAAGAGTGAGGAGAGAGCATTCACCTTGGCTCGCCTCACTCAGGATCGCACATTAGTTGTGGCTGAGTAGTTTCGAAGTGGCTAGAATCTGACATGCGAAGTATAAAGATCCGGTTCGACTTTATTTCACAACTCTTCGATACCTCGCCGGTGGCGGGTCCTCTGGCAACATTCGTTGTTGTCCTGCTGTTGTGCCTGTTTTTTGTTCCCAATTTTAGTTCATGGCGCACTCTGTCCGGCATAGTAACAGCCGTGTCGATTTCCGGTTTTGTGACAATTGGAATCACTTTCCTGATGGTCTCCGGAGAGTTTGATCTATCTATCGGCCCCATGATTGCTATGAGCGGTTATCTTTACGGCGCTATTTCGGTTGGCGCCGACTCCCGGATTACACGCGGCCTATCGGCTGTGGGTATGCCGGTTGCTGAGGGATCGGGCAACTTGTGGCTGGCCCTGTTGCTGGCGTTGGCAGTACCGGCGGCGATGGGACTGGTAAACGGATTGTTGCTTATCTGGACAAGAATACCGTCATTTATCGTGACCTTGGGGACGCGGCAGATTTTCCGGGGGCTGGCATGGCTGACGGCCGGAGGCGTTCTTTTGCAGACTCTTGAGAGACCGCCGATCTTTGGTGTTTTCAATGGTCGATTCGACCTGTTGAACGACCTGCCTTTTCTCGACGGCGCAAACTTTCGCACGGCGACCCTTTGGCTCTTGGCGGCCGCGATAGTGGGCCAATATCTGCTTGTTCAAACCCAGTTTGGGAATCACGTATTCGCGGTCGGAGGAAATGTCGGCGCAGCGACAGCCCAGGGGATCAGAACGGCGCGCGTCAAGGTACTTTGTTTTGTTTTCAGCGGCCTGATGGCGGGCGCTGCCGGGGTCATTTCGTTCAGCCAGTTCCGCTCCGTGCGCGTGGCCGAACAGGCCGGTGTTGAACTGACAGCGATAGCTGCCTCAGTTGTTGGCGGCGCATTGCTCAGCGGCGGGTATGGGAGCGTGTGGGGTGCGATTATCGGCATACTCATGATTAGTTTGTTGCGTTCCGCCGTTATATTGCTGGACATTCCATTCATTCCAGCAGATAATTTCCCGGCAGTAATTGGCGCAACGATCATTGCATCTGTCATATTGAACAACTACTTGCGCACTCGCGCGTCCTCCTAAGAGGCGGACGGCGGGGACAAGCAGCCGGTCGGGAGTTGACATTACAATGCGGCAAGGAAAACTTCATTAGGGTGCAAATGGGCGGCAGTCAAAGTAGAATCTGAAGGGTTTCGGGTATGGGTGAAGAGAACGGCCAGACGGTTGTGGTTGAAATGAAACAGATCGAAAGGCGTTTTGGATCTGTTGTGGCGCTGCGCGGTGTCGATTTCACTGTGCGCAAAGGTGAAGTTCGGGCCCTAATGGGCGACAACGGCGCGGGCAAATCTACGCTGATCAAGGTGCTTACCGGAGTCCACACGCCAACAAGGGGAGAGATTGTTTTTGACGGGCAGAAGGTGGTCATCAATTCGCCGGCAGATGCGCGCGCGCTTGGCATCGAAACGGTCTACCAGGACCTGGCACTGGTGCCATTGATGAGTATATGGCGCAATTTTTTCCTGGGCCGCGAATTGCACAAACAGTTAGGGCCGATGCGTTGGTTGCAAAAGAAGGAGATGAGCGAGCAATGCCGCCAGTCTCTTCACGACATCGGCATCGAAATCCGGTCTGCCGAGGACAAAGTTGGAACGCTTTCAGGCGGCGAACGCCAGTCCATCGCTATCGGCAGGGCGATTCATTTTGGCGCCAAACTCCTGATCCTTGACGAGCCGACGTCAGCTCTTTCGGTTGCTGAAACACAGAAAGTGCTGAACTATATCGAGAACGCAAAAACTCAAGGGCTTCCTGTCATTTTCATTACCCACAATGTCAATCACATTTACCAGGTGTCAGACAGCTACACAATCATCCGCCAGGGAGAGAAGGTCGGCACTTACCAGAAAGGTGACCTTTCGCAGCAAGACATTGCTGACCTGATAACCGGTGCGCGGGAAAAATAGGGTAGACTTACAATCGTGAATGAAAACAGATTAGATCCACAGAATTCGCACATTTCTCTGCAGGGCAAATTCGCCGTTGTCACAGGCAGTACCCAAGGGCTTGGCGAAGCGGCTGTGCGACTTTTTGCGGAACGGGGCGCGGCCGGAGTCATTGTGAGCGGGCGAAATGCCGACCGGGGCAATGCGGTGGCGGAGGACCTGCGTGCAGGCGGCTGCCAAGCTCATTTTGTGCAGGCCGACCTGGCCGACGTGGACGCATGCGGCAGCATCGTGGCTGAAGCAGACAGGCAGTTTGGAGCCCTGCACGTCCTTGTCAACTGCGGCGCGCTCACAGTACGCGGCAACATTTGGGACACGACTTCTGCCCTCTTCGATCAGATGATTGCGGTGAATGCGCGGGCGCCGTTTCTGCTCATGCAGGATGCCTGTAAGCTGATGCGGCGCGAGGGTAATGGCGGGGCCATCGTCAACATTTCCAGCGTTGCCTCCTATGGCAGCGAACAGTTTCTGCTTCCCTATACGGCCTCTAAGAGCGCGTTGAACGCGATGACCAAGAATGTCGCCTTCGCGGTGATGCGTTACCAGATCCGCGTGAATGCGCTGGCTGTCGGCTGGATGGATTCGCCGGCCGAGGATTTCATTCAGCGCAAGTTTCATTCTGACGGGGAAGACTGGCTGGAAGCTGCGGAACGCGAGCAACCATTTGGCCGTTTGCTCAAAACGGACGAAGTGGCGCGGGCAATCGCCTTTCTGGCCTCCGACGAGTCCGGAATGATGACAGGCACCATCATCGACTTCGACCAGTCGGTGCGGGGCGCGGGGCCGGTGTCAAAGCCGCCGCCGTTAGATGATCCTTACTGGCGCATTGGCGCCAAGGACTAGGGCGTAAAGGGTCCGGCCGTCGTCTTCTCTGGCGACATGGCGTTGGACGATGACTGACGCCTACTGGCAGCTGTAGATTCGGGCCGAATTTCAACACGGAACGAAAGGACATATGAGCAACAGGGTAAACATTGGTGTTATCGGCGCAGGGGGAATGGGCGGCCGACACGCGGTCAATCTAACTGATGCCGTGGCCGGGGCCAAGGTGACCGCCATCATGGATGTCGACTCGGCGCGTGCCGAAGAGATAGCGGCAAGGTGCGGAGGCGCCAAAGTTTTCGCGGATGCTGAACAGCTGGTTGCGGCGCCGGATGTTGATGCAGTGGTGATCGCGGCGCCGAATCGCTTTCATGCCGGATTGACGTTGTCGTGTATCGCGGCCGGCAAGCCTGTACTATGCGAAAAGCCGTTGGCATCGGACGGCGAGGAGGCCCGCGGGGTGGTTGACACCGAGACCGCCGGCGGAAAACGGCTGGTGCAGGTTGGTTTCATGCGTCAGTATGACCCCGACCATGTTGCCGTCAAACAGGTTAGCGATAGCGGCAAACAGGGCCAACCGCTCGTAATTCGCAGCGTCCATATCAACCCAAGTTGGGGTGACATCCCGTCGCTGAGTGACGTCATCAACGGCTCGCTGATCCATGACATTCACTCTGCACGTTGGATGATGGGGGATGAAATTGCCCGCGTTCATACATCCTTCATTCCGTTCTCGCCCACTCAACCCCTCAGCGCGCGCTATGTCATGATCCAGTTGCACTTTCGCAACGGCACTCTAGGTAGCCTTGAGTGCAACTCGGACTCAGGATACGGCTATGAGATCACTGTAAGCATTACCGGAGAAACTGGTGTGGTCCAGTCGAGTCCTTTGCCACACCCGATTGTGCGCCACAGTAACGCAAGCAGCCAGTGGATTGAAGAGGACTGGTTACAGCGTTTCAATACAGCTTATGTCAATGAAGCGCAGGCGTGGGTGCAGTCCATCCTGGACGGAGAGGCCGCGGGACCGAGCGCGTGGGATGGATATGTTGCAATTCTGGTGGCCGACGCCGGCATTGAATCAGGACTGCAGGCACAGCCAGTTGCGGTAGAGGTACCGGAAATGCCTGCGCTCTATGGGTAGAGACATACGCCACCCCGAGCGGTGAAGCCGCCACTTTCAGAATATTATTCTGAAGCAAAGATGAGGAAGAAAATGAACACTGAACGATTGACAATGGCACAGGCGATTGTTCGCTTTCTCAAGAATCAGTACAGCGAACGCGATGGTGTGGAACAGCCTTTCTTTGGCGGCTGTTTTGGCATTTTCGGGCACGGCAATGTTGCAGGAATGGGCCAGGCGCTGCAGCAATATCCGGATTTTCGCTATTTTCAGACGCGCAACGAGCAGGCGATGGTGCATACCGCGGCTGCTTACGCCAAACACAGCAACCGGCTGCGGACTCTGGCCTGTACAAGCTCAATCGGTCCGGGCGCGACCAACATGGTGAGCGGCGCGGCAACGGCAACGATCAACCGGCTGCCGGTACTGCTCCTGCCGGGCGACATTTTTGCCCGCCGCAATGTTGCTCCGGTCTTGCAGCAGTTGGAATCGGAGCACAGCCAGGATATCTCGGTCAACGACTGCTTCAAACCGGTCAGCCGTTATTGGGACCGGATAAACCGGCCCGATCAACTCATCACTTCGCTGATTGAGGCGACGCGCGTTCTTACCAGTCCGGCCGACACGGGTGCGGTGACGCTTTCGATCCCGCAGGATGTCCAGACCGAAGCCTTTGATTATCCATCGGCGCTGTTCGACAAGCGCGTATGGTCGATTCAACGCAACCGGCCGGACCGGGCTGCGCTAGAGCAGGCGGCGGCAGTAATCCGGGCGGCGAAAAAGCCGCTGATTATTGCCGGGGGCGGTGTACTGTACAGCGAGGCGACCGCGGTGTTGCGGGAATTTGTGGACCGGTTCGGCATTCCTGTGGCCGAGACGATGGCAGGCAAAGGCAGTCTTCTTTTCGACCACCCGCTGCAGTTGGGCGCGGCCGGCGCAACCGGCACTTTCGCGTGCGAGCAGGTGGCGGACGAGGCAGATGTGGTGATTGGCATCGGCACGCGTTACAGCGATTTCACCACTTCGAGCAAGACTGCGTTCAAGCATCCGGACGTTCAGTTCGTGAACATAAATGTGGCTGAGTTTGACGCGTACAAACACTGCGCAATTGCCCTGGTTGGGGATGCCCGCGTGACGCTGGAAGAGCTGGGTGAAGCGCTGGGCGGCTATCGCAATAGCGGCGAGAGTGTCGCACAGGCGCAGCGGTTGCATGACGAATGGGAGGCCGAAGTCCAGCGCAACTATGACACACTTACCGCTGAGAGCGGGCTTCCTTACCAAGGCGCGCTTATTGGCGCGGTGAACGACCAGGGCGACGCGGAGGCGGTGATGGTCGCCGCGGCAGGCAGCCTACCGGGAGACATGCATAAGTTGTGGCGCGCGCGCCACGCCAAGCAGTACCACCTCGAATACGGCTATTCCTGTATGGGCTATGAAATTGCCGGCGGGCTGGGCGTCAAGATGGCCGAGCCGGATCGGGAGGTCTACGTGATGGTGGGCGACGGCAGCTTTTTGATGATGAATTCCGATCTGATCACATCGATCCAGGAGGGCTATAAGCTGACCCTCATTCTGATGGACAATACCGGTTTTCGTTCGATCGGGGCTCTCAGCCGCTCGTTGGGTCAGGGCGGATTCGGCACGCGCTACATCTATCCCGATCAGGTCGAGGCGGCTCATCGCAACGGCAAGTCCTTTAACGGGCTGCCGACTGACGAGTCCGGACATGACGTCGAGCCGCTGCCGGTAGATTTGGCGACGAACGCCGAGAGCCTGGGGTGTCACGTCATTCGTTGCGAGAGTGTGAGCGACGTTGTGCAGGCGTTGCAAGACGCCAAGTCGGTTGACAGGACGACGGTTATCTACGTACGGAATGATCGTTACCTGGGCGTACCGGGCTACAGTTGGTGGGATGTGCCGGTGGCTGAGGTGAGCGAGTTGGATTCGGTCAACGCGGCGCGCGAGGAGTGGGAAGAGCAGCGCACGCAGGAACGATATTATCTGTAAGGGCGTAGAAGACATGCCGCGAGATTGAGCCGATGGATCTGGTAGTTTTGGCAGGGCTGCCCGGGGTCGGAAAACTGACTGTAGGCCGAGCGCTGGCAGACGTTACAGGGTATCGTCTCTTTCACAACCACCTCACGGTGGACCTGGCACTGTCTCTATTTGAATTTGGCAGCCCACCGTTTGTTGAATTGAGAGAAGAGATCTGGCTGGCGTCAATTGAAAGGGCATTCGGAGCAGAGCTGGAAGGAGTAGTTTTCACACTCGCGTTTGACCGCACAGTTCGCGACCGATTTGTCGACCAGATACAGAAGATTGGCTTGTTATCCGGCGGCACTGTGCGTTTCGTGGAGTTGACCTGCCGGCAGGATGAACTTGAGAGCCGATTGGTCCAGCCTTCGCGCGCAGAGTTTGGCAAGCTGCGCTCGGTGGAGCAACTGTTTGCGCTACATCAGATGGGGGCATTCGAGGGACCGCGCCTACCACCTGACAGGTTGCAAGTCGACACGACAGGGCGCTCTGCAGAAGAAGTGGCCGGCCAGATTGTGACTGAACTCAGCATGTCGACAATGAATGGTGGATAGCCTGGGTACAAAGCAAGGGAATGGTTGGGCAATCATGACGGTCTTACCAGAGACATTCCTGGGAGAAGATTACGAGCTTGAGCGTGGGTAACCCATGCCGAGTTTCAATCATTATTATGTGCAGTCGCAATTGCATGTTGCACTCCATGCGGCCTGCGGAGAAAGATTTTTCGTCGGCGGGGAACTATCGCTAGCGACTGAACCGACGACGACGCCAGACATCTCCATTCGCAATTTTCGAAATCCTGACTGGCTGCAAGATGAAATACGGGCGGCGGGCCCCCCAATTGCAGTAGTAGAGTTTTTGTCGCCTTATCAAAGTGTGAACGAAATTATCCCCTAAAATAGAGACCTATTTCGACTTCGTGATCAAGTCTGTGTGGCTCGTGCAGCCGCCGCTCAAACAGGCAGCAGTCTTAACGCCTGAATTGGAGCCGCAGATCTTTATTCAAGGCGATATCATTGACCCGATACTGGACGTCATAGTGGCGCTGAAAGAAATTTTCTCATAAGCGAGGAAGGATGTATGACACAGAAACAGGAACTACTTAATTTCGTCAATGGCCAGTGGCAGCGCAGCGGGGCAGGGGACGCGATTGATGTGCTGAACCCGGCCACGGGCGCCGCGATTGCTACGGTGGGCCTGTCGCCGGCCGCTGAAGTGGATGACGCAGTGCGAGCGGGACTGGATGCCTATGCTGAGTGGCGGGAAACGCCGGTCGTCGACCGCGTTCAGCCGCTGTTCCGGCTGAAGATGCTGCTGGAAGAGCATGTAGATGACATTGGGCGCGTACTTACTACTGAATGCGGCAAGACCTTTGTCGAAAGCGTAGGTGAATTGCGACGGGGCATCGAGAATGTGGAAGTCGCGTGCGGTACGCCGTCGTTGATCCAGGGGTGGAACAATGAGGACATCGCAAGCGGCATTGACGAGCACATGATACGGCAACCGCTGGGTGTTGTGGCCGCGATCACGCCATTTAATTTTCCCGGCATGATACCTCTGTGGTTTCTTCCCTATGCCGTCGCAACGGGCAACTGCTTCATTCTCAAGCCCAGCGAAAAGGTGCCGATGACAACGCAGAAGCTGTTTGCTTTGATTGAGGAGGCAGGCTTCCCGCCAGGCGTAGTGCAGCTGGTTAACGGTGGAGCAGATACGGTCAATGCCATTCTCGATCACCCCGATATTCGCGCCATCAGTTTCGTTGGCTCGACAGCGGTGGCGAAGTATGTCTACAGCCGCGCCACTGCCAACGGTAAGCGCGCCCAATGCCAGGGCGGGGCCAAAAACCCTGTGGTAATCATGCCGGACGCCAATATCGAGACCACTACCCAGATGATGGGCGATTCGGCGTTCGGCTGCGCGGGCCAGCGCTGCCTGGCGGTATCGGTGGCGGTGACAGTCGGCGAGGCAAAGGATCCCTTCACGGAAGGCATCGCTGACCTGGCCGCGAGCCGCAAGGTCGGCTACGGCCTGGACGAAGCAACGGAGATGGGGCCCGTCATCACCGGCGAGAGCAAGCAGCGGATTGAAGGTCTGATTGAGGTGGGCGCGCAAGAAGGCGCGCGCGTGCTGGTGGATGGCAGGCAGAAGAGCGTGGCCGGATACGATGACGGCTACTGGGTTTTCCCCACGGTTCTCGACGCGGTAGAGCCGACCAGCCAGATTGCCCGCACCGAGATTTTTGGTCCGGTTTTGAGCCTGATGCACGCGGATACGATAGACGACGCGATTGCACTGGTAAATGACCGCAGCGTAAACGGATACGGCAACATGGCCTGCCTCTTCACGAGCAGCGGCGCGGTGGCGCGGCAGTTCCGCCACGAGGTGGATGCCGGCAACATTGGCATCAACATCGGCGTGGCCGCGCCGATGGCCTTCTTCCCATTCAGCGGCTGGAACGAGAGTTTCTTCGGCGACCTTCATGCCCAGAGCCGGCACGGAATCGAGTTTTACACGCAGACTAAGGTTGTGGTGGAGCGTTGGCCGCAGGAGTGGAGCCGAAAGTTCTAGGCGCAAGCGGCTGACGACTGGCCCTTACGGCTTTACTTGTTGCCAGCCGGCTTCGTTATTCAGTGGCCGCTCACAGCTGTAAGGCGCTGGCTGGGTCTGTCTGAAACGGTAGCTGCTGGGCCGCAGCAGGTGTGAGTCTTGACAAACTTTTTGTCTTCGCCGCGATTCGGGCGATTTGACGACGTGTTCGGTTGGCAGCCGACAGGTTGGTGGAGCGGCCCTGCTGGTATGAAGGCGTCCGGTTGGTGAGCGATGGTTTTGTAGGGGGCGTTGCGGGGGCGCGGAACTGCGGTTTTAGGTAGTCAGTTTTCAGTTCTTAGTGAACTGTGAACTGCGAACGGCAATGGTCAGTGGCATGAGACGGCGAGTAGGGGTGGAGACACTGCTGGCCAGACACGTTGCTGGAGCCGCACGGCTGGAATGCGCACACAAGGTCGGTGAGCGATGGTTTTGTAGGGGGGCGTTGCGGGGGCGCAGCCCCTGCACAAGGGAGGGCCGCAGGCCCGACCGCACAACTGCAGTTGTAAGTGGTCAGTGGCGAGGGGAGACGGTTGCGACGCAGTTGCGGGTGAGTAGTTACCCGAAATGTAAGGAAGTGAGGCAAGCGAGGTGCACATGGCTGAGGAGATCGGTATTGGTGTAATCGGCATGGGCTGGATGGGGACGGCCCATAGCCGCTCGTATAGATTGGTGAATGACCGTTTCCACGATAGCGGCGTGCGGGCGCGCCTGGTTATCTGCGCCGATGATGTAGCGCACAGGGCGGAGGAGGCGAGAAGCTCGCTCGGTTTCGCGGAGTCGACTACCGACTGGCACGAGGTTGTTACCCACCCCGACGTGCAGGTCGTCAACATTGCCGCGCCGAACTTTCTGCATAAGGAGATGGTGGAGGCGGTAACTTCGGCAGGCAAGCATGTTTTTTGCGAAAAACCGGTCGGGCGCAGCCCGCAGGAAACTGCGGCGATTGAAGGGATGGCACGCGCGGCGGGGGTCATGAGTTTTGTCGGATTCAACTACCGCTGGGCGCCGATGGTGCAACACTGCAAGAATCTGATCGACGAGGGGAAAATCGGACGCCTGACTCACTACCGGGGCCGGTTCTTTGCCATGTACGGCAGCAACCCATATGGCATGTTGACCTGGCGATTCAAGAGGGAGCAGGCCGGCCTGGGCGTACTGGGCGATATCATGTCTCACACGGTAGATATGGCCCACATGCTCGCCGGCCCGATCAAGAGGCTGGTCAGCAGTCGGCATGTCTTCATCGGAGAAAGACCTCTACCGGTACCCGGACAGGGCACCCATTTTTCGGTAGGCAAAGAGGGCGACCCGACCGGAGAAGTGGAAAACGAGGACTATGTGGGCACGCTGGTCGAGTTTGAGAACGGGGTACAGGGCAGTTTCGAGACCTGCCGCGCGATTTTTGGGCCGAAGTGCGAAATGTCTTTTGAGGTCAACGGCACAGCCGGGGCGGCCAAATGGAACTTTGAGCGCATGAACGAGTTGGAGCTGTATCTGCCGGGCGCCGACGGGATGCACGACGGCTACACCACTCTGCTTGGCGGTCCCGCCTACCCTGCGCACGAGCGTTTCAACCCGGGCGATGGAATCGGATTGGGTTATGAGGACTTGAAAGTGCTTGAAGCGCATAATTTCCTGATGTCCATAGCGGAAGGCGAGCAACGTGCGCCCAGTTTTGCCGATGCCCTGCGGCTGGCCGAGGTGCAGGAAGCGATGACCCGTTCGTGGGAGAGCGGCGCGTGGGAGGATGTGCGGCCGTTGACCCTCGAAGGCGTTCTCTAGCTAGCGCCCGCTCAAGGGGCAGACGCAAACTCAAGACGGAGCGAACAGAGATGTCTGAGCATGTACGTGTGGGAGTCGTCAGCACAAGCTGGTGGGCGGACGCGATGTATCTACCTGCGTTGGACGCCCATCCGCGGGCCGATGTTGTCGCCGTTTGCGGCCGCAACAGGGAGCGAGCGGATACATTTGCCACTCGCTGGGATATCCCACAGGTTTACACCGACGTAGATTCGATGATAAACAGCGGCGAGATCGATGCGCTGGTGGTGGCTTCCGGTCACGAGACCCATTACCCTATCACCATGCAGGCGTTGAACGCGGGACTGCACGTTCTGTGTGAGAAGCCGCTGGCGTTGAGCTACGGTCATGCGGCCGAGATGGCGGCGCTGGCCGTTGAGAAGAATCTAATACACTGTACGCCATTTACTTACAGGTTTATGCCAACGAACCGTTATATCAAGGAGTTGGTCAACGACGGGTATATCGGCAGACCTTATCATCTCAATCTGCGCTACTATACCGGTTACGCGCGCGAGCCAGGTTACGGATGGAGGCATGACCGGGCGTTCTCGGCAACAGGCGTTCTGGGCAATATCGCATCGCACTTCTTCTATTTAGCATACTGGTGGTTTGGCGAGGTTACCGAGGTGTTCTGCCTTGGGGGAGAGTTCGTCGATCGGCCGACTGTCACACCGGAGGGTAAGCCTTATGAGCGCACCGAAGACGCGGCCTATACGTTGTTGCGCTTTGCCAACGGGGCGCAGGGACTAGTGCAGGCTTCGGCTGTCTGCACTGAGGAGACCGACTTCGGCCAGCGGCATGAGTTCGACCTGCACGGGGAGGGAGGTACGCTGCGCAGTGTGATCGATTGGGACAGTCGGCAGGATGTCGAAGGTACTCGGCGCGGCGAAGGGCCAACGCGGCCGCTCGAGATTCCGGAGCGAGTCTGGGGCGCGGCGCGGCGTGATACTGTGCATAACACGTATCGCGACGTCTTTCGCGTGGAGGACCATATGACCCGCGGCTGGATCAATGCGATTGCAGATGGACAACCTTTCAGTCCCAGTCTAGAGGACGGGGCTGTCGTACAGCGGATCATCGATGCGGCCGACCTGAGTGCACGCGAGGGGCGCTGGGTCAGGCTGAAGGACATCAGCTAGAGGAGGCGGCGGTGGACCAGAAGGTCAGATTCGCGATCATTGGCGCGGGGCGGATTGGGCAGGTACATGCGGAAAACCTGACTCGACATGTCCAAGAGGCGAAGGTGGTCGCCATTGTTGATGTCATCCACGATGCCGCTAAGCAGACGGCGCAACGCTTCGGGATCGCGCACGCCAGCGGGGATCCAGAGGAAATCTTCAGCAGTAGGGAAATTGACGCAGTCGCCATCTGCTCTTCAACGGAGACACATTCCGAATACATCATCAGGGCGGCACGGGCGGGCAAACACGCGTTTTGCGAGAAGCCGATAGCGCTCGACCTGCCCGCGGTGGACGCGGCGCTGGCGGCGGTCAAAGAGAGTGGGACCAAGTTACAGATCGGCTTTAACCGCCGCTTTGACCCCAACTTCCGCGGCATTCGAGATGCGGTCCGCAGGGGCGAAATTGGCTCGCCTTACCTCGTGCAGATTACAAGCCGCGACCCGGAAGCTCCGCCGTTGAGCTACGTAAAGGGATCGGGCGGGCTCTTTCTGGATATGATGATTCACGACTTCGATATGACGCGCTTCCTGCTTGATGACGAGGTGGAGGAGGTGTCAGCCACCGGCGCGGTTCGGGTTGATCCGGCTATCGGCGAAGCCGGGGATATCGACACTGCCGTGGTTACAGTGCGTTATCGTTGCGGAGCACTTGGGGTGATTACAAACTCGCGCCAGGCGGTCTACGGCGGGGACCAACGAGTAGAGGTTCTCGGCTCGCTTGGGTCGGTTTCGTGCGAAAATAACACTCCGGACCGGGTCATCAGGCAGACTGAAATGGGCGTGATACATCCCAAGCCTCTTTACTTCTTCCTCGAACGCTATCAGGTAGCTTACGCCGATGAATTGCGCTCGTTTATTCAGGCTATCCGTGACGACACAGAGGTCGAGGTGACGGGCAATGATGGGCGGGCACCGGTCGTTCTGGCCCTGGCGGCGGGATTGTCGTTTCGAGAGAAGCGCGCCGTATCGGTCAGCGAAGTCTCTGATTGAGTAGGCGACCAGTGTCAACTTCACGGCCAGACTGCCCTTTATATTATAGGGGCCAAGGCCTTGAGCGGTTCTTGCTGTCTCCACACAGTGGCCGCTTTGGATTTGTTCGGCCAAGACATAGTCCTTCGCCTGTATTTCTTCACTCGCGACCACCAAGCTGCCCCATATACACGAGGTTGCGGCTCGCGCCCTCGCGGCGGGGTCTGTAGCACTTCCCCACTTTTCGACATCCGATGACGGCCATGTGGTGACTGTGGTAGACTTAGGAGACGAGGTAGTTCTTCAGCCTGTCTCTACAATGTCTTTCGCCGGTCGTTACGCCGCGCGTAGAACCACAATTCTGGATTGCAAGCTTCATGAAACGCTTTTATTTGCATGTAGGAAATCTGCTGGCTCCATTGGTGGCTAGTATGTCTGCAATATGGGTGCGGCGAGGGCAGCGCTCTGTTCCGATGGCACAGCGGAGAGGCATTGGAGTGGATGACGAGCAACGTGCATTGAATCCTCGCAGGCCATGGATCGCCCTTCGCAGGATGGCTTCAGTTGTCGCAGTTGCCGTTGGCCTACTTTCAGTGCTGCTCTACGGCAGCGGCGCAATTGTACCTGTATTCGCACATGACGCGCGACAAGAGACGGAGGCCACAAGCGGCGGAACTGGCAACGTCATGGTCCGACAGGATGCGCCGACTTGGAGCCGAACGCAGTCTTTGGACCTTCAACAGGATTCGACAACTGAAACTGTAACTGTAACTGAGACAGTTCCCTATACTAAGACGCCTTCGATCTCCGAGTTTGGGTTGGCCTTCGTGAATTCTGCGGAGTCGCACAGCGGTACGGGGCGCATCCAGCGCGGGCTGGACACGGGTGTAACGACTGATCGATTTCCAATCTACTGGGAGCAGGTCGAAAAGAGTATAGGCACGTATACGTGGACGAGCCAGGATACCGCTTTAAAGGCTAATGAGAGCCTGGGAATGGACACGCTGGCCATCCTTCTGGGTACGCCGCGCCAGTACCGTCTCGGAGGCCGGGCCGTGGGGGTGTCGCTGGGAGGGTCGTTTACGGAGGCGCCTGCCAACCAGGCCCCGCGTTCGGAAGGCTGTAGCCCGCAGGAGGCCGGGGGCGAGTGTATTGTAATCGAAGGACCCACCCTTTTTGGTGAACAGTCGGTCGAATCGGCGGGAGAAGGAGGGGAGAATACGGGCCAGCCTGACTCGCGTGCCCAGTCGGGTAGCTGCTTACGCAGCGAAGGGCCGCCGGCCCCATTTAACCTTTGGAACCCGATTTTTGCCAATGGCAGCGATGAACCTTCGGATGGAACGCGCATCAGCCCAACCAACCCGTGGGCGCGGTTTGTGGGGGCTGCGGTTGCCCGCTATATGCCTGGCGGGGACGCAGGCACAAACGTTCGCCATTGGGAAATCTGGAATGAACCGGACCTGTGTCACTTCTGGTCCGGCACGCCCCAGGAGTTTGCCCGCCTTTTGAAGGTGGCATACATCGTCATTAAATGGGTCGACCCCGAGGCCTATGTCGTATTTGGCGGCCTGGCCCACTTTGCCAACGGGCAGTGGCTCTTTGATATGTTGGACGCCTTGCATACTGATGCGCTGAGCGAAAAATATGACGGCTTCTTTGACGCGGCCGGCTCACATCACTATTCCCTTTCGTACGTAGGTTATCAGTACACCAGCAAAGTACGCGGCGCATTAGATGACCGCGGTTGGTCGGACAAGCCGATTTGGATAACTGAGAGCGGTGTGCCGGTCTGCAACGATTTCCCCGGGCCGAACTGCCCCAGCCCGTGGCGGGCTTCGGCGACAGAGCAGGCTTCATATGTCTGGCAGAATATCGCGTATACGAGGCTGGCAGGCGGTGGGCCGATTTTCCACTTTATGCTGCATGATGACTGCGGGAACGTGGTTGCTGTCAATTCGCCCGACGGTTTTGGGCTGGCCAAGAACGAAAGCTCAAGCTTCTGCTCCCCGTCCAACGCCGAGACCAGGCTGGCCTATTCGGCCTTCAAGTTGGCAAATCAGCACCTGACAGGTACGGATGTCTCGTGGGCAGACATCGAGCGTTTTCGCGTGCGGCGGGTTGCTTTTTATCACCCCGAGACGAAGGAGCGCCGGTTGCTGGCTTGGGCACTCACGTCGCAAGCTCAGACGGGTAGCATCCCAGCGACTGGGACGAAAGCCCGTCTCATCAAGATGGACGGTACCGAAACGGAGCTGACGCCGACGAACGGCTACTACGAGGTCGGACTGGCCGGCGCCACCAATGCTAATTGGCCTGACGGCCAGGGCGGCTACGGAATGGGTATTTTTGGCGAGCCGGTCTTGTTGATTGAAGAGGACACTTTGGCTCCCACTGCCTCGATATTGAACCTGCCCGCCTACTCCTCGGCAAACTTCACAGTGAACTGGTTGGTGAGAGACTGGGGCTCCGGTGTGATTTCGACAACTGTCTATGTCAAAGTGGGGGATGGAGAATGGCAGTCGTGGCAGGCAGACGCGGAGGCGTACGGCGCGGCAGTTTACAACGGAGAGGTTGGGACGCGCTATAGCTTCAGAATTGAGGCTGAGGATTTGCTGGGGTACAAGCTGGAGACGGACACAGCACTGGCTGAAACAACGGTACTTACCAACAGCGCGGTTACCGGCAGAGTGATAAATCCGGCGGGGGAGAACGCGGTAGGGGTAACAGTGCAGATCGGCGATACCACGACAACCACCGACGCCAGCGGCCAGTTCACGACGACCGTGCCGATCGGAAGCTGGAACATTTCGGTGAACAGTCAGCTGCTGATCCGCAGGCGGGATTTCGGATCGACTGAGAGCCTGGCTTTGCTCTACTCGCCGGGCACGAATGCGGTGACGAATGGGGACTTTGAGAGCGATTTCAGCGGCTGGACTAAGTCCGGGAGCTCAACCTCGGCGATCGAAGCGCAGGCTGGCACATCAGACCACGCGTTGCGGCTAGCCAGCGGCTTCGTGCCCAATGCAGGTGTTCCGGGAACAGAGGGAAGCGAAGGAGGCAATAGTACGGTTTCTCAGCGTCTTACGGTGCCGACGGGCCGGCCTTACCTGGCCTTTGCCTACAGGGTGGAGACTTCGGAACCACTGACGGGCACGGATTCGTTCGAAGTGATTGCGGTGGAGGATGGCCAGCCGGCCAATTATATGTTGGTCCAGCGGCAGAGCAGTGGTTGGCAGTATCGCTCGTTTGACTTGGGACAGTATGCGGGGAAGGAGATTACGTTGATTCTCAATGTTTATGAAACGTCCCCGAACCGGCGCACGAGCGCGCTTATCGATTTGATTACGCTTAGCGATGTACCTGCGCAGAACCTGCAGAGCAGCGGACCTGCGGCCAGGCCGCGGCCGGCCGACGTGCCGGCGCCAAGTGAAACGGGTGGATCAGGAGGGCAAGAGGGTAGTACGATAATTGGTTACAGGGTTTATCTTCCGGTCGTCCTAAACTTGAGTGAATAGTGGTAGGAAGTTCGCACTTCAATGGCCTTCGTCCAGGCCGACATGTTCTTCCGCGGCGGAGAGTTCCCGCCACAGGAACCAGGCGCCGGCGCGACGTTGTCCCTTGGGTGCGCGGTCATAGTAGATATCGAAGAGCCGGCCTTCCTCCGTACGGACGCGAAAGTAGGCCCTTCCCTGACCCCAAGAGCCCTGGGTACTACCGCTGCGCACAGAGTAGGGAGGACGTCCGCCTTGGGTTCGAATCTCCGGCTTGCCGTAGCGATGCCAGTTGGCCAGCATCTCTGTCACTCTATGCGACTTGCCCCGCCATTTGAAGGAATCCGGCGCGGGCGGCTTTTTTTCGAGCGAAAAGCCGTCCGGCAAGGTTACAGTGATTTCGCGGCCAATGAATTCCATAGGATTCAGACTCGAAGCCGGTCAAGCCCGGCTCATTGCGCTCTCTTCGACAGGCTTCTGGCGGGCAAGGCGGAGGTCGAGCGCGACCAGATTGGACACGGTGACAACTACAAGCAGTGCCGCTACGCCGTAAACTGGAGCAAATCCCACCGCTGAAACGAGCGAGAATGCAAACAACGGACCAACGGCAGAACCGAGGTCCGATGCGGTGGCGTAAGCACCTACGAACAGTTGGGGCTGAGGCGTTACCAGAGCTGCCTGGTTGGCGTAGGTGTCGAGAATAACATTGACGCCGGTGCTGATAATAAGCACAGCTAGCAGAGCCACTATCGACAGGCTGTTCGGAATCGCGAGCATCGCCGTAAGCCCAAGGCAAAGCAGAGCCACCAGCACAATAGTCAACCGTATGCGCCCGATCCAATCTGACAGCGCGCCCATAACCGCGCCGAGAAAGAGGTCGGAGAACCAGCGGGTTCCAAGCACGATGCCGGCCATCGCACCTACCTCCAGGCCCAATGGCAATTCGCCAGATCCACTCCCGAAATTTTCGGCAAGGAAAACTGACGCGGTGGCAACCAGGCTTGAGTTGAGGAGCAGTTTGAAGAAACCGACCAGCAGAACTGAACGCTGCAACGGGTCGGTTAGTGCACCCTTCCAACCTTGAAGAACTTTCGGACCCTTTGTCGGCGGCTCCTCCGCGGCCTCCGGACCGGCGGCATGACTATCTGTCGAGGGATCTGAGCGTTGGTCCTTGGAATCTGGAGACGCGCTGGCAGGCCAGGATAGGCCGAGTGCTATAGGGATGGCAAGCGCCGACAGTCCTACAATTGACCATATGGTTACATGATAGCCGTAGTGATCGAAGAGGAAGCCGCCCAGAACTGCGCTGACCGCGCTTCCCCCGCGAACGACACCCCACATCATCCCCATGAGTCGACCCGCGTCTGTATCGCTGCCGGTCCAGATCGATTGAAAGGTGCCCTGCCGCAGGCCGGACCAGCTGATTCCCCACCCCATTCGTGCGATTAGAAAGACTGTGAATCCCCAGCCCAGCCCATAGGCAGATGTTGTCAGGACGCCCAGAATCGTCGAATAGAGGAAGGCGCGATATGGTCCAAAGCGAGCGAACAGCGCGCTGAACCAGGTATTTGAGAAGAGGCGGATGAGCCGGTTGGCGCTGAGCAGCATCCCGACATGTCTGGGAGAAAGCCCGAGACTGCCAGCAGCTAGCGGGAGGATGGCGTACAGAAGCGAATCGCCCATAATTGCGAAAGCGACCGATCCTGAGACTGCAAGTACCAGAGCAGTGGGTGACGGACCGTAGTTTAGGGGACTAGTGGACGGTGATTCGGAACTTTTATTTTGCTCAGGCTGGGACATGGCAGTTGCAGGAATCGCAGTAGCTTGCGGTCAGGATCTCTACTGGAGTCGTTCTGTTTTAGTTGGGGCATGCCGGTCCGAGCCATTGTATCATACTACGGCGATATTAAGTCCACAGTGGTCATGATGAGGCAGTACATGCCTGGTCCTTGCTCTTTGGCTCTGACGAAATCGATTCAAGCGCTCCGTCATTCGAGAAATGGGGGCCAATAAGAAATGTGTAGGTAGGGGACTCTTTTGACATAGAGTGCATCTGCAGATACTATCGGGATAGGAGGTCAGTCCTCATTCCTTGCAATTGCCTTAGCTTCTCTGCGGTGTCAAGACACTCCATGTTCACTGTTGTTTTTGCCGATTGACGCGTACCTGCGCGGCTCCAAAATTGTTAGTCCAGGGGGAACAATATGATTTCAAACAGTGCCAAACAGAAAATGCAATCCGGCCAGCCCGCCTTCGGATTCGCGCTGGGGATGGGGTCGCCGCTCAATGCTGAACTCATCAGCAGGAGCGGGATCGACTTTGTGATGATTGATCGGCAGCATGGCTCGTGGGGAGAAGACAGTGCGATCGCGGCGCTGGTGGCCATCTTTGGGAGTTCCGCAATTCCTATGGCGCGCGTGGCCCGCAACGACTACACATTCATCGGTCGATTGCTGGACGAAGGTGTGATGGGGATGATAGTTCCCATGGTCGATACACCGGAGCAGGCTCGCTCCGCGGCCGAGTCCTGCCTGCTACCGCCCGAGGGTCAGCGCTCGTGGGGTTGGGGACGCGCCAAGTTGTATGGCGCCGACTATGCCGAGAGGATAAACGAGGAGTTGTTCGTGGCCGTGCAGTTGGAAAGCGCTGAAGCGGTAAGAAACGCAGAGGCGATTCTTAGTACGCCGGGCATAGACGGCTGCTGGACAGGGCCGAGCGACCTGTCGCTTTCACTGGGATTTCATCCGTCGGAGATGGACGACCGGGAGGAGCATGCACGGGCGCTTGAAGCGATCCTGGAGGCGTGCAAAAACACGGGCAAGATTCCAGGCATTGCAGGGCGCAGTGTGGATGACGCGCTGCACAGAGCCAGCCAAGGCTTCCGTTTTATCGTCGCCACAAGCGACGGGGGCTTGCTGGAATCGGGAGCCTCAAGCGCTGTCTCGCGCCTTGCCACATTTGCAGGGTAACGCCAGGTCGCGGACCGGCGAGAGTGCGAGCCATCTGAATCGTAGCTACTAAGCCACAGTCGCTAACCAGCCAGTTATCCTTGGAACCATTCGGGCTCTTGGTGACGCAACTGGTGTGCAGCCGCGGCCATGCTCGCCAGTCGACACGTTGCGATGAAGACACATGGTCGGTGAGGGATGGTTTTGGAGGGGGGCGTTGCGGGGGCGCAGCCCCTGCACAAGGGAGGCCCGAAGCCCCGACCGCCCAAAATACAACAATGAGGGGCGAAAGAACACCTTTGCTCCCCTCGTTCAGGTTTGCGAATCAGTTGCGGCTGCGTAGTAACTCTGAATCTACGAATGCGTTGGGAGTAGGCGAACGGCTTATGGTGCCGCCGCTCCTGATGGAAAGGGATGTTGAAAGGAGCAGATTGATGTCGACTTCCTCTGAGTTTCTTGTCGTCGGCGCCGGAATCTTCGGGGTGACGACTGCTTTGTCATTGCGGAGCCGCGGGTACAGCGTTGCCTTGATCGATCCGGGACCTCTTCCCTATGCCCTGGCTGCCTCAACTGATGTCAGCAAGGTGGTCCGCATGGAGTACGGCAGCAACCGCCAATACATGCGCATGGTGATTGGCGCGATCGAGGGATTCCATCGCTGGAACGAGCTATTTGGGGAGACGCTGTACCACGAGACCGGCATTCTGGCGGCCACGAAGGATCCTATGCATGAAAGCGAGTTCGTCAACGACAGCTATCAGATGTTGCTGGAGGAGGGGCAGAGCCCGGAACGGCTGTCTGGGGAAGAGATAACGCGGCGGTTTCCGGCCTGGACAACTGGGGCCTACGTTGACGGCTTTTATAATCGGCGGGGCGGCTACGCAGAAAGCGGGCGTGTCGTCGGCAAGCTGGTTGAGCATGCAGCGGCCGTCGGGGTCGAAGTGCAACCCGGTCAGACAGCCCATGAACTCGTATTGAACGGCAGCCGTGTGACTGGGATGCGAACACGCGAAGGGGCGACCTTCCATTCTGATCACACTGTACTGGCAGCAGGGTCGTGGACGCCCTGGTTGCTGCCGGAACTGCAGTCGTTGATGACGGCGACAGGCCACCCGATCTTTCACCTGAAACCGAAGGACCCGGCGCCCTTCACGGAGCCCGAATTTGTCGTATTTTTCGGCGACACGGCCCGCACTGGCTGGTATGGGTTCCCGATGTTGCGCGAAGGCATCGTCAAGATTTCACGGCACGGGGTCGGCGTAGCTCTTCACCCCGAGAACGATGAGCGCACGGTATACGAGGAGGATTTTACGCAACTGCGTCTCTTCCTGGAGGACACATTCCCTGCGCTCCTCGATGCTGAAATCACATATACGCGACGCTGTCTTTACAATGACACGCTCGATGAACATTTCTGGATCGACCATCACCCGGAGAAAGAGGGGCTGAGCGTTGCTACGGGCGGGAGCGGACATGGCTTTAAGTTCGGTCCGGTGCTTGGGGACTTGATCGCCGACGTGGTGGAAGACAATCCAAATGACTGGGCAAGGATGTTTCGCTGGCGCGAACTCTCCCCGGGCACGACGGGGCAGGAGGCTTCCCGTTACCACGGGGATGCGAACGGCGCCGGGTAGGCAGTTGCACGAACTTGGGACGCACGAGAGCAACTATTCGATCACACGCAGGCTTCGAAATGACTCTACACTTTGGCCTTGAAGAATATGACCGCGCGGCTGACTTCGTGCGTGCTCGGACAGAGCAGCAGGGAATAAGTCTGTCAGAGAGGCGGCCGATTGGGCTGATTCTCGGCAGTGGGCTAAATCCGCTGGCAGAGGCGATCGAGGAGGCGGTAGCGATTCCTTTCGAGGAAATCCCGCACTTCTCAACCAGCACTGCACCCGGGCATGAGGGGCGCTTAATCGTCGGTCAACTGGCCGGTAAGACGGTGGCGGCCATGCAGGGGCGCATCCATCTGTACGAGGGGTATTCGGCGGAGGAGATTACTTTTCCGATCAGAGTGATGCAACGTCTCGGCGTCGAGACGCTGATCCTGACCAACGCGGCAGGTGGTCTGAACTCCAGCTTTCGCGCCGGCGATTTCATGCTGATCGAGGATCACCTGAACTTTGTCGGCATGGCGGGTCACAATCCTTTAATGGGCCCTAACATGGATGCGTTTGGCACTCGTTTTCCGTCGATGACCCATGCTTATCCGCGTTTTTTGCGTAAAGCTGCCCTGGAGTCTGCGCGGGAACTTGAGGTCACGCTACGCCAGGGGGTGTACGCATTCCTGGCCGGCCCGAATTTTGAAACGCCGGCGGAGGTTCGCTATTTGCGGCAGGTGGGAGCGGACGCGGTGGGGATGAGCACTGTACCGGAGGCGCTGGTGGCGGTTCATGCGGGCATGAAGGTGTTAGGTATCAGCACGATCACCAATGTAGCAATCGATCAGTTAGACGCGGAAAGTGAAACCAGCCACGAAGAGGTTTTGGAAACAGGAAGAATCGTTGTGCCTCAGTTGACGGCACTGCTGATGGCGATACTCGAACGAATATAACCTGAAACGGCAGGGGTCGAAAGAAAAAGCAGGGCACATTATCTGTGTCCCTGCTTTTTTGCTATTAGCCAAGCCTCTGCGGTTGGACAAAGGCGGGCCGAGCGTTTTGCACGACAGCAGCGTCACCTAGGAAGTGGCCGCGGCCATCGACTCTTCCTGTGTCGGGTCAACTATTTTGAGGTTGGCATCCTCCGGACGCTCTTCTCGCATAGCTTTGGAGTATTCGATATGTGCAGGCTGCCGCACGAAACCGAAGCGGTTATTGATGCCCAGCATGCCGGTGTTGTTGGTATTGTTCCAAGTTCGGATTTCTCCGAATCCTTTCGCGAGGGCAAATTCGACAGATTTCAGTTTCAATGCAGTGGCAATGCCGCGCTGCCGATAGGAGCGAATTACGCCGGTGATGCCGACATATAGCAGGTTGGCATCGGCCTGGCTGGACCACAGATTGGTCATGCCAACGTATTCGCCCTTGTCGAGCGCGACAAACCAGGCGTCAGGTATCAGATTAGTGCGTTCCCATATTTTCTGAAATTCCTCAAAGGGCACTTGCGAGGGTGGCTCGGGGCTAGGAACGTCGCGGTCGACCAACCACTCCAACTCGTAGAGCTTCCGATCCCGATCTGGATCGGATTCCAGCTCGGCAACAGTTTTGATCTCGATTCCCTGCTCAGCCATGCGCTGGGGGTATCGACTCCAGTCGGCCAGGTTTAAACTGGTTGGGTCCATACGGGACTCCCAGTCGCGCATTTTCTCGGTGAAGCCGAGTTTGTTGGCAAACCGAACACCATCTTCGTAGTCTTCGCGCGTGCTCGCGAGAAGGCGCAGCGGGTCGAACTGTTGCATCTCTTGGCATAAGTGTTGCCACAAGGCAGTGCCGATGCCGCGATTTCGGAACTCCGGTAGCACGTCTACGCTAACAAACAGTTTGCCGGGATGGTTAATCCACAGGGACTGGCCGTAGGAGGCAAAGCCCACGGGCTGGCCTTCAAATTGGCCGAAAAAGCGGCCTCTCTTGGTGGCTCTTGATCGTTTCTCGTCGGATTCCTTCCACTCTTCCACGGTGTCGGGATACTCTACCCAGACGGCGTTCACGATGTCGACTGCCTGGCGGTAGTCTTCGTCACTCTGTTCAAAAGGTCGAATTGTAATCAAGGTTCATACTCCATTCTAGAGAATCATCGGATTTCCGGGGTTTTGAAGACGACGAAACACAGGCTCTTTGCTCCTCATTTCAGCTGGTACGTCTTCTGCTTCTTCTGCCAATAAAAAAACCGTGGAGCGGTCGAAACACGCGTCCACGGTTTGGGAAACAGTCCAGGGGTGACTCAACGGTCAGGCGCAAATCTCCCTGTAAAAGACGCGTAGCGACCAAAATGGATAGACAGCTTAATTCGCATGGTGTACGCTCCTTTCTGTGTGGATGACGGTCCAGCACCGATTTAGTGTCAAGGCACGCCGGCTAATGTAGCATGGATCTTAATCGGAGTCAAAACGGCGGTGACGTCGAACGGGCCGGTGTCATCACAAGTTCTATTGCAACGATTCGGTAATAACGCCGGCGAGAACGGCGGCGGATTCAGCGTCCGAAACTGCCTGTATCTGATTGACTATGTCGTCCAGCGGCAGTTCATTTATTTCGTCGCTGCGGCGCAGTTTCAGTTCGGCGACTCCGTTTTTCACGCCTCTTGCCCCGATTGTCAAACGCATTGGGATTCCCAAGAGATCGGCGTCGTTAAACTTCACCCCGGCCCTCTCATCGCGATCGTCATACAACACTTCCAATCCGGCTTCCTGCAGCTGCTGGTAGACTCGGTCGGCCACTTCGGTCACTTCAGGCGTGCGTCTTGTCGCCAGGCTGACAATGTAAACTTGATGGGGCGCGATCGTTACCGGCCAGACGATGCCGTTGTCGTCGTTGTTCGATTCAATTACGCTTGCCATCAGGCGCCCGGAGCCGATCCCATAGCAGCCCATCACCATGGGCGCGCTGCTGCCATCTTCGTCGAGGAAGGTGGCATCCATGGCCTCGCTGTACTTGGTGCCAAGTTTGAAGATGTTACCCACTTCAACGCCGCGCTCGGCTCGCATGGGGGCCCGACAGAGCGGACAGGGATGGCCGGCAGAAGCGGCGACGACATCCAGGGCCAAGTCAGGCTCATAGTCGCGTCCGCAGTTAACGTTTGTATAATGCCAGCCGTCTCGATTCGCGCCTGCAACCAGATTCGGGCTGCGAACAATCAGATCGTCTACAACCAGGAGGACCTGGTCGCGGTGGATGCCGACAGGCGAGCCATAGCCTGGCTCGGCGCCAATGGCTCGGATCTCCTCGGGATGGGCTGGCCGCAACTGGCGGGCTTTCAGGGCATTTGTCAGTTTGGTCTCGTTCAGATCCATGTCGCCGCGTACAATGACAAAGACAAACTGCTCCTTGTCCTCTCCTTCCTCTTCAGTCGTCGCCACTAGAAAGAGCGCTTTGGCAGTCCGACTCTGTGGAATCTCGAGAAAGTCGGACAGGGCGGCGATGGTATTGACGCCGGGAGTGGAGACCTCTTCCAAGGGAAGCGCCTCCTCTACCGCCTGGTCTTCATTCTCGGACTTGACGAAAGTGGCCACTTGCCGGTTAGCCTTGTATCCGCACTCGTCACATAGGAGTAGCGTGTCTTCACCGACTTCCGTCAGTGCCATGAATTCGTGGGCCATGGTACCGCCCATCATTCCCGTATCGCTTTCGACCGCTATCACCTCCAGGCCGGCCCGGCCAAATATATTGAAATAGGCCTGGTAAACGAGAGGATAGTATTCGTCAAGGCTGGCGATATCGGTATGGAAGGAGTAGCCATCTTTCATGGTGAACTCCCTCACGCGGATCAGGCCGCCCCTGGGCCGAGGTTCATCCCTGAACTTCGTCTGGATTTGGTAGAGCATGACCGGCAGTTGGCGGTAGCTGTTGATTACGCCGCCTGCAAGCTCCGTAATGACTTCCTCGTGGGTCATTGCCAGGACCAATTCGCGACCGGCGCGGTCGGTCAGACGGGCGAGGTCGTCGCCGATTTCATACCAGCGTCCGGTGCGTTTCCAGAGCGCGGCCGGCTGCACGACAGGCATCACGATTTCCTGCCCATCAATGGCGTTCATTTCCTCCCGCATAATATTCTCGATCTTTTTCTTGACTCGCAGCCCCAGGGGCAGATACTCGAAGATACCGGCAGCGACCTGCCGGACCAGTCCTGCTCGTACCATGAGCTGGTGGCTGCGAACGTCGGCGTCCGCGGGCGCATCACGCAGTGTCTGGAAGAACAGTTTAGACATCCGCATATTTCTTGTCCTTTGTTAGTGTCTTATCCGTGAAATCAAGCCTTGAGGAGTAGATCACTCCAGGTTACGACAAAGCCCACATCGCCAACCTGTGGCTTCGCGTTTATTTGTGTGCAGTTCCTCCACCCGCGTCATCGTGCGATGTGTTAGCGGGTGGAGGTAGTAGGGTCTGGGGAGGAAACGGGGAGTGAGTGCGAGCGCGGCGGGGCCGACTCGGTGCCCTCAGGGCGAGGCATCAAGGCAAGTTGGACAAGGATGCAGGCTTCAATTACGTGCAGGCCATTTTCATTTGCCCAGTCGGCGGCAGCGGCACTCTCGGCACCTGGCTGGAACCAGATGGCTTGCGCGCCGGCAGTTTTCGCCTGCGCGACGACGACAGGCGCCTGCGCGGGCGGCACGACCATATTGACAACTGCGGGTGTTTCCGGCAATTCGAGCAAACTGCTGTAGGCGGTATCACCTTCTATCAGGCGCTCGCGATTGTTGACGGGATAGACCCGGTAGCCGGATTCCTTAAGTTTCAGATAGATCCGATTACCGTATTTGGCAGGGTTGTTGCTGGCCCCCACCACGGCCCAAACGGGTTCGTCTACGTATTTCTCGATGAGGCGTAATTGATCCTGCATGGTTGTAACCGCCAGGAAACTGCGTCATTCCTATCGACCGTTCAGAGCGAGGTTCAAAACAGCCTGCTCACAGATAGAGTATACTTTCGCACAAATGACTGTGTCAAAGTTCGGGAGCGCCATTTCGTTCGTTTGGCAGGTTGTTCAGGTTCAATGTTGCTCAGGGTCGGCGCTGGCAGGCTATCCGACAGCGAGCTACATTGCCCAGTCGCAGGACACGCCTTATAGTTGACCTCGTTGCCAATGCGGCTTGCCTTCTGATATACTCTACTCACATTCAAATGGGCTAGTTACAACTGGTTTTTGGTACAAGTCCTGAAACTCAAGTCGGTTTTGGGGGCAAAGGTCAGGCCTTAACGGACCCTAGCAAAGGAGAATTGATTGCCATGTCACTATACGAGCAGAAGCCATGGATAGAGAAATACGAAGCGGGTGTACCGGAATCAATTGAATATAACGGGCAACTGACCCACGAAATGCTGGATGCTTCAGCACAGACCTATGCCAATCAGGTGGCGACACGCCTCCTGCTCGCCTATCTGCCTCTGGGCATCACCGTTCAGGCCAAGCAGACGTATACCGAATTGAAAGACAGGGTTGACCGCTTTGCCTTTGCCTTGCGCCGAATCGGATTGCAGCAAGGCGACAGAATCGCCATCATGCTGCCTAACATCCCCCAACAGGTAATTGCTTTTTTCGGGGCGCTAAAGGCCGGGTGTGTCATCGTCAACACAAATCCGACCTATACGCCGCGGGAGCTTAACCATCTGCTGGAGGACAGCGGCGCGACCGCCATTGTAATTTTGAGCGGATTCTACGAGCGAATCGCACAGGCCAGAGAGAATACGGATCTCAAGCATGTGATTGTTACGGATGTACCCGACCCGTTGGGCTTTCCATTCAACAAGCTCGTTGAGAAGAAAGTGCGTGCTTCCGGCATGATGACAGATGTCCCCGACGGCCCGGGCATTTGGGCGTTCGACAACCTGATCGAGACGAGCGCACCAAATCCTCCGAGCATTGAGGTAACTCCCGATGATGTAGTGCTCTTTCAGTACACCGGCGGCACAACCGGTTCGCCAAAGGCGGCCATGTTGACCCACCGTAACGTCATGTCCAATGTCCAGCAGATCGAGGCCTGGTACAGGGATCTCGAGTATGGCGGCGAAAAGGTGCTAGGCGCGATTCCATTTTTCCACGTATACGGAATGACGGTTGCCATGCTCTTTTCCATGTACAACGGCTCGGAGTTGATTGTAACTCCCGACCCGCGCCAAACCGACCTGGTGCTTGATATTCTTCAGCGCGAGAAGATCACGATGTACCCTGGCATTCCCACCATGTACACGGCGATCATCAACCATCCCAAAGTCGATGATGCTGATTTAAGCTCGATCAAAGCCTGCCTTTCGGGCGGCATGTCGTTGCCGGGAGAGATCCAGCGGCGGTTTGAACAGATCACGGGCGGAAAACTGGTGGAGGGATATGGCCTGACAGAGACGTCGCCCGTGGCCTGCGCCAACCCCATCAATGGACTGCGCAAAGAGGGATCGATCGGCTTTCCTGTGCCGAGCACTGAAGTTGCGATTGTCGCTCTCGAGCCGAATGAGGATGGCAAGTATGAGGCCGTAGCCGCAGGGGAAGAGGGCGAGCTAATCATTCGCGGGCCGCAGGTGATGAAGGGCTATTGGAAGCGGCCCGAAGAGACGGCCGATTCCATAAACGAAGAGGGCTGGTTCCACACTGGCGACATCGCCCGTATGGATGAAGACAGCTGCATTTACATTGTGGATCGCAAGAAGGATCTGATCATCGCAAGCGGTTACAATATTGTGCCCAGGGAAGTCGAAGAGGTGCTCTATATGCACGAGGCTGTGCAGGAGGCGGCGGTGGCAGGCGTTCCGGACGCCATCCGAGGTGAAACGGTAAAGGCCTATGTTGTTTTGAAGGCGGGCCAGAAGAGCACACAGGACGAAATCACGACTTTCTGCCGGGAACATCTGGCCCCGTACAAGGTGCCGAGGCTGGTGGAGTTTCGCGATGAACTGCCCAAGAGCCAGGTAGGCAAGATATTGCGGCGGGTGCTAGTCGAGGAAGAAAAGCGAAAAATGGCGTAGGCCCGACTTTTGACTGCTTGCATCTGGCAGGTTGTGCTCTATGTGCACCCTGGCATTGTTTGCAAAGGGCGCTGCATTTGACAGTTTCTGCGCCGGCTTTTATGATGTGAGGCGAATGCGCCCCCGTGGTGGAATTGGTATACACAGCAGGTTGAGGGCCTGTGCCCTTTAGGGCATCTCCGTTCGAGTCGGAGCGGGGGCACCATAGATGAGATGCGTGAGCGATAACCTCACGCATCTCATTTTTGTTTGGGGACTTGGGTTTGCTTCGAGGTCGTACGCTACAGTCAGATGGGCTTTGTGAAGGCAATCACCCCGGGGTTCTGGCAGACAATGTCGGATTTCTTCCGCGCCTTACCTGCTATAGGGCTTTCTCAAGTACCGAGGTGTGTGAAAGCTCCCATCCCCAGATAGGTTGCGACAGGCCCCAGCTCCTCGTCTATTCGCAGTAGCTGATTGTATTTGGCGACCCGATCACTGCGGGCCGGCGCCCCAGTCTTGATCTGTCCGGTGTTGAAGGCCACGGCCAGGTCGGCGATAGTGTCATCCTCCGTCTCGCCGGACCGGTGGCTGACAACTGCGGCCCAACCTGCCCGATGGCTCATTTCGATAGCGGCAATGCTTTCGGTCAGGGTGCCAATTTGGTTGACCTTACATAGCAGGGCGTTGCAGGCACGCTCGTCGACGGCGCGCTGAATGCGTTTCACGTTCGTCACCAGCAGGTCGTCCCCGACTAACTGCACTCGATCTCCGATCTTGGCATGGAGCAGCTTCCAGCCTTCCCAGTCGTCTTCTGCCATGCCGTCTTCGATTGAGATAATCGGGTAGCGGTTGCTCCAGTCGGTCCAAAGTTCGGCAAGTTCTTCACTGGACAACTCAATGCCTTCAATGTCGAGCTTGTAGCGTCCGGTTTCCTCGACATACAGTTCGCTTACCGCCGGGTCCAAGGCGAGGTAAACGTCTTCGGCGGGACGATAACCGGCTTTCTCAATCGCCTGCAGAATCACATCGATAGCCGCTGCGTTTCCCCCCAAGCTGGGTGCGAATCCTCCTTCATCGCCAACATTGGTGCTGTAGCCGGATTCGTGAAGAACATCTTTGAGCGCGTGGTATATCTCTGTCCCCCACCTTACCGCTTCAGCAAAGGATGGGGCACCGGTTGGCATAACCATGAATTCCTGAAAGTCAGTGCTGTTTACTGCGTGTTTCCCGCCATTGAGAATGTTCATCATGGGAACTGGAAGAGATTGCGCATTGACGCCGCCCAGATAACGATAAAGAGGCAGACCGGACGATGAGGCCGCTGCCTTGGCCACTGCCAGGCTGACACCCAGAATGGCGTTAGCGCCGAGCCTGCTCTTGTTTTCGGTGCCGTCCAATTCCAGCATGAACCGGTCGATGGTTACCTGATCCAGGGCGTCCGCTCCTTCTAATTCGCCGGCGAGAACTGTGTTGACGTTATTTACAGCCTGAAGGACACCTTTGCCCCCATACATTGAATTGTCACCGTCCCGCAATTCAACTGCCTCATGAACGCCGGTGCTGGCGCCGCTGGGCACGGCTGCGCGGCCGGTAGCGCCGCCGCTGAGCTGAACCTCTACCTCGACGGTCGGGTTACCCCGACTGTCCAGTACCTGCCTCCCAATGATTGTCTCGATAAAGTTCATCGACCTGTCCCTTGTCTTTGTCTGCCGGCACCGGTGTCCACTTGAAACAGTCGGCTGGCACTCGTGCGGCGCTCTGTCTTTGACTGCGTACCTTGTTTGCCCGGTTCAGCAGTACATTGGTGTAAAACCCGAACAAATGGTAAGCTGCCCACTTACGATATTTCGTTAGGTGCGATACTGCAAGTTGCACATCACGTCTTAAGAATTTTTGCGTCAGGCCAATGACAATGATCTACCTTGATCACTCAGCCACAACTCCTCTACGCCCGGAAGTACTGACGGCGATGGAGCCATATTTCGGTTCGACCGACCGAGAGGACAACTCGAAATACGGTAACCCGTCGAGTATCCATCTAGCGGGCCGCGCGGCCCATGCCGGTCTGAGCGAAGCCCGGGGCACGATCGCTGACATCCTGGGCGCTGCCGCCAGGGAGGTTATTTTAACCGGTTGTGGAAGTGAAAGCGATAACGCGGCTTTGCGAGGGATCGCATTGGCCAGGCGCAAACAGACCAGCGCCAATCGCATTGTCACGACGGTGGTCGAGCATCACGCCGTATTGAATACCGCTGAAGATATGCGCGATTTCTTTGGGTTCGATTTGACGCTATTGCCTGTGAACAGCGACGGGTTTATTAGTGAAGATGCGTTGGCGGAGGCACTGGGCGACGGCTCTGACATTGCGCTGGTCAGCGTTATGTACGCTAACAATGAAATTGGTACCGTGCAGCCGATAGGCAGACTGGGCGCGCTGTGCCGGGCGCGAAATGTACCTTTTCACACTGACGCGGTACAGGCGGCGGGAAAGCTGCCCTTGGACGTAAACGCGCTGAACGTAGATGCACTCAGTGCCAGTGCGCACAAGTTTTACGGGCCAAAAGGTGTTGGCTTTCTGTACCTTCGTCGCGGCACGCCGTTTCATCCTTTCATTACGGGCGGCAGCCACGAGGGAAGGCGGCGGGCGGGAACCGAAAATGTCCCGGGCATCGTAGGCATGGCGACGGCCCTTGCCCTGTGCGAAGCGGAGCGGGATGTTGAAATGGCCCGTCTGCAGCTGCTGCGTGACACCATCATAGGCCACACGCTGCAAGCCATACCTGGCTCACGGCTGACTGGAAGCCCCACACAGAGACTTGCCAATCACGCCAGCTTTACAATTCAAGATGTAGAGGCGGAGGGGATCCTCATTGCCTTGGATCTGGCCGGAATTGGGGCCAGTAGCGGCAGTGCCTGCACCAGCGCCCGCCAGCAGCCAAGCCACGTGCTTGAGGCCGTCGGAATCCCGGCGGAAGAGTTGGCCGGCGGTCTGCGATTAAGCCTTGGCTATAGCAACACGGCCCAACAGGTCGAGCTGCTGCTGCAGAAACTGCCGGACATCGTCGGTCAGCAGCGCCAGATAGTTCCGGCGGCATTGTAAGAGCTGAAGAAATACTGCCGCTGTGTGCGGCGAATGCCTCAATTGAAACGCGAATGCGCAGCCCTCTCAGAAATCTTCCTCGCCAGGTTAATTCAAGGCATCACAGTCTGACGCTTGCTGGTCTGCTAAGCATGGACCTGCCGGCGATCGTCAGTGTAATCTTCTTTCTTGGGGCCCTGATCCCTGCTTCACTCCTTTTGACTCTTGGTTATCTGCCGGTAGGCTTTTTCGGTGGTGTTTTCGGGCAGGGCAAAGTGGACAGGCTTGTTTTTGAAGGAACAGAGATTCCATTGTTGATTGGAGGGGCGGTTATTGTCCTATTGCTGGCTGGGCCAATCTTTTTCTGGAGGGTCAGGTTTTTTCGGCGCATTTTGCTCTCCACCACTATGGTTTCCGGTCAGATCAGGGCCCTGAACATCACAGCGTTGGAATTCAATGTAGACTACGTATACTGGTTTCAACAGCGTGCGTATGCAGGGCGCAATGCCATTCGGCGCAATCACCGTCGTGAGAAACGAGACTGTTTACGCCCTGGCCAGAATATCACTGTGCTGGTAGACAGCACGCAGCCAGAAGCCTCAGTAGCGCTGGAACTGTACTCTCGCAAGGACCGATAAGACCGTTGGCAACGTGCTGCTCGGTGGTTGGATTGGTATACCTGCTTTCGTTCTCATGCGTTGGTCCCCGACCCCTACAAAACGCCCAAATCGTAATGCAGACTAAGCGCCACAGTTGCGCTATACTTAGCGGGGCATGGATCTTGACTGGACGTACAGGCCGCGCCGCCGACGTCGCAAAGGGTGTTTCGCTTGGAGCGGTTTGGTTCTGCTTCTGGCCGTCTACCTGTATATACAGCGTCCGGACTGGCTAGTTAGGCAACCTCCGCCGGCACTGACGACCCCCACTCCAAGCGCGCTCTACTGGCAGACGAAGGCGGAAGCGCACATTGCCGCCGGCAATTTCGGTGAGGCTGCGGCTGCTCTTCAGCGGATGGCTGAATTGGAGCCGGAGAACGCCGAACCGCTGGTAGCGCTGGCAGAACTGCACTTGATGGCGCGGCAGGTTGAGCAGGCCTACGCACTGACCAAGGAAGCAGTCCGGCTCGACGACGAGAGTGTGGCGGCGCTGGCGACGCATGCACGCGTGCTCGACTGGCGCGGCAACTACGATTCTGCCAGCGATTTCGCCTTTCAAGCGCTTGAATTGGATCCTGACAATCCCGATGTTCTGGCCGTTTTAGGGGAAATCTACAGCGACGTGGGCAATTATGCGCTGGCGTTGGAATACCTGGAAGAGGCCCTGAACATCGATCCAAGAAATGTTATGGCACGCCGTAACCTCGGCTATCTCTTTGAGATACAACGTGAGCACGAACAGGCAATTGCAGAGTACAACCGAGCCATAGAGTTGGCTCCAAACCGGCCCGATTTATATATCGAAGTGGGACGGCAGTACGAGCGACTGGAGGAGTGGGGACTGTCTATAGAGAGCTACGAAAAGGCTGTCAACGCGGGTGAAACCGCTTTCGCGCTGGACGCCCTGGGTTGGGCACTTTGGCAGAGCGGGGACCACTTGCAAGCGCTACGCATTTTACGCAGAGCGTCAGAGTTGGAACCGGAAAACGGCCTTGTGCTTGCTCATCTGGGAATGGCCTACTATCGGCGACTCAATTACGAAAGCGCAGCTGAAACGATGGAACAGGCGCTGGAATATCTGGATGAAGATGATATCAACGCCCAATTTACTTTGATTCTGGGACTGTCCCACGTTTTAAAGAAGCCGAAAGAATGCAACTTGGCAGTGCCTTGGCTGCATAAGACCTTGGAATTCGCGCCGGGGTTATCTTCCGCTTTGTACGGCCTCCGCCAGTGTAGTACCGGCACGTAACGCGTTGGCGGTCCAAATTTCCCAGGTGGTTGTTGGCAAGAATCTACTGACGTTGGCATAGGAAAGCGGTTCAGCCGTTACGAAGTTTCAACACACATGTCTCACAACCGGGCTCGTCTGAAATCCTCTCTACCTCGCCCGACAATCGCTGCGCCTTCACGGGGCAACGGGCGAGGCGACCCCGTCGAACCGCCGCAGCCCTCTGTGCCAATTCGTCCTCCTGTGCAAGCTGAACGCAGCGCGGTGATACGAGAGCGGGTGGCGACAAGAACGGTAACATCGAAGCGCCGGCTGCAGCGAACAGGAACGCCTCTAAGAGTATTGCAACAGCCAATTCAGGCAGGTATGCGCAAGGTTTTCGACCTGCGCCGCCTGCTTTTTGTCGTGGGTGTTACTTTTATCGTGCTGCTCCTGCCCACGCCGGCTGGACTAAGTGTGGCAGGGCACAAGGCACTGGCGTTATTTGCATTTTCCGGCTTGATATTGGCGCTGGAACCGGCTCCGCTGCCAATCGTTGCCCTGCTGGTACCCATTGTTCAGATTGCTCTCGGCGTCGATGACGCGGGCGGCGCGTTCGAGCCATTCGGCACGCCGGTGGTCTTTTTGATTCTGGGAAGTCTGTTCCTGGCTGAGGCGTTGCGGAAGCATGGCCTAACCCGCCGGCTGGCGCTCCACGCAATCGTCGGCAGCAGAGGACAGTTTGGTCCGCTGCTGTTCGCGCTCATGGCGATCACCGGCGGGCTGAGCATGTTCGTACTCAATACTGCAACTGCGGCAGTGCTGATCCCGGTCGCAATAACAATCGCCCAGCAGGTGCCGCGCCCTGAGGATGGACGCAAGGCACTTGCTGTGCTAATTCTTGCCATCGGTTACAGTTCCAGCATCGGCGCGATAGCCACAATAATGGGAAGCGGAGAGAATGCAATAGCAAGCGGGCTGCTGGGGCAGCTGTACGGGTTTGGATTCGTAGACTGGATGAAATACGGCTTGCCGGTGGTGTTATTGTTGATGCCGCTGGTTTGGTTTTTGCTGCCTCGGCTATTTGCTCTGCCGGCGTTGACGATTGATGTCGAGCCGGCGAGACGGGAGATAGAGCGGCTGGGTAGATTTTCCGGACCTGAGCGGGAGATCATAGTCGTGCTTCTGGTGTCGATCAGTCTGTGGATTGCAGGGGGGTATATCGAGCAGATTCTGAATCTGCCTGCCACGCTGTTGAGCAGCGCCGTCATTGCGATCGGGGCGGTTGCTGTGCTTTCGGTCGAAAAGATCGTCGACTGGAGCGATCTGAAGGGCGTGAACTGGGGTGTCTTCTTTGTCATTGGCGCGGGATTGACGCTGGGAGATGCGCTGGAGAAAACGGGCGCAAGCGCCTGGTTTGCCAACCTGGTGGCGCCGACGTTTGCGGGGCTGCCTTTCATCGGCGTTCTGGCGGCGCTGATCCTGCTGGCTTTCTGCGTCACGCAGTTTATGAACAATGTCCCCCTAGGGGCAATTCTGGCACCGGTATTGATTACCTTGGGGCAGGCATCGAATATTGATCCGGTACGGCTCGTTGTCCCCACTATTTTCGCGGTTGCGTTGGCATTTGCGCTGCCCAGCGGTTCCGCACGCATGATCCTGATCGCTGTAACCGGCGTGGTAAGCAGGCGGGAGATGGTGCGCACGGGCCTGATAGTGGGGATGGCCTGTGCGGGCGTGATATTTGTGTTCTTCTATCTGCTCGGCCAATTTGGCATGATTTGAAACTGATCGCGAGTCGGGCGACATTGCAGCCAGGTGCAAAGGCTTAGACGTAATTCTTAGCAGTTACGACAGGGGGAAAAGGTATGCGAGTCTGGCTCATCGGCGCGGGGCATATTGGAACGGTGGCGTTGCGCCAACTATTGAAAAATCCGGCTGTGGAGATTTTCGTCAGTGACCCGTCAGACCAACCGGAAGCAGTCCTGAGCGGTCTAATCGATCGCGTCGATCTGATTGCCAACATTTCGCCTGTCAATGTAAACGAGATTGCCCGTCGCGTGCGCCCAGACCTGATCTTACTTTCTCCCGGTATAGGGGAACAGGGTTTTGGCGCAATTGAAGGTAGCAAGGCGTTGTCCGAGGCTCTCAACTACGAGACAATTATAGCCAGCGAATACCCGTGCCTGATTCTTTCGTTGTCGAACCAAAGCTGAAGCGAGTACCAAAAGGAACCGGGACGAAAGTCAACTATAGACACTGCGCTGATATTGAACTATGACTGATGATTTCTCGCCGATCCGGCACAATCTGGGTGTTTACAGGTTGCGAGGATTCAGCGGGCGCAAGGCGGAGTTGAATACACTGTGCCAGTGGCTGCTTGAGGCACACCGGCAGCCGGCGCTGGCAATTAGCGGGGGCCAGGGGAGCGGGAAGAGTACGCTGGCTACTGCTGCCGCCTGGAACACGATCCACCACTTCCCGGATGGCATCATCTGGGTGGGGGCAGCGGGCAGGGATCGCTTCCGCATGTATGACATTGTGCGCACGCTTGATACTGTGCTCGGCACGACTCTGACGCGGGTGAGCGAGGATCGCTGGGGAATCGGCATCCTCGAACAGCTTTACCGGCGTCGACGCCTGCTCATACTGGACGAACTTTCTGATGCTACCGATCGTGAAGTTCAGACGCTGGCGGAGATCATCAGTCATCTACACGACTCGGGTGGTCAGTCCCACATTTTGCTCATCGATCGTGACATCCACCCGGAATTTGCCGATCTGATTGACGACCGGCATTTGCAGCTGGGTGGGCTGCCACTGTCCGAGGCGGTGGGATTTGTTCATGCTCGGGCGCCCGAGTCGGTTCGCGATACGGCCTTGCGCAATGTCGAGAGCCTGCACAGTCGGACCGGCGGCAGACCACTCAGCATGCGATTAGTGATGGGGCTGCTGATCGATTTCGGGTTGTGGAGCGAGTTGGATCAGCTTCTGGCCGAGCTGCCCGCTGAGGACGGCGCGGTGGAGATGTCGAGCGTTGCCGGTTTTGCCGTCGAGAACTTTGCCGCGTTCTGGCCGGAGGCTGGATTGATTCTGGATCGATTGGTCAGCGCGGCGGGAGGGGCTACCTACCAGGCGTTGACGGAGCTGTTTACAGTCGGGATGGGCACCGAAGATGAGAAACGCCAGACTTTCGAAGCCCTGGTGACGCGTGCCTTGGTAGAAGTGGACCTTTTCGACCGCCGCATTGTCGTACAGCCGGTCGTCCGCCGTTATCTCGTCGAAGGCGCGGTGATGCTGGGGGAAGACTGGCATCGCCAGCACTCGCGCTACTACTTGCAATTTGCGCAACGCTACCAGGAGGTGCCGATCCAGCGCTGGAAGGAAGTGGACCCGTTTTGGGGAAACATTCATTGGGGTGCGGATTGGGCTACGGAACGGGTGGAACGGGTCTTCGGCATTTCGGTGGAGGAGATAGTCGGGGAAGAGTTGGAGATCCAGGGGCTGCGCGACATGCCGATCAATTTTCCTGAGGTGCAGGACGACCTCAAATTGATGCGGGACTACGCGCTGGCGCTAGCCCACTATGCTTTTTGGCGACACCCTCCGGGAATCTGGCGCTGGCTTTGCGGGGGTGCTGTTGCCGCGATTGCGCTGGGCGACATCGGTGATTTTGGCTGGATGCTGGCGAACATCGGGCGTCAGCGGTTCTTCAATGGCGAAGTCGAAGAGGCAATGGAGTGGCTGCAGCGGGCTTTGCGGATCTTTGACGAGCGCGACATGTTGATGGCGATGGCATACGGTCACACCGACCTCGGAACTTCGTTTCGTGTGCTGGAGGAGCCCCGACAAGCGCTTGAACATTTTTGGCTGGCGTTTGAAGCGGCGGCACAGCTGGGCGACCCTCGTTCGCTGGCGCCGGCTTATATGAATCTTGGCAGCGCCTATCTCAGCTTGAATAATTTTGAACGGGCAATCGAACAGCATCGCAAAGCTCTGCGTGTGGCTTTACGATTGGGCGATGATGCGCTCGTGGCCAGCGCCCACAACAACCTGGGGCTGGCCATGGAGGGTATGGCCATGTACGCCGAGGCCCAGCGTGCTTACGAGTCCGCCTTGACTGTTTTCGAGCGCAATCACGACGCCACCGGCATCAGCACCTGTTACAACAATCTGGGTTCTGTCTGTTACGCAAGGCAGGATTTTGCTGCAGCACTAGCCTGGTATGAGAAAGATCTGGACCTGTCGGATGCGCGCGGGGCGTGGATGGATAAGGCGGCCACGCTTCACAACCTTGGCCATGTTGCGCTTGAACAGCAGGAATATGCGCAGGCTGGCGAATATTTCCGCCGCAGCCGCGAGCTTTATGCGGCATTCCAACTTGATGAGTACGTGGCGGAAGAGGACGAGATGCTCACGTATGTGGCCGCGGTAGCCTCACCGGGTCGATCCCAACGCTAACAAAACGCTTACACTTTCGGTAGTTCAGAATCTTGTCAGGCGACAGGAATTATGCTACACTTTCTGATGGATTAGCACTCAAGCTATATGAGTGCTAAGGGAGTATCTGAAGGGTTGCATTTTGCGGGTAGAAACTGCCTTTGAGAGAGGGTGCAGCCGGCCAGTAAATTGCAATTGGTTTCTATTTCCCGCTGCCTAGTGGCGGGCAATCTACTATCACTGGTTTTTCATCAGAAAGAGTCGTAAAGCAAGGAGGAAGTTCGAATGAATCTGAAGCCGCTCGGTGATCGGCTGGTAGTCCAGCCCCTGGAGGGGGAAGAGCAGACTTCCACGGGCATCTATCTGCCGGAAACTGCCAAAGAGAAGCCGCAGCAGGGCGAGGTAGTTGCAGCGGGACCTGGCGCCCGGGACGAAGACGGCAACCGCATTGCCATGGATGTCTCCGTAGGTGATATCGTTCTTTACGCGAAGTACTCCGGCACGAACATCAAGCTGGATGCTACCGAGGTCCTGATTCTCAAAGAATCGGATGTCTTGGCGCTCGTCGGATAATAGCTGGCATTACACTGAATAAGCTCAATTAACCCGCTGCTGAAGCACGGGTCAAACTGGAGGAGACAGACCGCGATGGCAAAGCAACTTGTGTTTGAAGAAGAAGCCCGCCGCAGCCTGAAGCAGGGAGTCGACGCCCTGGCGGATGCGGTAAAGACCACACTCGGCCCCAAGGGCCGCAACGTGGCGCTTGACAAGAAGTGGGGCAGCCCCACCGTCACCCATGACGGCGTTACCGTTGCCAAAGAGATTGAACTTGAGGACCCGTTCCAGAACATGGGCGCGCAGCTTCTCAAGGAAGCCGCCACCAAGACCAATGACATCGCCGGCGACGGCACCACCACGGCGACCGTTCTGGCCCAGTCGATTGTCACCGAAGGCCTCAAGAACGTTACCGCCGGCGCCAATCCGATGCTGCTTAAACGTGGCATTGAGGCTAGCTGCGACGCAATTGTCGCTGCGCTCAAGGAAATGGCGACGCCAGTTTCCGGTGAGGAAGAGATCGCCCAGGTCGCCAGCAACTCGGCCGCCGACGCGCAGATCGGCAACCTGATCGCCGAAGTGATGGCCAAGGTTGGCAAGGACGGCGTCATCACCGTCGAAGAGAGCAAGGGTCTCCAGTTTGAGACCGAGTACGTCGAAGGTATGCAGCTCGACCGCGGCTACCTGAGCCCTTATTTCGTCACCAACAATGAGAGGATGGAGGCGGAGCTCGATGCGCCTTATCTCCTGATCACTGACAAGAAGATCAGCAGCGCGCAGGACATCGTGCCTCTGCTGGAGAAGCTGGTCCAGGTTGGCAAGCGCGAGCTTATCGTGATTGCCGAGGACGTGGACGGCGAGGCGCTGGCCACGCTGGTGCTCAACAAGCTGCGCGGCATGTTTAACGCGATGGCCATCAAGGCACCGGGCTTCGGCGACCGCCGCAAGGCTATGCTGCGCGACATCGCCATTCTCACCGGCGGGCAGATCCTCTCCGAAGAGGTCGGCCGAACGCTTGAGAGTGCCCAGTTGGAAGACCTCGGTCAGGCCGACAAGGTCATCAGCACGAAGGACGCCACGACGATCGTCGGCGGCCACGGCGGGAGTGAGGAGATCCAGGGCAGGATTGAAGAGATCCGAGCCGAGATCGATGCCAGCACCAGCGACTATGACCGCGAGAAACTGCAAGAGCGCCTGGCCAAGCTGGCCGGCGGTGTTGCCATCCTGCGCGTGGGCGCTGCCACCGAGACCGAACTCAAGTACCGCAAGACCCGCGTCGAGGATGCCCTGAGCGCCACCCGCGCCGCGGTTGACGAAGGCGTAGTGCCAGGCGGCGGCGTTGCATTGATTAATGCTGTTTCCGCCCTGGCTAGCGTCGACATGGATGATGCCGATGCAGCCACCGGCGCCCGCATCCTGACCCGCGCCCTTGAAGAGCCGATGCGCATGATCGCCACCAACGCCGGCCTCGACGGCGCGGTTGTGATTGAGAAGGTGCGCGGTCTGCACGAAAGCGGCAAGGCCAACACCGGCTACGACGTCATTCAGAACGACTACGTCGACATGATGGATGCCGGCCTCTCCGACCCCGTCAAGGTCACCCGCAGTGCGGTAGAGAACGCCAGCTCGATTGCGGCAATGATTCTGACGACGGCGGCGCTGATTACGGACATTCCTGAGGAAGAGAAGCCGATGCCAGCCGGAGACCCCGGCATGGGCGGCATGGGCGGCATGATGTAGGGTTGGTTGGTTTGTGAATTGAATAGAGATTGGAAGGGCGTCGGGAGGAAATTCTCCGGCGCCTTTTCTTTTTTGTGGAACTCAGCGCTCGTTAAATTCAGGAAGAGAAGTCAGAAACCTCTTATTTGGCTTCAAGAATGTCCATCAGGGCAATAGTGAATCCATCAAGCGTTGGAGACGTAAGGCTCTGTTCATCCCCGTAAATACCGCTCACTTCGAAGCGATTTTCTCCCTGAAGCAGGACCATGATGGTACGGGCGTCCGGGTCCACAATCCAATATTCTTTGACGCCATGTTTGGCGTACAGATCGAGTTTTAGTGTCCGGTCTCGATCGGCAGTCCCTGGGGAGAGGATCTCGACCACCAGGTCAGGTGCACCTTGGACGTTGTTAGCAGTGATGATTTCAATCCGGTCGCTCGAGATGAACAGCAGATCCGGCTTCACCACGTCCGTGTCTGACAGCACGACATCGAAGGGAGAGAAATAGACTTTCCCCAGGTTGCGGTCTCTCGCAAAAGATCCAATCCTGAGGTGCAATACACTCAGAAGGTATTGATGTAACTCACTGGGGGAAGGGGACAAGAAGAGATCTCCATTCAGTAGTTCGTAGCGCTCGTCATCCGACATTTCCAAATAGTCGGCGTATGTTAGCTTGGCTTTAACATCCAACACTTGGGCTCTCCTTTCCTTGATAAGAGGAATCGGAACCAACCAGTTCGCTTCTAGCTTCTCACCCGGTAATAACCCCTACCTGCACAGGTTAGGCAAAGCGAGCGGTCATCTTCTATAACCTCGCGCTCGTTGATTATTTCCTCGCCACATCTTTCACACTTGGCGCGCGCACTGGCCCGGCTCACGATCTCCATGATCGGTTGTGCCATCTTCACCCATTCGAACGAGAGCAACTCGGCGTCGGGCATGCGCTGGTAGCCGTGCAGCATGGCGAAGTAGCGGCGCGTTTGCTCAGGTGCGTAGTGGCGGGCACGGTCGCGGACGTCGAGTTTGGGCGCGACTCGCAGCGCGCGGTCGGTCTTTACGTCGACGAAGGTGGCGGCAATCTTGCCGTAGTCCTCGACCCGCAGCGTGCGGCCGCCTACCGAAACGCCTGTGACCGCCTCTACGCCATCTACGAAGCAGCCGTCGGTCTCCACAATTACCAGGAGCCGCTTGTCGGCGCGGGGTACATCCAGTTCCAGAATTTCTGCCGCGGCGAGGGCGCAGCGCGCGCCGAGAACCTGGCGGGGACAGAGATGTTTGTGGCGGGCGGAGGCTATTTCCAACGCGTTCTGCAACTCTTGGGGGACAGCCTGTACTGCTTTGTCGGTCGGCATCGCCATGGGCGCACCTCCTCGAGTGCGGCCTTCTGTCGTCGCGCTCGGCTGACTCCTGTCTGAGCGTCGATCGCGTGCATCTGCGGCCGTTCAACCCTATTATACCACCTGCATCAAGTCGGGTATTTGCTACGCAGCAATATCATTGGCGTGTTGGAGAGAGGCCGCACACGCGTTGGCCGCTGCAACCATGACGGAAAATCGGCGACTGTGTTAAAATGCGCAACATGACAGAAAGGGCGACCAGGAGAAAGCAAGACATCCCGCCAAGTGAGACTACTGTCGTTGTCGCGATGAGCGGCGGTGTCGACAGTTCGGTGGCGGCATCCCTGCTGACCGAGCAGGGCTATCGTTGCGTAGGCGTGATGATGCGGTTGTGGGCAGAGGTGGCAAGCGGTGAAGGGTCCGGCAACAAGTGCTGTGACGAGGAGAGCGTGAACGACGCCCGCCGCGTGGCCGATCAGCTGGGAATGCCCTTCTATCTGATCAATGTCGAGCAGCCATTCAAGGAGAAGGTGGTTGATCTCTTTATCGACGGTTACAGCGACGGTCTGACGCCAAACCCCTGCCTGGCCTGCAACCGGCACATTCGTTTCGACTATCTGCTCAATTATGCGCGGCGTCTAGGCGCCGATTATCTGGCCACGGGCCACTATGCTCGTTTGCGGCGGCAAGGGGACGGGAGCGTTCATCTGTTGCGAGGCGTGGATGCGCACAAGGACCAGTCCTATGTACTCAGCGTGCTGGGACAGTCGGAGTTAAACGACCTACTTTTTCCTGTGGGCGATCTTGCCAAGGACGAGGTGCGCCGGATCGCGGCTGCGCGCGGCCTGCCCATCCACAGCAAGCACGATTCGATGGATCTCTGCTTCGTAGTCGATGACGATTATCGCCGATTTCTAAATGATTGGGCTCCGGATGCGTTGAATGCCGGCGAAATCGTCGATGTCGACGGCAAGGTACTGGGCAGGCACAACGGATTGCCGAATTACACTGTGGGCCAGCGTCGGGGGCTGGGACTGAGCGGCGCGGCCGCACCCATGTACGTAGTTGAGATGGATGCAAGCCGCAATCAGCTGGTGGTTGGGCCGGCAGAGGCACTAGGAAGATCCGAATTGATGGCAACCGGGGTCAGTTGGACTTTGGGCCGGGCGGTCAGCGCAGGAAGCCGCGTTCAGTGCCAGATTCGGTATTCCGGACGCCCTCTGGACTGCACCGTGCACCCACGGCAGGACGGCAGTGTGCGAGTCGTCTTCGATGCACCGGCTCGCGGAGTCAGCCCGGGCCAAGGGGCAGTGTTCTACGACGGTCGGCACTGTCTGGGTGGAGGGTTGATCGCAAGACCGGAAGCCGGCAGAAGGACGGCGGGAGAAACATCTCAGTCTTCTGTCCAACCTGTTTACTTTTCAAAGTGAGGAGGCCCTCGACTGGTTCCCGGTACGCCCTTAACGTCACTATTTCTCAGTCCGTCAATTCTGCTGGCTTCATTGCTTGTCACCGGATACGCCAGCATCTTTCACTTGTGGACTGGACGATCGCTGCGAGAATTGCCACAGTTTCTGTTTGCGGCCGGGGTTGGGTTTACGTTGGGGCATTGGGTGAGCCAGACCCTGCAGTGGGACACCTGGCGGGTTGGGCAGCTTAGCCTGTTGGAGGCGACGGTGGCGTCCGTTCTTGCTCTATTTCTGGTAAGGACACTCATTCATTAGCCGCGAGGCAGCAACACTGCTTGTTGGGAAAGCCTGCCGGTTGAGCCAACTATTTTCCGCTCGACCTATTGCAAAAGGAGATCGTCGTGGTCAGCGCCATAGTTCGGGATATCGCCATAATCCTTGTCGCTTTGGAGATACTCATAATGAACGTGCTGCTGCTGGTGCTGATCTGGCAGGTCTGGCGACTGGTCAAGATGATAAGGGCTGAGATACAACCGGTCATAAAGGACGGTCAGGAGACGGTTGGCACGGTTAAGGGCTCAGCGGAATTCGTCAGCACCAGTTTCATTTCACCTCTCATATCCACCAGCAGCAGGTTGGCCGGCATCTGGCGCTCCGTGCACGTGATCAGGTCGGAGTTGAAGAGTTCTATGGGCGATATTGCGCCGAAAGGGCGGCGTTCCGAAGCGCCTGACGCCAGTTCATCCCAGTCTGTACCGGAAAACTCACCGCCAACCTCTTGAACGGGACAGGAGCCACGCCTCGACCGGAGGTGAATTGCGACTGCAACTTCC
>MKWU01000955.1_pt1 | contig 53017 bp, 44 predicted proteins | sample 809101 | NCBI WGS metagenome assembly MKWU01 (sample SAMN05860141, study PRJNA318959) | sponge metagenome | host: Aplysina aerophoba | place: Slovenia: Piran, Adriatic Sea, Gulf of Piran | collected 2013-05-07 | reverse complement strand
GGTAAAGACTGAAGTTCTCACTTGCGTACGTCATCTCACAAACTACTGTGCAGAATCCTAAAACCATGAAAAAAAAGGATGAACCAATGCGAGTATGTGATGTTTGTGCCTTATAACTTATGCGTTTACGAGTCATTGATGTTCTAAGGGGTGAATTGAACCTGAATGTGTCTGTTGTCTTCCGAATTTACTTCGTTTACTGCTTGATAACCGTGATTGCTGTCTGTAAATACTTTAGCAACGTCGTGGAGCTTGGCGAAGCCAACTATTTGGTGGAGTTACATGAATCTGCAGGAAACTTTGTTGCAGGATCTCGGTTCGATGTTGTCCTGCTCAGCGACAAAACCAACCACATCCGGCCAGTCTAAGTGTTTCTAGACTGACTTAATCTAGGAGGACTGTTTTAATCGACTCGAAAATTGCGTCCACAGAACCCGTACCCTCTATTACCGCATAGCTACATGGATAGTCCCCGTAGTATCGAATCAACGGTTCCGTCTGATTCTTATAGACGCTGATTCGCTCATAGACAGTAGCTTCTTGGTCATCCGGACGTTGAATCAACGGTTCACCAGTATCATCGTCTTTGTCCGGTTCTTTAGGTGGATTGAAAGAAACGTGGTAGACCCTCCCGCTGGCTTCGTGCACTCGACGCCCCGAAATTCGTTGTACTACCTCTTCGTCTGCTACCTCTAGCTCGATGACAAAATCAATTTTCAGACCTAGTTCTTTCAGTCCTTCAGCTTGCGCGATGGTGCGCGGAAAACCGTCAAATAGCACCCCATTCTCGCAGTCCGGCTGTTTTATTCGTTCTGCCACGATACCCAGTATGACATCGTCAGACACTAGTTCTCCAGCAGCCATCACCGATTGTGCCTTCAGACCTAATTCCGTACCTTCTGCGATTGCGTTTCGAAGCATATCGCCGGTTGAAACTTGAGGAATCTCAAATCTCTCAGAAATTAGTTTGGCTTGTGTACCTTTACCTGAGCCTGGCGGACCCAAAAGTATGACGTTCAATTGCTAGTTCCTTCGCTTTGATCAAGAAGATCTTGTATGCGTCCTCGCATTATTTCCTCAATGTCGTCCAGGTGGGAGAGATTGTCCACCACCATTGCCAGATCTTCATGTGATTGGATGCTCAACTCAAATTCCATTCTTGCTTTCTTACTTTTGGAATCTGTACCTGCTGAGATATTCACGATATTGAGACCTAGCTGAGAAAGGATTTCACTTACGTCGAGCAACAAATTCGAACGGTCGCGGCCAATCACACTAATCCATTGGTTGCCAACAGGAACTTTGTACTCCCGCATCGCTCGAATCGCAATTTCTCTAACAAGCACATTACCAAGTCCTACGTCAACGAACAGATCGTCGATATCGGAATACCCATTTTGCTCGATCAATTTGTTCGGATCGAACTCCAGCTGAAGCTTCTTGAACTCAGAAATCAGCCAATCGCGGCCAGCTTCGCGGTTCTGCTCCTTGGCATGGTCCCTAAACCAGGTTTCGATCTTCTCGCGAGCTCTTGAAGTTTGAACGTAGCCTCTGTTCCGTTGTAACCAAATACGCTGAGGTGCACCGCCTGTTTTAGTGACAATCTCGACTCTCTGTCCAGTACGGAGTTCTCGATTTAGAGGACTCCGTTTGCCATCGACCAGAGCTCCTACACACGTATGACCAATTTCTGTATGAATCCGGTAAGCAAAGTCAATGGGCGTCGAGCCTTCAATCATCTCAACCACATGCCCTTGAGGTGTAGTCAGATATATCTGTCGGTTCTCAGAATTTTCTTCTGGCGGATTACTCGAGGAGAAATCAAATAATCCTTCTTGCCAATTCAGACCGTCACGCAACCAATCCAATTTGCCTGCACTCAAACTAGCTTTATCCATCCCTTTATACAACCAGTGAGCACATACACCAAGCTCGGATTGATAGTGCATTTCCTGCGTACGGATCTGTACTTCTAATACTTTCCCGCGTGGTCCAATCACGGCAGTATGCAAGGATCTATAACCATTGCTCTTTGGTGAGGCAATATAGTCGTCGAATTCTTCGCTGATGTGTGGCCAGGACGAGTGGACCACACCTAACACCTGATAGCATTCGGACACCGTATCTACGATGACTCGAAGAGCTTGCATATCGTAAATGTGATCAAAATCAACTTGCAGATTCCGCATCTTCCGCCAAATACCGAAAATGCTCTTTGCCCGTCCCTCTATGACAGAGGTTATCTGATTTAAGCTCAGTCGCCATTTCAGGTCTTCACGGAGTGTATCAATTTCGATCTCGCGATCAGATCGACGGGCATTCAACCGATCTCGGACATGCTTGAAGTCTTCCGGCTGCAACGTCCTGAAGGCCATGTCCTCCATCGGCCACTTTAGTTGCCAAATACCAAGTCGAGTCGCTAACGGCGCATAAAAATTCTGCAATTCCACCGCTATCTTCTTCGCTTCATCGCTGTCTCGATTGCTCGCCTGTAGCGCAACCATTCGTTCACATAGTTTGAGTACAACCACTCGGGGATCACTAGCTAAGGAGATCAGCATTTTCCTAACTGCCTCATTCTGAGAAAGCTGTGACCGATGCTGAAACAGTGAGCTACTGGTCGCTACAGTGTCTGTTGGTGAGAAACGACGTAATAGCTCAATCAGCTCTCTGACTTGATCATGCTGGATTTTGTCAAGTGGAAGATCTTCTTCAATCACTGGATAGTAGAGCAAACCGGTGATCAGTGAGCCTTCATCAAGGTGTAGCTTCACCAAATGTTCGAAAAAGAACTTAGCTTTCTGCAGTGAGGATTTGCCCTGTAACTGCCGTGCAGTATCAATAAAAGCTTGTGTAATCTGGTAGTTATGCTCAGAAGCAAACTTGAACAACCAATCCTGAAAGACTTGATCTGGATTTAGTTCTTGTGAAATGTTCGCCATTTACAACCTAGCTCAAAAACGCATCGCCAAATAAGTCTCCAGCTTTGAGTTTTTCATACCCGATGTAGCGAGAGAACGCACTTTGTAAGAGCATTTTAGCCGTTCGTCTCGTCTCCGATTCAGAGTAATCGTTGCGGTGGATGGCCAATAACGTCGAACCCTTAATACACGGTTCTTCCAAAGATTGAACTTGAACGAAGCCCTCTGCGTCCTTAAAGCAATAGCTTTCATCTGGATGGATTGGTTCACCATTCCGCTGCGTATCGAAAACAAACTCCAGTCCTAAACCACGCAACAATTCACGTTCAAAATTTCTCAAGCAAGCATGTGTATCGGTACTTGAATCCGCGAGCTGGTACAACAACTGCTGGTAGGCATGGAACACACCTTCCACAATAGCACCTTCAGGTAGGGTTTTCACGAGTAGCTCATGAACATACATTGCCGAGAACAGACGTTTACCCGTTAGTGTGAACTGCTCAAGGGGTTCACACTGTTGAATGGTTACCAACGAACCAGTACCCCGCCACGAAACTAAGCAACTCGTATGCAGATCGATCGCTGATCTGCCTTTCTTTCTTGCGCCGGGATAGACCGCATTGATGAGAGAAAACCGTTCTGTAAGCAAGGTTACCAGAAAGCTCGATTCCCGGTAACGCCGTTTATGCAAAAGAAACGCAGGAGATCGTTGAGTAATGTTCTTCATTGATATCCAAGAGCTACGATCGAGTTGTGGTCACTTGTCCAATTCTGCTTCGTACGAACCCTCAAGTACAAATTCACTTTACGACCTACAAGTTCCGTAATACCTTGTCGAGCTTCAGTCCCTATTGACTTCAATCGCTGACCTCGACGACCGACCACAATACCTTTCTGAGACTCCTTTTCTACGAAAATCGTCGCGTGAATACTGATGCTTGCATCTTGTTCGTCGTACTTATCTATGACTACTGCACTTTGATAGGGAAGTTCCTCACCTAATTGTCGGAACAACTGCTCTCGCACAATCTCCCCAACAAGAAAACGACTTGAACGATCCGTCAGATCATCTTCCTCATAGATGTGTTTGCCTTCCGGGAGTAACTTTTTCAATTCAGCTTTCAATGCCCCTAATCCATCTTTCTGGATTGCACTGGTCGGGATGAAAGCATCGAAAGTGTGGAGCTCGGAAATTTCCTTAATGCGAGTGAGGATTAGCTCCTTTTTCTCTAATTGATCAATTTTGTTAAGCACGCAAATGACTGGGATTTCCTGCTGCTTGATTTGTTCAAGCACATAACTATCCATCTGTGTCCAGCCTTTCACATCCACTACCAGGATTGCAACGTCCACCTCTGCCAATACACCAATAGATTGTTTCTTGATATAGCTCCCAAGTGCTTGGCTTCCCTCTCGAAACTCTCGTTTTAAGCCTGGTGTATCGATAAAAATCATCTGTGCAGGGCGGTCATTCAAGACACCGAGAATCTGATGCTGAGTCGTCTGCGGACGACGGGAAGTAATACTCAGTTTTGTACCGAGGAGATGATTCAGTAACGTGGATTTCCCGACGTTGGGTCTTCCAACGATTGCAATGTATCCGGTCCTAGTTGCTAAGGACACCGTTCTTCCGCAACTCTTTCAGCATTAACTCGGCACACTTTTTCTCAGCTTCTCTAATCTGTGTACCCGTTGCTCGCGTGTGAACATCTTTGAGAAGTGGCACTCTGCACTCGACCGTCCAGTTTCCGATATGTGGTACTTTAGGTTTAGAGACGACCTTGTATCTCGGAGTCTCCTTACTTTGTTTTTGAACGATTTCCTGCAATTCAACCTTGGGATGTTTTGGCTGCCGCTTCGGTTTCGCAACCTTCGCTGTTTTTGGTTTGGCAGTCTTACCTTTTGAAGCTTTTGCTACCGACTTAGATCGCTTTCTCTCCTCGTTCACGGGCACGATAAGACCCAGCTCAAGAATGACACGATATGCTGCTTCGTACTGCCCGTCTACAAAAACGGCACCGATGATGGCCTCAATGACATCCGCGTGAATCTTCTCCTGTTTGTCGAATCCTTGAGGAAAAGCTCTACGTTGGTAGATCATGTGATCAATTAGCTGGTTGTCTTTCGCAATTTTTGCGAGATTCATGTTGCTAACTTGACCATTTTTTAGGTGGGTTAGACCTCCCTCATGCTCTTCCGGGTAGTGTCGGTAAACGTTGTCAGCGACTGCAAGGCCAAGAACTGAATCACCAAGGAACTCTAGCCGTTCATAATCAGATTGACCAGTACTTGGGTGAGTCAGTGCCGCTTGTAAGTAGTGGATTTCATTAAACCTGTAGCCGATTCGAGACTCCACGGCGCGTAGTTTTTTTTGGGTGTCCCGATCAATCGTCCGTAGATGATTTAAGCGAGCACTGGACTGAACAACTCTGACGATTTGCTGAATCCTGCTCCCTAATCTCATTTTTCTAATCTCAGAGCGGCTAGAAACGCTGACTGAGGGATTTCTACGTTCCCGATTTTTTTCATTCGCTTCTTACCTTCCTTTTGTTTTTCCAGAAGCTTCTTCTTTCGAGACACATCGCCACCATAACACTTGGCAGTGACGTTTTTACGGAATGCCTTGACGTTTGTCCGAGCAATGACATGCCTGCCAATCACTGCTTGTATGGCTACATCGTACATCTGTCGAGGAATCAATTCCTTCATTTTTACAGTGAGCTGATGACCTTTCGACCGCGCTCGTTCTTCGTGCACAATCATGGCTAGGGTGTCGACAGGTGAACCGTTAATCAAAATATCGATTCGCACCAACGGCGCTGCCTGGAAGTAACTGAAACCATAATCCAGTGACGCATAACCTCGACTCACCGATTTGAGTTTATCGAAGAAATCAAGTACCACCTCTGACATTGGGATTTTGTAGGTCAAAGATACTTGTGAACCTGAGTAGAGGATGGACTGCTGCTCTCCCCGACGTTCGGCGCATAGTTCCAAGACTGATCCCAAGTGGTCAGACGGTACCAGAATGTTAACCAATGCGATGGGTTCGTGGATTTCTGCAATCGTGGACATATCTCCCAGCTTAGAAGGGTTACTTACAGTACTTACGGTCCCATCCTTGTAATGCACCGCATAGACTACTGAAGGTGGCGATGTGACTAAATCGAGATCATATTCCCGCTCAAGACGCTCCTGAATGATCTCCATATGGAGCATTCCCAGGAATCCACAACGAAAACCAAATCCCAAGGCATCTGAAGTCTCGGCTTCGTACTGCAACGAAGCATCATTCAAACAGAGTTTCTCCAGGGCTGTTCTTAGTGCTCTGAAGTCATTGGAATTACTAGGAAATAGACCAGCAAACACTTGTGGCTTGGCTTTTTCAAAACCAGGTAGCGCTTCTACTTCACTCTTTGCGTGTTTCAGGGTATCACCTACAGGTGCACCACTGAGATCTTTGATTCCAGCGACTACATACCCTACTTCACCTACCGATAGTTTTTCCATAGGTTTTCGGTGGGGCGTGAAGATGCCCACATCATCAACGACATGGGAGCGACCGATGGATGCGGAAACGATTCTTTCACCTGGTTTAATTTCCCCGGCGAAAACTCGTACCAGTGAAACAATGCCCAAATAGTTGTCGAACCAGGAATCAATAATCAGTGCTTGAAGTTCGTCTTCTTCCGTGACTTTCGGTGGCGGGATGTAATGTACCACTTGCTCTAGAAGAGCGTCAATTCCCTGACCTGTTTTTGCGCTGATCATGGCGACGTCGTTGGTATCTAACCCTATGATTTCCTTAATGTCCTCCGACACCTTATCCGGGTCTGCCTGTGGTAGGTCAATCTTGTTTAGGACCGGAATAACCTCCACACCCAATTCGATTGCCTTGTAGCTTGTCGCTACGGATTGCGCTTCTACACCTTGTGCTGCATCAACTACCAGGAGTGCACCGTCGCAGGCGACCAATGAACGTGACACCTCATAACTGAAATCGACATGTCCAGGCGTGTCGATCAGATTCAACTGATAGGTTATACCATCTTCCGCCTCGTACTGTAACGCGACACTTTGGGACTTAATCGTGATTCCCCGTTCACGCTCAAGATCCATGTTATCCAAGACTTGATCCGACATCTCTCGTTGCGTAAGTCCACCGCAACGCTCAATCAGTCGATCAGCAAGCGTTGACTTGCCGTGGTCGATATGCGCAATGATCGAAAAATTGCGGATATTTTCGGGTGAAATTGGATTCAAGGTGGTGTATGCGTCTTCCCGATGCTACTAAGCCAGGTATCTAGTATGGAGATGATTTAGAAAGTAATCAACAGAGAGCGGTGAGCCAGTGACCTGTTGTATTAGATCCATGCTAGACATCAAGCGCCCTTTTTGGTGGATATTGTGCTTTAACCAATGAACGACGCCTTCGCAATTACCTCGACGAATGTCTTCCGTTGGATCCCCTATATCTCGAACCAGTGCTGAATAAAACTGCGCGGCTGTGAGTGCGCCAAGAGTATACGAGGGGAAATAACCAATGATGCCACTGAACCAATGGGTGTCCTGCATGACACCGTTTCGATAGTTACCGGCAGTCGACAATCCCAGCAACTCCGTCATTTCGTCGTTCCATGCACCTGGGAGGTCCGCGACGCGGAGTTCGCCTGATAGTACCTTCTGTTCAAGCTTGTAACGCAACAATACATGAAGAGGATAGGTACACTCATCGGCATCCACACGGATGTAACTCTTCTTCACCTCTCTCACGTTATTTCGGAAGTTCTCAAAAGACCATTCCTGTGACTCCCTGTTTACATTGAAGTGGTTGCAGGCTATGGGGTGGAAAAATTGAAGAAACGCGTCGCTCCGACATATCTGCATTTCGATGAATAGCGACTGACTCTCATGCATCATCATTCCACACGCTGAACCCGCCGGCTCATATCTATGATCAATGGGAAGTCCCTGGGTGTACAGAGCATGACCAGTCTCGTGAAAGGCTGCGTATACGGATTGAAGAAAGCTGTCTGACTCGAACCTTGTCGTCACACGTGAGTCGTTTACCGATCCACTCGAGAAAGGGTGGAAACTCGTGTCCATCCGAGCTCGTCCATAGTCAAGTCCCAATCTCTCCGAGAACGTTCTACTCAAGGACATCTGCTTGTCTTCACTGAAGTCACCCGTTAACGGCACCACCGGTGATTGTTGGACAAGGACATTTTCGATGATGTCTGGTAGTTCTCTCCGTAATCGATCGAACACAGGATCGATGATCGCTTGTGTTAAGCCGCGTTCCCATGAATTAGCAAGCGCGTCGTAAGGCGTTATAGAAAGTGCATCACCAAGGCATTTGGCCTTTTGCCGGAAGAGATTGAATACCTCTTCAAGTGATTCAACGTTACTCTCCCAATCATTTTTCGCACGATTCACGCGCCATTCCTGGTCGCACCGAACAATAGCTCGCTCGATCGCCATAAGCAAATCTGCTGGGACCGCAAATGCCTCTTGCCGTTGCAAACGAAGTTCTCGGATATTCGCTTTTGCCCACTCATCTAATTCGGCCGCATCACAACCTTCTAAATACTCACCCAGCTGATCAGAGGTGATAAGCTCATGTGTCATTGCCTGAAGTGTGCCTGCAGCTTCCGCTCGATCCGTTGCACCTTTAGGCGGCATCATGACGAGATTATCCCAGTCGAGAATTCCCAAGGCATGATCAAGCGCAAATAAGCGTTGTTGTACCTCAACTACTTTGGTGTAACTCACTTGTCTAAAGTCCTTCTCTTCTTAGGTGCGAGGTGTCATCCAAACATCTTGGAGGACTCCTAAACCGAAACTAAATTCGCGAATCAAGCTTACTAAGACGCTCTGTGCAAAACCTGCCATTGCACGACAAGAGCCCTAGCTATAGTAGACGTATGACCCTCGGGTGAAGGTATTTCTGGACTGCCCTCAATCGCATAAACCACACCACAAGAAGCAAGGTCAGGATGAGAGACGTTAGGATCAGCCAAAGCTCGTTTGTCAACAACAGCAGTGTGACTAAAACTACCAACGGAACTCCGAAAACGACGCTGGTGAGGAGCAAGAATCCTACAGAAGAGTGTTCGATCAGAACTTTCGTTCCAATGTCATATTTCTCGGAAATTCGGAGATGCGTATTCGCTGACGCAAAACGCGCACATTGATTTGCACACTGTGTACATCTTTCAACACTCAGTTGAAGTGTTGAGCTTGTTTCGTCAGAAGCTACAACCGTACCACAACACTCGAGACTTTGCAAGGTTATTGTGGATTAATCGAGGTAACGGACTCCCTCGGTAATCTTGATAGCGGTTTGTTCAGGAATATCACCTACCGTAGTCACAAGATAACGAAATCCATGCTTGGTATCGATCGTTCGACTGACTGCCAATGTCGATCCTTGTTCCACTACATTGACATCTTGTGGATCGAGAAAATAAGGCTGTATGAAGACACTGAACGTCGTCAGACCGTCGCTATGAAACATCATGAGCGCAGCGAAACCTGTATGTGTCTGTGTGCCTGTTGTGCTAGTTAGCTCAAATCCTTCGGGGGCATATTCGAGTAACCAGCAATTATTTTGTGTTCTCAGACAAGGATCACGAGGAACTGTTTTTGCTCTTCTATTGGCCTTGGCAGGCTTAATTTCAAGCATGTCCACGGACTCTACTGTGACGGCGAAATCAAGTGGTGGATTTCCCGATGGATATCGTTCATCGTAGAGTGCTTCAAGTTCAGGATCTACGGAACCTAATTGGACATTGGTAAAGCTCATGCTCTCCAGAACCTGATGAGGTGGTTCTGGCTCAATGATCTGGACTCGGAGCGGAATCGCGGTTTCTCTATCTAGCCACATCCTCATCTGGTTTCGATCGTGGGTATTTGGATCGATCTCAATCACTACGGAATGACGCCCGGCGACGGTTGCTTCACCAACCTTACCAACCTTGTAGTGTGCCCGCGTGTTTTTCAGCCAATCCTGTAAACCTGGAATGGTGGTAATACCAGATGTAAGTCCATCTGAAACAGGCGAGCGATCATCCTGCATATAGGAAAACCGGGCATTTCGGCGTTCTACCTGCATAAATGGACTGTCCGTCCGTCTGATGATCGTCTTGATTTTCCCTTCTGCGTTGTAGTCAAACTTCAGATTGAGAGTCATGTAGTTTCGACCATTCTGGTAGAACAAATCGCCGGAATAGGGTTGCACATGAATGGCTTTATTCATAGCAAATAACCATTCTTCAGGAGTGCGTTCACCGGTGCGTTCGCTCTCTTCCTCAAGGGCAAAAGAGACTGTGGTTAACGATAGACCAAACCACAAACAGATATATCTAAACATTCGGCTATCCAACATTTCTAGCTATTCTCTTGCAGACGTTCGATGATAGAGCTGCACATCTCTCATAGGTCGTATATTGCCTAAGATTCGAGTGACGTGTAACGCCTGATATTCCTGATTTCGTCGCTGATGTGCATCCATGGCAGTAGAAACAGCTCGGTACCAATCTCCTGCCATTCTCGGTGATACTGAGACTACCTCTGGGTTATTGGCGAACTGGGGATTTACTACGGGCATGTAACTTGGATTGTCTGTGCCACCTGCAAAGCGATCATCAGGAGTGTAGTCAGGGGTATTTATGTAGATTGCTGTGCCTAAAAAGCCAAATAGCAAAAAGGAAGCTGCTAAAGCTAATGGCGATCGTGGAAGTTTCCACTCAATTTTGTTGGAGGAAGGAGGTTGGGGGGCATCAGTTTCGAAGGTGGTATCTGAAAGCTCTAGCTCAGATTCATAATGTTGCACCATCGCATCCCAGCTGATTACGGAATAGGAAGGTTGAGGTTGATCTACCTTTTCACCTAAGAATTCCAGCTGTTCGTATTCTTGCCACCGTTGTCGAACTGACGGGTCTTTAGCCATTGCGTTGAGGATCTTTTTCACCTCATCTGGACTGGCCTCTCCATCCATTGCTGCCGACAGTGAATCGTTAATGTCTCGAATATCGGACTCCACGCATTACCTCGTTGTGTTGTTGGACATTAGTAAAGTCAAGCTCAATTTAGTTTTCACCATTCGTTGCCATAAGCTCACCATCCCTAGCTTTCAATATGGGTTGTTTCTGAAACCATAATGGATAAACTCTGCAAGAAAATAGTGAATTCCTTCATTTTGACTACTGATTTGCGATTTAGTTCAAAATCGCCTATCACCCATTTGTTTTTTTCCACTCAGCCAGAACAGCCGTTCGGCTCTTACCAAACAATTTAAGGCAGATGGCATCTCGTGCTCTAGAGATGCGAGATCGTACAGTACCGGCTGGTGTATCTAGCATCGCAGCGATCTGACAGTACTTGTACTTCTCTTGCGACAGAACAAATGCATCCTTTAAATCAGGCGGTAAATCTTCAACCGCAGCGTCGTATTCTTCCTTACTGACTCGCTCTCCAATTTTCGCTTCGTACGGTGAGGTCTTGTCAGTTCGATTCTCGATCATCTCCTCAATGGTCTGATCTTCTTCCGCCTCAATGAGGTTGCCAAGCGGTCGACGTTTTAGGTAACTTCGATAATTTGACGATTCAGAACGAGCGATCTTATAGGCCCACGTAAAAAACTGACTGTCGCCGCGAAAATTGGGCAGGTTCTTCCAGATCTTGGCGAATGTCTGCATGAGGACATCCAACGCATCATCCTCTGTATCCGTCCAATGCCGTATATGCTTGAGTAAGCGATGCTCATATTTCTTGTAGATCACGTTGAACGCGCTTTCATCACCTTCTTTGGCTCGCTTCAAGAGCTCACGCTCGTCGAGCTGGGAGATCTTTGCGGACGAATCAACCAAAATACTTTTTGCCTTTGTACCTAGCTACTAATGTGTCCCATGCAGGAACTTGGAGGAAGGACTACATACACCACATTTGACTCCCAATAGAATTTGGCTTCTACGGGAGTGAACCAATCATTCTAATTATTTTGTAAGTTCCCTTTGAGCTATAGACACGAAACGGACGTTTTAATCGTCGGAAGTGGAGCGGCAGGATTAGCTGCCGCGATTCACTTATCACCGAGCTGTGACGTACTGTTAATTTCAAAAGAAGATTTCAAAAGCGGTTCTTCCAACCGCGCACAGGGAGGTATCGCCGCGGTCTGGGACGAGGCTGATTCACTGGACTCCCATGTTGAGGACACGATCCGCGCAGGAGCTGGCTTATGCGACGAGCAGGTTGTCCAATTTGCGGTTTCTCGAGGCAAGAGAGAAGTTGATTGGCTCATCAAACAGAATCTGCAATTTGATCGAGACGAAGATGACTTTCACTTAACACAAGAAGGTGGACATTCTTTTCGACGAGTCTTACATGTAGCAGATGCTACTGGGAAAGCAATCGTTGCAAATCTCACTGAGCAGGTCATTGATCGCGACAACATTCATTTTCTACCCAACCGAATGGTCGTCGATGTGGTCACCGACGGTAATCGAAACGCTGGTCAGAGACGTGTATTAGGAGCTTATGTATACAACACCGTCAGCCGTCGTGTCGAGGTGATTCAAGCCAAAGTTGTGATTCTTGCCAGTGGCGGTGCAAGCAAGGTGTACCTCTATACCAGTAATCCAGATTCTTCCACTGGAGATGGCATCGCCATTGCAGCCAGACGCGGTGCGCGTATCGCAAACATGGAATTCAATCAGTTCCATCCTACCTGCCTATATCACCCAAACGCTCGCTCATTTCTGATTTCCGAAGCCGTCCGAGGCGAAGGTGGAAAACTGGTGCTCCCCAATGGCGAGCGCTTCATGTCCAAATTCGATCCAAGGGGGGAACTCGCTTCGAGGGATATCGTCGCGAGAGCCATTGACTTTGAAATGAAACGATTGGGTATTGAATGCGTATATCTGGATGTATCACATCTTGGGACCGCCCAAATCGAGTCTCGATTTCCAACGATCTCCAGCACATTACGTTCGGTTGGTATCGACATGGCGACGCAACCGATTCCGGTAGTCCCCGCAGCACACTATACGTGCGGAGGGGTCTTGGTGGATATTCACGGACAGACAGATATTGGTTCACTCTATGCGATTGGTGAGACAGCCTACACAGGATTTCACGGTGCGAATCGACTTGCCAGTAATTCCCTACTAGAGTGTTTGGTTTTTGCCCGATCCGCAGCAGAGCACATTCTCAGTAACAAGCTAGCCCAGAGAACCAACAGTCCCAGCATCCCAGAGTGGGACGAGAGTCAGGTTACTGATTCCGATGAGGACGTAGTCCTCCAACACAATTGGTTGGAACTACGCAGATTTATGTGGGATTACGTCGGTATCGTACGTTCTACAAAACGTCTTGAACGGGCAGCCAATCGTCTCAGATTGTTAAAACAGGAAGTTTTCGATTACTACGCCAACTTCCGAGTAAACAGCAATCTGTTGGAGTTAAGAAACCTTATCGAAGTAGCGTCGTTAATAATCGAATCTGCACAGGCGCGTAAGGAAAGTCGTGGACTCCACTTCAACATGAACTTTCCCGATCTGGCAGAAGATGTACATCCCACGATTCTGCATCCTGCTAAGGATCCACTCGATGTACTTCAGCTAGCTCATAACCGCCGACGCAACACCTCGTAAAGCACTCACTAGATCTGATAACACCAGTGCCACGGCTCATAGATCACCCCGTGTGGATTATCTTTGGGAAAAGACATAGTAAATCCAAACCGGTCTGCATAGGCGGTCAACCAGCTGAATGCTCTGGATTCTTCGAAAACCTGTTCTACAGCTTTGTAGCCAGGCGAGGTCACATCGAGAGCGAGGCCACTCTGGTGCTCGCTGAACCCAGGTGCGGCAACTCTCGTAAGGATCGACTCGATCGATTCACCGCGAGCTAGGTGCCTTTGAATCAAACCTTCCTGGTAGCTAGCTGATCGATAAGCTGAGACTACTTTCAGCTCGACTTCTTGCTCTTGAGCCCATTCAACCATTTCCAACCACTTTTCAGCAGCCGGTTTTCGAAGTTGCTGAGGTCTACCGTAAACATCTTCGCCAATTGAAACCAGATCCGTTGGAATGTCAAAGCAAGGAAGCGAAGACCGGCTGATGTAGTTTGACGAAATTCCTAGGCGATCATGAATCTCCTGGATTTGAGACGGTAACTCAAGCAATCTGAGAGACTACCCTGCTGCCTTCGCCTCTAAGCGGTCGACTTCCTCACCTCCGATAACGCCTTTGTCTCGTAATCGACCGAGTTCACTGCGCGAAATTCCTAGGTCAGTCATCAGCACCTCGTCATTGTGCTCACCTAGTAAAGGTGCTGCTACTGGTTCCACCTTACTTTCTGACATTCTTGAAGGCCAACCCAAGATTCTGACATTGCCGTAATCTCGATGATCGATTTCTTTAATAAAGCCGCGTTCCTGTAAATGAGGATCAGAGAATAGTTCATTGGTCTGATAAACTGCGCTCGCGCAGACTCCCGCTTCCGCGAACAGACTCATGCACTCACGTTTAGTCTTTGTTTTCGTCCATTCGGCAATCTCGTTATAAAGACCACTTGCATTGACATGACGTTGCCGCGGAGTCTCATACTCTGGTCGAGCAAACAAATCCGGTTTTTCTATGGTTTGGCATACACCGTCCCACATTCGTTGATTGACCGCCATGATGAAGATATAGTCGTTGGCGCCACCAGGGGCACAGGGGTAAAGTGCCATAAATGGATTCGAGCCATTGCCGCTCCGAAGTGTTGGTCTTGCACCAAATCCGGTGCTCGATACCGCGGTCCTGAGATAGTAGGTCATAGCCTCCTGCATCGACAATTCGATAGATTGACCTCTATTGGTGCGTAGACGCTGAGCATAAGCGGCTGTGATCGCCAAAGCAGCCTGCATGCCTGTTCCAGCATCACCAGTGGTAGGACCCGGACGCATGGGTGGACCATCTGGATTACCTGTAATCGAGAAAGCACCAGCTGCGGCTTGAGCAACCATGTCCATGCATTTGTAGTGAGCATGAGGACCTGTAGTTCCAAATCCTTTGATCCGAGCGTAGATCAATTGTGGGTTAATCTCACTCATTACTTCATATCCAAGATTGAGTTTTTCCATCACGCCGGGACCGTAATTCTCGACAAACACGTCGTAGTTAGGAAGCATCTTGAGTAGCAATTCGCGACCCGCAGGATCCTGTAAATTGATGGTCACACTTCGCTTATTACTATTCCAATTGATGAAATACTCACGATCGATTGAGTTGCCTGCGCTTCGACCCCGTCCAGGATCGCCAAAATTAGGACGCTCAATCTTGACCACATCCGCACCAAGAAAAGCCAACGATTGGGTACAGCATGTCCCTGCTTCAAACTGAGTCATGTCCAGAATTCTCATTCCGTCAAGTGCAGGCATAGTTCCCCTTCTGTTTCATCGGCACAATGAAAAGTTCAGTTACAACACTGTTATTAAGTTTATTTAGAGTCTTTCGAAAAACTGTGGTCTCACGACAATTCCGTTGTGCTAATAGTTTTATCTATTTGATTTAAAACGTTATTTGTTAGACAATCCAGCATCGAATTACTCCAAAAGCATGTTTTTCGACAGTCTCTTTAAAGGAGTTTTATACGTTAGTGCCAAGACCGAGTCCTCCACCGTCATGAACCAATCTGTAAGCATCCGATCTACTTGTCCTTGTAAACTATATTTTCAGGTTGCAGGATAGCCTTAACGAAGTTCTCCATCTTCTCTTTGACCGTATCACCAGAGACGTCTATATGAAACTCCGCCTCTAACTCAGCTTTGCTCAGTTGATAGGTTGACACACGGAGTTCTACAAAGGGTAATTCTTTGCGGTACTTTCGTTCTTTTATGCGTCAGGATTCACGCCATCAGGTAGTTTCGGTAGAGCTTTCATCCCAGCAAGTCTTGAAATCAGATATTCTGTACGATTACCTTTCAGTGAATTGCAGTAACTACACAGGAGCTGTAAATTCTCGATGTGATTAGTGCCGCCCTTGGATGTAGGGGTAATGTGGTCCACTTCTAAATTTTGCATTTTAAAATGTTCTTCGCACCCATGACAGTACCCCCCTTGTTCACCGTAAAGGATTTTCTTATTTTTTAGGGAGTTATAAGGTGGTAGCTTGCCTAGGTCTGTACGTAGTGGAATGTCTACTCGGTCAGTAACATCTACAAATATATCTGGTTGGTCGGCTTTGATTCGTTCGTTAACTAGCCGTACTGCGATTGGACTAATATCTATACCTACCCAGTTTCTTCCGAGTCTATCCGCTGCAACTAAGGTGGTTGCACACCCGCAGAAAGGATCTAGGACCACGTCACCTTCGTTTGAAGATGCTTTGATAATTCTCTCGAGTAGCGCTAAAGGCTTCTGGGTAGGGTATCCCACGCGCTCTCGCTGGTTCGTCAGTACCGGAACATCTGACCACCAATCCTCAGGAATTTTGCCGTCGCCGAATTGTGCTCTCACGTCCTCAATACTGCGTTTGTCCTGGGTATTCACTGAAGGGGAAATCACACTACGAGTGCCCTCTATGCGCCCGCGTCGAGCCAATGTCTCAGCGCTGTAAGCCGTGCGGACAGCGTCTGCATTGAACGCCTCTCCCCCAAAAAACAGAATCGTATCGTGTTTGCGCGGAAACCATCGCTTCGTATTGGACGGGCCAGTGTAGCACCACACAATCTCATTTCGAAATTCCCTCCTACCAAACACTGCATCCATCAATAGCTTTAGATAGTGACTCATCGTTGGATCACAATGCAAGTAAATCGAGCCGTTCTCTTTTAGTAATCGGTGCATTTCAAGTAGCCGAATCGCCATATAAATGAGATAAGACTTATCCGAATTATTTTGTGCCGCTTGAATCACCCGCCATAGAGCCGCTTGTTGCGGTTTCTTTTGGAGCAAATCTAGCCACTTAACGTTTAAATCTGATAATGACCATGTATCCTTAAACTCCGAACCCGCTGCTTTGCTACCAATTGGCGCGGCGTAGTTGGCGTTGGAGTTGAAAGGGGGGTCTAGGTAGATAAGGTCCACTGAATCCGAATTCATTCCCCGCATGATTTCAAGGTTATCAGCTGTCCAAATCGTTCGATTCTTCCAGTTTGTTTCTGCCATTACACTACTCTCTTCGCTACTTGATTGTCAGCAATCATGTCAGCATACTTCATTCGTTTACCTTGCATATTGTTCGAGAATGTCTTGAAGATGTCGAGCGTATCTGCTTTGGTTATACCGAGTTGCAAACTCGTCTACGTAGCGGTTTAAATGCTTAGCGCTAAAGAGATGGAACTTACTGTGATAACCGCGTTCGAGAATCGACCAAAATGAATCAATCCTGTACGTTTGACCTTGTCCGTTCACATACTCAGCGACCCAATGCTTAACTTTACAGTGCTCTCTCTGTTCAATACCTTGATAAGCTCTACCTTCGACCGCATAGACGGTAAAACCTGTAACGGTATTCTCATTTACAGAACTTTTTAAGGTTCTTTCATCCGAACAACTAACTGCTTTAGCACTGACTTGAATGATGTTTCTATCCTTCGCGCCCACTACCTCAGAATTAGCAACAGCAGTCTTAGCTGCACTTAGCTTTTTAAGTGCGTGCTTGTTCGATCCTTTACAACCTATGGAAGTTTCATCGATTTCTATCGTCCCAAGAAACAGATTGTTACCTGTCATCATATCTTCTCTTAGTCTACGTCCTAAGTGCCACGCTGATTTCAGAGTGATATCAAGCTCTCGGTGCAATTTCATGCTCGATACCCCTTTCAGGTTTATAAATACCAAGTACACAGCAATTGCCCAGATCTGAAAGTTCAATTTAGATGCTTCCATTAAAGTACCAATCTTGACGCTGAATAGTTTTATACAACCTTACTCTATACAACGATAAGGCATGGTTTTATGTGTGCGTTGATTTTCACGGGGATAGAGCCACAATGAGGACAAGCAGGTATGTCTCCCCAGCGTTTATTGTCAAACCATGCTTCAGCGGTTTCGGAGTTGGGAAATATTTAGTAGAGCGATTTGAAGATGATTCCTTTTCGGTAATACTTACCGGGAGCGTTTTTAGACATTTAAGCTCTGTTTATCAATTACTTAGAGGTAGTTTTACACAAAAGAGACACAGAATCCAAGCAATTTCTCAAGCATACTCAAGGTTTTATAGCAATAAAGTTTATAACTCTTTCATTTGGACAATCTCACTACTTCAAACTGATTTACACCAAAAGTTGTCCACGTAATATGGAAAGTTCAGATCAATATCGTCGTAAGTTCGAGATTGAGGTCGTCAGGGAATCACTGCATTTTTCTGCGGCACACTTCACCATATTCAGCTCGGTGAGTCGAGAGAATCTGCATGGCCACAACTTCAGAGTCCAGGCTGTCATCGAAGCGAAAGTCGGAGAAGATGGACTGGTTTTTGACTATTCAATCATCAAGGATGTTCTACAGAATCACTGCGATGCACTCGACGAAAAACTCTTGCTTCCAGAGAACTCTCCCTATCTAGAAATCACTAAATCTGGCGGGTATGTTCAGGTCAAATTCGATCACGAGGTATTGCCTTTCTTGCCACGCGATGTGAAGATCCTCCCAGTCAGAAATATCACTGTGGAAGAACTCTCTGAATGGTTTATTAGCCAACTTCAAGAAGATAGCGCGTATAAATCTCTCCCCATAGATCGACTTTCCATTCGAGTAGCTTCGGGCTCTGGACAGTGGGGAGTCAGTACGATAGAACACTCATGAAGACTCTGATCATTACCGGTGCAAGTTCAGGCATCGGCTTAGCGACGGCCAAACTATTCTTGGAAGATGATTTCCAGGTTGTCAATATCTCCCGTCGACTCTGTCCATTGGATGAGGTGCACAGCATTCAGTGTGACTTGTCTCAGGAAGACTTCGTGTCGCAGCTTGAACCAGCACTTCAACCTCATCTTGAAAATAGCACGCGTCTCTCTCTAATTCACAATGCCGCGATGTATGTCAACGATTCGGCCGTGAATGCCGAAATCGACGTGCTTCGTAATGCCCTCCAAATAAACATTTCAGCACCTCATCTGCTAAATAAACTATGCATTCCTCACATGCAACCAGGATCCTGCATTCTTTATGTGGGTTCTACCTTGGGTGAGAAGGCAGTCTCAGGTTGTTTCACCTATGTGACGACTAAGCATGCACAAATCGGCATGATGAAAGCCTTGTGTCAGGACCTAGCAAACACACACATACACACCGCTAATATCTGTCCTGGATTCACTGATACTGAGATGCTTAGAGCACATGTGCCATCCGATCAATTGGACAACGTTGCCAAGTTATCAACAATGGGGCGACTTGTGGAACCCGAAGAAATCGCTCGGTGCCTTAAATTCGTCAGCGAAAATCCGTCGTTAAACGGAGCCGTAATCCACGCAAATCTAGGTCAGGTGGAGTCGTAATCGACTTTTATTGGGTCACGGACCTCGGCGTGGGCACGATATTCTGCACATTTATGCCGCCCTTTTGAAGGAGCTGACCTACTCGAGGCGCAATTTCAGTTTTCCAACGTTCACTGTCATAGACGGCCGCATAGAGCGCTTCTCGTTCTGCATCAGAATTAAATCGTCTCATCCACACGTAGGTCTTCTCATCCTCACCGCGAAAACTGCCGGTGATGACCATGCCGAGTCCGACTTGATAAGGGATGATCACACTCTCCATGTACTCAATCCACTCATCCATCTTGCCGTCAACGATTTGGTATTGTCTTAGTTCATAGAACACGCATATTTCCTTAATTTCAGTTGTGTGAAGTTCATAGATTGTAGGAGACCGCTACAATGGAATCCTCAATTTATTATCTAAGAATCGATGACCGTTTTAGAACCTAAATACCGCCTCCGTCGTCAACGAGTATTCCTGCTATTAAGCGGTATCTTTCTTGGGACCTTGGGAATGTTGAACATTCTCGGTATTACACGCTTCATTGATCTCTCTTTCGAGGTGTTCGGACTGCAAATCCCCATGACACTTGCAGTAGGTGTACTACCCTATCCGATCACCTTCTTCTGCACCGATCTGATTAGTGAAATCTATGGGCGCAAACGAGCGACGGACATGGTGTGGGTAGGTCTGGTCGTGAATGTCTGGGTCATGATCTTTATCTGGTTAGGCGGCGCGTTACCCGGGTATGAATCTATAGATCCTAATACAGGAGAACTAGCACTGGATGCCGCAGGTAGACCACCACTGTTTTTTGAAGTTCAAACACTCGCACTGGGGTCGGTCACAGCGTCCATGATTGCATATCTGAGTGCACAATATTGCGACGTTCGACTTTTCCACTTCTGGAAGTGGTTAACCAAAGGTAAATATCTTTGGATACGAAACAATGGCTCTACTTTAATTAGTCAGCTGGTAGATACCACTGCGGTTATCCTGATCGCACATTTCTTGGCAAACGCACTTCCGATTGACGCCAATCAGAGCATTGCCAATCAATTAGTGGTGTTCATCGCCTCGGGTTATGTGTTCAAGTTGGTAGTCGCATTAGTAGACACTGGTCCAATTTATGCGGCAGTACATTTTTTACGTCCGTATCTCAATTTACAGCCAAATGAGGAAGTGGATCCTACGGATTTCTCCAGCGTTCACTTGGTTGTAGAACAGTCCACGGACACACAAGAGGCGACATAGTCACCCCGTTGGTTAACGCAGAAGCGCATTCGCAGTCAATTCCATTGAGTTGGCAAGTGCTTCTTTCGAGACACCACCGATTCGTAGCCTAGTGGCCACCAGCTCGGTCATTCCTAGTGTTTCCGCATATTCTTGAACTGTATCTCGCAGAGACGACGGCGTTCCAACAATCGACCAGTCATTGGCAACCACCGTCGGTTGGTTTTTGAGATCCCGACGCACCATCTGCTGAGATTCTCGATCGAGACGTTCGGAGACTCTTTTAATTTCCGTTTCATCGCGGGATACGAACACCGACCTCATGATGGGAGTTTCTTTTGGTACAGGCGTTTTTGCGTCGATGCAAGCAGCTCGGTGCTTGGTGTAATTGTCGAGGAGTCGCTCTTTCGTTTCCATCGGCGATGCAAGATACGGAAAACCTAACGTACCCGCTTGTTTTAGAGCCAACGGACCAAAAGCTGCGACGTAGATGGTCGGATGTGGTTTCTGTACGGGTACTGGACTCACACGAATTTCCGATCCATCCGCCTCTGAATACAGTGTTTCCCCTGCCCACGCTCTCAGCATCAGATCAAGGTTATGTGCGAAAATCTTGCGTTTCTGATGCCGGTCCACATCGAATACGTCGAACATCGAAGCGGCGTAACCTCGTCCAATTCCTAAGATCACACGCCCATTGGAGATCTGATCCAGCACAGCCACCTGCTCCGCGGCAAGGATCGGATGACGCAAAGGCAAGAGATACGAAGTCGTACCGAGTTTGAGTTGCTTTGTTACTGCTGCTACACTAGCCAACAACATTAATGGATCAGGAATCGCACCTTCTCGTGAAAAGTGGTGTTCGGGGAGAAAAATCGATTCGTAGCCCCAGGATTCAGCCAAAACAGCTTGTTCACACAGCGAGGATACTCCGTCTACCATACCCATGTGCCAAGGGGTCAATGCCAGTTTGACTTTCAACTTACACGCAACACTTTTGTCGATTCACTACTCTAACTACTCTAAATTGTGCATAAACGGGACGGATTTGTGAGATTGGAGCAAATTTATAATTGGCTTCCCACCGCTAGGCCATGTTTCTCGTAGTTCCATTCATTATGTTCCAAGGAGATTGAATTTTGCCATCGGATGTGGTAGTTGAGTCCTCGATCGAAATAGATCACATTACCCATTTCTACAAAAAGAACCAAAATATCCTTGAAGATGTAAATCTTTCACTCGGCACTGGGTTATTTGGACTGCTAGGTGCAAACGGCGCAGGTAAATCGACGCTCATGCGAATCATCTGCACGCTCCTAGTTCCAAAGGAAGGGTCAGCCAGGGTATGTGGTTACGATGTCGTAAAAGACTGTAGGCAAGTTCGGGAGCTCATAGGCTACCTGCCACAGGAGTTCAGTGCATGGCGATTACATAGGGTAGAAGAGGTGCTAGACACGCTGGCACAGATTTCTGGTATGACGAACAAGAAAATTCGGCGTGCTCGAGTTGCTGAAGTGCTTGAATCGGTAGGACTGGATGCTGTAGCAGATCGAAAAGTCAAAAAACTCTCTGGCGGCATGGTGAGACGTCTCGGTGTCGCACAGGCATTGGTCCACGAACCACAAGTCCTTATAGTCGACGAGCCTACCGTGGGTCTTGATCCGGAAGAACGCATGCGTTTTCGCCAGTTAATGACCCAACTAGGCCGTGATCGCACGATCCTGCTCTCAACACACATCGTCGCCGATCTAGGGAGTGGTGTGAGTCAGATAGCGATCCTTGATGACGGAAATATCTCATTTCAAGGTGAACCCACTGAACTGCTCAACCGCGCACAGGATTTTGTATATCGGATACCTTCTTCAGAGGAAGGCCTATTGAGCGATGAGTTGGACTTCGAAATCGTTTCCCGAGAAGGATTCGATCAAGATGCGACTGTACGAGTGGTGGTGGATGATCCCGACGCGGTTCCTTCCAGTGCTGAAAAGGTGAATGACCCTAGCCTCGAAGAAGCCTACCTAGCGTTCATGGCGGCCCGAGGGAAATTATCGACCGCGCGTCAGATCGAAGAAGAACTAGATGCCAAAGCTAAGAAAAAGCAGGAACGCATGAAACTGAAGAAGCTGCGTTAGGAGGAATCTCACTGATGGACTACGCAGCACGCATCTGGGGAGTTTCCCTTTCGGAAATGCGATCCGCATCCCGATTAGCAAGAACCTGGTTGTTTGTCGTGATTGGCTTATTAATCACGGTCCCCGCCTACCTCGGTTCAGCGTTCAGCCACTATAACCTCGGCGCGTTTGAACCGTATCTCAGCATGGTATCCAATGTTCGCTACATTTTTGCGGCTCAGATTGGTGGATCACTTATTTTGGTGTATTCCATTGGCATCGTATTCCTTGCATTTGACATCCGGGTCAGAGACAAAAATGCGCGAATGCACGAAGTCCTGGAATCGCGACCAATTGACAATTTTGGATTTCTACTAGGCAGAACCCTGGGCATTACATTTATCGCGCTACTGCCGATATTGGTCACAATGTTTCTAGCGCTCATTATTGCGTTTGCCACTCAATTCAATGTAGCTTTCCAGGTCGCCATTCCTCAACCGCACTCGTTTTGGCAATTCATTCTCATAGATCTGGTTCCGAACATCTTTTTCTATGCCGCGTTCGTGGTTTTCCTTGCAATGGTGTTGAGATTTCGACTCTTGGTGATTATTTTTGGTATCGGATTTATGGTACTGCTGTTCTACGTTGCAGCTCTCATGCCTTACCAACTCTCCGATGTGCTCACATGGATGAGTGTGCAGGAATACCCATCCGATGTCAGACCATTCTTCACGAACACCCTCACCCTACTTGAACGACTTGCGATCATCGTTTTTAGCCTGGGAATGCTTTATCTTGCTACATTAGCACATCACAGACATGACGGTTACGTACACGCCCGCGTAACTGCACTAGGTGTTGGTTTAGTTGTAGTTGGTTGCTTGGGTTTTTATGGGGTTTACCTCAATTCAGTAAACGAGGCAGACGATCGACTCGTTTGGACTAACGAGCATCTGAAAGTCGATCAGAGTTTTCCGAACACAAGCCTAGATGTGAAGGAACTAACCGGTTCAATTGATGTAAATCCCGGTTCAATTCTTCAAGCGCAATATTCGCTTAGCGTCGAGGTGATTGATACGAACGGGACCGAGGGCCTACTATTCTCCTTCAATCCAGCGATGGACATAGAGGAAATCAGGCTGGATGGATCTACGCTACAAGATTTTGAGTTTGAAAACGGCTTACTCGTTCTAAACCCCAAAACGTTCTACCCGATCGGTTCTAAACACGAAATTGAGCTAGTAGCGGAAGGAGTTCCAGATGAGCTATTTCAGTATCTAGATAGTGGCATCGACCTCTATGGCAATACAGCATTTACTGGCATCAATTTGCGGCTACTTGGGCAATTCAATTCAATTTTCACCTCAGATGTGGTGGCCCTCCCGCCTGATGCCGCTTGGTACCCGCAAGCTGGTCCCCACGTAAACCGCGATCAAATCACACGGAGACCAAGAGATTTCTTCACGGTTGATTTACAGATCAATCTACCTGAAGACTGGGTTGTAGCAGGTCCCCGAGAGCAGAACTCCAGTCTGTCTCAAGGGGGAGTAGCTTCCTATCGAATTAATCCAAAGATACCTGTCCCGTCGTTGGCGCTTGTGGCTGACGAATTCCACCGAGTTGCCGCTGAAATTGAAGGCATCACATTTGAGTTGCTGTTTCATCCTAAACACACCAAAAATCTAGCAATCTTCGCAGATCTCAAAGATGAAATAGTCCGTGACATTGAAGAACGGCTGCGGACTGCCGCTCGATTTGGGCTAGATTACCCTTTCTCTACATTGTCACTGGTGGAAGTTCCCGCCAATCTGAAGATTTTCGGTGGTGGTTGGCGTATGGATACGGTTCAATCGCAACCTGGCATCCTGTTCATGCGAGAACTGAATTTCCCTACTACAAGCTTCGTCAAGCAGACGAATTTTGAGAATCGCACCGAATGGGATGAGGAAACACAGAAAGAGTACAAGTTTGGTCTCTTGGAGAGCTTCCTACGGAACGACTTACTGGGTGGCAACATTTTTTTGGGATTTGTCCGAAATCTCTTTGTTTTTCAGACAGGAGCAACCGGTTCAGGTGCTGAAGCACTCGACTTTACCGTCGAAGCATTGGTAAATCAGCTTGTTGTTGGAGATTCAGGCTTCTTCTCTGCCTACATGATGGCTGATGCCAATCCTACTGGTCAAGGCACTTTCCTCAGCAGCAGTACACAGGCAACCTATACGGGTAGGCAGGCACCAACAGTGTCGACGTCAAGAGTCCGAGAAATGGTGTTCAACACGAACTCGACTTGGGAATCAGCCATGGATTACCCACTCAATAAACTACCGTTTTCCGAAGACCCAGGGACCTCATTGAAGGTCCTTGAGATGAAAGGTAACAAACTTGCGAGCGCCATTATCGATGGCTTGGGAAAAGAAGAAGCAGGTGAAATCGTTAGTCATTTGATCAAGCAACACCAAGGGACAAGCTACACGTATGACGATTTGAGACAGATATCTGCCGATCTGGAAATTCCTATCGATCAAGTCGTTGGTGATTGGCTCAACGATATCAAATTGCCAGGTTACTTGGTCTCCTCAGGTTCAATAGTTCGGGTCTCCGATGATGCCAGCAACCAACCTCGATATCAAACTTCATTTCACCTACATAATGGTGAAGACGTTCCGGGTGTTGTAACGGCATGGTACACCACCGGTTCACAAGAAGTAAATTCACAGACAAACGCGATTACTATCCCGCCTGAATCATCGATACGGATTAATTTGATTAGCCAGGATCCACTTACCGAAGTAGGTGTGCAACCTTATCTCTCACTTAATCGAGACTCAATTCCAGTCAGATTAGGTAGGAAAACGGACGATCAGTCCATAGAGCAAGTATCCGAAGGTCCACGACCACTTGTAGAATCAAGTAATTGGATGCCCCCAGAACAAACTGGAATCATCGTCGATGACCTAGATGAGGGATTCTCTACAGATAATCCTGACTTAGACGTAATTCCTGAATGGGTACCAAACTTCGTCAAGGCATTTATCCCAAAACCGGATATTGATCAAAAACTACCAGTCCATCGCAGTGGAGCGATAGGATATGCGTGGGCTAGAGAGACTACGGAAGGCGCATTCGGAACTTATCGCCGAACCACTGCGAGAATCGACAGTGGTGGAACCGAATCGACAGCTGTTTATTGCTATTTCAAAACAGAAATTCCAATGCCGGGTACATGGAAGCTTGATTTCTATCTGCCGGAGGCAAATTTCAATAAAACTGAAGCTATGAAACTTCGAAAAGCAATGGTTGGCGAATGGAGGGACACTGCTAATCAGGGGATCTACGGCATTACACTTCAATTCTTGGATCAAGAGCACGAAATCGAATTCGATGCCTCCGTCGGTTCCCAGGGATGGAATCAACTAGGTGAGTTTGAACTACCTGTAGCACCCGTCACCGTGAGAATTTCAAACAAATCTGACGGCGATACCCTCTTTGCGGATGCAATTCGCTGGACACCACCAGCTTCTTGAGGAACGGTCACAAATTTTAAGTTATTGATATTTATGTATAAATCTGTAGTCGGCTTGATCCGATACCTAGCATGTCTGGCGACCATTGGCTTATTGGTCAGCTGTTCTCAACCCACTCCTTCCATCAATGTTGAATTTCGGATCCCGGTGGAAGTCGCCGAGATCAACAAAGGTACGGTTGAAAGTCTTATCACGGCAACTGGCATTCTTCGAACCGCGGAAGTGGCCAATGTGTCCGTGGAGGTACCTGGATATATCTACCTCGCGAGAGATGAGAACGGCAATCGTCTAAGAGAAGGCGATACGGTAACGGTCGGCCAGCAGATCGCGCAGGTAACAGGTGAAGATGCTAGATTGAACGCAAGGATCGAATCGACCAGACTAGCGTTGAATACCGCGAAAGCAGAACTTGATCGAAGACAGGATTTGTACGACAAGGGCTTAATTGCGGAAACAGAAGTTCGTCAGCAGGAAGTAAGTTACGAAGACGCTCTGTTCAGCTATGACCAGAGTCGGAACCAGGCGGGTAAGCAAAACATCACGTCTCCCATTGAAGGCATCATTCTCAAGCTGGCCCGAGATACGCAGGACTTGCCAATCGCAGATGGCATGCTAGTGGCACCGGGATTTGAACTCGCTCGTATCGGCCCCGTCGAGGAGCTAATCGCCGACGTAAATCTCATTGGACCTGAACTAGGCAAGATCAAAGTGGGTCAATCGGCACGAATCCGGCACTATGCCTATCGCGACAAAATGCACGCTGGCGAGGTCACACATTTAGCACCCACACTTGATCCCATCAATCACACGTTTAAGGCAGAAATCCTCGTTTCTAACCCAGACGGTCTGCTACTACCCGGTATGTACGTAGAAACTTTCGTAATCCTTGATCAGCGTACGGACGTGATCGTGGTACCTCGGTCGTCGATAACCAGCCGATCAGGAAACAGCATCGTTTTCGTACTGGATGGACAACGGACTAGACAGCAGCAAGTTCAGCTTGGACTCGGAGATGACTATCAGGTTCAAGTTCTAGAAGGCGTCGATGTAGGTGACAGGGTGGTCGTCAACGGCTTGGAAACCTTAACCGACGGTACGCGAGTGCGAGTTCTAGGTAGCTAAGTGAACTTTTTTGAGTCGCTCGCACAGTTAGCGACACGGCGACCCATTGCAGTTAGCGTCGTTGCCATTACGGTTACGATCATTGGCTATCTTGCTTGGCAACAACGGCCAATCGATTTACTTCCTGACCTCCAAAGTCCCTCAGTCGTAGTTTCCCTACGGGCAGGTGATCGACCACCTGCGGAAATGGAGAGACTTTTTGGTGAAAACTTAGAGCAACAAATCTTCACGGTCAAAGACGTTCGCAACATTGAGCAGGTTGCTCGAACTGGACGAATCATCGCGACAGTCACATTTGATTGGGCTGCGGATCTGGATATTGGTCTAATCGACATTCAGAAAGCGGTGGGTAGTCTAGAAAGCGATCCGAACGTCGACGAAATCGTGGTACGAAGATTTGACCCACGACAAGATCCGATATTGGTCTATGGCATGGTGGCCCCTTCTGGGGCACCTAATCTGATTGAACTTCGCCAACTCGCCAAGCGCCAACTCGCAAGCGCACTCGAACAGCTACCTGGTGTGGCAGAAGTCCAAGTCACGGGTGGCAGACTCAAGGAAATACGTGTTCAGGTAGACCGTTACCAGCTGGATGCGTTCAATATTCCACTGTCACTTCTTGAGAACCAACTCAACAGCGAAAATCAAGACATTACAGCAGGAACGGTCGAAGAGAATGATCGCGTACTCCAGTTACGCAGTCGATCAAGGTTCAACGATGCACAGGATATTCGCGATCTGGTAGTGCGCTACGTCAATACCGAAGGTGGGATATTCAAACCGATTCGTGTGAAAGACTTCGCAGAAGTAATCGAAGCTGAGCAGGAAGTAGATCATGTGGTTCTTGTAGACGGTATTGAAGGTGTCGGATTATCGATTTACAAGGAAGCTGGAGCCAATACAGTCGAAGTGTCTAGAACGCTCACGGAGACCATCGAAAAACTCTCAGTCGATTTACCCAATATTGAACTCAAACAGATTACAGATAACGCAGTACTGGTAGTCGATGCTTTGGACGATTTACAAATCGCCGCCGTGATCGGCATATTCTTGGCCGTAGTCATACTGGCGATCTTCTTACGGTCAGCAGGTGCAACGCTCATCGTCACAGCAGCGGTTCCCGTTTCTATCTGCAGTACGTTGTTCTTCATGCATTTAGGCGACTACAGTCTAAATATTGTGACGCTGGGTGGTCTTGCTCTCGGTGCAGGTATGTTGGTGGATAACGCAATAGTCGTCGTTGAGTCAATGTATCGAAATGTCAGTCAAGGTCATGCTCCAGAAATCGCCGCAGCAAAAGGTACCAGCCAAGTAGCAGGTGCAATCACCGCTAGCACATTGACCACCTGTGTCGTGTTTTTACCTGTATTTTTTGTGCAGGGACTTGCAGCGCGTCTGATCGAGGGAATTGCATTCACAGTTGTACTGTCACTGCTCGCCTCTCTCGTAGTTGCCATTTTCCTGATTCCGGCATTGGGCAAGTGGTTCCTACCGAAAGAAACTTCTGACTTAAAACACAATCGCGTCGAGAATCCTGGAGCGATTCGTACGGGTGTAGAGAACTTCACGAGGCTACTGCTCCGAGCGCCAAGTATCGTCGTTGGAACAGCCATCTTGATTACCGGTACAGCAATCTACTTCCTTGTTCAGTTAGGCACGGAATTGCTTCCACCTGCAGACCCTAAGCAGTTTTCACTTCGTCTAGTGGGTACAGCGGGACAGAGAGTGGAATCTACTGTAAACCAAGTCAAAGGAATCGAGGACATCATTCGCCAAAGTGCTCCAGATCACATCGCGGCTTCTCTGTCTGAGATAGGCCGCATTCCCGATGACGATCGCATCATTCGACAGGAGATGACTGAAGAGAATACAGCGCGCGTAAACGTTCGCGTAGCCGAAGGAGGTCCTACCGGTCGTCATGTCGCAAGCCAGCTACAGGATGTCGTTGAGGAACTACCCAACGCGGAGATAGAGTGGGAAATTAACAAGAGCGCTTTGGCTAGTGCGCTCGGAACCTCTGGAGTACCGATATTGATTGAGGTGGCTGGACAGGAGCTACCCGACATACGTCGAGGTGTATCGCTCATACAGGAAGAACTAGAAAAACTGCCTCAGATTTGGAATATTCGTAATTCGTTCGAAGGTGGTCCTCCTGAATTGCATATTGAGCTTGATCATGCGTATGCGGATGCCTTACAGGTTAATGTTCAATCAGTTTCCCGGGTTCTCGAATCGAGTATTGATGGACGGATAGCGACACGTATGTCTGTCGGCGACGAAGAATATCCAATCACGATTCGTATGGACACTCCTCGCAAAGAGAATCTAGGTAACATAAAGTTCCGAACTGGCCAAGGGGTGGAAGTTGCTATTGGCGAGGTAGCGGAATTTAAAGAAGTAGAAGGCGCAAGAGAGGTACATCGGCGCAACCAACGTCGCACAGGTCAGATCACCGCGCAAGTGACGGACGGCTATGAATTACCACAAGCCATTGCCGCAGTGAACGAAGTCCTAGTCAATACGCCTATTCCTGCAGGTCTCCAAGCATCTTTGCGTGGAGAGGAAGAGGAAAGAGTCAAGACTTTCAGTGAACTTCGCCTTGCCGGAATTCTTGCCATACTGCTTGTCCTTATGGTACTCGCAGGATCGTTCGAATCTGTGCTTCAACCTATCACGGTGCTTGCTTCTATTCCGCTGGCATTGGTTGGTGTGTCGATTGCAATGGTCCCTATGGGAGATCCGGTAGGCGTCATGGCCATGCTAGGTTTGATTGTGTTATCAGGTGTTGCAGTCAACGACGCGGTGCTACTAATCTCCACCTCAAAACAGCTGATCCGAGATGGTGTCGAACGTCGAGAAGCATTGGCTCAAGCGGTTGGCATTCGTCTCCGTCCTGTAACCATGACTACACTCACGACTGCTTTGGCGTTGACTCCACTGCTCTTTGGTGGGGGAGAAGGTGCAGTACTACGACAACCGATGGCAATGACCATTATCGGTGGGATTATTACGTCAACCATAGGATCGCTTATGGTGCTTCCTAGTCTCTACTTACTTCTAGACAACCTCTCGAGAATGGTTAGAGGGGTCAAGAGTACGCCTGACCTGGTTGAACAACCAAGTTAGGTCCCGACGTCAATAGGAGTGTTGTTGCACAGCTCTCTCGTTCAAATCAATCCCGAATCCTGGCCTATCAGTTAGCTTCATCTTCCCATTGCTAGGGATGACATGTTCACCATAGAGTTCTGCAATCTGCTCCAAAGGAGCGGCAAACTCAATGGAGAATTCATGAGGTCGTGTTGCCGCTTGGACTGTGCTATAAACATGAAGCGAAGCCATGCTGTTGATCCCAGCCACTGGACTGTGCGGCATGACCGGTTTATTCAATACCGTGCACATGTCGTAGATTCTCTTTACCTCAGATGGTCCCCCAGCACTCAGGATATCAGGCTGCAGAATGTCTGGATTACCTAGCACTATGAGGTGTTCAAACCACCAACGAAATGAATCCTGTTCACCAGCAGAAACTGCCACGTCCAGCGCGTCACTGACCTGTCGAAGACCTGGCAGATCCCAGTGAGGTATGGGCTCTTCGAAATGGTCAATTCCCAGAGCTTCAAATTTCCGACCTTGCTGAATTGCAGTGGATACCGAGTAACCATTGTTTGCGTCGAAACCTAAATAGATGCCTTCAGGTAGGAAGTCCCGGACCACCTCAAATATCTTGAAATCCTTGATTGGATCAATGTCCTGTCGCCAGCCGCGCCAATCCATACGGATCTTGAACGCGCGGTACCCGGCTTCCCATCCATCTTTAATCAAGGCAAGCATTTCCTCTGGTTGCATCTTCCAACCCGACCCTACTGACCAGTACAGAGGTATCTTTGTGCGTGCCGCACCACCCATGAGCTTATAAACCGGCATCCCAGCTTCCTTCCCCATAAGATCCCAAAGTGCGATATCGATGACGCCAAGGAACCGAGGAGGTAGCCGATAAATCCGCTCTCCCCTACCCTCGGCAAGCGTTTCCCAGTGTCTCTCGATCTGCAAGGGATCCTCACCTATCAAGACTGGTTTTATGAGATTTTCCAGATAGGCTTGGAAGACCGACGGTCTTGAAGAATCTGTAGGAATCGGATCGGCCTCAGCGAGACCTGTGACTCCTGCGTCGGTCTCAATCCGAAGCAAGCTCTTGCCAATCTTTAGAGGGCTCAGTGTGATATCGGTGATTTTCATGGGTACTTACACAAAATGATGGCTTGTTTGAAAGTAAATCAATTCAACGAATGTATTGATTCTGAAGTTATTTTGACCTAATCGCGGAATAACCACCTAAGCGATTCAGCGAACAATGCGCCGCCGTGATTCAGGCTATGACCTCCTGTACCGAACACAAACTTGTAGTCGTACTCTGCAAAATCTAGTGCGGCCGCCATATCTTGATTGGCTATTGCCCAACTACCTGGCACAATGTTTAGATCGTTTTCGCCGCTCTGCAGGAATACTCGGATCGGTTTCCTAGGAGTGCGCCTAAGTATTGTTGGATAGTTGTGACCACCAATGATGTTGGTAAAAGAACCACAGTGGCTGAGCACAAGTCCAAAACTCGAAGGTGAATGCCATGCGGCATTCAAAGCGCAGATACCGCCGCTTGACATACCACAAATCAGTCTTTGTTTCGGGTCTTTGTTCAGCGAGTAACCCGTGGTTGATTCAACTAACGGGACGATCTCTGAGTCAATGAACTCGACGAATCGCGAGGACACAGTGTCATACTCAAGACTTCGTTGCTGTGGTTCCTGATCGTTCATGCCTGGATTGACGAACACCGCCACGACTGGAGGTATATCGCCAGTAGCGGTCAAATTATCGATCACGGTAGTCGCACGTACCGGACCTTCCCTCCATAAGTACCCATCTCCATCGTTAAAAAACATAAACGATGGTTGTTCAGCTTGAACGACGTTAGCAGAACAGTAAATAGATACGTTTCGCGACGTGTTGGGAAATGTCTCACTTCCATCCCAATCTCGAAAACGTTTGAATGAACCTATTGCGACATTAGGGTTTGGGTAAGCCTCAGGACAGGGGTTATATTGCTTATCCTCTTGCGCTGCGAGTTCATGATTCGTCTTAGAGGATATCCCATTCATCTCGCCTGGTGTATGTTGGTCGAAACCGACTGATTGGTAGGTCTTGTAATCCATCTTTGCTTCCTTAGCCAACCATGAATGATCGCATAGCCATGGTTCTCGTAATTGAATTTATCTGAAGTTATTATCTCGACTATCCGCACAAAGATCGAGTTCGTCGACAAAGAATTAGCTAAGCGCTTCTTTCCACTTCAAAGGACACGATATTCCGTTCCTCGGCACTGAATTCGACACCAATCAAAGTCACTAGGGTAGAAGGCGTGCGGTACTTATCTGCGTAGCTTCGAGATTTCAACTGTGCCAACGCAGTTCCCTCTCCAGATTGCTCGACAACCTTAAACTCGAAGATATAGACACGATCTTCCAAGCTAAACGACAGATCTAATCGGCCCTTATTGGAGCTGTCTTCAACGGATAACTTCAGACCTATTCCAGTCAGCAACGAATAAAACACACTCGCGTAGTAACCTTCAAAGCGTGAAATGTCATTGTTCGTATACCACTCATATGGAATACTCGCAAAGAAAGCATGCAGTACATCTTTGGTAGCATCCATCTGATCAGCAGCTAGTTTGTCATAGAGTGGTTTGCTGTATGTATTGCTGCCGGAAAGATTTCCAACCATGTGATCTAACAGCGCTTCATTGAGGCTCTGACGCACTTCAAGATTGGGATAACCCAACTGAAAATAGTTTTTTCCAGCAACGAATTCCTCTGCTTGAATTGTCAGGTAACCGGTCTGAAACAACAGAGCTTCAGGTGCAATAGCATCTACATCGAACGATGAGAGTAAATTGCTTCCAGCTTTCAACCCATCAAGATTGACAGAGCTGATCCGTCGACGTAACAAGGTCTCCACAAGAAAAGTGGGAGTGCCAGTCTCAAACCAATATCTCCCAAACTCGCGTTCCGCAAACAACAACAGAATGTCGAATGGGTTGTAAACCTTGGTGTCGCCACGCCAAGAATAGCCGTTGTACCACTCCCGCATGGTATCGCGATCTAGACCTTCTAATTCGAGCGAAAAAACGTTTTCTAAATCCTTCTCTGTATACCCACAAATCGTAGAGTATTTGGGGGTTAGAGTAATGTCTCTTAGGTTGTTTAAACCTGAAAATAAACTGACTTTTGAGAATTTGCTAACCCCAGTAAGAAAACACAAACGAATGTGTGCTTCGGCATACTTGATCATGCCGTATAACCCTTGTAGATAGTCTCGATGTTCGCGCGCAAGCTCTGGTTTTCTAAGCGAACTGAGGATTGGATGGTCATATTCGTCTATTAACACTACCACTCGTTGACCAGTATGCTCATGCAGGTTCTTAAGCAAAGCCCCGAACCTTTCGACCGTGGAATCTTCACTACCAGATATCCCGAACCTTTGCTCCTCATGCAGTAACTGAAACTCCACGTTCGTGGGTAAAGAATCTTGTCTAGTGAAATTACCCCCACTGAAATCGAGACGAACGACTGGATTCTTTACGGACCAATCCCACTGGTCGTGGACCATCAATCCTTCGAAAAGCGCTTCATTGCCCTCAAACAGTTCCTTCATGGTATCCACGAACAAACTCTTGCCAAATCGTCTAGGTCGAGACAGAAAGAAATGCTCACCTTCGTCGACCAGGTTCTTTATGAACGAAGTTTTGTCGACATAGTAGTAGCCATCTTTTCGGACTTTCTTAAAAGTCTGAATTCCGATGGGTAGCTTTAGACGGTCTGGCATTACGCGTTACAAACTCTTCAGCTGACAGTCACGTTTAAACAAAGGTAGCAAGTGTATCTTGAATACATTCTCTCTTCAAAATCCTACAAAAGTTTGTCTCTGCTTTGAGGCGAGTGCATAAAGCTATAGCTGTACAGACCACGCTGATATCAATGCAGCGTTAAACACAAGTGCGTTTGCGATAGACACTTCAGGATGTGGATACCACCGAATAGTTGGACCAGGCCCCTGGAAGCGTCAGAATTTTTGCTTTGGAATCAAGTGATTCGCGCTAAGGTATATAACTCTAATTCTAGGAGTAGCCGACGAAGCCGCCTTGATTTTCGCGCTGGGACTGTCTGCTACTCAATACCTATTTTCTAGATGTTCTTACTAAATACGCAGACCCGCTTTTAGTCCACAAATGAGTCCACTTCAATTGGGGAAACCTACCAAGGTTCCTCAAACTTACTCGCCGCAAGTCCTAGTTCCTATTTCTCGACAACAGCAACGGGAAGAGATTGTTTTTGATCTTGATTCCTACAGCTGTATTGGTGTCGATGAATGGGAATGTTTTGAACTAACTTGGTTGAATGAAATCGGCATCCCGCAAGTTGCCAAAGCACTAATTTCCGTACCTGCTGACTCTCCACAAATCATCGAAAGCAAGTCCATGAAACTGTATTTGGGCTCGTTCGCTTTCTCGAAAATTGTTGATCGCGAAGAAATACGAAGAACTATTCAATCGGATCTCAAGGGTGTTCTAAACGCGACTCCAAATGTTTTGATCACAGACAGAAATTCGGGGACACATGCGCAATCTGAAGCCGCCATCAATCTACTTGAAGTCATTGATTCCTCACCCACGAAACTTGATTGGGAGCAAGTAATCGCTTCGGGGCCTGACCCTAGTTTGTTGCAGCTCGAGAATGGAGAGATCACAAAGACCACTTTTCTATGTGAGAGTTTCTATTGTTTGTGTCCAGTCACCGGCCAACCAGATCAAGCGAGCATCCAGGTCACATATGAAGGAACTGCACTAATACCTGAGACTTTACTTGCCTATTTTGTCTCGTACCGGTCAACTGGAATTTTTCACGAAACAGTGGTAGAACGCATCTTCATGGATTTGTGGAGCTTGCGACCACGCTCTTTAGAGATTCGAGCGTACTTCCACCAACGAGGGGGGATTGCGATAAATCCGGTGCGCAGATCGAAATAACTCTCTGATGCAGTGCAAGCAGAAGGAGTTAGTCCGATACAAGACTCAGAAAATCAAATGCTGATATCACCGTAATTCCGTATTCTCTAGCTTTCCTGGTTTTTGTCGAAAAGCTCGATGTATCCGCAGCTATGAGCATGTCTAGCTTTTGTGATACTCCAGATCGCACGACTAGTCGACGCGATTCCGCAATCTGGACCATCGCCTCGCGTGGCTTCATAGCACCACCCGATCCTGTGAAGCAGACAGACATCCCAGACATGAGCTGAACTGTGTGGTCCTGAGGCGTAAATTGAGTTTCATAGTCAATATCCAGTGCCTCCGCTAATTGCATGAGATAGTTGTCTTCTGCCTCTGAAATGTGACCATCTCGACCAGTTGCTTCAAGTGCACGCTTAAAAAGTACCTCGTGTTGTTCCTGAACTTCCTTTTCGGATAAACCGAGAATGTGAGCCAACTGATCAAGTTCAACTCTCTCATCTATTGAGATGTAGTTGTCATCTAACGCTACATTTACGGCATAGCGATAGTCCATCAGTGGATCTTGCCAAGGTGATTTGATCGTGCGTGTCGTGTTACCACCCAGTTCTGTAGCTTCTCGTCTCAATGTACGGATCACCACATCGTTGCTAGAAAATCTACATCTTGCAGTTGAGTGCTCCGATTCTATGTCCACCTTTCCCTGTTCTAGGAGTTCGCGCAGGAGAACAACCGTTGCTCTGGCATCCTCTAAGGAGCGGTGTGCTTGTTCTAGTTGAATGTCGTGTTCTATACAAGCTTTAGCCAATGCAAGCTTTGTTAATTGAAACGTGCAAATTGGCTCTCCTTCATCAAAGGAGCCATTGGCTTTCTCTATTTCCTGACTCAAGAAACGACAGTCAAAAGGAGCATTGTGTGCAACTATGTAGCTACCGTTCAATCGCTTAGCGACAGCAGGTAGTATTTCAGCAAACGTGGGTGCTGCCTCAAGAATTGATGCCGTTAGACCATGAACCGCGGAGACCTCTGCCGAAATATCCCTCTGGGGATTGACTAGCGTGTCATACTCCTCGACCGTCTCTAGTGTGTGAGGATCGAGCGAAATGATTGAGATCTCGGTGATGCGATCTAGTGGAGTGAAGCCCGTTGTTTCGAGATCCAAAACAACAATCGGAGTTCTTGCGGCACCGGCTAGACGACCTCTTGAATGTTGTGCGGAGGGGGCACTTAATGCTGTCATTTATCACAAATCCTGTTCTTGAACGCGCTTCTTTAGGTCGAATCTCTCGGCTCTCGTTATATCACAAAATCCCCATGCAATTTGAGGTGCGCGAAGGTATTGAACTTCAAAAAGTACCTACCAATCTCCGGACCGACTCACGTCAGGTACTTATCCCAAAGGAGGTTGCTGAACTTTGCTGTTGGGTCAAACTTTCGTTTTAACTCAATAAACTGCTTGGATTCAGGATAAGCGCGTTCAAACTGATCTTGGCTTGCATGCAACCGATAAGGCAAGTAATAGCGTCCTGAATTCGCAAGTACGAGATCGATGGCTTCCTGTGTCCATTTCTCAGCAGCTCGGTGCGCTCGTTTACTTCTGCCCTGTTTGTAATAGAGCACAAAAGAAAAAACATCGACTGGTGCCCAAGAAAGTAGGGATTTGGTGTCTCTGGGTGAATGGCGAACTGAAATGTTCAAGGCATTAACTCGGTGTTTCTTAAGTATCGAGGTAATTGACTCAACAAACTGCTCGAATTTCTCGACTGGAATGAAATATTCTTGCAGTAGATAGGTGGAGAATCTACGATTTGCAGGTTCTAAGGAGTCGGTATCGAGGCTTGCCTCATAGTTCCGCCATACCACGACATCCTCCTCGTAGATTTTGTCCTCAATGCCTCGACGTAGCATCTTCCCACCCGGGATCTCGGAAACTGCCCATAACACGAATGGGTTTGCACGATACTTCAGATCGTGTGGTATCAGCCGTTCTGGAACAGTCGTCTCATCATTAGTGACCGTCCAACTCACCATCCTAGGTTTGTTAAACCCTGGCGGTCTGAGATCTGCGTTGTGGAGCAAAATCTCCGGTTTCTTCTCAATGTTTGAGTGGAAATAGCTTGGATAATCGCTCAGATCAACTTTCTCGACTACTCGTCGAATACGCTGGTTCCGATCTAGGCTTAGTTCGACTTCTGTAATCACTCCCAAGCCACCATAGCCACCCACCACAGCACAAAATAATTCATCAACAGGAGTCAGTTCAAGTACCTCCCCATTTGAAAGTACCAGCTGTAGGGCCCGGACTGAGTTGATGATCGGACCCTTGCCTAAATATCGTCCATGACAATTCACTGACACTGATCCACCGACGGTGAAATTACTGTAGCTCTGCATAATGCTGACCGACATATCGAATTTATCAATCGCTTCTTGAAGGTCACGCCATGTCACACCTGCTTGTACTCTAGCGGTCTGAGTCTCTGAATCGATCTTGATAATCCGATTCATGCTTCGCATATCCAGGTGAAGTGAATTAGCAGAGGCAACTTGACCTCCCATGCTGAATCGTCCACCGCCAATTGAAATGGGTCCTGCCCACTTCGCTACAGCGCTACCTACTTCAGAGGTTTCTGTAGGATGAAGCTCAGCCGCAACTTCAATTTCTGTCAGTCCCGAGTAATCTGATACTAGTCGTAACTTCTGAGCAAGCGTTCGCAACCCAGAGAGAGATAACAGAGCCAAAGACCCGATTGTTGCTTTCAGCAATCCTCGACGATTCATATTTACCTAGAAACTAAACGAGTGAATGAAAAGTAACTCCTGTGTCCATGAGCTAAAAGCTCGGCCATTTTTGCCTTTCTTTGGATTGTAGTTTCTTGCCTAACTCTCCAACCAGCATCTCACTAATGGATTGGTCAAGCCATTTCTTCTTGTATGCAGATTTCAGTCTATATCATGAGCGATGACCAGTCTCTTGAAACGGTTCTTCCAAGGATACAAGCCTCTACGGTTTCAATTTGGTAGGTACCTACTGATGCACCAGATGATTTCGTGCGATATGCACCGATGATCACATTTGTATTTACGAACACGATCGCACCAGATGTTACGACAGAACTCATGCTTCGAGAGTGAATTCAACTCCGTGGGCATCCATGATCTCGGGTAATGCTTCAAGTGGCACTCCGACCAATGTTGCCGCTCTCCGTATCGAGAGGTGACCCTGATTGAGTGCTCCAGCCAAGACCTCTACGAAGCGTTTGGAGAACAATGGAGGATTTTCTGCGTCACTAACCTTGCCACCGTTATTTCGTAGAGACGATTCTGGAATAGATTGAGCCAATGATTCTGGCAATGATCCAAGAGATACTAAGCGCCACATTAAGGCGGTGGATGTAACTTCAAGCTTTGATGCAATCCTGTTAAGTTTTTCAACAAGACTATCCTGGTCTAGTTCTCGCCACGGACCGAATTTGTTGATTATCGACGCTGGTATGAGTACAGTTGCCGCAAAATTGTTGGCAAGATGCTCGACACGATCTCCGCCTCTCTCGTCAGAACTTTCAACATGACTCGGTGGCATTGCTTCAAAGGTCAGGATATGAAACAGTTCATGTGCTATACCGAAATTACGCCGTCCTACGATATCGTTGCGGCTAATCAGCACCGTGTCCATCTCAGGCAGACGGCACGCAGCACCAGAGATACCTTCTTCCGCGTTCACCATGAGTACAAGAATGTTCAGGTCATCTTCCATTACCTCCACCAGACGTCGCGCTGGTACATCTCCGAGTTTGAAGTCCCGAACGAATCGTTCGCCTGCATCCATTGCGTCTTCATAGCGAGATTGCTTGGTCAAAGATAACGATGGTCGTATGAGAGGTGGATTGACTCCTACTTTGGGTGCTAAGGTACGATACGCGCCGATCCATTCACTCGCTTTACTTTCGTATTTGACCAATATTTCCGTTGAAACATTTTTCTGTCGCCAAGAAAACCGGACTTCGCCGTCGATTCGGAATGGGTCAGTGAAGTACTCAATCGGCACGCCGAGTTGCTCAGCTATAAGCAGTAACTCTTGCACCTTGATACTTCGAGCGCCTGTCTCGATTGCTGAGAGGATCTGCCTAGCATTTAATCCTAGGGACTGCGCTAGTTCGTCTTGAGACAAGCTCTGACGTTGACGAATCGCTCGGATCCTTGCCCCGATTCGATTATCTACGACGCTATTCTTTAGATCCATATTCCTTGCATACTTAAATATGCAAGAATTTTAGGCAATCAAATATATGAAGTGGTATCTTGATTTGATCTAGTTTCTCTACCATCGCTTGAAAATGACGCGGTGACGCTAGTACCACTGCAAAGGATACTGTTGGCTAGAGCGAGTGCAGAAATCGAGAGACGAGACTATGCAATTCAACACAACTGGGACATCCATACCGCAGAGATCTAAAACTCCCACGTCTCAAACCTTCTTAACTTTTCGATCTGTTCCTCTAATTCTCTTTTATGCTGAGATAAGTCGTAGCCTTCTATGCAAATTTCATTTGCTGCGTGGACTAAATCAGGCACATGATCTACAAAGTTGTAATTTGGAAATTCCTTTCCATCTCGTTGAAGGACTGATCTTGACTTTTCAAGTATTGCTTCGCTACAAAATTCTCGACCTATTGCTTCGGCGCGCTGTCTCAATTTTTCGTTGGTGACCCACTTTGGCGGAAATCTCAGGGAATCAAATGTGGATTTTGTTACATCAAATGCATCTCCAACCATTAGCCAGTAAGCGTGAAATACTCCCGAATTAAGGAGACAAATATACGGCCAGTAATTTTCGTCATTTGGCACTTTTAGTGATTTTCGACGATCACTAGCTAGCAATTCATCTGGTATGCACGTCAGGAAATAACCTGCGGTGGGTGGGTATGTAATAATTTCAGATGGACCCGATTTTTGTTGCAATGATCCGGTCTCTGAGTACATATTTGTAAGAAGCTTCACAAGTAAGTTGCTTCCCGCCATCGTCCACCGTTCGATGTCAGGTTGAATTGCACTCGGTCGCTGACCGAGGATTTCCTTCCGTATATCTGCTCGTAGCCCAATGTAGCATGACGAGTAAAGAGTTGGTCCCCTTTCAGCTTCGACGCTAGTTTTATTAATAAGAGAAATCACTGTAACACGTTGCACATTTTCAGAACCCTTGGATCCACCTTTGATAAATGGGTGCGGCGGGAAAACCGCCACAGGACGATTGTTGTACGTGCGAAGATGAACAGATTTTGCATGTCTAAGGCAGATCTCCCGTATTTGGCGCTTTGCCTTTGCGAAACAAATCGAGTGTGGTACAACCATCGTAAAAACACCACCCCCATCTTTAATCAGGTTTGTACATAGCTCAACGAATAAGGTGTAGAGATCACCACATGAGTGCGATTGATATCCATTTTCTTTCGCACTTATTTTTGCGTCAGTGTTTTTAGAAGTGTTTTCATAGGGTGGATTACCTACCACAATATCCCAGTGGTTTCTACCAAATAGTAGTCTTAATCCAACTTTCGTGACTACCCGTTCGCTTCCTAAAAACTCACTGTCCAACCATTCAGTTACTGACGGATGTGGAAATTTGAGATCCTCTTTAATCTTCTTCCTCGCTTCCGCTTCAAGAACTCGAATTTCATTTTTTTCCCGGGTACCATGGGCATGCATATACTTATCACGTATCTCGCGCCATGCCTGTAAATGCTCATCTGTTAGATGAATTCCGAGATCATTGTCATCTTGATCGTTCACGCGAGTTGCCAACGAATTTGCTGACACGATACGAGTTTCAAGATTTATTAACGGATCTAACATGAAATGGTCATTGCCACTAAGTTGGGCGTTGATCAGGGCGAGGTAGAACCGGAATCGGGTTATTTGAACCGCGATTGGATGTATATCTACGCCGTAGAGTTGGTTCTCGATGGCATATTTAATTCGCTCTTGATCGTTGTATTCCTCTCGTAAAATCCTGCGCTCAGTTCGCCTCAGGATATTGAGTGTGCTTACAATGAACTGGCCACTTCCGGTGCATGGGTCTAGAACGGTAATTGCTCTTAAGTGTTCAATTAAAGCACGACTCTGTCGGGCATCTAAACCATCAGTACTGCCCCCCCATCATATCGTATTATATTTAACATGTCATCGAATTCTACTCCTTGTACCTGTTCTACCGAAGAATGCGCTAATGCATCGCACACCATTTCCTCCGTAAGGTCCTTTGGTGTGTAATAAGCACCATCAGGTTGGCGAGCTAAAGGTCCAATGTCAACTTCGGTGGCGATTGCTAGAAATCTTTCGAAAACACTACCAATCATGCTCGGATCAAGTGCAATGTCAGAGTGCACCTGAGTGTGTTCTGTGAGTGTCCATTCATACCTCTTTAAAATTGTGAAGAGTCCAGGTCGATTGGTCCCTTCTCCACCGAGATAGTCAATATCTCTAAGAGGTGAACGCAGAAGACCGTCCTCTTCACTGAATAAGGATCCATTCAAGAAGGGGGAGTCCGCATAGGCTTGCTCCAGAACGTCATACTCAATAGGGTGCCGTCGCAAGTTTTCCTCTACAGGAAGTATGCGTGTAAACAGGTGAACTAGCTGATCGTGGACTGAAATCCCACTGTTCTTTTCGAATACCTCCGATGGGATCACACCTTTTTCTTTCAAAAACCAAGTGAAGAGTATCCGTACTAGGTGGCGTAAATCGTCCAACTCCGTTCCAGTCCGCTTAAACCACTCCGCTAGGTCATCATAGAATTTGGACCGAATGGGATTAGCATTAAGAGAATTTACAAGATCAGAGATTCCTTGGTTAGCATACCTAGTAAGCATTTCGAGATGTTCAAGTACTAAGGTACCTGGAAGTTCTGGATCAAATGGTGCAGAGGTGACCAACTTTCCACCGTCCCATGCAAAAATCCTGCACACACTACATCTTCCATCTTCTTGGTCAATTTCGACTGCTAGACCAGCTACTTCAATGGACTCATCGTACAGATATGTCTCCTTTAAAGCATCGTGAATGTCCTGAACAGCGATGATTCCGTCGTCTGCTCTGCTCTTTATACTCACCAAGTACGAATTAGGTGAAATGCCATCAGAGTTACTTTTAGACACTATTTCAATCGAGGAAAGCCAATTTGTGTGAGGCTCCAGTGTAGCTTCAGGTTCTGCCATTTGCATCAACAGGTCATCGTGAGCTACTGAATGTCTGATTTTGTCCAGGAGATTGAAACCATCCTTATTAGAAAATTTTCTGAGAATTCTTGAAGATCCTCTATGAATAAGAGGATTGAGTGCATGTTTCAAGTCTTCGTAGGTATCTGCCTTTTTGGACGTGAGCCATACTACATCCAGTTCTCTACGCTGGCACACTCGCCACTCTTCTCCATTTGAAAGCAGACCAAAAACGCCGTCGTCTGAAAATCTATATTTCTTAACGTACTCCTCAAGTTGGACCTTTGGAATTCGCGTCGCAGCATCGCTTCTTGAAGGGCGTTTATCAAGATCAGTATCGAGAGGCTTGCCTTCTACTATTAAGTCGAGAGAGTTATCGTCGCGGAAACACAAAAAGTCCGGTCGTTGACCCTTGTCTTGAGATTCTCTCTGAATATGTGAATACCCCAGGACATCCTCCAAGACTGAATTAATGATCTCGGTATTAACATCCTGTTCTGAAACCGATTCCCGATTCTTCAGCTTCTTTAAGGTACCTTCGTAGTCAAATCGCGGGATTTCTTTCAATGCTCAACCTGTAATCTATTGCCTTGGCGGACGAGTATACCTCACAAGTTTGGCTCCTCACAAGGTCGGTCGTGAGGATTTTGAGATTGAATTAACTAACCAGTTTTTTCAGAAATGCTACTTGATGTTAGTTGGAATCCCTACGTATCTGTTTACCCAACTTGAGAAGTGCTAGCTTGTGTTTCCTCATCCAGAATCCAAGGATTGTCGCCTTCTCCTGCAACGGTAGTTCGTCGCATCACCCTGGGCTGATCGAACGGCCATGGATAACCACGATGTAATACACAACGATTGTCCCAAATGACAACGTCTCCGTCGTCCCATTGATGTCTAAATAATCTTGGCGCACGGCACGCTACATCGGTTAGAGAACCTACCAGATCCTGACTGGCCTTGAATTCCATGCCCCTGACGTGAGAGATATGCCGACCAAGATACAGACACTTCCTTCCGGTCTCAGGATGGGTTCTCACCACTGGATGCTCAACTGGCGGCAAATCCTCTAGCTCAGCAGATTTCAATATCCCAAGACCGCCGATTAGACTCTGAGAATATTCATAGGAATGAATTGCATACAGCCCTTCTAGAGCATCCTTTTCTCGTTGATCTAATGCTTCCCAAGATGCTGTCATATCGGCCCATTCAGTGTCTCCGCCTTCATTCGGCACTTCCACTGCTCGTAAAAGAGATGCTTTTGCACCAACCACCTTGAACGATGAGTCCGAGTGCCAATATCGGTTGCCTTTAAGGAACAATCCCAAAACCTCATCAGGTTTCGCAATCTGTCCTTCCTTCGTTACATTCGATAGAAGGGAAATCTCAGGTCGAGATGTTCTCTTTGAAAGAGTGCGCTCTAATCGACCAAATCTTCGGCTGAAGCGTATATGTTCCTCTTGGTCAATGTGGACCTGCTTGAACACTACCACTGATCGTTCAAGGAACAGTGTGTAAATACGTTGGAACTCAGAGTCTGAGATGTTGGGTACGTCCAGATCTGTGACGACCGCACCTAATGTAGACTCGCTGGGTATGTGGATATTCATGAAACTTCAATCACTATCTTAAAGGTCCTTTAGGCTCAAAATTACCTGCGCTAATTCATCAGACTCGTATACACCCGATCTACGAAACCCAAAGAGTTTTCCTCTGGACCATATTCCTCGTCGAAGTCACTCGTTACCTTGGCCGCAAGGATTTGGTCTTTAGATTGACCTTCCTCAATTAACGCTTGAACACGATCTCTGACGACAGTAAGCATGTTGATATAGGCGGTTAGATCATCTACATCCGTAACGGGTCCATGTCCTGGAATGACAATGGATTCATCATTCAACTCGCTCAGAATTGCATTACAGAATTCAATCATGCCATTGATGGTACCGCCGCTATCTGCATCTATAAAAGGGTAACCGGTATTGTTGAACACGTCGCCGAAGTGAACCGCATTCTGTTGTCGAAATATCACTGCTGTATCGCCCGCTGTGTGAGCTGGTCCTGCATGAATGAGATCAATTACTCCTCCATTGAAATGAAATCTCATGCTTCGGTCAAAGGAGATTACAGGCTGTGCTTCGGGCGGGTAGGCATCTTGAGCTATCTTGTACCGAACGATATTCACGATGCTGTCCACTCGATTCATTTGAACTGAATTTTCGTGAGCGACGATGTGCGTACCAGCGGGTCCTAATGCCAAGTTTCCGTGCGCGTGGTCAAAATGCCAATGAGTATTTATCGCAAAGTCGATTGAACCACCGCCTACGTCGTTGATTGCCTTTTCGATCTTCGGTATCAATTCTGGAAACATATCGTCCACGATTAGTACACCTTGTTCGCCTACAGATGCAGCGATATTTCCTCCTGCACCAAACAGCACATACAAGCCATCAGCTACCTTTTCCGTAGTGATTTCCACTTCATCAAAGTTCCATCCGAATATTTCATTGATCTGTTCAACCGTTACGACTTCGTGGTTGTCTGCGAAAACCGTGCACATACCGAGGCAACAGACTATAGAGGCGAGGATCTTTTTCATGGGGTTGACCTTAAACAGTGGCTTCGTTTCGGGTTGAGACTCAGCTGATATTTTGCAAATAAATTCAATGAGTCTCTGATTCTGTCGAGAGTTTTAGCAACAATGTAGTTCATGACATGACTGACGACACGAGTGGGATTCCCTCTCAGTAGACGTGATTTTCACAATCTGACACTGCTTGCTCCGGCGGCTCATATTTCAGTGCATGGCCAACGTCGAATATCAACAAAAAAGAAGGGATTGCTTCTGCAATCCCTTCTTACATACTTCTTCACGCCCTCGGTACTTCATGAGGACTAGCTTCGGACAGCTATTACATCATGCCGCCCATGTCAGGCATTCCGCCACCACCTGGAGGTGCAGGTGGGTGATCTTCTGGCTGTTCGCTGACCATAGCTTCGGTGGTAATCATCAAACCTGCGACAGAAGCAGCTGCTTGCAATGCAGTTCGAGTCACTTTTGCAGGATCAGGGATACCAAGCTCAATCATGTCGCCATAATCGTCGCTTGCACCGTTATATCCGTGATTTCCTTCAAGTGCGCGAACCCTTTCCACTACGACTGCAGGTTCAGCACCCGCATTCTCAGCAATCTGTCTGAGTGGGTAGGACATAGCTCGTAACGCGATCTGGATACCAACGTTTTGATCTTCATTGCTACCTTTGATGCCTTCAATGTTCTGAAGCGCTCGGATTAGAGCAACACCACCACCAGGAACGATACCTTCTTCAACAGCAGCGCGAGTAGAGTGCAACGCATCTTCAACGCGTGCTTTCTTCTCTTTCATTTCAATCTCGGTAGGTGCACCTACTTTGATTACTGCAACACCACCGGCTAGCTTCGCCAGTCGTTCCTGCAATTTCTCGCGATCGTAATCAGAGGTCGTGTCTTCAATCTCTTGACGAATCTGCTTGATGCGACCTTCAATATCTCCCTTCGCACCTGCGCCATCGACGATGGTCGTGTTTTCCTTGGAACTCGAGATTCGCTTAGCGGTACCCAAGTCTTCCAGAGTTGCCCCTTCTAGAGTCAGACCAACTTCTTCGGAAATAACAGTTGCACCAGACAAAGTCGCGATGTCCTGAAGCATGGCTTTTCGTCGATCGCCAAAACCAGGTGCTTTCGCAGCGGCAATCTTGACGATTCCGCGCATGTTGTTAACGACTAGTGTCGCCAAAGCTTCACCTTCGATATCTTCAGCAATAACCATCAATGGCTTACCGGATTTTGCGACATTCTCCAAGATTGGAAGCATGTCACGGATGTTTGAGATCTTCTTGTCGCAAAGCAATACGTATGGATCTTCTAGTTCCGCAGACATCGAATCTTGATTATTGATGAAGTACGGAGACAGGTAACCGCGATCAAACTGCATACCTTCCACTACGTCAAGTTCGTTCTCAAGACCACTGCCTTCTTCAACCGTGATGACTCCCTCTTTGCCGACCTTGTCCATGGCATCAGCGATGATTTCGCCGACGGAGTCATCGTTATTGGCAGAAACCGTACCGACTTGTGCTATTGCTTTGCTATCTTCGCAAGGAATTGACATTCCTTCCAGTTCAGCAACAGCAGCAATAACTGCTTTGTCGATACCGCGCTTGAGGTCCATTGGATTCATACCAGCAGCAACAGACTTGAGACCTTCTTTCAGGATCGCCTGTGCTAGCACAGTTGCGGTTGTAGTTCCGTCACCAGCTTCGTCGGAAGTTTGACTGGCGACTTCCTTGACCATCTGTGCGCCCATGTTCTCGAACTTATCTTTTAGCTCGATTTCTTTTGCGACTGATACGCCATCCTTGGTCACTGTCGGTGCACCAAAGGACTTGTCCAAAATCACGTTTCGGCCTTTAGGACCGAGAGTAACTTTGACCGCATCGGCCAATACATTCACACCGTCAAGCATGCGTGAACGTGCGTCGTCTGAAAATTTGACTTCTTTTGCACTCATTTCTTAACTCCTCTTAATTAACCTTCGATCACGCCGAAGATTTCGCTTTCACTCAGTATCAACAGCTCTTCGCCATCGACTTTGACGGTATTTCCGCCGTATTGACCAAAGATCACTTTATCGCCAACAGCTACTGATACGGCTTGTACTTCGCCGTTATCAAGTGATTTACCAGGACCTACTGCAAGAATTTCTCCTTGAGAAGGTTTTTCAGAAGCCGAGTCCGGGAGTACGATACCCCCAGCAGACAAGGTTTCTTCTTCTAATCGACGAACAACAACACGATCGTGTAGTGGTCGAATATTCATTAGCTACCCCCTAATTGAATGACTATAAATCGAATTAGCACTCTACCTCTTAGAGTGCTAAATGAATTTTAGCACTCGCGGCTTTAGACTGCTAACCTAATTCATACATGGGGTGGATGAATTAGATTTCAAGGTATTTGTTGAAGAAAATTCAAAAAACGAATGCAGAATACCCAAGACTCCCAAGACGACCGTAATGATCGCCGCATCGCAGTATTGGTCGCAGTCTCTCACGTCCCACATGGAAAAGTGGCTACGTACGGTCAAATCGCGGAAATGGCAGGACTCCCTGGCCGCTCGAGATTTGTAGGAAGTGTTCTAGCTCACGCGACTGAGGATGTGCCTTGGCACAGAATCATCCGTTCAGATGGTCGGATTGCTGAACGTAGTTCAGGCAAGGATCTCCAAATCAATCGGCTACGACAGGAAGGTATCAGAGTCATTGAGGAACGAGTTCGTCTTCAGGATTTTCAGTTTTCTCCTTGAAAAATCATGCTAGCTGTAATTTGCTTTAGTCCAAATGTCATGATCTTCATTTGCCTACTCCGTTTGGTCTGTTTGACAGCGCAAAACTTTAGGTGGCAATTTGATTTAAGCGCTAACAATCAATACATCAAATGAAGTGATTTTCTAACCTGCACCGGCACGAGCTCGAGACACCAAGCTACAATTGCGAGTACTCCCTAGCGTAGACACTACCCGCGCTAGCTCAAGCTGACGACAGGAAAGTCGAGAACCAGCCATGCTTAATGATTTGAAGCTGTACGTTGACGTCCGCATATTCCGCATACTCCTCATCGGGTTTATCAGTGGATTCCCGTGGGTACTCACAGGAGCTATTCTTTCTCTGTGGTTAAGAGATTTTGATGTCTCCCGAACCACTGTAGGTTTCGCTGGACTAATTACTGCAGTCTACGCAATCAATTTCCTGTGGGCACCGCTCATAGACCGTATCCAGATTCCTTATCTGAGTCGACGTCTAGGCCACCGGCGAGCGTGGATCGTCACACTTCAAGCGATCATCCTACTATCTCTCGTTGTGTGGTCTACGTTTTCTCCAACGGAGGACTTGACAGCAATCATCTTGGTGGGATTAATCATTTCCATCGCGTCGGCGTCACAAGACATCACCATCGATGCCCTTCGAATTGAACAGATTCCAAAAGACCACTCAAAGTTGATGGCTGCAGGGGCGGCAGCTGCCGTAGTTGGATGGTGGACCGGTTACAAACTTGGTGGTGTCATAGCGCTTACTACAGCGGATTTTTTACAAGCTAGTGGGGTCGAAAACTATTGGCAGCAGACGATCCTAGTCATGGGTATCGTGATAGTCGCTTGCAATATTCTGCTCATGTATGTTAGAGAGGTTTCGATTGATGCTCGGGTTAAAGAGTTTGCCAATACCCAAAGAGGTTATGCGTACAAACTTGCCGGCCTAGGTCAACCTGTGGGTTGGCATCACGAAACCCTAGCTTGGTTTTCGACAACAGTCATTGAACCACTGTGGAGTTTCTTTAAACGCAATGGGCCGGTGATAGCACTTTCACTCCTTGCTTTTGTCTTTCTATTCAAGATTGGCGAAGCATTCCTCGGACGGATGTCAATCATCTTTTATCAGGAAGTCGGATTTTCGAAGAGCGACATCGCTATCTATTCAAAAGGTCTTGGATGGGTAGTTACAGTTACATTCACGATACTCGGTAGCTACTTCGCTGTTAAGGTAGGTGTTGTTCGCGCGTTGGTCGTCGCTGGCCTGGCGATGGCTGCTACTAACTTGCTCTTTTCATTACTCTATTGGGTGGGTAAGAACGAAGCCCTGTTCGCTGTGGCAGTCCTCGTCGATGATCTCACCGGTGCTATCGCTTCGGTGATATTCGTGGCGTTTATCTCTTTGCTTGTTGATCGGAACTACACCGCTACTCAGTATGCATTACTTGCGTCTATAGGCACTGCGGGGCGCACCATATTTGCTTCTGGGTCAGGTTGGGCAGTAGATGCTTTAGGAGGAGATTGGGGAACGTTTTTCGTAATTACCGCCATCATGGTTTCCCCGTCTCTAGCATGCCTCTGGATCCTCCGCCATAAACTGAGAGAGCTCCTGGCTGGAACCAAGGCGGAAATCAGAGGTTAAGAGTCAGTCTCGGTAGTTATTAAACTGCACTGGAAGCTTAATTTCCAACTCCCTGACTTGCTGCATGATTTGCTGCAGGTCATCCCGCTTCCCAGCCGATACCCTTACCTTGTCGCCTTGAATCTGCACCTGAATTTTCAGCATTGATTTTCTAACCATGTTGGCGATCACTTTACTCGTGTCACGGTCAATGCCACTATGAAGACTTAGTTTCAATCGCTGTTGCTTGCCAGACCTTTCGATACCTTCTTCTACCAGTGCATTCTGTTCGATTTTTCTACCAGCACACTTCTTATAGAGAATGTCCTTGAGTTGCGTGAGTTGAAAATCCTCTTCAGCCCATACCACAATGTGTCCATCTCGGAACTCAAACCCTGAATCGACGTTACGGAAGTCAAACCGAGTGCGAAGTTCTCGGTTGGCCTGGTCGACCGCGTTGCGAACTTCCTGTAGATCAACTTCCGAGACTATGTCAAATGAAGGCATGGGCCTTTCCTCTTTCAGAATTCAAGATTGAGAGTTGTTTGGGCTATATGGCGATAGGATTAACACCTATTGCTAATGTTAATCCGTGCGATTTTTCCTATCGAGCCCGTTTATCAAAGCGGAGTCACTTGAATTTAATCGAGTTTCTTGAGCAACAGAAATTACTTTTTAACGGGGCTTTGTAAGAACTAGTCGACTGCAAAAAGGTAGCAACCGTATCTCATCTTACGACCAGCGTAAATCCCAGACTGAGAAACTGACTGACGGTCCAGACTCCTCTCAATTTCATTGTAATAATCAACGTTCGGCATTCTAAGGTCTGATAAGACATACAAGCAGTTCTCCAAGCGCGGCGGTTGTCCGCGATTCCGCGGCCGAAGCGTTATAGATCGTTTGAAGCTCACAACATTAAACCCTCGTTCAATGATCGTTACGGCTCAGTTAAAAATAAAGGAATAGGTAGTCTTAGGTGGCGCTTGGATGAACGTTGGCACCAGAATTTCGACTATCGCGTGCCAGACGATGTCTATCGCGAGGGACAGGTCCAAAGACGAGATGCAACGTAAACTACACAGTACAGATTTTTACACCACTCTCTCCATCGAGAGGTTGGTGCAGTGGATACGCGCACAATCTATAAGAGCATCAATTTCTTGTCTAAAAAGGTGAACCACTTGTCCTAAAGGAACACAAATGGAACTACAAACCCATTGGATTTCCTGGACGGAGCTTGTCCTAACCTGCTACTCACGATTAGACGTAATCTCATCTCAACCTAATTTGGTACTTACTACATGCTCCTGAACAAATATGTAGAAAAGAGTGGTTTGCCACGAATCGTTCATCCCAAATCTCCACCGTTGAAAATGCAAGGCATAAAAACAAAAATCGTTCCCCTGATTGCTCAATCAATATCGTGGGAAGAAAACGGTAGATGGATAGAACCTTTTCTTGGAACAGGAGTCGTAGCCTTAAACATCGAGCCACAGAATGCGGTACTAGCAGATACGAACGAGCATGTCATCAATCTGTATCAAGGCATACTTAACGAGGAAATCAAGGGCTGTACAGTACGCAATCATCTCGAACATGAGGGTAGCCTACTCCTCGAAAAGGGAGAGTGCCATTATTACGCTATTCGGGAGCGATTCAACGAGTTTGGTGATCCTCTGGACTTCATCTTTCTGAACCGGTCCTGTTTCAATGGAATGGTGAGATTCAATCGTAAGGGCAAGTTCAACGTTCCTTTTTGCAGAAAGCCAGAACGATTTCGTCCCGCACTCGTAACAAAAATCGTTAATCAAGTCGAATGGGTTACCACTGTGATGAAAGGAAAGAATTGGAAACTCATAGTGCAGGATTGGAGGAAGACTATCTCGGAAGCTAAAGAAGGAGACCTGATTTATTGCGACCCACCTTACGTGGGGAGGCACACTGATTATTACAATGGATTCACTGAGGAAGATGCCAACGAACTGGCAAATGCGCTACACAGTACTTCAGCAAAGTTCGTGATGTCCATGTGGCTTGAAAATAAGTACCGTAAAAACGAGTATGTAGAGCGTTGGTTTACAGATTTTCCTCAACGCACAATTTCTCACTTCTATCATGTTGGAGCAACTGAGAAGCTACGCAATCAAATGACCGAGGTTTTGATACTCTCCCGTGATGCAGCCGCGGGATAAAGTGTCATGTCGGTTCGCTTACTGGTTGAGCCGACGAAATTCTGATATGTTTGAATACAAATCTGATCGTTCGTCTGCGGTACGTCCATAACCCTGCCAGTACTCCAGAATGCGCCCATAACATGTACAATTTTCCACTAAATAGTGTGCAGTTGCAGTGCAGATGCACTATTCCGGTTGAATTTCTGTGGCACCAAGATATATAAGTCCCGATTCATTCCATGGAGACTCGAAGTGAAAAGCCGTATTTCCTCTGTCGTGACCCGTCATGGTGATAGAGGCAAAACGTCCCTGGCCGACGGCGAACGATATAACAAATTTGATCCAAGTATTGAGCTGGTAGGAGTACTTGATGAGGCGAATGCGGCACTCGGACTTGCTTCCGTGTTGATTCAATCGCCTTGGCTTGAAGAGCTACGAAGGGTGCAATCAAGACTGTTTGATGTAGGAGCAGCAGTTGCGCTGTCGGCTGTACAAACAGGTTGGGACCAGGAGCTTAGTCACCTCGAAGCTATAGTGGAGAAAATGAACTCACCACTTGAACCGCTAAAAGAGTTTGTCCTACCTGGCAGTAATGAAATATCCGCTCGTCTACATGTGGCGCGAACTATCGTTCGTAGATCTGAACGGTTATTCTGGCAGGCAGCGAATGAGCAACTTCGTAGTTCGACCATAGGTGCGTATCTCAATCGAGTATCCGACTATCTGTTCGTACTCTCCAGAGTCTTGAGTGACGAGGAAGTTCTGTGGGAACCTATGACGGACCACAACTCAGGCACATCGTCAGCAATCTAGTCTTGATCTTATTTGACATCTCTTCAGTAGTCAGAAACATCAGCGACTCGCTGACAAACTGCTTGTAGGAATCGCCCTGCCTCCGCACCATTAATGGCTCGATGATCGTAAGAGAGCGATATTGGCAAAATGCTCCTAGGTTCAAAACTCTCTCCGTTCCAAACAGGTCTCGTTTCCATTCTGGCTACACCAAGAATGCCTACTTCAGGCGCATTAACGACTGGCGCGAAACCGGTCCCACCTAGCCGGCCCAGACTTGAAATCGTAAATGTCGCACCAGAGATCTGATCTGGTCGTAATCGCCGTCTACGTGCGGCATCCGACAAGGTAGCAACCTCGTTGGATAGCTCGTATAAGTCCTTGTCCAGAACATCGCGTATGACTGGCACGATCAGACCTTCATCTGTAT
>MKWU01000954.1_pt1 | contig 53027 bp, 47 predicted proteins | sample 809101 | NCBI WGS metagenome assembly MKWU01 (sample SAMN05860141, study PRJNA318959) | sponge metagenome | host: Aplysina aerophoba | place: Slovenia: Piran, Adriatic Sea, Gulf of Piran | collected 2013-05-07 | reverse complement strand
AAAGCGCCATCGACATCCTCTCCGCCCGCATGATGCCGAAGCTCTGCGAGCCGGGAACCGCGCTGCTCTCGACCGCCGGCGTCGCCCCCCGCCTGCCGGATTGGATCGACAGGCAATGGGACCTCGACAGAATACTGTGCGGATACGACGCCGACCGGGCCGGCGACGACGGCGCAAGGCGCCTCGCCGAAACAGACCCGAGGGTCGTCCGCGTCCGGCCCCGGGGCGCCAAGGACTGGAACGACATCCTGAAAGCCGCCCTAAGGCGGCGGAAGGGCTGAAACCGGCGCCGCCGGACAAAACCCGCCGAAAACTCTCTTGAGCGGAACTCCTCCGCGCCATTGATTCCGCTCCGTTCGCCACTTTCGCATTTTCCGCGGCTTTGACCGGCCGGCAGCCGAGTTGCCCGGCTCGCCCGCCGAGGCTCGAGACTGTCCGGGCCACGCTGCTTGACGGGCGCCCGAGCACCCCATTGCACCAGCGACCTCGACCGCCCCGGCCGTCCGACGACTCGCATCTTCGGAACCCGCGCAGAATGCGCCATTCCTCTTTCGCGACAGAGCGCGCGCGGCGCGGCGGCCAGGGCTACTTGGAAAGAAGAGCAGGCCGCGCCAAAGACCGAACCTAGGCTCCGAAAGCACCGGACGGGAACCGAAAATACGCCACTCGCATCTTCTTCCAAGCAGGCCGAAAACGCGTCCCAATCATCAAATAGCCGCGCTTTTTAGTTTCCGTCAACACGGGTCGAAAAGGCCAATGTGCAAGTGCGCGGCCTTAAGGAAATGACGGTGAATCGTTAAGGAAATACCATTGGGCCGAGGTCTGGCGCGGCGCAACGCCGTACAGGACCAACGCGAACCCGATGACCTACAGCGCCCGTCGCCTTAGCGTGGCCCCGGTAGTTGGTGGCCGTCGGAGTGCGCTGGCGTCCCGGCGCCCAGTTAGGCTGGATTGGCCCCCGTCGGAGGGGACCTGCTGGACGTGAGGATCTTCTTCGCAATCTTGTCGGCAACCGAACCCATGCAGTGCTTTCGTTGGTTTGCGCTCGCGGCGGTCACTCGTCCGCCTGGCAATTTAGCGGCCAACTGGAGGCGGGAAATCGCGTCTAACCCTGCATATACCTGTAGGCAAGAAGCCCGGTCAGGAACGTGTCCGCGTGCAGGCTGCCGCGCACGTCATTCCAATCCCGGAACGCCTGGCCTGCCAGGTCGACAAGGTCGACCGCCTCGCGCCGGGTGAAACGAAGTGTGCGGTTGTAGTCCGCATCGTGGCGGGCTTCCTGCAGCTGAACGAAAGCGGACGCGACATCGATCAGCGGCTGGGGGACAGCATGCCGATTGAAGCCGGACGAGAGTTTTGGAGACATCCGCCGCTTGGTGAATTCGACGGCGGTCTGTTTCATTGACGAGTGGTGAAATGCCCGCGCTAGGCTGTCGCGCAGTGGGCCGCGTTCGGTGCCCGACAGCATGAGTCTGGTCGCCTCGTCGACCAGAAGGTGAAACAGTGCGTAGTAGGATGCCGACACCGTGCGGCGAAGGCTGGCCTGGGTCGGTTTCTTGGGTTCCTTCCGGGCAAGGAAGCGAGCCTGTTTCAGCAACTCCGAATGAAGGCTCACTGTTCCTGCTCCACCTCGGATGCGCCGCGAAAACGAACGTAGACGAGCGTGGAGGAACCGACCGTGTCGTGCACGAGATTGCTGATGATCGAACGCAATCGGGATCGCTTGGCGAACTCGACATCGTCGTCCGTCAGCATCGCCCAGACCCAGACCGCGGGGTCTTCGGTCGAGTCGGGGCCGGTCTCGACGTGCCAGCTGCTGACGGGCGTGGGAAGTTCGGAAAGCCGGCGAAGCGCCACTTCGATCGTGTTCGCGGAGACATCCATATCCTTCACCTCTGCAGGATTGCCGTGCGCCGCAAACGGTCTGCGGCAAACCCGCACCGTTCCGAGGCGCCCATACGGTAACGGCGGCAGTCGTGTTCCGCAACCGCGTGAACTTGCCGAACGATACGAATGCCGGGCGCTGCGGCATATCGGCCCGGTGCCGGTTCCCGATCCGCGCGACACGCCGTCCGGTCTCCACCGGCACGCCGGCACCACCGAGAGGGCGAGCCTAGCCGTCGAAACACGGCGTTCGCGCCGGAGCGCAGGTCCGCCGAGGAGACGGCATTGTAAAGGCGATGCTTCGCCATCGTCGCTAGCACCGCAGCCGAGTACGAGACAAGGGGATGTAAACGGCAGGATTAGTGGGGAGTCAGAGCAATTTTACGGAAACGAGGCGAATCGCCGGAATCCCGGGTCTAATTCCGCCGCCAAGAGAGATTCGCGCCCGATTTGTCCGTTTGGGCTTGCGGAACTCGGGCCGATGGATTAAGTGGCGGCATGCGCACTGGTAGCTCAGCTGGATAGAGTACTTGACTACGAATCAAGGGGTCGGGGGTTCGAATCCTCCCCAGTGCGCCAACACCTGACGCAGCGGTTTTACTCTAATCGAATGCGATTGGCATTTGGAGAGTCAGTGGACTCCCGGGTTCCGGCAGGTGCCGGAAAAGCTCCGCTAAAATCCAAATCCCGAATACTTCTTCTTGAATTTGGAAACCCGGCCGGCCGTGTCGATAAGGTGCGTGTTACCGCCTGTCCAGGCAGGATGAACCGTCGGGTCGATATCTAGCGATAGTGTGTCGCCTTCCTTGCCGTATGTCGAGCGCATGTCGACAAGGTCGCCGTTTGTCATCTTGACTTTGATTGGATGGTAGTCGGGATGAATGGCTTTTCTCATGATGTCCTCGTTAGCTCGTTGCGCCCAATTTCGGCTTGTAGTTTGTCTTTTCGGCAATGCGCGCGGACTTTCCTCGGCGGGAGCGCAAGTAATAGAGCTTCGCGCGGCGAACGCGCCCGCGCCTCACAACGGATATTGACTCGATATTCGCGGAATGAAGCGGGAAAACTCTCTCCACGCCTTCGCCGAACGAGATCTTTCTCACTGTGAACGAACTGCCGATTCCGCTGCCGCCCTTTCTCGAAATGCAGACACCTTCGTAGTTCTGAATCCTCGTTCGCGTTCCTTCGGTAACGCGAAAGCCTACTCGTATCGTATCGCCGGCCTTGAAGTCGGGAATCGGCTTGCCGATGGCCTTGACCTGCTCCTGTTCAACTTGAGCAATTAAATCCATCTCGCTAACTCTCCTTTCGGGCGGTGCAACTTCGCAATTCCAGCCATTGCGCGCTTTTCCTTACGAACCGCCTTCGTCGTTTAAACCATGTTTCGCGCAATAGCTCCGCCAGAGGTCCGGCCGACGTTCGCGCGTGAGCTTTTCGGACTGGGTTCGCCGCCATGCAGCAATCTTCCCATGGTGCCCGGAAACGAGGATTTCCGGCACTTGTCGGTTTCGCCAAGTCCTAGGACGCGTATACTGCGGATATTCCAGCAATCCCTGCGAAAACGATTCGCAGTCAGCCGATTCCTGATTCCCCAGCACGCGCGGTATAAGGCGAACCGTTGCATCAATCAAGGCTTGCGCGGCAATTTCTCCTCCCGAAAGGACGAAGTCTCCGAGAGAAATTTCCTCGATCCCGAATTCCTCGATCAATCGCTGATCAATGCCTTCGAACCTGCAGGAAAAAAGCGTAACGCCGCGCATGCGCGACCACGAGCGGGCATCGGCGTCGTTGAAACGTCGTCCGCGAGGGGAAAGGCAGACGACCGGCCATGCCGACGCGTCTTCCGATCGGTTGGCGGCGGCGAATTCCAGCGCCGCAGCCGCCACATCGGGCCTGATAACCATTCCCGCGCCGCCGCCCGAGGGCGTGTCGTCGACCTGGCGGTGCCGTCCGATCCCGAACTCACGCAGATCTATAGTTTCCAGCGACCAGATTCCCGCCTTCAACGCAGAGCCGGCGAGCGACAATTGCAACACTCCGGGGAAAGCCTCGGGAAACAGAGTGACAACCTGAGCGCGCCAAGCCGGGCCCGAATCGGCCCGCGGCAAATCGTCTTCAGGTTTCGGGCGATCGTCGCGTCGTGCCATAGTCTTTCCCAGGAGCGTTTCGCCAACCGCGTTCGCGGCGAATTCACAGAATTCCGTCTGGAAGGTCCACCACGACCCGGCCGCCGGCTATTTCAACGGATACAAAGATATCTCGATTAAAGGGAACGAGAATCGATTCGCCGGAATCCGCCAAAGCGATATCGATAACATCGCCTGCGCCGAAATTGTGCGCCCCGACGATTCGCCCAATAGGACTGCCGCGTTCGTCGAGCGCCTGAAGGCCTTGCAGATCGGCGATGTAGTATTCATCCTCGTCAAGATCCGGCAGATTTTCTTTTTCGGCGAACAGCAAGGCTCCTCGCAGGCCTTCAGCCTGTTGGCGGCTGGATACGCCGCTGACGTTTGCGACCAGATGCCTTTTGGAAGTCGTACGGACGCATTCGAGCGAAATGCTACTGCCGCATTCTGTCGAGAGGAGCCCGTAATTCGATATCGATTCGGGCGATTCGCAGTAACTCCTAATGCTGACCTGACCTCGAATTCCGACGGCGCCGACGATTTCCCCCAGCAAAACTCGCGATTCGCTCGTCAATTCGACACCATGCGCCGCTGTGGACTGTCGGAGCCCGCTTGCGTCGACTTCTTCACAATTCCTTCTTTCATGCGGCGGCATCCGAATCGCGGTGCGACATCCAATCTCGGCTGTCAGGATTCGAAATCGGCCGCATGCCGGCTACGCCGCCTGAGGCGACGAGATTGCGCCGAATTCAGCGGGCCTATTCGGACTCCTGTTCGGATTCTTTTTCCGCAAGCCGCGCCTTGGCCTTTTCGCCAAGCTGCGCCTTGATCGGATTGTTGCGCTCCTTTTTCGGCACGATGCCGGCGGATTCGAGCATTCTTGAAACCCGATCCGTCGGGACCGCCCCCTCGGCGAGCCAGAATTTGATTCGGTCGACATCCATGTTGATTCTATCTTCCCGATCCTTGGGCAGCAGCGGGTTGTAGGTTCCGAGCTTTTCCTTGTATCGACCGTCTCTCGGCATGCGCGAGTCCGCGGCGACGACGCGGTAGAAGGGGCGCTTTTTCGAGCCGCCGCGAGCAAGGCGGATTTTCATGGCCATATCTGCATTTCCTTTAGAATAGGTTGGTTAAAGTCGATTACTTCTTTTGAACCAGATGATTCTGGATGACTTCTTCGATTACGAAGTTGATAAATTTCCTGGCAAAGACTGGATCTAGGTCCGCAGCCAAAGCAAGCTTCTCCAGCCTTTCAATTTGACGTACCTCGCGCGCCGGGTCGGCGGGGGGGAGGTTGTGCTTGGCCTTGAGCTGCCCGACGGCCTGCGTCTGTTTGAATCGCTCCCCGAGCGTGTAGATCAGGATCGCGTCGAGCCGGTCTATGGATTCGCGGTGCTCCCTAAGGAGGCAGTCTGCAACATCGCCGTTGTCGCGCAATTTATTTCATACTCTGAGCTGGCGAAACCCGGTTATGTCGAGGCGTCGACGGAATTCCGGGCGGAATGCCCGGGTATGCCAGATTGGACGTTCTCATTGCTATACGAATTCTCCAAATAAAAGCGCGCCCGCGGGCGAACCCTCGCTGACGGACGTTGGACGAATGCCCAGGAAGCCGCCGACTGCAGCCGACTCCCTTCGCTGGGAGAGCAATCGGTAACGAGGTTCGAAGGGATTGTCAATACGACCGCGCCGGCGGCGCGGACAAAATTTCTCCTGCTTCCGGTCATGCGACAATTGATTTATTCGTAGCCGGATGGCGACGTTAAGCGAACCCGGCCGCGGACATGCCGCGATGCTTCTGTTTTCCATAGGAATTGCGGGATCGTTTAGCCTTGGCGGCCTCGTTGCAAACGAAATCTCGCCGGTGTCGCTAAATGCCGTTCGATTCGCGTTCGCGGCTTTAGTTGTCGCCGCCGCCGTTATTCCGCTGGGCATGGTCCGCAGGAGCCACTTGTCCGCGCCGTGGCGGTACATGGCCACCGGCGTTTTGATGAGCATTTATTTCGTACTGATGTTCGAAGGGCTGAAAACAGCCTCGGCGGTTTCGACAAGCGCCGTTTTTACTTTAGCGCCTTTGATTTCAGCGATATTCGGATGGTTTCTGCTTCGGCAAATAACGACTCCTAGAATGGCCGTCGCGCTGGCCATTGCCGCGTGCGGTGCAATTTGGGTAATTTTTCGCGCCGATCTGGGAGATCTGCTCGCCTTCAAGGTCGGGCGCGGAGAAACCATATTTTTCTTCGGCTGCATCGCCCATGCCGCCTACACGCCTCTCGTGCGCAAACTGAACCGGGGCGAGCCTCCCGCCGTATTCGTGCTCGGCACCCTGGTCGCCGGTACGGTCGTTCTTTTTATCTACGGTTGGAGGGATGTCCTAGACACGCCTTGGAGTCGACTGCCGACTATCGTTTGGGTTACGCTTGCCTACGTTGCGATCGTGGCCAGCTCCTTCACGTTCGTGGCCGTCAACTATGCGACTCTGCGGCTTCCGGCGGCCAAAGTCATGGCGTACACCTACCTTACGCCGACATGGGTAATAGGCTGGGAATGGGCTTTGGGCCAGGAATTGCCGAAGCCCATGGTTTTTATGGGCGTTGGGCTGACGGTCGTGGCCCTCCTAGTGCTTCTGAAGGACGACGGGCATATTCCTAGGCAAACGAATAACCGCGCTTGAATTCAAGCGCGAATTCGCCGGCGGCGGTCCGCAGGAAACCATCACCGATCTCGTTCGCGGTCGCCGAAATCGGCTTCCAGGAAAGCTTCAAAGGCATCGAAGTTCATGCGTTCGAATTTGCCGAATCCCTCGATCCAGATCAAGGCGTCGTATAGTCCGTCGGGTTCCAGCCCGCACCACTTTACTCTTCCCTGCCTCTTCTGGACGACAAGGCCGGCTCGCGCAAGTACGAGAAGATGCTTCGATATCGCCGCCAGCGAGATTTCGAACGGCTCGGCGATCGCGCCAACCGCCATGTCCCGTTCCAGGAGCATGGATAGAATGCGCCGCCTCGTGGGATCGGCAAGCGCGTTGAAAATACCGTCGAGTTGATCTTCGTCCATGGCAATCGATAGCGATTATGAGTTGAAAACTCAACCTGGAGGTTGAATAAATTTTTTCGAGCAAATCGAAGGCTAATTCGGAAATTTTGCTCATGCGCTGCTTGATTTACCAAATAATCCTTTTAAATCAATTTGTTATCTATATTGTCCGCGCTTGCGAATTGGTCTTGACAGCAATTCCTGCGGTTATTAGTTTGCCCGCGTTTTGCTGTCCGGGAGCAATCGGGTGCCTGAGCCAGACGACCCAAAGAACGCGGCGGCGATCAGAAGGCGGATAGAGGCCGCGAAGTCGGCTTTGAACCCGAAGCGACCGGAAACCGGACCGGCGAGCCAGGCGCATCTCGCGTGGCGAATGGTCGTGGATCTGGTTGCGGGCATCGGCATCGGGGCGGCATGCGGCTTTGGTCTCGACAGCTTGTTCGGCACGACGCCCGTGCTGCTGGTTGTTCTGACCCTGCTGGGATTCGCAGCCGGCGTAAATCTGCTGCTCCGAACGGCCAAGTCGGTTGCGGTCGAAGCGGGCGAAGGGAAAGACGGCGATAGCGGCTCCTCCCGGAAGGAGGCGCCGAAGGAGGGAAACGGTGGCTGAGCAATCTGAAGGCGGACTGAATATCCATCCGATGGATCAGTTCATTATCAAGCCGCTTTTCGGAGACGGCCCGCTGCAGTGGTATACGCCCACGAACTCTACGCTTTGGATGGCGCTTTCGGTGCTGGCGGTGGTCGCGCTTCTGCTCTTGAGCACGCTGCGCAAGGCGGAAGTTCCCTCGCGCCCGCAGCTGATCGTGGAGCTGATCTACAGCTTCCTGCGCAACATGGTGGAAAGCGTAGCCGGACGCGACGGCCTGAGATTCTTTCCCTATATTATGACCGTGTTCATGTTCATCGCCCTGTCGAACGTGCTCGGCCTCATTCCCGCAAGTTTCACGGCGACTTCGCACATCGCGGTTACCGCCGCGCTGGCGCTGACGGTTTTCGTTTCGGTGACCGTCATCGGATTCGCGAAGCACGGTCTCGGGTTTCTCGGCCTGTTCTGGATTTCGTCGGCTCCTCTGCCGCTGCGTCCAGTCCTCGCTTTGATCGAAGTCATGTCCTATTTCGTGCGCCCGGTCAGCCATTCGATTCGACTGGCGGGCAACATGATGGCCGGCCACGCGATGATCAAGGTCTTCGCCGGCTTCGCGGGCGTCATGGGCGTGGGAGCAGTAGTGCCAATAGTTGCGATCGCGGCGGTCTACGGCCTGGAGCTTCTGGTAGCTCTAATTCAAGCATATGTGTTTACGATCCTAACGTGCGTGTACCTCAAGGACGCGCTTCATCCGCAGCATTAGCGGTGTCGCGCGATTCTGCCATCCTCAGCAAAAGGAGCGAATTAATGGAAGGCGATATTGAAGTTTTGGGCAAAATGATCGGCGCGGGCCTCGCCTGTATCGGCATGGGCGGCGCGGCCATCGGCGTCGGAAACGTTGCCGGCAATTATCTTTCGGGCGCTCTGCGGAATCCATCCGCCGCGGCTTCCCAGACAGCCATGCTGTTTATCGGCATCGCCTTCGCCGAGGCTTTCGGGATATTCTCTTTCCTCGTCGCCCTATTGCTGATGTTCGCGATCTAGACCGGGAACGGCCCACCGATCGCCGCGCCGCCGAGAGTTGCGGCATTAAGCGGTTCGGCGGGGCCGACTCGCTGAATTCAGGAGGAGACCATGGCGACAGCTACGACCGCTGCGGATAACGCGCCGGGCATTCCGCAACTGGATTTTTCCACGTTCCCGAACCAGATTTTCTGGCTCGTCGTCGCGCTTTTCGTTCTATTCATTGTCGTCAAGCGCGTCGCCATTCCGAGAATTGGCGGGATTCTGGAGCAGCGGGCGGCGCGCATGAAGGCCGATCTGCAGCAGGCCGAGGAACTTTCGACGCAGGCTGCGAAGCTAGAAGAGGAAAGTCGCCGAAGGATGGCCGAGGCTAAAGCCGAGGCCGAGAAGACCGGCGCGGCTGCGCGCGAGGAAATTCGGCAAATGACTGAGGCCGCGATGGAGGAAGCCTCGCGGAAGATTGCGGGCATGGCCTCGGTTGCCGAAGCGCGAATTGACGAAATCCGCAGGAACGCTCAGGAGGGCATCGTCGAAATCGCCCAGGAAGCCGCCTATGAAATCGTCTCCGCAATGCTGCCGGGCAAGGAAGACAGGGAAGCGGCGAGCGACGCGGTTCGCAGGCGCGCCGGGAGCGAAGCGCAATGATCAGAACCGCAATTTCGACAACTGCCTTGTTCGGCGCCGCGACGGTGCCGGCGCATGCCGCCAGCGGGCCGTTTCTATCGCTCGGCAATACCAATTTCGTGGTTATGCTGTCCTTCGCCCTTTTTATCGGCGTCCTGCTCTATTTCAAAGTGCCGAAAATTGTCGCGTCGCTTCTAGACAGGCGGATCGAGTCCATCAGGTCGGATCTAGCGAACACGGCGGCGATTCACGACGATGCCAAGTCGCTTCTCGATCGCTGCGAACGCGATCGCAAGGCGGCCGATGCCGACGCGGAGCGAATCGTCGCCAGCGCGAAGGAGCAGGCGGAATCGCTTGTTGAAAAGGCCAAGCGCGACATCCAGGGCGCGGTGGCGCGGCGAATTTACGCCGCGGAGGAGCAGATCGCATCCGCAGAAGCGGCCGCCGTCGCCGAAATCCGAAATCGCGCCGCGGAAATCGCGGCCGCTTCCGCCGGTCAATTAATTGCCGACAGTCTCGACGACGACGATCGAAACAGGATTTTCGACCAGTCGATCCAAGATGCGAAAACGCACCTTGGATAAGGCGGATGCGGCGAACCGGATAGACATTTCTTTCGCGGAACTCGAACAGGCTTGAATGTTCAAGGCGCGCCGGCGGCGAGCCTGGACGCCGCGTAGCGGCAAGTCGCCGGAGCCGCGCTCCCTCGGATCACCCGTGTGCCGCCGCTAGCCGGAAGCGCGCCTAGCCGATTCCCAGGCAAGTATAGACTTCTTCACGGCCAGCCCCCATTCGTATCCGCCCAGCGAACCGGACTTTCGGATGACTCTGTGGCACGGGATTAGCCAGCTGACGGGGTTGCGTCCAACGGCTGACCCCGCCGCTCGGGACGCGCGCTCATTTCCTGTCGAACGGGCGATTTCAGAGTAGGTCGCGACTCTCCCTTCGGGAATCGACAGCAGCGCCTCCCAGACCTTTATCTGGAAAGGCGTTCCTGAAAGCAGGAGGCGCGTGTCTCCCCGCTGATTAAGAACGGCGTCGATCCAGGAGCATGCAAAGGCGCGATCCTCGACGAAGCCCGCCTTCGGCCAGCGGCTCGCCATATTCCGGAATGCGGAATCGCGTCCGCATTCGGCGGCGAACGCCAGCCCGCAAATTCCGCGCTCCGTGCAAAGAGCTAGCATGTCGCCGAACGGGCTGTCGAGCCAGGCGTGGCGAATCGTCAGGCCAAAGCCATTTTGAGCGAATTCGCCCGGGGTCATAGCTTCCCAGCGGATGAACAGGTCGTAAAGGCGGCTTGAACTCGACATTCCCAAGGAATTTGCGGCGCCGAGCATTGTCTCGTTCTCGCGCAGCAGCGACTTGGCGCGATCGAGGACTATGAATTGCTGATACCGCTTGGGAGAAATTCCCGCCCATTGCGAAAAAACCCTTTGGAAGTGGGATGCGCTCATTCCCATGGCGGCGGCCAGGGCGTCTAGCCTCATCTGATTGCCGCCGGATCGCTCGATTAAATCTATCGCGCGAGCAATAACGCGGTAGTGATAGGCGTCGCTACAGCTGTTCATAGCATTCCTCTGCTTTTCGTCTTCAATATTTGCTCCGGTCGTCGCGGTCGAACCGAATCTTGCGGATTCGCGACGGCGGTCTTGTGAATGGCGCAATTCGGCGGCATAGGTGCCTGATGGAATCCCATTTGGAATATCGACGAGTCCGCGAGGCTTTCAGACGATTCAAGGATCGCGAAGCCGAGCCGAAAGGCGAGCTGGAGCATGTCAACGCGTTCACGCTGCTCGTGGCCGTGTCGCTTTCGGCGCAAGCGACGGACGTTGGGGTCAACAAGGCCACTCGACCGCTATTCGAGGTTGCGGACACGCCTGAAAAAATGATGGACCTCGGCGAGGAGGGGCTCATCGGCTACATCAAATCCATTGGCCTCTACCGAAACAAGGCAAAGAACATCCTCAAGCTCTCGCGCCTTCTCCATGAAAATTTTGACGGCGAAGTGCCGTCGTCCCGAGCGGCTCTGGAATCGCTGCCGGGAGTAGGTCGCAAAACTGCGAACGTGGTTCTCAACATGTGGTTTCGCCATCCGGCGCAGGCGGTGGATACCCACATATTCAGAGTCGGGAATCGCACCGGGTTCGCGCCGGGCAAGAATGTCGATCAAGTCGAGAGAGGCATTGAAGACCGCGTGCCTGTCGAATACCAGCAGCATGCGCACCATTGGCTAATTCTACACGGACGCTACGTTTGCAAGGCTCGAAAACCGATGTGCGGAACCTGCATAATCGAAGATCTTTGCCAGTACGGAGAAAAGACGATTTGAAGCGCCGAGCGTATTCGCCGTGCGGCGCGACCGGTTGATTGCGTCATGGCGAAAAGAATGCAGGCCGTCGGCATCGGCAACGCTCTCGTCGACATTCTCGGGCACGTCGACGACGAATTTCTCAAACAGTACCGGATCGAAAAGGGCGTGATGCAGCTGATAGATCGCCCGCGCGCGAGCGAATTGACCGTTCCGCTTGGAACTACGACGGCCGTCTGCGGCGGTTCGGCCGCCAATACCATTGCCGGTCTTGCGCAGCTGGGCCACGCAACGGCCTATGTCGGCAAGGTCAAGGAGGACGCGCTCGGAGTCCTGTTCGCCGAAGACATAAGGTCGTTGAATATTGCCTACGGAACCGGGCTGGCTCCGGCTTGCAAGCCGTATGGGACGGGTCGCTGCATCGTGCTCGTAACGCCCGACGGCGAGCGCTCGATGAATACCTATCTCGGCGCGTCCGAATTTCTGACGCCCGAAGACATCGACGCCGGCCTTATCGGCGATTCGGAATGGCTTTACCTCGAAGGCTACCGATTCGACGGACCGGAAAGCCAGAGGGCGTTCCTAGCCGCCGTTCGCGCGTGCAAGCGGGCCGGCGGCCGAGTTGCGCTGACACTTTCGGACCCGTTCTGCGTGGACCGGCATCGCGAAGCGTTTCGATCGCTGCTTAGGGAAAAGCTCGATATACTGTTTTGCAATCGTCAGGAATTGCTGTCCATGTATCAGATGTCCGATCTGGATCGCGCGCTGGCGGATTCGGCTTCGGAATCGGGAATTGTCGCGTGTACGCTGGCGGAAAACGGGGCAATCGTTGCTTGCGGCCGCGAACGGAGCAAGGTGGATGCGTTTCCGACGAAAGTCGTCGATGCGACCGGCGCAGGCGATTTGTTTGCGGCGGGATTCATCCACGGCGTATTGGAAGGCCGCGAATTAGCTGCTTGCGCCCGCCTCGGTTGCGCCGCCGCGTCGGAAGTCGTAGCGCACATCGGCGCGAGACCGGAATCGAGTCTCGGCGACGCATTTAGGCGCCGCGGCCTCGGATGAATATTGCCATTGCGCGGCTTCCTTGAAATAAAAGCGGCCTAAAGGCATCGACGGCGACCGCGGAAATTTAAAATGGCCTACAAATACGACACGCAGAACATATTCGCCAAAATTCTAAGAGGCGAAATTCCGTGCGACAAGGTTTTGGAAACCGAGCACAGTCTGGCATTCAACGACATCTCGCCTCAGGCGCCGGTGCATGTGCTGGTTATCCCCAAGGGACCTTATGTTTGCTTCGATCATTTTGCGAGCAGCGCGTCCGACCAGGAAATCGCCGACTTCTCGCGCGCGATCTCGGAAGTGTGCCGCATCAAGGGCGTAAGCGCCGATTCCGGCAACGGCTACAGGATGATTTCGAATGCCGGGCCGGACGGAGTGCAGGAAGTCCCGCACCTCCACTTTCATATTCTCGGCGGCCGGCGCATCGGCCGGATGATCCAGCCCGGTTGAAATTGCCCGCTCGCGGTCTGCGATTGTCCGGTGCAGCGGCTCGGCAAATCGCGCGGCGCTTGCTATTGAATAATACTATTCCCGCATGCTACCTCGGCGCCGGCCAAATTCGAACGCGTTGAAAGCTCCCGTGATGCTTCCCGCGTCAATTCCCCGAAGCTCGGGCGCCGAAAGCAAGGAGCAGATCCGGGGACTTGGCGATGGACGACCGGACCGCGCCAGCCTTATTCCACTCGACATTGGCGTTTTCGCAGACCTGGTTTTTAAGATGATTGCCTTCAGAAACTGGAAGACGGCCCCGGACGGTTTCAGCGCCGCAATGGCCTTCGGTTATCCGCAGCGGTTGATCCGAGGATTTCTTTAGCCGCTCCAGCCCTCGATTTCCCGCTTCAGCAACGTTTTCCGGCTATTGCTGCAATTGCGAACAAACGCGCTAAACATGCAGCCACTTATCCGCATGATTCCATGCGACCGATTCGGATTGCCGGAATGGATCCAGACATCGCAAAGCTGCCAGCCACCGCCTTCCCCGGATGCCGGGCAGCCCTCCGGCAGTGTGAGAATGTCAAGCGGACGATCGAGAACACTTCGCATTCCAGCCGCGACGACCTTTCCCGCACAATCTGCGAGCCTCCGGACTGGCGCACCCCCGCAAAGGGGCGGCGACAACAAGATCAATGCCTGCCTGGCCATGCTCGCAACGCTGGAGTAGCAGGGGATTCCGGTGCTGTCGCCGGAATGCGCCGGGCGTGGTTGCCTGGTTTGCATCCTTGCATTATTTCGCCAATTCCCTTAGCTCCTTCACCGCGTGATCGGTATTCGCTATTGAGAAGCTGTACGGCATGACTTTCTTCACGATGGCCTTTTCTATCTGCAGCTTACAGGATGGCGCCGCCGACGGATCGCCATATTCGGTTTCCGCCGCGAGATGTCGATGGAAATAAAAGTCTTTTCCTTTGCCATTAGTTCGTGATGCTGCGATTGCCTGGATTGGATCAACCCGTAGCCGGACAGCGCGGCCGGAAGCATAATCCGTGCGAGCAAGCTGCTTGAAGGTCGTCGTTGTAGGTAAAGGCATCGTAGGGTCGAGCTTCGCCTGGTGGCTTTCTCTCGCGGGCGCCGAGGTAACTGTCGTCGCTCGAGACGAGTCGGGACATGACGAGTCTGCAACTCCGTGCAGCTGGGCCTGGATCAATGCCGGTCGATTTACGTCTCCGGAATATTCCAGGTTTCGCCATAGCAGTTCCCGGATATGGGATGAGATTTTGACTCAGATTCCCGAAATTCCCGTTTCGGGAGGCGGCTCGCTTATCTGGGACCAGCCTCGCCAGGAACTGGAGATGCTGGCGGCGAGTTTGAATTCGCTTGGCCGCGGCTGCGAATTGCTGGAAGGGGGCGAGATCAAGGCTGCGGCTCCGTATCTGCGGCATGCGCCGTCTTGCGCCTTGTTGATCCCGTCGGATCGGGCCATTGAGCCGGTTCATGCGGCTGCCGCGTTGCTCAAGGCCTCGGGAGCCTCGGTGGTCGATGCGCGTGTAGAAGGGCTAGCTGCGCGCGGTTCGAAAATTACGGGCGTATTGACGGCCAGCGAAGTTATTCAGGCGGACGAAGTCGTCGTCGCGGCCGGGCTTGGCTCGCAGGAAATTCTCCGTAGCGTCGGCTCGGAACTCGATCTGAACTCCACCATCGGCGTTCTTGGGTATTCCTCGCCTGTTCCCAAGTTCCTTGGCCATCTACTTATCGGTCCGGAGGTCCATGTTCGGCAGGACTGGAAAGGGAGGCTTGTCGCAGGCGGCAAATTCGACGGATTGAGTTCGGAGATGCCGACCCGGAAGGCGGCTCGGCAGCAGTTGCGATCGGCAAAATCCATCTTGGACTGCGAACATGAAATCGTTCTGGAAAACTATACTGTCGGTCGACGCGTCATTCCCGCTGACGGTTTGCCGAAAATCGGCAGAGTGCGAGGATTTAGCGGGCTCTTTCTTGCGGTCATGCATTCCGGCATGACGAACGCCGCCGCCGCCGGTAAATTTGGAGCGGCGGAAATTATAACGGGAACGCGCGACGCTCTTCTAAATCCGTTTCAACCTTAGCGGCCCATTGGCGTCCCGATGCATCCAATGCGCGGTCAACATGTGGCTTGACCGCGGATTCCCGATGCCAGTACGACGCGCCGGAAGGCGAGAATCAGCATCCGCGAAAAGACGGCGAATTCAAGCTCGGGGATGCCAGCCGGAAATTGGCGCGAGATTCCCAAGGAACGCTTCCGAATAGAATTCGCGGCCACGTGCCTCGACTTGGCGGCTTCAGATTTAAGCGAGCGAAAAAGCGTGCGCATTCGAAACCGTTCCGGACGGCCAGTTCGCGGTCGGCGGCCGAATCCGCAATGGATGATTGCCGCCATGACAGAAAGGATTCGTCGGAAAATTCCGTCTGGCGCTTCAACGGGGCATGGAAGCTCGGGGCGCTCTCGGCTCACGGGGCGGCATCATGGAATTACTAATGTACTTGCTTGCCAAACATTGGCGGTTTTTTAGACTTGGCGAACGGGTTTATTGATCGATCCGAACCTCGCAAATAAGGCTATTAATTCAAGATTCGCAGGCGGTCTTGTAGGCTTGCTCGAAAATCATGCCCCAAGCGCCGTTATAACCGCCGCGGCACATTTCAGCCATGTCGCCGAATCCTTCCCAATTGCTTTGAGTAAGTTCGACGCGAGTGCCGCCCTCGTTCAGCGAAGAAAATCGCAGTTCAAGAAGAGTTTCCACCCTCGTGGTTTCCGATGGATGCGGAATATGGAAGTCCATGCTAATAAATTCGTTCGGCTGGTAGCTCTTTACCGTACCCCACAGGTGCTCCTCGTTCTTGTCGCTAATCTCGACAATCCGGCCGCCGTCGGCGGGCTCGACTCGAAGTGATTTGGTAGTTCCGCCATTCATTACGGAAATAGAAATTTTGGTTAGCGGCCACCAATTCTCCATTCCGCCGAGAAACAATTCGAATGCTTTTTTCTGACTGCAATTCACTTCGACAGATTTTACGAGGGGATCAAGCATGATTATTCCGTTCATTGCCGCGCATTCCGCGCCGCTCGCTCCAATTCCACGTTTTTCGGCCGAACGCAATACTCCCAAGCACGGCAACGGAAATTCCCGCTAGGCGCCCGGAAGTGGATTTCGGCGCGGGAGGGCTCGCTTTGCCGCTGCCTGACGCGAAATGCGCCGACGGCAAATTCCGGGCGGGAGCCATGCGTTGCAATATTGCCGTTCGCTCAACATCGAACCTAGGCGGCGACACGCCTAAATCGATTTGCCGACAATCGACCGCGCTGAGCGGTTCAGCGAAAGCGAAAGCCGAACAGGTTTCGGAAATCTCGGAAGCGAGAGTCTTTGGGCGCCGATCGTTCATCGCGCAGCGTTCCGCTGGGAGGTAATGGATTCTTCTGCATCGGAGGGGATGAGTTTCCCTAGCCCGCAGGAATTGTTCCTGCCTGCGCGACAACGATCCTGAAACCGTTCCCGCGCCAGAATCCGGCCGGTTCCAAGCTTCCGCGATATATGCCATTCGCCTTCATCCTGTTGCTTGAGAAGCACCCGCCTCTCAGAACCCTCCTGACCGCGGGACCGGCATCCAGGTCTTCACGACCGTCGTTGCGATAGGGGTATGCAAAGGACGGGAGCCTCATGTCCTTGCCCCAGAGCGTCGTTGTCCACTCCCATACTTGCCCGGCCATATCCATGCATCCGAATGGCGATGCGCCTTCGGGGAAAAGGCCGACGGAACAGACTTCGTTTAGTCCCGCTTCCTCTCCATTCGCATGCCCCGCGGCCCATTCCTCGCCCCATGGGAAATGCCATCCTCGCGACCCGCGCGCGGCCGCCTCCCATTCAGGTTCGGTGGGCAATCGTACAATCTCGCGAGTGCCGATTCGGCCCGCGGTCCGCCATTCGGATGTCAGCCATGCGCAATAGTCCATCGCGTCATGCCATGTCAGGTCGACAGCGGGGGCGTTGGCGAATTCGCATCGTGTCGCATCGGCTGACCGCCATGGCCGCCCCGCGGCAGTCGCAAACTCCTGGTAGGCGAAATTGGTGACGGGATAAGCGCCGATGCGGTAGTCCTCGACGCGACAGTCATGCTCAGGCTGGGAATTTGGGTGAGTGCCGCCGCCTATTCGATATGTTCCCGCGGGCACCTCGACTAGCTTGTCAAGCTTGCGTGGATCTCCGAGCAGAGCCAAGGCTTGACCGAACTTTCGGCGAAGGCCTGCTTGCAAACCGCCTCGCTCGATTCCGGCCGCAAGGGCCATGCGAACGACTTCCGATCCCGGCTCTCCGGTTTGAACCAGGCGCGAGGCAAGCAGCAGCATCCGGGGAGCCGGTATTCCTGTCATCAATCCCCGGACCAACGCCTTCGCCCTTTCCGACCCCGCCGGCAAATCAAGCGCGAAACGGGCCATGGGACCGATCCACCTATCGTCGCGAGCCGAAATTCGGGAGACGACTTGATCAATCGGTTCGGCAGCCAGGTGGCGGGCCGCCAGGACGTCTCTCAGCCAACGCTGCCCTAACATGCGGTCCAGCGCGGCATGGTTCGACGCAAGCGAGGGCGCTCCCCCGTCACTGCCTTGGACTTGCCGCGCGGCATTCTCCGCCAACCGCCGCGCTTCGTTCGTTCCAACCAGCGAACAAGCTTGTTCCCAGGGAGGCGCGTCAATCCCGGAAGCAGCCCAAAGGGCAAACGGACCCGGCCACCGCGCCAGGTTTCGTTCCGGTTCCTTGATCCCTAATCGCTCGCACAACGCCCTGCATTCCATGCCTGGCACCGGCATCAAATCGTGCATGGCGAGGTCGGGGGGCAACTCGAATTCGGCAATGGTATCGGTTTCTCCCGTCACCAGAAGTCGGGAATCCGGATTGCAACCCAGCCAAGTCATGGCTTGTTCAAGCAAGCATCCGGCCCGGTCCGCCGCCAGATGGTCGAGTCCGTCAAGAATTGCCATGACGGCGGTGCGGTCCCTGCCTCGCCCGAATTGAAACTCGGCTTGGCCGTCGTCGCCGAGGTCGACCGAAAAAACGGTTGGCAGCGGCGCACTCCAGCGCTCGCGCAGGAACGGGCCATCGTCATTGCGGCATACGGAACGGTTCAGCCGACCTAAATTGAAAACCGGGTCGCCGCTGGATTCGCCCTTCAGGCACGCTTCGAGTTCTCGGACGAATACTGTCTTGCCGCCGCCGCGCGGCGCGCGTATCAGCACTGCGCGGTTGCTCGCGACAATTTCCACTGCGCCGAACCGGATCGTCGAGCCGTAGCTGCCTCGGTCGTCTTGGAGCGATCGCAGGCCCTTCGCGGCTTTGTCTTCCTGGCTGAAGGCCACAATCCTCGGAATATAGCCGGCCGCATGCACCACGGCCCCGAGCGACGGATGATCGAAGAGAATCTCGCCGGAGTGAATCACTTGAACAGGGCCGCGACCGACGGGTCATGAAAACGCTGGATTTCGATCGCATATCCCCCGGGATCCTTGAAAAAAAAGTGTTCGCAAAAGCGGCCGCGCATGATTTCGGAGAGTCCCGGCACATTCGCGGCGATCATTCGCGAGTGCCAGCCGGCAATATCCTCCGAAACGATCGTGAGCAGGGCGGCACTTTTTTCCTGATGTTTAAGATGCCCGCTGCTGCCGTCGACTATTCCGAAGTACGCGGTGCCGGCCACCCTGTAGATTCGGGCAATGCTCTGATCCAGCACGAGGTCAAATCCCAGCGTGACTTCGTAAAAGGGGGCAACGGCGAGAATATTCTGATAATAGAAGAATGTAATTGCGCATTCTGCTTTCATCGCGTGTCCTTGGATGCTGCGTCAGGAAACATGAAGGGTGCCGCTGTGATCGAGCGAGAGCCTCTTGAGTTCGGTTGCGTGCGCCATGCAGACTTTGGGATAATATAGGTACAGCCAGTGCGGGTGGCGGCTCAAGTGCGCAAGGCACTTCCCGTAGGCCTGAGCGCGCTTGCCGGGATCAAGAGTTCTTCGCGCCGAATTGAAAAGGTCGTTTGCGCGCGGGTCGTGCACGCCTTGCCACCACACTGACGCCGTTTCAGAGCTGATCTTGTCATCCAAGACTCGGAAAGTGCTTCGCGGGGAGGAATCGAAGATTGCAAGGTCTCCCATGTCCTTGCGTCCGAGCTGACGGGCGTATTCGGGCCTGTCCGGCTCTATTTGAACATCGACGTCAAATCCGATTTCCGCCAACGCTTCCGCTATGAACTTCGCAACCTCCGGCGCGCGTTCCGGCATGTACTCCGGGCTTCGCAGGACAACTTCGGTAGGCGCGCCGGATTCCAGCAAGATTGACCGCGCGCGCGTCGGGTCATGGGCAATGGATTCGGTCCCGGCCTCCCCGTAGCCGACATGAAACGGGCTGACCACTGTCGTCGCCGGGCTTGCAAGTCCTCCCATGACTTCGGAGATAAGAGCATTCCGGTTAATGGCCAGATTCGCGGCCAACCGCGCCTCGGGCCAGGAAAAAGGTCCGGAGCGACCGTTCATGAACGCAATGACGGAGAGACTCGCGTTGGATTCGACCCAGTTGAATCCTTCCAGGCGTCGTCGTGGAACGGCAAGTTTTTCCAGCTGCATCGCGCAATTCACGATGCCGTCCCGCAGCGACGCCAATCTGTCTTCCGCATGGCGCATCGACAAGAAATCCACGCGTTTCCCGGTGCCGAACGCGGGAGCCAGGCGGGCGCGGACGCGCGGCTCGTATTCGACGACTTTCCACGCTCCCGTCCCCAGCGTGGGCAGGCCGGACTTGTCGAGTTTGGAAATGTGGAACTCGGCGAATACTTCGACAAGATCGGGAAACGGCGATGCCGTTCTGACTAGGAGAATTTCATCGGCGGGCGCCTCTATTGCCGCGCCGTCGAGATACCGGGCATAGGGCCACTTCATTCCGAACATGTCGACGGAATTCAGGATATTGCCGATGAAATCCGCGATGCATGCCGATGTGCAGGGCGTGCCGTCGTGAAATGCCGCGTCGGGGCGAATCTGGAACTGCCAACGAAGACCGTCGGTCGACAACCGCCATTTTTCGAACAGGCCCGGGAGCACTCGTCCGGCCTGCCATCGCAGCAGCGGTTCGCAGACCCAATTTCTCAAGGTGAGAATGCTAGAATCGTCGGTCACTCGGTCCTGGAAGAGAAACTCGACCCGCTCCATGGCGATCGCGGTACTGACTGAATGCGCCATCAGGTCGTCACATCTCGCTCCGCCTGCGCGGGTTGAACCAGTCGGCTAGCGCATCTCCAATCAGGTTGAAGCACAAGACGGTTGTCAGGATGGCGAATCCCGGGCCAAGCGCCGTCCACGGGCTGGAGCGGACAAATTGCAGATTGGCCGAAACGTCGGCTCCCCACTCCGCAAGAGGCGGCTGCGCTCCGAGTCCCAGAAATCCGAGGCTCGCCGTTTGAAGGATGGCGCTGCCGACGCTTAGGGAGGCTTGCACCAGCAAGGGGCCGATGGCGTTGACCAGGACATGGCGCCAGAGAATCCGGTGCTTGGGCAGCCCCAGGGACACGGCAGCTTCGACATATGGCTTGACGGATACTCCCAGCGCCTGGCTGCGCGCCAGGCGGGCAAACTGCGGCGCCAGCGTAATCGCCACCGCCAGCATCGCATTCTGCAGGCTCGGGCCGAATGCCGCAGCTAGGGCAATTGCCAGTACGAGGGCGGGAAATGAGAGGATTGCATCGACGATTCGCATGATGACCATGTCCGCGATGCCGCCCAGAAAACCCGCGATTGTGCCGAAAAAAACGCCGACGATGAAGGCGACGACAACAACTCCCAATCCGATCGCCAATGTGTATCGGCCGCCGTGGATGATACGGGCCAGCATGTCGCGCCCGAAGCTGTCGGTACCGAACAGGTGGTCCGCGCTCGGCGGCTGCAGCCTTTCCGCCATGTTGAGTTCCAATGGCGAGGCAATCCCGACAAACGGCCCGAGAAGAATAGCCACGAGCAGGCATGCGAGAATGGATGTCCCCGCCGTTGCCAGCGTATTGATCCTGAAAAACCGAATCAGGTCGTTCACTGGCTTTCACCTCATCTTGCCGCGGACCCGCGGGTCCAGCATCGCATGGATGATATCGACGACAACCGATGTCAGCATGAACAGGAGCGCAAAGACCAGGGTCGTTCCCTGGATGACCGGATAGTCCCGATTTCGAATTGCCTCGAACATGAACCGCCCGATCCCGGGCCAGGCGAAAATCGTTTCCGTCAGTATGGCCCCCCCGAGCATCTCGGCAAACTTCAGTCCGACCACGGTAATTGCCGGCAATAGCGAGTTTCGCAGCGCGTGGCCGTAAACCACCGTGCTCCAGGTCAAGCCCTTGGCGCGCGCAGTCCGGATATAGTCCTCGGTCATGACCTCCAGCATGGTCGTCCGCACGAACCGTCCAAGCGTCGCGGCCAGGAACGCGGCCAGCACCGACGTCGGAAGCACCAAGTGGACGAGCACGCTTCGAATCGCTCCGGATTCGCCGCTGAGCCAAGCGTCGATTAACGCGAAGCCGGTTACGGGCTCGACAAAGAGATAGGCGCTCATCCGCCCCGATACAGGCAGGAGCCCCAGCCAGGTTGCGAAGATCAACTGGAGAAGCAGAGCCAGCAGGAAGGCGGGAATCGATACGCCCACGAGGGATACGACCCTAACCAGGTGGTCGAACCCGGAATTTGGTCGAGTCGCGGAAAGGATGCCGATCGGAATGCCGACAACGATGGCGATCAGCACGGCGAATACGGAAATTTCCAGCGTGGCCGGCAGACGGGCCAATATTTCATCCGCTACCGGCTTGCCGGACTTGAGCGACCTGCCCATGTCGCCCTGAATTAGGCCCGTCAAGTATTCAAGAAATTGCTGCAGCAGCGGGGCATCGAGATTCAACTGCGCGCGCAATGCGGCAACCTGGCTTTCGGTGGCGCCGGGTCCGAGCAGCGTAACCGCCGGATCTCCCGGAATAAAGCGAACCAGCGAGAAAACGATCACCAGGACAACGAACAGCACCGGCATAAGCGCTAGCAGCCGCCGGATCACGAAATCGAACATTGAGGCGGGTCGGCGTCGCTTATGGAAGAGCCAGCGCTCTCAAGGCGCTGGCTCAGATATTTGCCGCAGGCTCAGTTTTTCGCAACGCTCCAGTATTCATTCAACGGCGGCGCGCTGTTCACGACCAGCCCGCTGACATTGGACCGCGCGAATACGATCAGCTTGGGACTGAACAGGTACGCGCCCGGCACCCGGTTTACGAGCTGTTCCTGAATTTCGAAATAGAGCTCCCGTCGCTTGTCCATATCCGACTCCTGCTGAGCGGACAGGATCAGGCCGTCAAGCTCCTTGTCTTCGGGCATCCGGAACGTCATCGCGCTGTCCGCTAGTCCCGAATAATAGCCGATCGTGATATGGGCGTCGGGATCGTTGTACCAGGGCTGCCTCCCGTCAAGCGCGATTTTATGCTCGCCGCCCGTATGAAGCGCCCGGTAGGTCGGGAACTCTGTCTGCGCGATCTCGACATCGATGCCCACGTCCGCGAGATTGGCGTGCACGAACGTGGCCAGCGCGCCCCATAGCGACCCTTGGAAGCCGTAGAGTTTCAGATTCCAGTCGGCGGGGTCGACGCCGGCTTCCGCAAGCAATGCTCTGGCTTTTTCCGGATCGTAACCCGGCGCCATCTCCGTTACCTTTGGATTGAAGGCCCAGCTGTTCGACGTCAGCGGTCCGTAGACACGGCTTGCGGTGCCGCCGAAGATGCCGCCAAGCAGCCCGTCGTAGTCGATTGCGTGCGCAACCGCGCGGCGGACCCTCACATCGTTAAACGGACTGTCGGGATGCGAGTTGTTAAATTCCAGCTGTCGAATGATTTGGCTGGGACTTTCCAAAATCTGGATATCGGGATTTTTCGCGAAAGCTTCCATTTCTTCCAGTGGAACCGCGGAAAGCTGCCCCGATTGCTGGATGACGTCAATGCCGCCGTTTTCCAATTCCAGCCGCCGGGTCGACGCTTCGGGTATCACGCTGTAAATCAAGCGCGAAAGTTTCGGGGCGCCGCGGAAGTAGTCGGGGTTCGCATCCAGAACGACGCGGGTGTCCGCCTGATAGTCCCGAAACTTGAACGGTCCGGTTCCAACCGGGTTGTTCGTGAAATCGTCGCCGTGCTCCGCAACTGCCGCCGGGCTTACGATTGCCGACTGCGGCTGCGCGAGGATAGACATGAAAGCGGGATAAGGCCGGGAAAGCCTAATCGTCAATTCAGTAGGCGAACTGGCCTCTATGCTCTCGATGAGGCCAAGCGTGGCCTTCACGTAGGCATTCAGCTCCATGGTCCGTTCAAAGGAAAACTTTACGGACGCAGCGTCAAACGGCGTGCCGTCATGGAACGTCACGCCGTCCCTAAGGATGAAATCGAAGGTCATGCCGTCTTCGGAAATCGTCCAGCTCTCGGCTAGGCGGCCTTCCAGCTCGCTGAACTCCGGCGGAGTCCAGGCAACCAGAGTGTCGAAAACATTCAGGATGATTTCGCTGCCGATCGGCCAAGCCCTGTTCGTGCCCGGCTCCAGTCCCCTGGGGTCTGACGGAACAGCGACAGCCAGAGTTGACGCCTCCTGCGCTTCTGCGGAGCCCGCCGCCAGGCAAGAGGCAACAAGGGCGTTAGCCAAAATGTGCCGTAGTTTCATTTTTTCCTCCCATGCGTTGATTGAAGTTCGCCGCCAGCAGAGCGAAATTCGGTTGTTTACATGTACAGTCCAACAAACCGCACCCCCGCGGCTTAAGTCCGGGCGGAGCAATGAAACCTAATCCTAAGAGCATCAAAATCCGGGTTCCGCGAAGGTCGTCCAGCTAGCGGAACTTCCAAGCGAGCTGCGCCGGAGCTAGGGTTTCGCTCCGCGCCTGACCGGTCTCTTGGGGTTGGTAACCCACTGCGACCAAGATCCGGGATACATGGCGGCGTCGATTCCGATCGCGGTCAAGGCCAGCACGGTATGCGCCGCCGACATACCCGCTCCGCAATAGACTCCAACGGGTCGCTTCCCGTCGATGCCATACCCCCGGTACATCTCCTCGAGAGTTTCGCTGTCCGCGAAATACCCGTAGTCGGTCACGTTGTCAAGAGCGGGGGCGCTGACTGCGCCGGGGATGTGCCCGCGTTTTGGATCGCCGCCGGTCCGAGCGCCGCCGATGTAGTTCGGGCGGATCCGAGAATCGAGCAAGACGCCGTCTCCGACGAAAATGTGCGCTTGCTCAGCTCCGAATTCGGGCATGTTCCCGGGTGCCAGTTCTATTGAGCTGCAAGATGCGCCCGTACTTTCCCGCGACAAGGGAAAACCTTCCGCCATCCACCCCGCCAACCCACCGTCCAGGACGCGGACATCAGGTAGGCCGGCCCATTTCAGCACCCACCATCCTCTCGCGGCGGTCAAGCTGCGGTCCCTGTCGTAAAGGACAACGGTCCGGTCGCGGGACAATCCCCAGGAACGGGCCGCCTTTTGCAGATTATCAATATTCGGCAGCGGGCGGTCCCCGCTGTCCGCGGTCGCCTTGGCTGCAAAGTCGGAATAGGCTTCGGCGTCGACGGCGCCCGGAAGCCACTGTCCGCACCGCGAATTCCTGCCCGTGTAAGGGCAAACGGACTGTACAGCCAGAATTGACGGCGGACTGTCGCTCCGCAGCATGTTCATTAGATCAGCCGGAGCGACCAAGGATTTCTTTCGCAATTCCAACAATTCTTGCTTGCCCATGGCGCGCCCTTGCCTCCATTATGCCTAGTATCACCATAATGCGAAATTCGCCAAATGCATGCGTTGAATCGGCAATTGCTTCGAATTCCGAAGGGAGCTTGGTAGATTGAGCGTTCTCTCCGTAAGAAACCTCACTGCGTCCTTCCGGCATGGAGACGGATGGAACGCGGTTGTCGACGGCGTGAATTTTGATATCGAGATCGGCAAAACCGTTGCCCTGGTTGGTGAATCCGGTTCGGGAAAGAGCGTTACCGCTTTGTCGATCATGGGGTTGCTTCCCCGGAAATCCACTCTAGTCACGGGTCAGGCCTTTCTCGACGGCACGGACCTTCTTCGCCTTTCCGACAAGGAAATGGAACTGTTTCGCGGAAATCGCATTGCCATGATCTTTCAAGAGCCGATGACTAGTCTCAATCCGGTTTATTCCGTCGGCAGGCAAATTGCCGAATCGCTGATACGGCATCAGGGAATGGCGAGGCGAGAGGCCCTGAGAGAGGCCGTGCGATTGATGGACAGGGTTCGGATTCCCGCCGCCTCGTCCCGTTCGCGCGAATACCCGCACGAAATGTCCGGCGGCATGCTGCAGCGCGTGATGATCGCGGCGGCACTTGCCTGCCGACCGCGGCTGCTGATCGCGGATGAACCTACAACTGCGCTCGATGTAACGATTCAGGCCCAGATTCTTCAGCTCATCAAGGAACTCCAGGATGAACAGGAAATGGGCGTACTGTTCATTACCCACGACATGGGCGTGGTCGCGGAAACCGCTGATCGAACAGTCGTCATGTACCGATCAAGGATGCTGGAGCAAGGAAGTACGGCTGAAGTCTTCTTGAGTCCCCAGACAAGGTATACTCGAACCTTGCTGGCCGCCGCACCGCGCCTAGGCGAAATGGCGCGCGCAAAATCGCCCCAGCCTTATTTTTTGCCCGGTTCCTCAACGAATTCCGTAAGTCGACGCGACACGGTGGAGCGCGACGCATCTCCATTGCTGAGTGTCCGGAACCTGTCGACACGGTTCGATATTCGCAAGGGCCTGCTCGGGCGGGTGGTTGGACGCATCCATGCCGTCGAAGACGTATCATTTGACCTGGCGAAGGGCGAAACACTGGCGCTGGTCGGAGAATCAGGTTGCGGAAAATCAACCACGGGGCGTTCCATCCTCCGCCTTGTCGAGCCATGTGGCGGCAAAGTCGTCATGTCGGGGCGGAATCTCGCCACGCTCTCCGCCTCGGCCATGAAACGGCAGCGCCGGTCGATGCAAATGATCTTCCAAGATCCGTTCTCGAGCCTGAACCCTAGAATGCGGGTAGGGGAGGCGATCGTCGAGCCGATGATCTACCACGGGATTGCAACCCGTCGAGAGGCCGGAAAAAGAGTTTCCGCCCTTCTTGAGCAGGTCGGCTTGTCGCCGGACATGGCCAATAATTGGCCGCATGAATTCTCCGGCGGCCAGCGTCAGCGCATTGCGATCGCGCGAACATTGGCTCTTAATCCCGCCCTGATCGTCGCCGATGAATCCGTATCGGCGCTCGACGCGACCATCAAGGCGCAGGTTGTGAACCTTATGATGGAATTGCAGGAGAGTCTTGGCCTTTCGTACTTGTTCATTTCGCACGATATGGCTGTCGTAGAGCGTGTCAGCCACCGCGTTGCGGTTATGCTGCTTGGCGAAATCGTTGAAATCGGCCCGCGCGACTTGGTCTTCAATTCCCCCCGGCACCCCTACACTAGGCGCTTGCTTTCGTCGGTGCCAATTCCCGACCCGGCGCGTAGGCGGCATCGGCGGAATATCCCGCCGACCGAGTTGAAAAGCCCGATCCGGCCCCCCGATTATGCGCCGCCAAAACGTGACTATCGGCAAGTCGGCCCGGGTCACTTTGTAATGTTCGGCGGCTAGGCTGCGATCGCTGCGGATTCGAAATAACGCAGCGTGCGAAAAATCTTCGTCCTCAATCCAAACGAATCGGCTCGCGCAACTGCTTCAATCGACGGGCGCGCTCATCCGCTTCGCGCCGTTGCAAGGCGCGGGATTGCGCGCGGCTGCATTTCGACGGCGACGGATCGGATGCTCATGGCAAAGACGTGGCGGCAATGGTCCTTAATCTTGCCCGGCATTGGAGGGCAGCGTTGTCGTTGCCGTACTTTTTTTTAGATCCCGGCGTGATGAAAGCTAAAACCCTTGTCGCAGTTCCGGCAATCGGAGTCGCCGGGGCCGCAAGCTGCGCCGCCCTTCAGCATGGCAGTCTTTTCGATGTGATTTCCCTCGACCCGGCAACTGGAGCGCACGTGCATATCGTTCACTTGGCGGCGGGTGCCGGATTTGACCTCGTTGAGAGCTTCTCCGCTCTTGCTTTGCTGCTAGCCCGACTACTGCTGTTATGATAGAACCGAATTGCCTGCGCGGCTCATGTCGATCTAGGATTGCATTGGAACGGGATCGCGCGGTGGAAGGCGGGCCGGCCGGCAAGATAGTCGAAATTTTATGTCCAGTCGGCCTGCGAGTTGCGCAGCCTGGACTCGAACCCATCTCGATGCCTGCAAGATCCAAGGGAAATGGAATTGACGACATTTGATTTCGAAACCGTAATTGAAAGGCATGGTACGGAAAGTGCCAAATGGTCTCGCTATGCGCCCGATGTGATGCCGATGTGGGTTGCGGACATGGATTTCTCCCCAGATCCCGGAATCATTGCGGCGATCAGAGATAGGCTCGACCATCCGATGCTGGGCTATGGAATTCCCACGGACGATCTCCGAAGCACACTCGTAAGCGCCATGTTTCGCGACTATGGCTGGAGCATCGAACCGGATGCGCTGGTGTTCCTTCCAGGAGTGGAACCGGGCTTCAATATGGCTCTTCGCTCTTTTCTAGCGCACGGCGACGGGGTCGTTCTAGAAACGCCGGTATACAAGGCCCTGCTGGTCGCGCCCGAATTCTGCCGGCTCCGGCGACTTGACGTTCCGCTCCAGCCCGATGGCCACGGTCGCTGGCGTTCGGAACCGGCGCGGCTGGAGCAAGCCGCAGCCCGAGCGAAAGCGCTGCTGCTGTGCAATCCGCAAAACCCAACCGGGCGCGTGATGACTCGGAGTGAAGTCGAATGCCTCGCGGATACTTGCCTGCGAAACAACCTGGTCGTGATTTCCGACGAAATTCACTGCGGACTCACATTGGATGGCCGCGAACATGTTCCGATCGCTTCCTTGTCCAGAGAAATCGGAAAAAAAACGATAACGCTGATGGCGGCGAGCAAGACCTGGAACATTGCGGGCCTCAAAGCCGCCTTCGCAATCATTCCCGACGGCGAGATGCGTTCGAAGTTCGCCGCCGCCCGAGCCGGGATGGTCGACAGCGTTAACATACTGGGACTAGTTGCCATGAAGTATGCTTACGCCAATGGCGAGAAATGGCGGAAAGCCGTTACATTGCAACTCGCGGAAAACCGGGACTTGCTCCAGTCAATTGTCAGGCGGGCTATGCCCGAAGCCGGAATGATTCCAGCCGAAGGCAGCTACCTTGGCTGGGCCGATTTCGGTCGGTATGGCTTGCCGGCCGCGCCCAGCAAGTTCTTTCTCGAAAACGCGAAGGTCGCGCTGAGCGACGGCGCGGAATTCGGCGCGGGATACGAAAACTGGGTGCGGATTAACTTCGGCTGTCCGCCAGCCATGCTGCGGGATTGTCTCGATAGGATGGAAAAAGCCATAAATAGACAGAGTCCATCGGCAAAATAGCTTTGCGACGCGGCTACTGAAAGTCCGAGCCGCGCTTCGCGCCGAGGCGAAGGCCGAAAGAAGCGAACGCGGACGCGAATTTAAATCCGGCGCTCTCGCGCATAGCCGATGTTGACTTACTAGGCCGCGATCAGCAGCGATGCGATGAGGATTGCCGGGCACGGCAGAGACATGGTCTTCAACTCTAAAGGCAAAACCGGCGCAAGCCATACCGACAGATCAAAAAAATCACGCTAAACCGAACCATGTATTCGCCTTGCACTAGCGGAACGGTAGCGCTTCTGTGAATAAACAGGGGGTAAATTATGTATAAAGTGGGGAATATCCCTAATTATTTTTTTATTTCTATCGAATCGTAACATGGATGCTTCGTTGCAGAAGTACCCGACTGTGTTTCTGGAATGGGCTTTGCTCGCGTTTTTTGCGGACTGCATCGATAAAGTCCACTTCAATCCGAGAATTGCGCGCTTTTCTCCGGATGCTCGGGTTTTGAACAGCCCGTATCGCGATTTGAAAGATTTCTTCAAATCAAGGATAGCCCGGGCGGGAATCGAAATTATGGGTTAATAGTTCACGACAATGATGAAACCGTCACACGAAAGCACGCCGAATTGATGAGGGAATTTCATCTGAATCAAACGTTTTGGATTCGGATCGAGAAATTATCGAAACGCCGCTTTTCGTCGATAGCGTTGTGGCCGGCATGGCGCAAATCGCCCATCTCTGCGGCCATTCGTCAAGACAACTACATTGAAAATGATGAGACCGAGTTGGTTAACCGCATATATAAACGTGCTGATCGCCATGCTAAAAGAATAGTCGGCGTTCGCCGCTTCGCAAACGACGCTTGCCAATGCGCCATCCGCCGCGGTCGTCGTATCCAGCTCTCTTCGGATTACCCGTGAATGCAAATGGCTGCGGCCGGATCCGAGGGCAAGCGCCCCGAGCGAGTAATTGCCCGAATGATTGGCCCGCGACCTGTACAGTCGGACTCGAGACGGACGATTGATGCCCGCGAATACAGGAAAGGGGACGGGAAAGTCCAAGTCCCGGTCCGCAATGGCTAGCTCAACTTCGCGATCAGGGCATGAATTTCGCAATGGTTGCCAAATCGGGCGCAATGTTGCAATTCAAGCTTGAAAGCGTCGCCCGCTGCGCTCGAATCCAAACCCCGGCTTCGCATCAGGAAGACTTGACCAAACTTGCGCGAACGCTATCAAGGAGATGCGAGCAGGCGCGGATATTTCAGTTTGCGGAGAATGCAGAGATGACGCACGATGAACCCGAAACGGTTATTGTCGAAACTGAGCGCGTTTCCTGCGACGGCGGCGGCGTGCTAGGGCATCCAAAGGTGTGGTACCAGATTCCTCGCGACACCGGGCGCGTCGAATGCGGATACTGCGACAGGGTCTTCGTACTCAAGGGATGGGAAGGCTCCGAAACCAAATGACTTCGCCCATTGCCTCCAGCTGTCCCGGACGAATCGAGTAGACTATGGAATTCGGACTCGGACACCATTTGCAGCTTGTCGACGGCTCGGGTTTCGTCTTCCGAGCTTTTCATCAGGCGGAGTACAGCTTCAATAAGGAGTACCGATATAGAACCGACGGGCTGCCCGTTGGCGCGGTGCACCTGTTCTGCAACATGCTGATGAAGCTGGTCGAGGACCGGGACAGTCCCGACGCTCCGACGCATTCAGCGGTAATTTTCGATACGCCCGCCGCTACGTTTCGAACCGAGATCTATCCGGAATACAAAGCACACAGGCCTCCTGTGCCGGAAGATCTCGTGCCGCAATTCTCGATCGTTCGGGACGCGACGAGAGCATTCGGCTTTCCGTGCATTGAATTGGACGGATTCGAAGCCGACGACCTGATTGCAACCTTCGCCTGCCGCGCCAGGGATGCCGGCGGGAAAGTCACGATCATTTCGTCCGACAAGGATTTGATGCAGCTGGTCGGCGGCGGCGTCGAGATGCTCGATACGATGAAGAATCGGCGAATCGGCATCGAGGAAGTGGTCGGGAAATTCGGCGTCAATCCCGACAGGGTCGTCGATGTGCAGGCATTGTCGGGCGACCCGGTGGACAATATTCCGGGTGCGCCGGGCATCGGCCCGAAAACGGCCGCGCTGCTTATCAACCAATACGGGGACCTGGAAACCCTTCTAGAGCGGGCCGGGGAAATCAAGCAGCCGAAGCGTCGACAGACGCTTGTCGAAATGTCCGAGCAGATTCGGATATCGCGCAAACTGGTTCAGCTTCGCGCGGATGCTCCCGTTCAAGAGAATCTCGATGAACTGGAAATCAAGACGCCCGAGGCGCCGACCCTCCTGCCGTTTCTGCGCAGCATGGAATTCCGAACGATCACGCGTCGCGCCGCGGCGAAGTTTCCTTCTCCTAATTTAGAAGCGGGCGAGGCCAAGCCCGATTCGGGAGTGGACAATGAAGCCGCCAATGTACCGTTCGACCGGACAAAGTACGAATGCGTTCGCGACGAGGACGGGCTACGGGCGTGGGTGGATCGGATTCGCGAAACCGGCTTTGTTGCCGTCGATACTGAAACGACGGGGCTGGACGAAATGCGGGCGGAGCTGGTCGGGGTCAGCCTATCCGTCTCGCAGGGCGACGCATGCTATATTCCCGTTGCGCACAAGGTCGGGAATCTCGGCGAATTTGACGGCGACGTCCTGGCTGAAGGTCAAATCGACCTGAATGCGGCGATCAGCCTGCTTCGCCCGATTCTAGAAGACGATTCGATTCTCAAGATCGGCCAGAACATCAAATACGACATGAAGATTCTCGCGCGGTACGGGATGCGAATCGCTCCGGTCGACGACACGATGCTCATGTCGTACGCGCTTCACGGCGGACTGCACAGGCATTCGATGGAGCATCTTTCGGGCCGCTATCTCAGTCACGATCCGATCCCGATCAAAAAACTGCTCGGCACGGGAAAATCCGCGAAGACGTTCGACCGTACTGATATCGCTTCGGCGACGGAGTATGCCGGGGAAGATGCGGATATCACGCTACGCCTTTGGAAGAAATTCCGGCCCGAGCTTTCCGGTGCTCGCGTTTCAACAGTCTATCACACCCTCGAGCGCCCGCTCGTGCCCGTCCTCGCCGACATGGAGCGCGCCGGCATCAAAGTCGACAGCTCGCATCTCGGGGAAATGTCGAAGGAGTTCCAGGAGAAAATTGCGGATTTAGGTACGCGCATCCATGAAGCGGCGGGCGAGGAGTTCAATGTCGGAAGCCCTGCCCAGCTCGGCGAGATATTGTTCGAAAAAATGAAACTGCCCGGCGGCAAGAAGAGCAAATCGGGCGCCTACGGGACGGGAGCCGACATTCTCGAGGATCTCGCCTCGGAAGGCTTGGAGCTTCCCGCGCTCGTTCTGGACTGGCGCCAGCTATCGAAGCTGAAATCGACTTATACGGACGCGCTGCAGGAACACATCCATCCCGAGACGAAGCGCGTTCACACGTCCTATTCAATCGCCGGCGCCAACACCGGGCGACTCGCGTCGACCGACCCGAATCTCCAGAACATTCCGGTTCGTACGGAGGAAGGCCGAAGAATCAGAGAGGCATTCGTGCCGGAGAAGGGATGCGTCCTCCTGTCGCTGGACTACAGCCAGATCGAACTGAGGATTCTTGCGCACGTCGCTGAAATCGAAACATTGCGCCAGGCGTTCAACGAAGGCCAGGATATCCATGCCCTGACGGCTTCGCAGATGTTCGGAGTTCCCGTCGAAGGCATGGACCCGATGGTGCGGCGCAAGGCCAAAGCGATTAATTTCGGCGTGATCTACGGGATTTCGGCGTTCGGCCTCGCGAGGAATCTTCGCATTCCCAGAACGGAAGCGAAGGATTTCATCGACCGCTACTTCGTGCGATTTCCGGGCATTCGCGCCTATATGGAGAACACGGTCGAATTCGCGAAGCGGCATGGCCATGTCGAGACGCTGTTCGGACGAAAAATCCATACGCCGATGATCAATTCGGGCGGGCCTCAGGGCGCCTTCGCAAGGCGCGCCGCCATAAACGCGCCGATACAGGGCACCGCAGCCGACGTTATCCGGAGAGCCATGATCCGAATTCCGAAAGCGATTGCCCGACTTCCCGCTACGATGCTGCTGCAGGTTCACGACGAGCTTCTCTTTGAAGTCGAGGAAACAGCCGTTGACGACGCGATCGATACGATCCGAAACGTCATGGAAACCGCGTCGATGCCGGCCGTGGAGTTCTTCTCTCCGCTCATCGTGGATTCGGGCAAGGGGATGAATTGGGCCGAAGCGCATTGAGCGCAGCCGCTCGGCTTCAAGTTCTGGCCCTGGACCCCGGTTGATTCGATCCTCGCTTCGCGCCCGGAGCCGGTTCCGGAATTTCGGCACCCGGCGATTGGCGGACTCGTAGCCCTACTCGAGCTCCGAGGAGGGTATGAACGGAAAAAAGGTTCCCTTGGACCAAAGTCCGAATTGCGATTCGCCGTCGATGTCCTCGTGGACGCAGGCTTCCACGAGCCTGTAGAAGCTCTTCCTGTCGATCAGAGCCTCCAGATTGGCCCGAACGAGCACGTAGGGCGAAACTTCGCCCGTTTCCGCATCGCGCACGACGCGAATGGGACGCTCGGCTCCGGCCGTGGCGGAATCGTCGACGTTGGTCGTGAATGTCACGGCCTGGTCCCGTCCTTCGCCTTCAACGGCGAAGTCGATGGCGACGAACGGCGCGTCGTCGACCTTGATGCCCGCCTTCTCAACCGGGGTGACAAGGAAAAAGTCGTCGTCGTCCTTGCGAATTATGGACGAAAACAATTTGACTAGCGGCTTTCGGCCGATCGGCGTTCCCAGATAGAACCACGTTCCGTCCCGAGCAATTCGCATGTCGAGATCTCCGCAAAACGGCGGATTCCAGAGATGCACCGGCGGCGGACCTTTTTTGCGGGAGGATTTTATCGATTCCATGAGCCGTTCGGCGGTCGTTGCGGATGCTTGATCCTTGATTTGATTCTTGGCCATTGATTTTTCGATGCGGAATTTCTTGTGCTTGCCTTAAGCCGGGCTAGGGGCGATTATGCTACCCGCTCCGACAATAGCGGAACACTCGGAAAATGTCATGGATGCCGATTCGGGAAATTTACTTGGCGAAATCGAGGCGCTGAGCGAAACTCTGCGCGAAGTCAAAAGCATGATCGGCCGCAGAATCATCGGCCAGGAAGCGGTCGTGGATCTTGCCCTGACGGCGCTGCTTTCGGGCGGGCACGCGCTACTGGTCGGCGTTCCGGGACTCGGCAAGTCGCGGCTGGTCGAAACCTTGGCGGTCGTCATGGGATTGTCGAGCAGCCGTATTCAGTTCACGCCCGATCTCATGCCCGCCGACATTGTCGGCTCGGAAGTTCTGGAAACCGGCGACGAGGGCAAGCGGCGATTCCGCTTTATCGAGGGGCCGGTATTCTGTCAGCTGCTCATGGCGGACGAGATCAATCGCGCAAGCCCTAGAACGCAGTCGGCTCTGCTGGAAGCGATGCAGGAGCGCAGGATTTCCATCGCCGGCATCGACCGCGATCTACCCGCGCCGTTCCATGTTCTCGCCACCGAAAACCCGATCGAGTTGGAAGGCACCTATCCGCTGCCCGAGGCGCAGCTCGACCGGTTTCTGGTCAAGATCGACGTCGATTATCCCGCGAGGGACGCGGAGCGCCGCATCCTCCTGGAGACTACCGGGCCGGATCAGGAGGAGATCTCGAACGTGCTGGGGCCGCCGGACCTGGTCGCCGCGCAGAGAATCGTGCGCAGAATGCCTGTAGGAGATTCGGTCGTCGAACACCTGCTCGACGTCGTTCGCGCCTGCCGCCCGGACTCGAGCGAAGCATCGCCCAGAGTTTCCTCCTCGGTCGTCTGGGGGCCTGGGCCGCGAGCGGCTCAGTCGCTCATGCTTGCCGTTCGCGCAAGGGCGCTGCTCGAGGGAAGGCTCGCCCCGTCGATCGACGATGTATCCAATCTGGCGCGGCCGGTGCTCGGCCACCGAATGGCCCTGTCCTTCGCCGCGCGTTCGCAGGGCGAGAATCTTGGCGATCTCATACAAGAGGTCGCTCGGAAGTCTCGGCCGTGACGGCCTCGACCGAGCGTGCTGGCGCGGTTCTCGCCGAGCGCGCGGATGCCGAAAGCAGGCTGCTTCCGCCCGCGCTATTGACGGCGCGAAGGCTGGCTTCGGCCTTTGCTCCGGGACGGCACGGCAGGCGAAGGCCGGGCCAGGGCGAGGAATTCTGGCAGTTCAGGCCGGCGAGGCACGGCGATGCCCGCCGTTCGCTGGACTGGCGCCGATCGGCCCGTTCGGACAGGCTTTTCGTGCGGGAAAGGGAAGCGCAGATTCCGCATTCGCTTATGATCTGGGTCGATACTTCGCGGTCCATGGGGTATTTCAGCGGCGAGCATCCTCCTAAAGTCCATTGCGCTTCCGTAACGGCGCTTGCGCTGGCTCTTCTCGCCGTTCGGGGCGAAGAAAAAGTCGGGCTGATGAACTTCGGAGCCAAGCCGGGATCCGGACAGGCGCAGGTCGAACGCATGGCGTATTTCCTTTCGGAGGCCGACCGCGACCGGGAATTCGGGGAGCCGCCGCCGATCGAACTTGCCGGCGGGAGGCAGCATGTCCTGATTTCGGATTTTCTGGGGCCGTGGGAGCGAATCGAATTCTATTTGAGGGAGGCGCTCGGCGCCGAAGGCGCGATTCTGCAAATTCTCGACCCGAGCGAGATGCGATTCCCTTTCGCGGGAAGAACGGTATTCTTGAGCGCGGGCGGATCGGTTCAGCATGAAACTTTTCAGGCTCGCGGCATCCGAAGCGGGTATCTGGAAGCGCTCGAGGAGCGTCGCTCCCGACTGGCCTCGCTCGCCGGTTCGCTGGGCTGGCAATTCCGAAGGCACCTGACCACCAGCCCTTATGCGCCGACGCTTCTTTGGCTATTGGGAGCGCTGGAGAGAACCGGATAATCGATGCAGTTCATAGGACCGGTTGGATTCACTGAGCCGCTCGCATTCATAGGGCTTGCGGCGCTCCCGGTGATTTGGCTTCTCCTGCGGGCGCTGCCTCCGCCCGCCAGAAGAATAATTTTTCCGGCGGCGATCCTGCTGAAAGGGCTGCGGGACAGCGAGGCCGATGCGAAAACAACGCCGATCTGGCTTCGAATCGCGAGGCTGGCGGCGATCGGCGCGATGATTGCGGGATTCTCCGGGCCGGTGCTCAACCCGGAGTCGCAATTGGCCGGGTCGCCAAGCCGACCGCTGCTTATTCTGCTGGACGGGAACTGGGCGGACGCCTTCGACTGGAGCGACCGCATCGAAAAGGCGGGCGAATTTCTGGATTCGGCCGCGAGATCGGGCAGGCCCGTCGCGCTGGCGAAACTGACGGATCGACCCCGAGAGCTCATCTTCAAGGACGCCGAAGACTGGGCGGGGACTCTGTCTGCGATGGAGCCGAGGCCCTGGGAGGCCGACGAGACTAGCGTCGCGGAATGGCTCAAGTCGGCTTTCCCGGGCGAATTCGACACCTACTGGCTGACCGACGGCCTCAATCGCGGCGGCAGATACGAATTGGCCGCGGTATTGGAATCCAAGGGCGAGCTATCGGTGCTTGAACGCGCCGAAATCGTGGCCCTGCGACCGCCGGAGTTTAGCGACGGCGGCGTTGCGCTTGAAGCGGTGCGGCTTGGCGACGCCGCCGCCGCGACTTTCGCGGTCGACGCGGTTGGAACGGACCCCGCCGGCGCCGAGCGCGTATTGGCAACGTCGGAAATGGAGTTTCTTCAGGGGGAATCCACCGCTGCCGTCCGGTTTTCCCTAATGAGCGAGGTCAGAAACCGAATCGCGTATTTCAAAATTCGAGGCGCGTATTCGGCAGCCGCGGTCTCGCTGTCGGGAGACTCGCTAATTCGCCGAAAGGTCGCGCTGCTGGGCGGGCGAGCCGAAGCCGAAGGCCAGGAGCTCCTGTCGCCGCTGCATTTCCTAAGACGGGCGCTTGAATCCAATTCGGAAATCATTGAAGGCTCGCTCGACGAGGTCTTGAACGCGGCGCCGGACGCGCTCGTGCTGTCCGATACGGCGCAATTGACCGAGTTCGAATCCCTTAAGCTGCTGGCCTGGGTGGAGGCGGGCGGCTCGCTGCTTCGATTCGCGGGGCCGAGGATGGCGGCGAGCGCATCCGACAAAACGCTGGAAGACAGGCTCCTGCCGGTCCGGCTGCGCGCTGGCGGCCGAATAATCGGCGGCGCGATGTCGTGGGGGGAATCGCGCAATCTGAAGGCATTCGAAGAGGGGTCGCCATTTTTCGGGCTGCCGATACCCGACGACATAAAAATTACCGCCCAGGTGCTGGCCCAGCCCGAACCCGAGCTCGCAAGCAAGGTTCTCGCATCGCTTGAAGACGGCACTCCGATAGTGACAAGAAAGCGCGTCGGCTCGGGAAGCATCTATCTGTTTCACGTTACCGCCAATGCGGAGTGGTCCAATCTGCCGCTGTCGGGACTGTTCATCGACATGCTTGACCGGCTTGCGATCATGACCCGAGGAAATGCCCAAAACCGGCGCGATCAGATCGCGAAATTGCCTTGGATGCCCGAGCGGCTTCTGGACGGCCGCGGCGCGCTGAGGCCGGTCGACTACGCGAAGCCGGTGCCGGGCCGGCTGCTGATAGAAGAAGATGCAAGCGAGCTGGCGCCGCCCGGAATCTATCGGAACGAAGGCAAGCGCGTTGCCCGGAACGTATTCGGCCGGTCCAAGTCCCTCGAACGGGCGCGATGGCCCGGGGGCATTGACGTCGTTCCGCTCGCGAGAGGCGCCGAAACGCGGCTCAAGGGATTCTTGCTGGCGCTCGCGCTCGCGCTGCTGGCTTTCGATGCCGCCGCGTCTCTTTGGCTCGGCGGACGATTCCGAGGATTTCCGTCGTCGGCGGCCGCGACAGCGGCGGCGGTCGCATTCGGCTTCGCTCTGCTCCCGACCGTCGCGTCGAGCGATGACCGCAAAGCGCTTTGGGCGACGGCGGAAACGGTCCTCGCGTATCTGAAAACGGGCAATCCCGAAATCGACGACGTGTCGCGGGCCGGGCTGCGAGGACTATCCCGTCAGCTATCGGAGCGAACGGCCGTCGAGCCCGCCGAGCCGGTGGCGATCGATCCCGAAATCGACGAGCTGGCCTTCTATCCGCTGATATACTGGCCGATCGCGGACGGTTCGTCCAATGGCCTTACGAAAAACGCCTTTGCGAAAATAAATGTCTATCTGCGCAGCGGCGGCATGATTCTGTTCGATACGCGGGATGCGCACCTCGCCGGCTTGGAAACCGGTTCCCGTCGTGCCGGGCTTATCGCCGAACTGGCCTCCGAACTCGATATTCCGCGCCTGGAGCCGCTGCGGGGCGATCACGTCTTAACTCGGTCATTCTATCTTCTCAGCGACTTTCCGGGCCGGCTCGCGGGCGGAAGGGTCTGGGTGGAAGCGGCTGCGGACAACGATCCGGCATCGGTTTTTTCCCATAGCTCGGTCAATGACGGCGTATCGCCCGTAGTCGTCGGCGGCAATGACTGGGCGGCGGCGTGGGCGATCGATTCCAGCGGCGCCGAGTTGTTTCCAGTCGGTCGAGGATCCGGAGGCGAGCGGCAGCGGGAGGCGGCGTACCGCTTCGGCATCAATCTTGTCATGTATGCTTTGGCCGGAAGCTACAAGTCCGATCAGGTTCATGTCCTGCGGCTGCTGAAGCGGCAGGGCAGCTAGGCGTGGGACAAAACGTCGTATTCGACCCATTGCTGCCGTGGCCGTTCGTATTGCTGGCTTTCGCTCTCGCCGCCGGGCAGCTGGTCGCGGGAGCATTCGGGCTATCGCGGTGGCCGGCGCGAGCGGCGGCGGCCATGCTGCTCGTCGCGGCCGTCGCCAACCCTTCGCTCAGGCAGACGGACCGAGAACGCCTTCCGGATATCGTGCTGCTCGGGGCCGACCGATCCTCGAGCCAGTCCCTGGGCGATCGCGCCCGGCAGCTTGAAGCCGCCTTGTCGTCGATCAGATCCGAAATTTCGGAACTGGGAAATGTTGAAATCAGGGAATTCTCGGTGGAGGACTCTCCTCCCGGTTCCGGGCGTGGAACCGAGCTCGTAGGTTCGCTTCGGCGCTCGCTCGCCAATGTCGATGCGGGAAGCATCGCTTCGGCAATTCTGGTTACCGACGGTCAGGCGCACGATGCGGATTCCGCGGCGAATTTCCCGTTTCCGGTTCACGCGGCGATTACAGGCAGCAGAAGCGCCTGGGACAGGCGATTTCAGATACTGAACGCGCCCGCCTTCGCCGTGGTCGGCGAACCCGTGTCGATTCTCGGCCGCATCGACGATGACGGCGTCGGCTCCGCCGGAACCGAAGCCCGGGTTTTCATGTCGGGCAAATCCGGCGAAGCCACCGCATTCCACGTGAATGTGGGCGAAGACTTCGAAATTCAGACGACGTTGGACAGCCGGGGCGAGAATTCCATTCACATTTGGACCGATGCCGACGACGGCGAGACCACCGCCCTTAACAATTCCAAGGTTTTGTCGATCAGCGCGGTGCGAGACAGGCTGAAGGTATTGCTGATTTCGGGAAAGCCGCATGCGGGGAAGCGAACCTGGCGAAATATCCTGAAATCGGATTCATCCGTAGATCTCGTGCATTTCACAATCCTTCGCCCCGCTCACAAGTCGGCGAAGGCCGAGACCGCCGAAATGGCGCTGATCGAGTTTCCGATCAAGGAGCTCTTCGTCGACAGGATTCATGAATTCGATCTCGTTATATTCGACAAATACCACCTGCAGGGAATTATCCCTCTGGACTACTTGCTGAACATTCGCGACTACGTGGAAAACGGCGGGGCGCTGCTGGTTTCGGCCGGGCCGGAATTCGCCGGCGCGGACAGCTTGTACAATTCCCTCGCCTTCGATTTTTTTCCCGCCGAGCCCACCGGATTTGTAATCGAGGAAGGCTTTCGTCCCAAAGTCACGAGTCTGGGGCGCAAGCATCCCGTGGCCGCGAATTTGCCCGGGGCGGGCGAAGCCGGCTCGGAGCCCGCCTGGGGGCGCTGGTTCCGAATGGTGGATTTGAACAATGTAAAGGGCGACGTGCTGCTGTCGGGACCGGATGAAAGGCCGCTTTTGATTCTGGACAGGTTCGGAAGCGGCCGGGTCTCCCTCCTCGCTTCGGACAACGCGTGGCTATGGAATAGAAACTTCGAAGGCGGCGGGCCTCAGAAGGAATTGCTTCGCAGACTTGCCCATTGGATGATGAAGGAGCCCGAACTCGAAGAGGAGGGGCTCTCGGCGGAGGCTGCGGGCAATCGGCTTCGCATCGTTCGCAATACTGTCGGCGAATCCGTCGATCCCGTTTTGCTGATTGCGCCCGACGGACGGGAAGAGAGCATAGGCTTGGAAGAGACGCGTCCGGGGCAATTCGAGGCATCGCTCGACGATCTGGAAGCGGGCAGCTACCGCGTCAGCGACGGATCCCGGACGGTGACTCTTGCGGTCGCCGCCCGGTCGCCGGAAGAATTCCGCGAAACGATAGCGACCAGCGAAAAAGTCTCCCGGCTCGTTGAGCGATCGGGAGGAGGCGTGTTCTGGATCGAAGACGGCATTCCCGGCGTGCGGATTGTTCGTTCCGGATCTGCGGCGGGCAAGGATTGGCTAGGTCTCGTTTCCCGCGAAAATTTCGCGACGGTCGACATTCGCCTGCGGCCGGTCGCCGACCCTCTGCTGCTTCTATTCCTAGCTGCGGCTCTAGCCGTATTGGGATGGTGGCGAGAGAATTAAGCCCGATGCCAATTCATGCTGCGCGCGGATCATGGTCGCCGATGCCGTGCCTCGGCGCTCGCCGGGCCAACCTCGTTCGTCCTTTGCCGGTATAGCCCATAGTACAATCGTCGCAGGTTCGAGGCTTAGGCGCAAAGCACGAAGCGCGGCCGCCCCGCCGTCAGCCAGCGCACCTTTTCGACAATGCCCTGCGCATCGATGCCGTAGTGGCGATAGAGTTCGCCGATCGAGCCTGTTTGGCCGAAATGCTCGACGCCGAGCGGGATTGTCTGATGCCCGACGACGCTTCCCAGCCACGAAAGCGTAGCTGGATGCCCGTCGATCACGGTCACGATCTTGGCATGTCGCGGGAGGCGCCCCATCAGCCGGTCGACATGGGAGCTGGCATTGGCAATTCCGCGCGAGCGGGCTCTTTGGGCAGCTGTCCAGCCCGCGTTGAGGCGATCCGCCGACGTCACGGCCAGCACCCCGATATCCCGTCTCGCCTCGGCCATCGCGCCCGCCGCCTTGATCGCCTCGGGCGCAATGGTTCCCTGGTAGGCAATCACAACCTCGCAGTTCGGCCCCGGTTCGCGCAGCCAATAGGCGCCGTCTATCGTGCCCTGCCGGAACGCGTCGTCGCGACGATTCCCGGGCTGCTCGACAGGGTTGGTCGACAAGCGCAGATAGACCGATCCGCCGGTTTCGTCCCTTAGCCAGGTGCGCTCGTCGGGGTCGCCCTCGCCGTCGCGCTGCAGATAGTCGAAAGCCCATTCCATGATCGCGGCGAGCTCGTCGGCAAAGGCTGGTTCAAATGCCGCCAGACCGTCCTGGGACATTCCGATTAGCGGCGTGCCCACGGATTGATGCGCGCCGCCTTCCGGTGCGAGCGTCACTCCCGAAGGCGTTCCGACAAGGAGAAAGCGCGCATCTTGATAGCAAGCGTAGTTCAGGGCGTCCAAGCCGCGCATTACGAACGGATCGTAGACCGTGCCGATAGGTATGAGGCGGAATCCGAACAAAGAGTGCGAAAGTCCGGCCGCGCCCAGGAGCAGCATCAGGTTCATTTCGGCGATGCCCAGTTCAATGTGCTGGCCTTCGGGAGCAAACTCCCACTTTGAAGTCGATGGAATGCGATGCGTCATGAATGCATCCGACAATGGCTTGCGCGCGAAGAGTTTCCGGCGGTTGACCCAAGGCCCGAGGTTCGTCGTGCCGGTTACGTCCGGCGAGGTCGCTAGGATGCGCGCCGCCAAATCGCTGTCGCCCTTGGACAGGCTGTCCAGAATTTTTCCGAAAGCGGCCTGCGTCGAGATTTCGCGAACCGGGCTAGGCTCAATTCTTGGAACCGCCAGTTTGGAGTCGGAAAAGCGCCTTTTGCCGCCGGAGAAAAAAGGCACCGAGGCGAGGAAGCTCTTCAGCGCCTCAGGATTTTCCACTCCTGCGAACGGCTCCCACTCTTCGCCGTCGGCCACGCCCATATGCGCCTTCCATTCAGCCATCTGCGTTTTGTTCATCAGCCCGCCGTGGTTGTCCTTGTGCCCCGCGATGGGCGTCGCCCATCCCTTGATCGTGTAGGCCAGAAAACAGGTCGGGCGATCGTGATCGATTGCGGCGAAGGCATCGGCCATCGTCTCCACGCAGTTGCCGCCGAGGTTTTCCATCAGCTCGGCAAGTTCATCGTCGCTCCGCTTGTCCAGGAGCGCGGTGGTCTGTCCCTGGTCTCCTAGGTCGTCCATCAATCGCTGCCGCCAGTTCGCTCCGCCCTGAAAGGTCAGCGCCGAATATTCCTGGTTGGGGCATGCATCGATCCAGTCGCGCAATCTCTCGCCGCCGGGTTCCTCGAAGGCCGCCCGCAGCAGCGCGCCGAATTTGATCCGCACAACGTCCCATCCCAATGTGGCAAAAATGCTCTCGATACGTTCGAACAGCCCCTCGCGCACGACTCCGTCAAGCGATTGACGATTATAGTCGATGATCCACCAGCAATTGCGCAGATCGTTCTTCCACCCCTCCTGAAGGCATTCGTACACGTTGCCCTCGTCAAGCTCGGCATCGCCTACTAGCGCCACCATCCTGCCGAGGGGCATGCCTCGCCCCCATTCCTTGGCCGCGATGTAATCCTGGACCAGCGAGGCGAACGGCGTGATTGCAGCTCCCAGGCCGACGGAGCCGGTTGAGAAGTCGACATCGTCCACGTCCTTTGTTCGCGAAGGATAGCTTTGCGCGCCGCCGAACCCTCGGAACTTCATCATTTTTTCCAATGGAAGATTGCCCATCAGATATTGCATCGCGTGAAAGATCGGACTTGCGTGCGGCTTCACGGCAACCCGGTCCTCCGGCCTCAGAGCCGAGAAATAGAGAGCCGTCAAGATCGAAACCATGGAAGCCGAACTAGCCTGGTGCCCGCCGACCTTTATGCTATCGGCATTTGGGCGAATGTGGTTGGCGTAGTGGATCATCCAATGGGATAGCCACAATATTCGCTGCTCGATGACTTTGAGGTGATGCGCCTGTGCTTTATTCCCGCCGGACATAATCAATACCCCGTTGATAATCCATCGAGGCGGCCCCGGTCTCAGGATACGATGCCTTACGAGAATTCTTCGCGAAAAACAGGAATTATGAATCCATCAACTTAGGATGCCCAGTGATGACTATAAGCATGCGGCAGGAAATCGGCAAAGCGAAATCTGATCGCCGCCCTCGGCAGGTCGACATTTCGTCGGCTTCGCTCGCGAATTCGATGCCCGACGCCGTGGAAATCCCGGCGCTGGATATTTTTCGATGTACAATCCGTTAAATCGCCGCGGCGGGTCGCATCCATCCGCTTCATCCAGCCAGATTATGGATTTTTCGGGGAAATGGCCGGCGCGTCGCCGCCATGCCGCAGCCGGCTTTGCGTTCAAGATTCTGCCGGCGCATGGCTTTGATCGCTAATCAAACGTGCCTCTCGCCAGCCGTTTCGCTGCAACCCCAGTCCAATCAATGGTATGCTCGCCGCAATCAGGGTCGCGGAAGGTTTCAAAGCGTTCGGCGAGCTGATCGGCGACCTTCAAATGCAGGTTGGCAATCCGCAGCCTGCCCGCCGGGCTTGAATTAGCGCTGCGCGCGATGCATTCAATTTTGTATCGAGTCTTCATGGAGAAGCAGGGCCTGATTTGCCGCTCCTAGGTCTCGTCAGCCGGATCGATTCCCTCAACATGGCTGGTCTTCGCCGGCCATCATGCGACCAGCGAAATTGTTGCGTTGCGCGGGAGAATAACTGCCGAGGCGGCGGCAGATGTTAGGATGGCGGAAATGCTCCCGACTCGGCAAGGTCGGCCCGCAGTAATGGGACGCCCTCGAGTCGACGAACGGCAGCCTTCCGTAGGCGAAGGCACGGTCTCTATGGATTCCGGGCGCTTGAATTCCGCATATCCGGTTTAACGAGCAGTGGCGAGGAAACGTGATCCACGGCGGGGACCGGGGCGCCGGCGCACGGCGACAGAGGCCGGTGAACTGCTGCTCCCCCGTCCGCTGATGAACGCGCCTCCCGCAACTCCGCGACAGCCCGCGGCGTCCATGATGGCGGCAGCCGGTGACTGCTCGCCGTCCAATGCCTTCGGAATCGGCGGAAGCGAAAACCTTAAAGTGAATTTACTCGCGCCTCATGGAACCAATGGGTGAAGCGATTCTAAATTTTGAGGCGACCGATTCGCGAACTTAATCCCGGAAGCCACTTGTCGACCGAGGTGCTTAAACACTCATTCTGTAGCGGTGCGGCACCAAGAGCAACCGTCGGTCGACCGCCTCGGCAGGATCGCTTCGCCGCCTGCGCCTGCAGTTCGAAGATTTGGCAGTTTTTAGCCCCCGCCTCTTCCAATGCGATATGTATTGGTATATGCTTCTCGGTAGAGGTTTGCTAGGTCGGGCTTCTGAGGGTGGGGATGTTTATAATCATTAACCAAATTCACTCCAAACCCCGTGCTTCACACTCATTCTGGATTAATGTCCGGACTTTTGCCCCGACTATATAATTTTGGGAGGATAGCAACTATGTACGTGAAACGAATTCACTTCGCGAGTTCTCTTGCGCTGGCCGCTGCGGCTGTTTTCGCGACGTCCGGCTTGGCGCAGGAGCGTGTCGTTCACCTTATGTCGGATGAAATCGCGCCGGAAAGCCAAGCCTTCTACCGGGCTGCCGCCGACGACTTCATGAGCGCCAATCCCGGCGTGATGATAGAACTCGATTTCCAGGGCAACATGGACGAGGCGCTTGCCGTGCGAGTCGCAGCCGGCGAGCCTCCGGAAATTGCGTCCATGCAGCTTGAGCGATTGCTTACCTATGCCGACCTCGGTCTTCTCGAGCCGGCAACATGGTGGTTCGAAAAATACGGCGACGACGTCGTGCCCTTGGCGTCGATTCCCTACAACGGCGTGCGCTGGGATATTCCCTACGCTCTGACCTCGGAAATGTGGTGGTATCGCAAGGACGTCTTGGACGAGGCCGGAATCGCGCCGCCACAGACTTGGGAGGACTTTCTGTCGGCTGCGCAGCAGCTCAACGATCCGGACAACAATTTCTACGGCATCGCGATCGCCGCAGGCCCGGGCGAGTGGACCGCGTGGCACTACGAAGTTCTGCTCTGGCAGAACGGCGGCTTCGTTTTCGATACCGACTTGAAGCCGATCGTCGACAGCCCCGAGTCGATCGAAGCACTAAATTTCCTGAAGCAGCTCCACCAGTATTCGCCCCCCGAAAGCTCGACTTGGGAATGGTGGGACAGCATTGACGCCTTCACCGCCGAATTGGTGGCGATTTCAATGTACGGAGGCCGCCTGCTGGTGCACGCCGCAAGGGACAATCCACCGCTGACCGAGCACACCAGGGTTCTACACCAGCCCATGGGGAAAATGCGCGCCGGGCCACTCAGCCGGAAATCCCACGCGATCATGTCGGAGGCGCCGAACAAGGATCTCGGCAAAGAATTCCTGGATTTCATGATGCAGCCGGAATACCTGCTGCCGTTCCTGCGTACGGTCCCTGTTCATCTCACGCCGCCGCTCGTGTCGTACCGCGACAGCCCGCTGTACATGGACGACCCTCTAATCCAGTCGCATATTGACGACATGATGATCGTCTACGACGCGGTAGCCTACGGGCGGTCTCTTGGCTGGGAATCGCCGGATCACCCGCCGAACTACTACGCGGGCGCCCTGAACGCGTCGAACATTCTTCCGCAAATGATCCAGATGGTGCTGCTGCAGGACGTTCCCGCGGAAGAAGCCGCCGCCTGGGGCAAGGAGAAGATTCTCGAATTGCAGGCCGACTTCGACGCTCAAAAGGCTGCGATTCAGTAGCCTCGGGGACCAGCTTCCTTTCGGCATACGTCTATTGCGGCTAGGGTCCCGGAATGGTCTCGGGAGGGCGGGCATGAACCGCCCTCCCGGTCGGAACGCCAGGTTAACCGGCAATTCGAATAGGTTTCGCCGCGTGCCGGCTTGATTGGCGGCGGCGGGACGGCATGTGCTTATGCATGGCGCGGGCGGCCGTCCGCGTTCCGGCCGCTGCCGGGGTCCGACGCGATTTCGGATTGCGGCCGCGCTGCGCGAATCGTCCTTGGCCCGGCAACCGGAAAATCTCGTTTCGTCGAAAGCGGCAATCTCATGAGCGCAAGTTCACGGAATTTCGGCGGTCCGCCAGCTGGAAGAACCGCTAGGCTTCAAGGGGCATCGCATATGCCGAGACCCGGCTTGCCTGGGCGATCGGCCTGAGGCTCGGCGGATTGGCCTTCTCGTCCGCAAAATCCGCAAGGCGCGACCGACGCGCTCCTCGCCTGAAATTCCGCGACGAGCGCATCTTCTACTACGTGGCTCTCGGCCCGACTGCCGTGGTGATCGCCTTCGTGATCGCTTTGCCGATCATTTACACGTTCGGCCTGGGATTTTTTGTCCAGAACACGCTGATACGCACTTGGCGCTTCGTCGGACTATCCAACTACATCGACCTTCTGACCGATGCCGATTTTTGGTTCGCGTTTTGGAACGGCATCGTTTTTACGGTCGGTTCCACCGCCGTCGCCACTGTATTCGGCCTTGCCATCGCGATCCTGCTGGACTGCAACTTCCGGGGACGCGGACCCCTCCGGGCGCTCGTGATATTTCCTTACATTGTGCCGTCGATCGTCGTGGCATTTATCTGGAAGTTCATTTTTAGCGGCCGCGGCATCCTAAACGACTTCCTAGGCTTTATCGGCGCGCAAGCCGTTTCCGTTCCCTGGCTCGGGGATCAAAGATTCGCAATGATGGCAGTTGTTCTGATATCGGCGTGGACGTGGTTTCCGTTCGCCGCGATCACTCTTCTCGCCGCGATCCAGAACGTGCCCGACAGCATCTACGAAGCGGCCGCGCTTGATGGCGCCGGCCCGGCTAAGCGCTTTATCCATCTGACTTTGCCGCTTCTCGCACCCGCTCTGATGGTCGTCGTGCTAATACGGGCGATTTGGGCCTTCCGAAACTACGACATGATCTGGCTGTTGACGGAAGGCGGCCCTATCGGCGCCACCGAAGTTCTGCCTATCATGGCCTACAAGGAGGCGTTCGGATTGTTCCGGATGGGCCATGCTTCGGCCGTGTCGGTTTCGCTGATGGTTTTCGTGACCTTGCTGGCGGCAGTGCATTTTCGCGTCGGCGCGCGGCTGCGCAAAGCTTACGACACGTCATGACTTCGCCTTCTCGTCCAGCGCACAAGCGGCTGCCGCGCCGCAACAGGCGCAAGACCTCCGCCATTCGTTCCGTCACGGTATTCGGAGGGGTCGTCCTTCTCCTGTTTCTTGTGCTGTTTCCGTTCTACTGGATGGTAACCGCCTCGATCAAGAATTTCCGGGAAATCTCGATCGAGCGAACGCTTGTCCCGCGGGAGGTCACGTTCAAGAACTACGTCGACCTGTTCGAGCAGACGAGCATTCTATGGCATCTGTTCAACACCGCCTGGATTTCCTGCTTCGTGACTTTCGTCACGATCATCCTCGCATCCATGAGCGCCTATGTCCTGACCCGGTTTTTGACGCCGACCGCGGAATGGATCGCGAGGATCAGCCTCTACGCCTACATGGTTCCGTCGATCGTGCTGATCATACCATTCTACATCGGGCTTCGAATGGCGGGGCTGGTCAATACGCATGCCGGCCTCATCCTCAGCTATCTAAGTTTCACGCTGCCGCTGGGAATTTGGATGATGCGCGCCTGTTTCCAGACGATACCGAAGACTATGGAAGAGGCGGCCGTCGTCGACGGCGCCAACCGGTTCGAAGCTTTCTTCCTGATCGCGATGCCGCAGGCTTTGCCTGGTGTTGTCTCAACGGCGATCTTCGTCTTTATACTTTGCTGGGGCGAGTACCTGTACCCGGTCGTATTGATCAACAGCGATAGACTTCGGACGATTACGATCACGCTTGATGCGCTTACAGGAGGCGGGCAGAATATCAAGTTCGGCCTTTTAATGGCGGCCAGCACGGTTGCAACGGTTCCGATACTTCTAATCTTTCTTGTCTTGCAGAAGCACCTCGTGCGCGGTTTCGCCGCCGGGGGCTACGAGTAGGACCCTAACTTCGAATCGATGGAGAACGAACATGCGCGCATCAGAACTTGACAGCTGGCTGGCCCGCGAGGCCCCGCCGCATACCCCCGAGGACGAAGTGGACGGCATTATGGCCGGCGACCCCGATGCCGAAATCAAGGGCATAGCCGTGACCTGGCTGCCCAACATCGATGTACTGGAGCGCGCCGCGGATAGCGGGCTGAATTTCGTGCTCGCGCACGAACCGGTCTTCTACCACCATCCCTACTTCTATCCTTACGGGGACGAGCGGCATACGCCGGCGCTGGACCTTCCCGAAAAATTGGCAACCCCGCAGGGGCAGCGAAAACAGCGATTGATTGAGCAGCACGACCTCGTTGTCCACCGCTTTCACGACGGCTGGGATCAGTTCCCGAAGTACGGGATGGGCTATGCGCTCGCAGAAGCACTCGGCTGGGGCGACGTCCAAGTATCGCCCGACTACATTTTTGCGCCTCCGGTCGCAACGCTTGAGGACATAGCGGCCCACATTGCCAAGCGGCTCGGCAAGTCCGGAATTCGCTACTGCGGCGACCCCAAGATGCCGGTTCGCAAGATATCGCTTGATTGGGGAAGCCCCGGGGCCATCGACATCGTGACGCGCGCGACGAAGCACGGCTGCGATGCCGCGCTAACCGGTGAAGTGATTGAGTGGCGAGACCTGGAATTCGCGCGCGACTGCGGGCTGGCGATGATCACGGCCGGACATTGCGCCACGGAAACGCCGGGCATGCAGGCTTGCTGCGAATGGCTGAAATCCCGACTTCCCGAAATGCGGATCGAGTATATCGACACGGTCGACCCGGATCGGTTCATATGAGGCCGGCGTCCGAGTCCGAATTGACCGCTCCGCCGGTCAAGCAAGCGGGGATTTGAATGCGTCAAGAATTTACGTTTTTTCTCGACTGGCTGCCAAACGTCCAATTTGCCGGCATTTGCTGGGCGCTTGATCGCGGGCTGTACCGGGAAGCCGGCCTGAGCGTTACGCTGGTCCCTTGGGTCGAAAACGGACGCGGCATCGTGGAAACGGTCGCCGAAGGCGGGCTATGCGCAGGTTCGGCCGAAGACAATCTCGTTGTGTCCGCGAGTGCTTGCGGGCATGCAAGGGTCAGCGCCTTGGCGGCGATGTTCAGGCAAACTCCCTTGGTCGTGATGAGCCGATCGGAATCGGGGATTCGATCCATTGCCGACCTGCGCGGCAAACGTGTCGCCATGCACTGCGACGGCATTAAAATACTCGAAGGAATGCTGGAGCTTCACGGAATCGACCGGAGCGAGCTGGAGCTTGTCGAGGTTGCATACGATCTGGATAATCTGCTGGCGCGACGCTTCGACGCCGTTCAGGGATATGCGGTCTCCGAACCTCTCGAATTGGCTGCCAACGGCGTGTCGGTTTCGACGTTTTCGCTTCGGCATCCGAAGCTGCATCCCTATGCGCAAGTCGTCTTCGCGACGGATGAGGCCCTCGCCGCGCAACGCCAGGCGTACGAACGGTTTCTTCAGGCATCGTTCGCGGGCTGGCGCGCTTGCCTGAAGGATTTCGACGAAGCCGCAGCCTCGATTCGCCGCGTCGGAGAGCCGATGGGAGATCTGGAACGAGAAAAAACGGCGCTCGGCCTCGTTCGGCGGCTTGTGGCCGGAGGAGAGGGCGCGGAGCAAATCGGTTCAATAGATCGCGAACGATGGGCGGACAATCTGCGCGCCTATCGAAGGCTTGGAATTATCCCGCCCGACACGCCGCTGTCGTGCGCGCTGGATACGTCATTCCGGCTAAGCGGTCTGCGAGCGGAAGGAGAAGTCGAGGGGATCTCGGCGCCAGTTCCTTCTTCCGCAATGGATACTGGATAGGCGAGCGAGGCATCAATGGTACAAGTCGTATTCAATTCGGTCGGCAAGGATTTCGGCAGGGATGCCGTGCTGCGCGATATCGAATTCGAAGTGCCGGCAGGGCGTTTCGTGGCGCTGATCGGTCCGTCGGGCTGCGGCAAGTCCACCTTGCTCCGCATGATCGCCGGTCTGGAGCACATAGACTACGGCGAGATTTACATTGACGGCAAGGCGGTGAACGACCTCGCTCCGAAAGATCGCGACGTGGCGATGGTATTTCAGAACTACGCGCTCTATCCGCATATGACGGTTGCGGAAAACATGCTGTTCACTTTGCGGATGGCGCGGCGCACTCGCGCCGAAAGCAATGACCGCATGTGGGAGGCGGCGCGCATTCTCGGACTCGAAAGCCTGCTGGATCGGTATCCGCGGCATCTGTCGGGCGGCCAGCGCCAGAGGGTGGCGATGGGCCGGGCGATAGTCCGCAACCCGAAAGTGTTTCTCTTTGACGAACCGCTTTCAAATCTCGACGCCAAGCTTCGCGTTCAGATGCGGGCGGAGATCAAGCGGCTGCATCAGCGCTTGGGCACGACCATGATTTTCGTTACGCACGACCAGGTCGAGGCGATGACGATGGCCGAGCAGGTCGTCATTTTGCGCGAAGGCAGGGTCGAGCAAGTCGGCACGCCGCTTGAACTCTACGACAGGCCGACGAATATCTTCGTGGCGGGATTCATCGGTTCGCCCACCATGAACCTCATTGGCGGAACCTTCGAGCAGGACCGCGGGCGTCTTTGCTTTGTCCCTCGGAACGGAACTCCGATCCCGGTTCCTCCGGGGACGCTGCCGGGCGCGAGCAAGGTCGGTCCGGGTCGGGAATGCTTTCTAGGAATAAGGCCCGAGCACATTTCATTGCCGGGATTAGATCCGAATTCCGACGGCGGCGGGTCCTTCGGAGAGATTTCGGCCGAAGTGGTCCTTGTCGAAGTTACCGGTCTCGACACGCACATCGTGGCGTCTGCGCCGGACGGTGAAATTACAATTTTGATCCGGGGCCGATTCGATACTGCCGCAGGCGACCGGCTCTCGTTTCGACTGAACTTCTCCGCCGCCCACGTTTTCGACGCGGAAACCGGCGAACGCTTGGACTAGACATGCCGGAGAGTCGCAAAAGGCGATTTCGGTGAATTTATCGACTGGATGTAGGGAGATGGAGCCAAGCACCTGATCCAAGGTGCGCCCGGAGCCGAAAAGACCTCGCACTTGCACCGCCTCCAGCGCATCTGACGAGTGCGCGCCAAAGAATCGAACTGTCTTCTATTCCAGACAAAATCCCGATTTCATGCTTTCGATTGTTTCGGGCCGTTTGCGCACGCGACCGGAAAGTGAGAATATCAATCGAGCCTTGCCGAAATGTGCGTCCGCGAGACGCAAAGAGATATTGATTTCCGCCAATGCTCGCGATTCCTCGCCGATTCGGCCCGGAAGTCATCGGCGAAACCGACCCACGACGGCGATCCTTCCCTTGAGCCGTGATTATCGGCCGCAAGTTGCCGGTTCGGAATGCGTCAAGGCGAGACCGGCAATTTTGCAACAGGGCCTTGGCTTTTATAAAGAGTCGCATGCCCGTCGTATCCTGGCCGAGCGAAAGACGGTTGAACGGTCAAAGTTGCCGACGGCGGCTCAAAACCATTTTGGCGGATTTCGAGAATCGATACTATGATGCGTCGCAATTAACTGAATTTCCGAGGCCATGGCAATAAATCCGGCGCGAAACGAGAAACTGCGCGAGTTCGCGCAAAGCGACGATCGAGAATGGACACCCTTTTTCGCCGGTCGGAACGAAGTAATTTCGAATATCGAGGCGGCGTGCCTACGAACGGTTGCAGGCGGAGACGCCGAACATTCGCAATGGACGGGTCGAAGGGGCGCAACTCGAGTAATTCAAGGCGCGCCCGGCGCCGGGAAGTCTTCGCTGCTCCAGCATCTCGAACATATCTGGCTAAAGCGCCGCGGCGCAAACGAACCGGCACCGATTCCGGTCAAAATCCCAATTCATGCCCTCGACGAACCCGGGGCGTTCGCAACCGCGATCGGAAACGGCCTTCCGAGTTCGCTCCTAGGCACGGCGAAAGGGCTTCTTTCCAGAATCGAAGGCATGTCGGTGATGGGCGCCGGCCTGAATATGGGTCGGAGTTCCCCTTCGTCTCCGGAGGAGCTTCAGATTCCGCGAAACCGGGCGGTGGTATTGATGATCGACGAGGCCCAGAACCTCGACCTCTCGGCAAAGAACACAGCGGCGGTCAATCTTCTCCTGTGGCTGCACCAGGGGGATCACGGCCTGCCGCTGCTGCCGGTTCTGGCCGGGCTGGCGAATCTCGAAGGCCTCCTCGCAAACGCCGGGATCAGCCGGCTGTCGGTCGATGCCGTGCACACGCTGGGCTGCCTCTCCAGGGACGAGACCCGATTATCGGCCGATCGGTTTTTCGACTATTTCGGGATTTCGCCGTCGGAATTACGAAATACGTGGAGCGAAAACATATTCCTCCATTCGGAAGGCTGGCCGGTGCACCTTCACCACTGCTTCCGCGCACTTTCGGCAAGCCTGGCGGACGCGGTACTCCGGCTCGAGGCGGTCGACGGCGGCGCATTCCGGCGCGAGGAGGCGCGAATGCGCTCGGCCTACAACGTTGCCAGAACCGACTCGCTTCCGATTGAATTGGTGGCGCGGGTGCTGGACAGCGTCGGTCCGACGGGCAGGCGCGACCAGTATGAGGATGCGATTGATTCGGAACACGATGCTCGCCGAGGAGGTCGAGCTTTCCGATTTCCTGACGGCATGGATGCGGAGAAGCTATTCGAAAGATTGGCGGAAAAGGGTTTGCTGCAGAGGAACGCGACCGGAGAATTTGGCATTCCGATTGCGTCGCTCGAAAACTTCGTCGTCGCCAGTTCCGGATCCAGTCTTCATCTGCTGGCACTTTCTGGAAGCGCCGCCGGCATGAAAATTGCCTTGATGCGCGGCAGAGACCCCAACGCAGCAGACATACGCCAACGGACACCCCTGCACATCGCGGCCGAGTGCGGCTGGACCGATATTGCGGAAATGCTGCTTAAGGCCGGGGCCAATCCCGAAGCCACCGATCTGAAGGGCAGGCGACCAATCGAACTTCTA
>MKWU01000953.1_pt1 | contig 53032 bp, 48 predicted proteins | sample 809101 | NCBI WGS metagenome assembly MKWU01 (sample SAMN05860141, study PRJNA318959) | sponge metagenome | host: Aplysina aerophoba | place: Slovenia: Piran, Adriatic Sea, Gulf of Piran | collected 2013-05-07 | reverse complement strand
TGTGAGCCCGACTGCAGAGCCACGCCTGTACCGCGGATGATCTGCTGCAAGTGCCCACTTGTAGTGCCACTCGGAATCTTATCCGACTGATTACAAAAGACTTTTTGAACCAAATGTTAAAGATGGGTCAACGTGACGCTCCTGTCCGGACCGAACCATGAATAGGTTGAGGAGCATTACGGCCTGAAAACGGAAACCGTTCGACCGGGCTTGATCGCGCTGATGTATGCACACCGTCCCGTACGGTCTTCGGAACCGTGGTGCCGATTGGGCGATAGGTCGTGCGGGTGATCAATTCCGCGGGACGACGGAACGGTCACGCCAATCAATAGCTGCGCGGCAAACCAAGGCGTTCGCCGAGAAAGTTCTTCACCATCTCGTTCGATATCGGACTGAACGGCCCAAGACGAGCATCACGGAACAACCGTTCCATCGGACCATCCTCGACCAGTCCACTTGCCGCCAGCACCCGCATGCAACGGTCAGTGGTGCGAATGGCGGTCTCCGAGGCTGCCAGTTTGGCCATCGCCGCTTCGACCGAACACGCGCGGTTGCGGGAAAGCAGCCAGGCCGCCTTGAACGTCAACAGCCGACTCTGTTCAAGTTCCGTCGCAGCTTCGGCAAGCGGGTGCTGCACCGCCTGAAATCCGCCAACCGGACGGCCGAAAGCAACCCGCTCGCTTGCATGTTGCACGGCCAGGTCCAGTGCAGCCGTAGAAATTCCAACATAGATTGCGGCTGACAGGATCCGTTCCTCATCGAGCGATGAAAGCAACTGATACCAGCCCCGGCCAGCCTCCCCGACCAGGGCATCAGTCGGGGCCCGGGCCTCGTCCAGAAACACTTCACAGGTGCAGCCCGCCCGCATGCCCATCAGTTCCAGACGACGGACCGTCACCGCATCCTGCCGGCGCGAAATCAGAATCAGGGACAGACCGCCGGCACGCCTGCCGTCCCGCACCGGTTCGGTGCGGCAGAGTACCAGGATCGCATCAGCATCGTCGGCGAACGACGTGTAGAGCTTCTGCCCCGTGACCGACCACTGGTTGTCCCGCATGGCGCCGCGAGTCGATAACTGGAGGATATCAGTACCACCGCCGGGTTCGGTCATTCCGAACGCCATCATGAAATCGCCGCGCGCCAGTCGCGGCAGGTATTCTGCCTGCTGTTCCGGCGACCCGTATTCGCGAAACATGCGCGCTGTCATCGCGATCAATACCCAGTTGACCGCCAATGACGGAAACTGTCGTGACAGTTCCTCACACAGCACGGCCGATGTCATCACGTCGGCGTTGCTGCCACCATGCTCTTCCGGGACCGACATGCCCAGCCATCCCAGCTCGGCAAACCGTTTCCAGAGTGCGCGCGGCACCCGACGCGACCGGTCCATTTCGCGAATGCGTCTTTCCGGAAGTTCGTCGGCGAAAAACCGGCGAACGCTGTCTCGCAGGAACCGGTGTTCTTCTGGCGGGTCAAAATCCATCGTCTGTGCTGCTCCGCCCCCGCTGCGGGGTTACCGGTCAGAGACCCGCACGGCGAGGATCCGGATCCTTGTCATGACCGGCCATTCAGCCTACGGTTTTCTCGGTTCCGCAGGCAACTCGGACTCGCCATGAATTTGGGAATGACGCTTGCGCAGGCCGCACGGAAGTGGCCGGAGAAGACGGCCCTGGTGTTCGAAGGCCGTCGCTGGCGCTATCGCCAGTGGAACCAGGAGGTCAACCGGGCTGCCAACGCCTTCGCCGCCCGGGGCATTGGCCGCGGCGACCGCGTCGCCTTCCTGACCTGGAACCTGCCGGAGATGGTCACCGGGCTGTACGCGCTGCTCAAGATCGGCGCGGTCCCGGTGCCGATCAACTACCGGCTGGCTGCCAACGAAGTCGCGTACATCATCAATGACTGCGCGGCGCGGCTGCTGGTTTTCGAGGAATCGCTGCGCGACCGGGTCGCGCCGGTCCGCGACCAGTTGTCCAGCCTTCAGGCACTGATCTATGTCGGCGACACGCCGGAGCGTGATGAAATCCCGTTCTCCGCATTCCTGGCGCCGGCATCGGACCGGGAACCGGTGCCGGGCGCGGGCCTCGGTGACCCCGCCTTCATCATGTACACCTCGGGCACGACCGGTCTGCCCAAGGGAGTGGTTCGAACCCATGCGGCCGAATTGTTCGGCGCCATGATCATGTCGCTCGAATGCGGCTTCCGGCACGACGACTGCATTCTCAACAACAAGCCCCTGTTTCATATCGCCCAGTTGCAGCTGCAATTTGTGCCGTTCGTCATGCTCGGCGGTATCAACGTCATGACGCGTGGCTTCGATGTCGAGGAAACGCTGTCCCTGGTCGACCAGGAGACTGTCACAGTCCTGCACGGCGTTCCGACACAGATGGTCATGATGGTCCAGGCCGATCTGTATCGCTATTCGCTGCGTAGCCTGCGGTGCGGGTTTTACGGCGGCCAAACCCTGGCCGACGACGTGACCCGGCGCTGCATGGCCCTGTTTCCCGACACCTTCCTGAATATCTACGGCTTCACCGAGGGTCTGGCGGTCACCGCCTGCGATTACCGCGTTCGCCCGGACAAGCTCGGCAGCGTCGGTCAGGCCGCCGTCGGCATGGACGTGCGCATCGTTCGCTCCGGCGCCGACAGCCCGGAAGACCTGGCTGCACCTGGAGAAGTTGGCGAGTTGATCGCACGCGGCCCGAGCATCATGAAGGAGTATTTCCGGTCCCCGGAGAAGACCGCCGCTGCCCTGCGTGAAGGCTGGTATTTCTCGGGCGACGCGGCATTCGCCGACGAGGACGGTTTTGTGACCGTGATGGGGCGCATGGATCATACGATCAAGACCGGTGGCGAAAACGTCCATCCGTCGGAGATCGAAAATGTCCTGTTTTCCCATCCGGACCTGGTGGATGTCGCCGTGGTCGGTCTGCCGAGCCGCAAGTGGGGCGAGGTGGTCTGTGCGGCCGTTGTCACGGCGGACGGGGCGCTGAATTCCGATACCCTCGACCGGTTCTGTCGCGAGAGTCCCAACCTGGCCGACTTCAAGCGGCCGCGGCACTATTTCGTTGTCGACAGCATTCCTTCCAATTCCACCGGCAAGGTTCAACGCGACCAGTTGAAGGAACTGCTGTCAAACCTGTCCCCAACACCGTTTGACTGAGCGACCCGGCAGCACGACTGATGCGCCTTTCCTATGTTTCGCCATTCAGCACCGCCCCGCATCGTCGACATGCGACAGGGTATGCCGAACTGGCTGAATCCTGCGGTTATGAAGCGGTCTGGATGCCGGAAGCGTTCGGATCCGATGCGTTCACACTTCTCGGCCTGCTCGCCGGAAAGACCCGCCGCCTGCGACTGGCGACGGGAATTGTCAACGTGTTTTCGCGCTCGCCGACGCTGCTGGCACAGAGCTTTGCAACCCTGGACGAGATGTCCGATGGTCGCGCCATCATCGGTCTCGGTACCAGCGGCCCGATTGTCATTGAAAACTGGCATGGAAGCCGCTTCGAAAATCCCCTGTCCCGCACCCGCGAAGTGGTCGACATCATTCGCCTGGCGCTCTCCGGCGAACGGGTTGACCATGACGGCGCACGGTTCCAGCTCCGCGGCTTCCGGATGCCGGTTCGCCCGGTGCAGAAGCGGATTCCGATCTACCTCGCAACGCTCAAAGCCCGCTCGGTACGGGAAACCGGCCGAATTGCCGACGGCTGGTTGCCGACCCACGTGTCGGTCCGGCATCTGGAGCGCGTCCGTCACCCGTTATGCGCCGGCGCGGAATCGGTCGGGCGTAACCCCGACGGCATCGATATGGCGGCCATGACCCTGGCCGCGTGCAGCGAAGACGGTGACTCAGCGCGGGGACTGTGCCGCGAGCATCTCGCCTATTACATCGGCGGCATGGGACAGTTCTATCATGAGTTGATGCATGGCTACGGCCATGGCGACGTTGCCGACCGGATCAAGAGCGCCTGGTTGGCCGGCAACCGGGCCCAGGCGGCCTCGGTCATTCCGCGTCCGATCCTTGACGATCTTGTGATCGCGGGCACTCCCGCCGAGTGCCGCCGGGCGCTGGAAATCCGGAAACAGGCGGGATTTCGCCACATCGTCGCCTTTCCCCCGCACGGTGCTGACGTCGAAACCGTGCGAACGACGCTGCGGGTACTCGCCGGATAAACGATCAGCGCGGGACACGGACCTCGGTTCGGGCGTCTGCGACAGGTCGTCCATCACGGGTCAGCGTCTGATCGAGGACAACAAGGTCAGCGTCGGGATCATGGCGAACCTCGTGCACCACGCCGTCGATCTGCACAGTTTCACCGGCAAACACCATGGCGCGCATGCGGAATTCCAGTTTCCGGACAAACGCCGTCGGACCAAACGCGTCCACGGCCTGTCTGGCGAACAGGGCGCCATAGATCTGACCGTCGACCACCGGACCTGGCAGTTGCATCCGGCTCGTGTACTCACTGTCGTAGTGCAGGCGGTGCCAGTCCCAGGTAGCGGCGCCGTACAGCATCAGGTCGACAATGGAGAAGGTCTTGTGTCCCGTTGTCAGCGATTGGCCGGGCTGCGCGATCGTCGTGTCCACCCGGGAGGTCGTCATCGGCCGGTGGTCAGCGGTTGGTAGACCAGCGTTTCGCGGTTGATGGCCAGCAATTCGCCACTGTCGTCACGGTAGTGCGCAACCGAGGTCACAAACAGCTGCGTACCGCCTCGGGAAGAGGCCCGCTCGCTGATGTCCTCGAGTGTCCAGACAACCGAGATCCGGTCGGAAGGCAGGACCGGTCGAAAGAACTCGTAGGCATTGCCTGCCCGGATCATTCGGCACCCATCCACCGGCAAGTCCCAAGCATGGCCAATATAGCCATGATCGTCCGGAGGACCGACGGCATACTGACAGGATTCGACAATCATTGTCGGTGGTGCCACCAGCGCGGGAAACCCGGCTTGCCGGGCGTAATCGTCGTCCCGGTACAGCGGATTGTCATCGCCCAGCGCCAGAGCAAAGTACCGGATGCCGGCGCGTCCAATCTCTTCCTGCGCCGGGTAGACCGCCTCACGGCCGATCCATGACCTGAGTTCGTCGGTGAGCAACGACATACGGCCGCTCAATCCAGCACAGCAAACGGATCGACTTCGATCAGCATTTCCGGCCGCAGCAGGGCCTCGCAAACCAAACCTGTCGAAGCCGGGAACGGTCGCCGCATCAGTCGCGATCGCACGTCGGCAACGCGACGGTATTCCTTCAGTGCCGGCGGTGTCACATATTCGATGGTCTTGACCAGGCTGCCGGCGTGGCCGCCCGCCGCCTCTACCACCTTGAGAACATTGCCGTAGGTGAATTCTGCCTGCGCAACCAGGTCGCCGTCATGCATGACGCGCTGGGTTTCGGGATCAAGGGACCCTTGTCCGGACAGGAACAGCAGATTGCCTGCGCGCACGCCCGGATTGTAGGTCAAACGATCATAGCGGCTCCAGCCAGGATTGACAGCAACCGGCGGATCAAGCGCGGCAATAAAGTCGTACTGGATCAGGGCTTCGGGATGGCGCAGTCGAGGCATGATGATGCCGGCGGCTCCGGGGTAGACCGGCCCCAGGAACTGTTTTCGCACCTTTCCGGTACCGCGGTAATCGGCCAGAGCCGCCGGCGTGAGATAGTCCAGGGTCTTGACCACCCGGTCGAGACCCAGACCGAACGCCGCCAGCATGTCCCTGGCCCGTTCGAAAATGGCTTCCGTCTGGGCCACGACATCGCCGGCACCGATAATGTTGCCGTCGCCGTCGAGGGGCTCGATCGTCGGCAGGAATATGACGCCGGCTGACACCCGGGCTGACGGCAGTCCGGGCAATGGGGCATCAACCGGACCCGCCGTCACTTCGATTTCGATCAGCGCATCCGGTCGCAACAGTGCCCTAACCGGCACCGTGTTGACGGCAGGCCGGTGGTCGCCAAACAGGTCATCGCGAACCGATGCCGCCTCACGATAGCGTTCGATACCTTCGGGTCGAACGTATTCAACCACCCGAACCACGTCGGCAAGCGTCTTTCCCGCACCTTCGAGTATGGCCCCGATCTTGTCCCAGGCAGTACGGGCCTGCCGACGCATGTCACCCCTGACCACCATCCGTCCAGTTTCGGGATCGTGTTCGGAAGCGGTATGGCCGGACAGATAAACAAGACTGCCGGTATCGATTCCCAGAGAAAAGGAATAGCGGGAGTAGTCAAACCACGGGAAGCGCACAGGTTGAACCGCGTCAGGGAGCACAGTCGGTCTCCAGAGTCACTACGCGTTGAAGGCGGATGCTAAGAGCGGCCGGACTCCGGGTCAAGCCAAAGCCCCGGAACTGCGGGAACTTTTCTTGTTCAGGGTGAGGGGCTTGCTCTGGATGAATCCGGCCGACCGAGAGCGGCTGGAGGGTGCTCCGGTTACGGTTCAACGGGATTGACGAATAGTTCAGAGCCGCGGGGCACTGTTTGTCTGGGAACTTACAAACGAGCACGAGGCGTCGAGGGCGTCCTGCGCCGACCGACATGGTGTTGGTTGGCCTCGGGCAGGTAGCGCAAGCGGCCCTGGCAGCGGACGATGACGATGCTGCGTTGGTCAGGCAGGCGGGGTTGCGCGACATGTGGCGCACATGGCCCCCGCGGTGGTCTTCGTCGCAGGTGAAATCGCGAACGGAGTAGCACAAACGACTTTCAGGAATCCGGTTCACCCTGACCAGCCCGGCAGTTCATCCGATCCGGCGGAGCTGGCGGCGTGCGGATATCAGCGCTCGAGGACGTGGAGCGAACGGAAAGGCGCGGTCCGGTTTCGTACTGGGTCCGGAACAGCGCCACGAACTGGCCGGCCGACGAACGCCGTTCCGAACCGGCACCGGATGAGCTCACGCGGTCGCGGGCAACTGGCCTCTCAGGCATCCCGGCTGTCGTGATGGAGCGGCAGGCAAACACGGGGGGACCGCAATTCGGCGCGGCTGCTTGATCCCGCCGTTCACGATGACTGGCGACGTGACTCCTGCAAGGCCAGTTCACCCGGGAAGTGACAGGCAGCACTGTGGCCCGCCTCGATCTCGATGAGCGCGGGTTCGCGCGACGTGCAGATATCCCGTGCAATCGGGCAGCGGTTGGCAAATCGGCACCCTTTCGGCAGGCTGACCGGATCCGGCGGGTCACCGGGAATGAGAATCCGCTCCCGTCGCGACCGGGACGACATGTCGATCGACGGGACGGCGGAGAGCAGTGCCGCGGTGTACGGGTGTTGCGGCCTGTTGAACAGGCGGATGCGGTCCGCGTACTCGACAATCCGGCCCATGTACATCACGGCAACGTGATCGGACATGTGCTGCACGACCCCCAGGTCGTGGCTGATGAACAGGTAGGTCAGGCCGTATTCCGTCTGCAGGCGGCGCAGGAGGTTCAGGATCTGCGCCTGGACAGCGACATCGAGGGCCGAGACGGGTTCGTCACAGATGACCAGCTTCGGTCGGGTTGCGAGCGCCCGGGCGATGCCGATCCGCTGGCGCTGTCCGCCGGAAAACTGGTGCGGAAACAGCCGGAGCTGTTCCGGATGCAGGCCGGCTGCGGCAAACAGCTCGGCAACGATCTGCTGCTTGACCTCCGGTGACTTGTCCGTCAATGCGTCCAGCGGTTCACGGACCAGTGCTTCGGCGCGGCGGCGCGGATCGAGTGCGGAGTAGGGGTCCTGGAAAATGAACTGGACCTTGGAGCGCAGCCGGCGCAGATCCTCGCCCCTGAGACCCAGGAGTTCCTCACCCTCGAGACTGACCGATCCACCGGCGGCATTGACCAGCCGTGCGATGGCCAGTGCAGCGGTCGTCTTGCCGGATCCGCTCTCACCGACGATGGCCATGGTTTCGCCGGTCGCAACGGTGAAAGACACGTCATCCACCGCGTGCAGATAGCTTTTGGGCCCCAGGATACCGCGGCGCCTCACGGCGAACCGGACCTGCAGGTTCCGGACCTCCAGCAGCGTGCTCACAGTGCCTCCGCGTGCCAGCAATCGGCGGTATGGTCCGGACCGAAGGCGACGGGTCCGGGTCGACTGCTGTCGCATTCGGACGTGCGATGGACACACCGCGAGGCGAAGAGGCAGGCGTCGGCACCGAACTCCGACAGCGAGGGCACGACCCCGGCCACCTCCGTCAACTCGTCGCGGGTTTCGGTCAACGGCACCTGGATATGGGGCACGCAGGAAATCAGACCCCGTGTGTACGGATGGCGCGGATGGCTGATGAGTGCATCGACCGGACCGATTTCGGCCGTGCGACCCGCATACATGACGATCATCCGGTCGGCCATTTCGGCCACCGCGCCCATGTCGTGGGTGATCAGGATGATCGAGGTTCCCGTCTCGCGCCGCAGGTCCCGCAACAGATCGAAAATCTGCGCCTGCACCGTCACGTCCAGTGCCGTCGTCGGCTCGTCGGCAATCAGGATCTTCGGCTTGCAGGCAAGGGCGATAGCGATCATCACCCGCTGTCGCTGACCGCCCGACATCTGGAACGGATAGTCCGCCAGCCGGGAGCGGGGGTTCGGGATACGGACTGCGTCCAGAAGGTCGCCCGCGGCATTCCATGCAGCGGTGCGCGAGAGGTTCTGATGCGCGCGCAGGACTTCCGCGATCTGCTCGCCCACGGTATAGACCGGGTTGAGCGAGGTCATCGGTTCCTGGAAGATCATCGAGATCTCGTTGCCCCTGATCTCCCTCATCCGCCGCTCGCTGGCGCCGACCAGTTCTTCTCCGTCGAACTGAACCGACCCGGATGCAATGCTCCCGATCTGCTGCGGCAACAGTCCCATGACGCCCAGTGCCGTCATCGACTTGCCGCAACCGCTTTCCCCGACGAGGCTGATCGCCTCGCCCTCGGCCAGGTCGAAGCTGAGATCGTCGATGACCGGCGCCACCCCGACCCGGGTCCTGAGCTCGATTCGCAGGTTCCTGACGCGCAGCAGGCTCACCGCTGTCTCAGTTTCGGGTTGAGGGCATCATTCAGGCCGTCGCCGATCAGCGAAATGCACAGGACCGTGATGAAGATCGCGAGCCCGGGGAAGGTCACCGTGTAGCTGGCGTCAAGGATGTACTGGCGGTTCGAGCCGATGATCTGCCCCCAGCTGACCACGTTCGGGTCGGTCAGGCCCAGGAAGGACAGCCCGGCCTCGAACAGGATCGCCGTGCCGACCATCAGGGCTGACTGCACGATGATCGGCGGCATCGCGTTCGGCAGGATCACCGCAAACATGAGCTTCGCGTTGTGAGCACCCGAAGCGCGCGAGGCGATGACGAACTCGAGCTCGCGAATTCGCAGGAACTCGGCCCGGGTGATGCGGGCCACCGCAGTCCAGGACACCACGCCGATGGCAAAGGTGATCATGGCCAGAGACGCGCCGAACAGTGCGACCAGGACCATGGAAAACAGCAGGGTCGGAAGGACCTGGAAGAACTCCGTGATCCGCATCAGCACCTCTTCGACCCAGCCGCGGTAGAACCCGGCGACGGCTCCGATCGTAACACCGATGAAGATCGAGACCATCGCGGCGGCCAGACCGATCAGCAGGGAGACCCTCGCACCGTTGATGATCATCGCCAGGAGATCCCGGCCAAGGTAATCGGTCCCGAGCAGGAATCCGTGTTCCCCCGGCGGCGAGAATGGTGACCAGACCATGTCGAACGGATCGGTCGGATACAGGTACGGTCCCGCCACCGCGCCGACCGCGATCAGGAACAGCACGATCAGTGCCGCAACCGCCGCGTGGTTGCGCACGAACATGTCCCAGGCTTCGGCGACCGGACTGCGCGCCCTTACGGCCGTGATAACCCTGTTGCTCATGCGCCGCGTCCCCTGAGCCGCGGATCGATCATCCTGAGTACCAGGTCTGTCAGCAGGTTGCCGACAATGACGACCAGGGCCGAGAAGAACAGGATGCCCAGGATCGTCGGCGTGTCGCGCGCGATGATCGAGTGAAAGGCCAGTGTTCCCAGTCCGGGCCAGCTGAAGACGGTCTCGACCAGCACCGCGCCCGAAACAACCGCCGAGAACTGCAGTCCTGCCAGGGTGATCACCGGCGACAACGCGTTCTTCAGCGCGTGCTTGTACACCACGTGTCGTTCCGGCAGTCCCTTGGCCTTGGCCGTACGCACATAGTCGGAGCCCAGGGTCTCCAGCATGGTGGCGCGTGCCAGCCGGGAGTACAGCGCGAGAAAGATGGAGGCCAGCGTGATCGCTGGCAGGACGAGGTGGCGAAGCACGTCCAGTGCATGCGCCATGAACCCGCCCTCGATGGTCACATCCTGCATGCCGGCGACCGGGAACCACGGGATCTTCAGGGAAAAGACGATCAACAGCAGGATACCGGTCCAGAACACCGGCGCTGAATAGCCGAACAGTGCCAGCATGGTCACGAAATGCGATGCGATGCCGTTCGGCTGGCGGGCCGAGATCACGCCCAGCACCACCCCGACCACAAGGGCCAGGATCTGCGCGGTGAATACAAGCAGCAGCGTTGCCGGCAGGCGTTCGAGGATCAGTTTGGTAACCGGGTCATTGTAGAAGAAGGAATAGCCGAGGTCGAAGTGCAGGATCCTTCCGACATAACGCCCAAGCTGGACCAGAAACGGCTGATCCAGCCCGTAATCGGCCCGGATCTGGTCAAGCACTTCCTGATCGGCGCCACCCATGGACTGGGATATCGTGTCCGCGACATCCCCGGGGGCAAGGTACATCAGAGAAAAGTTCAGGATCAGTACCGCGGTCAACAGGATGACCGCGTAGAAGATGCGGATCAGAAGGGACTGGAAGACTCTCACTGAAACGCCCTGTGGTGGATGACCGGGGCAGGGTGTCCCGCCCCGGCCACGCTCGTCAGTCCTTCAGGTACGTCATGTCGATCGGTGTCGACGTGCCCCATATTCCCAACGGCGGATTACCGACCTTGCCCGAATATATCGTATGATAGGGAAGTGTATTCGTATGATATACCGGAAGCTCGTCTGCAATTATTGTCTGAAATTCCTTGTAAAGAGCCTTGCGTTTCTCGGCATCGGATTCGACTGCGGCCATCGCAAGGATCTCGTCCACCCTGGAATTTGCATAGCCCTGGGTATTGGACCAGACTCCCTTGCCGACGTTGTCCGATACATAGGTCCGGTGTACGCCAATCACGGGGTCACCCCAGTTGAACACGGTATCCCAGGACATGTCGAAGTCCATTTCACCCATGCGTTTGGCCCAGGTCGGGAAGTCAGCCGACGCCCGGACCTCGACTGCAATACCGATTTTCTTCAAGGCTGCCCTGACGTATTCGACCTGCGGTTTCACACCGGGCCAGCCGAAATCGATGGTCAGGTCGAAGCGCTTGCCGTCCTGCACGGGATACCCGGCTTCGTCCAGCAGCGAGTTGGCCTTCTCCAGATCGACGTCGTAGATCTCGACCTCGCTGAAGTAGAACGGGCTGTCAGGGTGAATGCCCGTCCGGCTGTCAGCCGCGGTACCCTGCATCAACGCCTTCTGGATGAAATTCTTGTCGACCGCATAGGCAATCGCCTTGCGCACGCGTACGTCCTTCAGGGGCCCCCGCTGCGTGTTCATGGCCAGCCAGTCAAGCGGACCGATGGCGCCGTATCCCTCGGGTGTCACCACAAGTCCGTCGACCTTCTTCAACCGGTTGACCATCTGTGGGTTCGACTCGAACGCCCCCATGTGCAGCTCGCCGTTCTCATAGGCGATTGTCCGCGCGGCGATATCGGGAATGATGCGCATCACGATCTTGTCCAGGTACGGCCGACCCTCGATGAAAAAGTCGTCGAAGCGCTCCAGGATCACATGTTCGCCGTTCTTGAACTCGACCAGCTTGAAGGGGCCGGAGCCGACGACGTTCTCGTTGTTGCGCGGATGCGTCTTGACTGCCTCGATCGGTCCGTCGCCATAGATGTGCCTGGGCAGGATCGACATCAGCTGCCCCGACATGGCCAGCATCAGGGCCGGGTGCGGCCTCGACAGCTTCAGTACCGCCGTGTGCTCGTCAGGCGTCTCGACCGTCTCGACCGGCGCGAACATGGTCTTGAACGGATGGTTGGCCTTGATCACCTCGACCGAAAAGGCAATGTCCGCGGACGTGAGCGGCTGACCATCGTGGAACACCGCATTCTTCACGAGGTTCAGGGTCACCGTCAGCCCGTCATCGCTGACGTCCCAGGATTCCGCCAGGTACGGTTGCGGAGTCCAGTCCTCGTCGTACCGCAGGGGCGATGCGAAAAGCTGGGCCGTCGGGTAGCCGGTCACGATGCCGGATTGTACCGCCCCGTTCAGCGTGCGCGGGTTCGAGCCCAGCACGGTAATGAGGGTCCCGCCTCGAACCGGATCATCGGCGACCGCATGGCCGGCCACAATCGTCGCCAGCACGGTGGACACGATCATCCCCTTGACCAGATGTTTCATCAGCTCACCCCCCGGTGGATTATCCTTGGCTGGAAGACTAACCGACGTCGACCGGTAAGCGATAGTGGTTCATGAAGGCTGGCGCCAGCCTCCCGAAGGGAGTGCGGCAGCACCTGGACCGGCTCTCGTTCCGACTGTCAACAGGGGAGTGTGTCGTGCCTGAAACGACGATCTTTGCGGCGAGGCGGATCATCACGATGAACCCCGCGCGTCCCTTTGCAACCCACGTCGCCACGCGTAACGGACGCATTCTGGGCGCCGGCACGCTGGCCGAGCTGGAAGGATGGGGAGACTACGTCCTGGACGAGAGGTTTTCCGACAAGGTCCTCATGCCTGGTTTCGTCGAAGGCCACGCGCACACCATGGAGGGCGCGCTCTGGCGCAAGACCTACTGCGGATTTTTCGACCGGGTCGACCCGGGCGGGCGCAGGTGGCCGGGCCTGAAGAGCCTGGACGCGGTCCTCGACCGTCTGTCCGGGGCCGAGCGTGAGTTGACCGATCCCGACGAACCCCTGGGCGGCTTCCAGTTCGATCCGATCTATCTGGGAAACTTCGAAATGACACGCCACGATCTGGACAGGGTTTCCGGCAGCAGGCCGGTCGGCGTGCTGCATGCCTCGGGCCACATCATGAACGTCAACTCCAGGGCGCTTGAGCTGGCCGGCCTGCTGTGTCACGGCGTCAATCACCCGGGCATTCCGCTCGGAGACGATGGCCTCCCGCTCGGACCGCTGAAGGGGCCTGACGTCTACACGCCAGTCGGCCGTCATGTCGGCTTCGACCGCTCGTTGACGGATGCAGATGAAGCGGGGCTGCGCGACTTCGCCCGACTGTGCGTGCGGACCGGAACGACGACGATCACCGACCTTGCCTCCCGTCTCGAGCCGGACGCGGTCGACATGATGGTGAGGGTCACCTCCGAGGACAGCTTTCCGGCCCGGGTGGTGCCGCTCAAGTTCTTCATGGGTCACACGCCCGAGGATCTGGTCAACTACGCCCTGCAAATCAGGGACCGCTCCACTGATCGCCTGCGTCTGGGACGGATCAAGGTGGTCGCGGATGGTTCGATCCAGGGGTTTACCGCGCGCCTTCGATGGCCGGGATATTTCAATGGAGCATCCAACGGCCTTTGGTACATCGCGCCCGAGCACCTGGCCGAGATCTATCGTCGTTCGCTTTCGGCGGGAATTCCGGTCCATACCCATACAAATGGCGACGAGGCGACCGAACTGGTGCTGGACACCCTGGAGCCGTTGCTTGGCAAGCACCCCAGCCCCGACCACCGGTTTACGCTGCAGCATTGTCAGTTGGCGGACGCAGCCCAGTTTCGCAGGATGAAGAAGCTGGGCATGTGCGTGAACCTGTTTGCCAATCACCACTTCTACTGGGGAGACGAACACTATCGTCTGACTGTCGGACCCGAACGGGCCTCGCGCATGAACGCGTGCCGTACGGCGCTGGAGGCCGGTGTTCCGATGGCAATTCACTCCGACGCGCCGGTAACGCCGCTTGCACCCCTGTTTACCGCCTGGGCCGCGGTCAACCGGATCACCGCGTCAGGGCGGGTGCAGGGCGAGCACGAACGGATTTCCGTGGCTACGGCCCTGAACGCCATCACTCTGGGCGCGGCCTACACGCTGCATCTGGACGGCGAGATCGGCTCCGTTGAGACCGGCAAGGCGGCCGACTTTTCGGTGCTGGAAGATGATCCCACGGCCGTCGCTCCCGAATCCCTGAAGGATGTGGGTGTATGGGGCACTGTCCAGGGCGGGCGTATCTTCGAGGCCGCGGCACAATGAGCGTGCGCGTCCCGCTCACGGTCGTTGGTGGATACCTGGGCGCGGGCAAGACCACGCTGATCAACGGGATGTTGCGCAGCGCAAACGGGTGCCGCCTCGCAATACTCGTCAATGAATTCGGCGCCCTGCCGATTGACGAGGACCTGATCGTTGCGAGGTCGGAGAATCTGGTTTCGATTGCCGGTGGATGCATCTGCTGTGCCTTCGGTGACAGCCTTGCCGACGCCCTGGCCGAATTCGCGCGGATGGACACGCCCCCCGATCATGTTCTCGTCGAAGCATCCGGCGTTGCCATACCGTCCTCCATTGCCGCGACGGCGTCGCTGGTCAGCGGGATGGAACTGCATGGAACCGTTGTTCTCGCGGATGTGCAGACAATACGCGCGAGAGCACGTGACAGGTTCATGGGAGATACGATCATCCGGCAGCTGGCTGACGCGGACATCGTGGTTCTGACCAGGTCGGAGCTGGTCGGCGGGGACGCGATCGAAGCCGTCACAGCCTGGGTTGCATCCGAGACTGGACACGGGAACATCATCACCTCGACGCTGCGGCGCGTTCCCGCCGACATCCTCCTTGACCTTGGCCCGACCTCCGCCACGGCCCCGGATGTCGGCCATGACGACGCGCTCTACGACACCGTGGTGCTGAAACCCGGAGTACCCGTGAACGTGCGGGAACTTGCGCGCAGGCTTGTCGACGAGCGACTCGGCATCATTCGGGCGAAGGGACTCATCGTGGATGCCGCCGGCCACGTTTCCGAACTGCATGTGGTCGGAAACAGGTGGAGCGTGACGCCGGCACGGGTCACCAGCGCCTCCGGACTGGTCTGCATCGGACAGAAGGCACGGTTGTGCAGGGAGAAAATCCGCGAGTTGCTTCTCGAGCTCGAAGACACGGCCGCAGGGCTCCGGACAGCGCCGGTTGCGGGCACGGCCAGGGCCGGACCGGCGAAGACCTGAGCGGTTCGTCGCCGGTACAGCAGAGTGGGACGTACACCCCGGATCCCGGCAGGGCAGGGCCCGCGCGGCGTCACCCTGGCGGGCTACGGGTTCGGCCCGAAGGAGGGCATGGAGGACTTCTGCCGGGTCCACATTGTCCGGCCAGACAGGCCTGGCAGGCATACGGAACGGCTTGCGCAGTCCCCTGCCAGCACGTATCAGAAGCGACAGTGCGGGGTGTAGCGCAGCCTGGTAGCGCATCTGCTTTGGGAGCAGAGGGTCGGCGGTTCGAATCCGTCCACCCCGACCAGCGTGTCATCCTGTCCGCACCTGCATGCGGACCAGCCCCGGGGGACCGTTCCATGACCGTCCGAATCTACCGCCCGGCGAGAACCGCGATGCAGTCGGGCAAGCAGGGCACCCGCAACTGGGTTCTCGAACACGTGCCCGAGACCGCCCGTCGCCCGGAACCGCTGATGGGCTGGGTCGCGGCAGGTGACACCCGTCGCCAGGTAAGGCTGCGGTTCGAGACCCGTGAGGAGGCGATCGCGTACGCGGAACGCAACAACCTGGTGTACGAGATCCGGGAACCGCGAACCGCGGTGTCGAAACCGAAGGCGTACGCCGACAACTTCGCCTTCGACAGGATGGATGCCTGGACCCATTGATCCAACGGCCCCGTAGCTCAACCGGATAGAGCACCTGCCTTCTAAGCAGGGAGTTGCAGGTTCGAGTCCTGCCGGGGTCGCCATACCGCTTCCGCCCGGAGCGCCGCCATGAAGATAGCCTCGGTCACCGCACGCTGGATCCGCGTTCCGATACCCGAAGAGCAACGCCATCGCTCCGATTTCGGCGTGGCCAGCAGCTTCGACATGACACTGGTCAGAATCGGGACCGAGTGCGGCGTGGTCGGATACGGCGAGGCCAAGGCCACGGTCGCGAGTGCCGGGGACAACCGGGCGCTTGCGGTGCTGGTCGAGCGGGAACTGGGACCGGCGCTGATCGGCGAGGACCCTCGGAACATCGCGCGGTTGTGGGAGATGATGTACAGCGGAGTCCGGGGACACTACGCACTCGATCGCGGCCACGTGTTTCCGGTGCTGGGCCGGCGCGGCATCACCGTCTCCGCGATCAGCGGCATCGACATGGCGCTGTGGGACATTCTCGGCCGGTCGCTCGGCGCGCCAGTGTGGCGGCTGCTCGGTGGACGCCGGCACCGCCGGATGCCCGCCTATGCTTCCGGCGGCTGGGCGCCCGCTGCGGAAATCGGACGCCAGTTGCAGTCCTATGTCGAGCGTGGTGGGTTTCGTGCCGTCAAGATGCGGGTCGGTGTTGCCGACGGTGAACCACGCCACTCTGCCGAACGGGTCCACGCGGCCCGCGAGGCGCTCGGCCCTGACATAGATATCATGTGCGATGCGCATGGAACTTTCGGCGTGGCCGAGGCCAAGCGTTTCTGTCGCCTGGTCGAGCCGTGCGACATCGCCTGGTTCGAGGAACCGGTCACCGCCGACGACAAGCGGGGACTTGCGGAGGTTCGTGCTTCCACCGATATCCCGATCGCCACCGGCGAGAGCGAGAGCACGAGGTTTGCCTTCCGCGATCTCGCGGAATTGCGGGCTGCCGACATCTTCCAGCCCGACCTCGCGATCTGCGGCGGCATTACCGAAGCGGTCAGGATCGCCGCCATTGCCAGTGCCTGGCAGATCCGGCTCGCACCGCACCTGTGGGGCGGAGCCCTGATGTTCGCCGCCGGTCTGCACGTTTCCGCCGCATCGCCGGCCGCTCACATCCTCGAGTATTCTCTCGGCGCCAACCCCCTGTTGTTCGAACTGTCCACGAACCCGCCTGTCGTCAGGGACGGGTTCGTGGACATCCCTGACGAACCCGGGCTGGGTGTCAGGATCGACGAGGACTTTGCAGCCCGCCATACCGTGACTTAGCCGATGATGGCTCCGACAGGCGGGAAGTGGCACCGTCCGGTCAGCAGTGGTATCAGGCAGGCATGATCCGCATTCGCGACATGACGTTCCGCATGGCGGGACGACTGCTGTTCGACCAGACAAGCGCGATTGTCCCGGCCGGCCACCGGGTCGGGCTGACCGGCAGGAACGGAACCGGCAAGACGACCCTGCTGACGCTGCTCACCGGGGGACTCCAACCCGACCAGGGCTCGATCGACATCGAGGGAGCGACCGGCCGCGACATCGGCATGGTGCGTCAGGAAGCACCGGGCGGATCGGCGTCCCCGCTTGAGTTCGTTGTCGCCGTCGATCGTGAACGCGCGACGCTGCTGGCGGAGGCTGACGAGGCAAGCGACCCGCGACGCATCGCCGAGATCCAGACACGGCTTGCCGACATCGGGGCCCACGCGGCTCCGTCGAGGGCCGCCCGCATCCTTGCCGGGCTCGGTTTCGACGAGATCGCGATGAGCCGGCCGCTGTCCGGGTTTTCCGGCGGCTGGCGAATGCGGGTGGCGCTTGCCGCCGTCCTGTTCGCACGGCCACAGCTGCTGCTGCTTGACGAACCGACCAATCACCTCGATCTCGAGGCTGCCCTGTGGCTGGAGGCGCATCTCGCCCGATACCCCGGTACCCTGATCCTGGTCAGCCACGACCGCGACCTGTTGAACCGCGTGGTCACGGGCATTCTCCACATCGAGAACGCCCGGCTTGTCTTCTACCGCGGCTCCTACGATGCATTCGAACGCGTGCGCGAGGAACGCCGGGCCCTGGATGCCGCAACCGCGCGAAAACGCGAGGAACAGCGTCGGCACATGCAGGCCTTCGTTGACCGTTTCCGCTACAAGGCCAGCAAGGCCCGCCAGGCCCAGAGCAGGCTGAAGGCACTGAGCAGGCTCGAGATCCCGCCGCCGGCCGCGAGTGAGCCGAGCACGGTTTTCAGCTTCCCGGTCCCGGGGGAACTGGCTCCGCCGCTGGTGACCATGGACGGGGTCTCGACCGGCTACGATCCCGGTCAACCGGTGCTGCGCGGCATTGACCTGCGGCTCGATCCCGACGACCGGATCGGGGTGCTTGGCCGCAACGGCAACGGCAAGTCGACTCTCGCCCGGCTCGTCGCCGACCGGTTGCCGGCGTTCTCGGGAACGCTTCACCGGGCCCGACGCCTGCGGACCGGCTATTTTGCACAGCACCAGATCGAGGATCTCGATCCGGATCTTTCGGCCTGTGATCACATGGCACGGCTGATGCCGGATGCCTCGATGGACCGCGTCAGGGCCCGGCTCGGCGGTTTCGGACTTGTCCTGGACGCCCAGACGACGCCCGCGCGTTTCATGTCGGGCGGGGAACGGGCCAGGCTCGCCATCGCATGCGCCACCCACGATGCGCCGCATGTCCTCATCCTGGACGAACCGACCAATCACCTTGATATCGACGCCCGGGATGCCCTGGTCCAGGCACTGCACGAGTTTCCCGGCGCCGTGATCGTCATCAGCCACGACCGCAGGATCCTGCAGATGACCGTCGACCGGCTCTGGCTGGTCGCGGATGGCACCGTCAGGCCCTTCGATGGTGACCTCGACGAGTACGCGGAGCGGCATGCCCGGACCAGGGAGGAACGTGGAACCGTCCGGACCGGCGGGTCGCGCCGCCAGGCAGCGCGCCGGGCGGCCGCGGACCGCCGCCGGGACACCGCCAGTGTGCGCCGGGCGGCACGGAGTGCCGAACGACAGCTCGATGAACTGACGGCACAACGCCGGAACCTCGTCGATCGTCTTGCTGATCCCGAAACCTGGGAGCAGGCGGGAATGGACGGCGTCGCGCTTGCGCGACGCAAGAAGGAAATCGACCGCGAGATCGAGACGGCCGAACAGCGCTGGTTCGAGGCGGTGGAAGCACTCGAAGCGGCAGAACGGATGGCGGCGGAATGACAGAAACGGATGAGCGTATCCGAGAGGTGCGCGCAACCATGAATCGCATCCGGACCCGTACCGCACAACGGTCCGGGATCGACCGGGTGGTGTTGCGGGAGATTCGGGCACAGCTGGTTGCCCTGGCACGGCGCACCGAGCTGTTTCCGCACGAGGAGTTTCCAGCCACCGGGGACGACGAACAGGATACCCGTCTGCTCCATTGCGAGCCGGATGGCAGCCACGCGCTCTACCTGTTTTCCAGCGACGGCGACTGCGAGACCCCGCCACATGACCATGGGACGTGGGCCGTGATCGTCGGTATCCACGGGATCGAGCTCAACCGGCTGTACCGCCGGCTCGGGCCAGACAGGTTCGAACTGGTCCGCGAGGTTGCGATCGGACCGGGTGAGGGTCTGTGCCTGATGCCGGACGACATCCACGCCATCGCGAGCCCGGGCAAGGCACCGCTGATGCACCTGCATCTGTACGGCCAGGCCTTCGAGGACCAGCAGCGATCCGTGCCGATCCATGCGGATGACGGCGGGGCGGAACGAACCAGGGAGACGACAGGATGACTGCGAGAATAACCGCCACCACGCTCAGGGACCGGCTCGCCGGGTCCGGGGAACTCGCCCTGGTCGATCCGAGGGAAGAGGGCAGTTTCGGGCGTAGACACATCCTGCTGTGCGGCAACATTCCACTGAGCAGGCTCGAAATCCAGGCACCCGACGCCATTCCGCGCCGGACGGCCCCGGTCGTGCTGTGCGACGACGGTGCAGGCGAGGCCGACCGGGCCGCAACCGTGTTGTCGCGGTACGGGTATGCGGACATCGCCGTGCTTGAAGGCGGCATCAACGCGTGGCAGGCCGCGGGGCTTGAACTGTTCAGCGGCCTGAACGTGCCCAGCAAGGCGTTCGGAGAGTTCATCGAACATGCCTATGGCACCCCGTCGGTCACTGCGCGACAGCTGGCCGAGTTGCAGGAGGGAGGTGCCGGGGTCGCGGTGCTCGATTCACGCCCGATCAACGAGTTCAAGGTCATGAACATACCGGGCGGAGTGGACATGCCGGGCGCGGAACTGGTGCACCGGGTCCACGACGCGGTCCCGGATCCGGAGACGACCATCGTGGTCAACTGCGCCGGGCGCACCCGGAGCATCATCGGTGCCCAGTCCCTGATCAATGCCGGGGTGCCGAACCCGGTCTTCGCACTGGAAAACGGCACCATGGGGTGGCACCTCGCCGGGCTCGAGCTTGAACACGGCCAGGATCGGGTGGCGCCGGAACCGACCGGCAGGGGAAACCGGGTCGGACTCGAACGGGCCGAACAGGTGGCGCGGCGCTTCGGGGTGACCATGATCGACCGCCAGACGCTTGAGTGCTGGCGGGCGGAGCAGCACCACCGTGCGCTCTACATCCTCGACGTCAGGACCATCGAGGAATTCCTGACCGCCCACATTGCCGATTCCCGCCACGCCCCGGGAGGGCAGCTGGTTCAGGCCACCGACTCCTATGTTGCGATTCGCAACGCGCGGGTGGTCCTGGTCGATGACAGCCTCACCAGGGCTCTCATGACCGCAAGCTGGCTTGAGCAGCTGGGCGGATGCGAGGTCGCGGTTCTGGCCTCGGGGCTTGATGGCCAGGCGATCAGCCGGGGACCGCGTGCGGCGCCCGTGTTCGGTCTCGACCCCGGTTCGGTCACCACCATCGACGCCATCGAGGTCAGCGGGCTCGAGGGCGCGCTGTTCATCGACCTGCAGCGCAGTCTCGACCATCGGGCCGGACACCCGCAGGGCGCGCGTCCGGCGATCCGGGCGCGCCTGGTCGAACAGCTCCGCCAGATCGCACCCGCCGGCCCGGTGGTGCTGACCTCGCCCGACGGTGTTGCCGCGACGCTTGCCGCCGCGGACCTTGCCGACAGCGGCCTCGACATCCGGGTTGTTGCCGGCGGTACCCAGGCCTGGGAGCAGGCCGGTCTGCCGATGGCGGCCGGCATGGCGGACCCTGTGGGTGAACTCGACGACGTGTATCTGCGCGCCTACGACCGAACGTCGGAAGAGGAAGTCCGCGCTGCGATGAACGAGTACCTCGAGTGGGAAATCGCGCTCGTCGACCAGATCGCGCGGCCGGGGGGGATCAGTTTTTCCGCCTACCCGGAGTGACGCACGCGCACGGTAACATCGATTCCGCTGGCCTTGATCAGGGCGTGAACCTGCGTGCCCGCGACCAGGCCGAGTGCGCTCACGCTGCGCCTGGTCACCCGGGCGCGCAGGATGGCGTCACCGGCCGAAAGCAGGACGTCGATCTCGGCCCTGCCTGCCGGTTCGAAGCCGGTGATCCGTGCCGGGAACACGTTGAGCGCACTGGTTTGCTCAGGCGCAAGAAGGCTGATCGTGATGTCACGCGGCCTGATCCCCAGTCGTACCTCGCGGCCGGGGTCGGCATCGATACCGGCCACCCAGAGATCGCCACCGCTCCAGGCGAGCCGTGTCAGGTGATAGTCGGGGTCATGGTCACGGACCCGGCACGCAAGGACCACCGTCTCGTCCCGGTCGAGACCGGGCGAAAGTCGCCACTCCGAGGCGACCTGCTCGACCGGTCCGCTCGCCGTCACCCTGCCGTTGCTGACCAGTACCAGCCAGTCAGCGAGACCCAGGATCTCGTCGAGCTGGTGCGAGACATAAATGATCGGAATATCGCGCAGGCGCCGCAATCCGGCGAGATAGGGCAGGATCTCGGCCCGGCGCTCCGCGTCAAGCGAGGCAAGAGGCTCGTCCATGAGCAGCAGCCGGGGAGCGGCAAGCAGCGCACGCCCGATGGCAACTCTCTGGCGTTCACCACCGGACAATGAGGACGGCAGCCGGTCCAGGAGATCCGCAAGCCCCAGCAGCGCCACTGTTTCTTCAAGGCCCGGACCCTGTCCGCCGTGATCACGACGACCGTAGAGCAGGTTGCGCCGCACGCTCATGTGCGGAAACAGCCGGCCCTCCTGGAACACGTACCCGAGGTTGCGGCGTGCGGTCGGCACGTTGATCCCGGCCTCGCGGTCGAACAGGGCCCGTTCGTGCACGGCGATCCGCCCCCGGTCCGGTTTCACGAGCCCGGCAATTGACTTGACGACGGTGGTCTTGCCAGACCCGGACCGGCCGAACAGGGCGGTAATGCCATTTGACGGGGCCTCGAACCCAGCGTCGAGCCTGAAACTCCCCAGCCGGACGCCGATATCGACCGTGATCATGGACCGGTGCCGAGACGTGCCGACATGCGCCGGGCCATCAGCTCCGAGACCACCAGCGCGAGCAGGGCCACCGCCACCGAAATCAGCGCCAGCCTGATGGCCGGGACAGGATCACCGGGGACCTGCGTGACGCTGTACAGGGCAAGTGGCAGGGTCCGGGTCTCGCCGGGGATGTTGGAGACGAAGGTTATGGTTGCTCCGAACTCTCCGAGACTGCGGGCAAAGGTGAGAATGGTCCCGGTCAGGATACCCGGAAGGCACAGGGGCAGGGTGACGGTCATCCACACCCGCAGCTCTCCGGCCCCCAACGTGCGTGCCGCGTCCTCGAGACCCCGGTCCATGGTCTCGAGGGAGAGGCGCACGGCTCGCACCATCAGCGGAAACGCCATGACCGCCGCCGCAACCGCCGCTCCCTGCCAGCTGAACGCCAGCGTGACCCCGAAGGTCGCATACAGCCAGCCGCCGATGAGCCCGCTGCGGCCCAGGAGAACCAGCAGGACGTACCCGACCACCACCGGAGGCAGCACCAGTGGCAGGTGGACAATGCCGTCCAGCAGCCACATTCCGGGAAACCGGCGACGTGCCAGAACCCAGGCGACGGCGATGCCGGCGGGAAGGCAGATCAGCACGCTCCAGCCGGCGACACGGGCGCTGAGCGCCAGTGCCTCGGTCTCGAGCGGGGTCAGGCCCTGCATCATCCGGCGAGCCCGAAACCCCGATCGGTGAAGAACCGCTGACCGTCCGGGGACTGCAGAAAGCGGAATAGGTCGACGGCATCCGGATTGTCGGCGGCCTGGCTGAGCAGCGCGAGCTGGTAGATCACCGGCGGATGGGCCTCTCCCGGCACGGCCCAGATGATCTCGACCCCGCTCGATGCCAGGGCATCCGTGCGATAGACGACGCCGAAGGGTGCCTCGCCGCGCTCGACCATGAACAACGCTCCCCTGACGTTGCTCATCTCCGCCAGCCGGCCGCGAAGCGAGTCCCAGGCCCCGAGAGTCTCAAGAGCCGTCCTCGCGTAGATCCCGGCCGGCGCCCCGGTGGTCTCCGCCAGTGCCAGCCGGTCATTTCCCAGCAGAATCGCGATGTCGCCGGCGCTGTCGACCGGCCGGGACGGCACCATTTCCCGGTTGGCTATCAATACGAGCCGGTTGTGCAGATAGTCATTCCGGTCGGACAGGAGGCCGCTCCCGGCAACCGCATTCATCCAGGCGATGTTGGCCGAGAGGTAAAGGGCGGCTGGCGCTCCGTCCTGGATCTGGCGGGCGAGCGCCGCCGACGAGGCGTAAACCCCGTGAACCTGCACGTCCCGGTCTCCGCGCCAGGCGGCGATGGCGGCATCCATTGCGTCGCGGGTACTCGCGGCCGCAAAGACCAGCACGTTGCTGTCTGCGGCCCGGCCCGGAGTGCAGAGGGCGATCAGGCCCAGGACAACGAGACCGGACAGGCGCAGTTTGTGAAACATCGATCACTCACTGTCCGTCGGTCGGCGGGCTGCGCAGCAGCTGGCCGAACGCCGCCATCTCGTCCGCGACGCTCTCCCCCGCCTTGGCCTCGATGTGCCGGTAGCGCTGCAGCGCCTCGCGGCCGAGTTTGCTCAGCCGGGCGCCTCCGCCTCCGCGTCCGCCGGTCGTCCTGCAGATCAGTGGCGAGACGAAGTCGATGTTCATCAGCCGTACCAGGCTCCAGGCCCGCCGGTACGACATCCCCATCTCCCTGGCGGCAGCGGCAATCGATCCGGTCCGGTCGATGGCAGCCAGCAGATCCGCCTTTCCAGGACCGATCGCGACCCTGGAGCCGATCAGCACCCGGATGCGCGGCCCCGCTGTCTCCTGCAGCCCGCGTCCGGGCATCATCCCGTGCGCGCGGTGGCGGAGGAGAGACGATCCAGCCCCGCACCCAGATCGGCGATGAGGTCGTCGATGTCTTCGAGCCCGGCATGAACCCGCATCAGCTGGCCCGGTTCGTCCCAGGTGGTTGCCGTGCGGTCGGATGTCGGGTCGAGCGGCAGGATCAGGCTCTCGTACCCGCCCCAACTCGCGCCCATGCCGTAGAGTTCGAGCCCGTCGAGCATCGCCGCGAGCGCGTTGCGCGGATAGCCCGGTTTCAGCACGAACCCGAACAGGCCGCTCGAACCGGTGAAGTCGCGCTTCCACAGCGCGTGCCCGGGATGGGACGGCAGTCCCGGATGCAGGACGCGGCTGACCTCCGGGCGCGACTCGAGCCAGGACGCAAGCGCCAGCCCGTTCTGCCCGTTCTGCTCCATCCGCACCGCGAGCGTCCGCAACCCGCGCTGCGCAAGGTAGAGATCGTCCCCGCCGCAGCCGTTTCCATGCAGCTTGGCCATCTCCCGGACCGGTCCGGCCCATGTCTCGTTGGCGGCGATCACGCCCATCATGACGTCGGAATGCCCGCAGATGTACTTGGTCACGGCCTCGACCACGATGTCGACGCCGTGCGCGAACGCATCGAAGTACAAGGCACTGGCCCAGGTGTTGTCCATGAGGACAACGGCGCCGTGCCGGTGTGCGGCCGTGGCGATTGCCGGGATGTCCGATATTTCGAAGGTATGGGATCCCGGAGCCTCGGTATAGACCGCCACCGTTTCGGGCCTGAACAGCCCGGCGATTCCGGCCCCGATCTCAGGATCGAAATAGGTCACCTCGACCCCGAAGCGTGACAGGAACGCGTCGCTGAACCGCCGGGTCGGTCCGTAGGCGTTGTCCGTGACCAGCAGGTGCTGGCCGGGGCTGACGCAGGCGAGCAATGCATTTGTGATCGCCGCCTTGCCGGACGAGACCGCGACGGTGCCGGCGGCGCCGTAGAATTCGGTGACCGCCTCCTCGAAGGCGTTGCTGGTCGGTGTGCTCCACCGCCCGTACCGGTAGCCGGTCCAGCCCGGTTTGCGCGACGCTTCCCACTGGGCAAGCGTGGGCTGCAGGATCGTCGACGCGTGGTAGACGGGAGGGTTGACCACTCCGTGGTTGTCGTGCGGATGGCGTCCGGCGTGGGTCAGCTGCGTTCGCTTGCGGCGGGAAGAGCCTGGTTTCATGGTGCTGGGAGCCTTGCTGGTGGTCCGGACGGGGTCTGCTGAACCCGCATCGGCCTACATACTCCCACGGTTTGCCGAGCGTCCAGAATGATCGGTCCCAGCGGGCGGCAGGAGGGCCGCGTCCACGTTCGGAGTTCACGGCGATCTTGCCAGGTCCGGAAGGCATCGATGCCACGCCGAACGGACATGAGGCGCGGTCGGGTCGTCGACATGCGGCCCGTCCCTTTCGGTGGCCGCGCCCGGCATGATACCCGGGTCGAATTGCGGCTTCGATTCGGAATCCGCACGGCGCTGTTCCCCTTCGCTTCCCGGTACGGAACAACCGTTGGCTCCCCCGGGCGAGGCGTGTCTCTCCCGACGAAGGTGCTGCGAATCCGGAACACTGACCGGTCTTCGGTTCAATTGCGGACCGAGTGTCGCCGAGCGCCGGGGAAAAAGCCCGACAGCACGGGCATTCGGCGCCCCCCGAGTCGGCGAAAGCACCGGAAACTCCCGCATAATCTCCACAGAATGGTTCCGTGCCGGTCAATCCGGTCCGCCTTCGGGAAAAAGGCAGTCGATACAAGCGGGCGTGATGATAGGGTTGCCCAATTTATCAGACTGCGGGTATCGTCTCTGCGTGGTCCTGTACCCGCAACAACCAACGAGGTGATTCCACATGAAGAAGATACTTCTTGGAATGAGCGTGGGGCTTGCTGCAGCCCTGGGCCTTGCGGCAGTACCGGCGCTTGCTGAAAGCACGCTGGATATTGTCAAGAAGCGCGGCCATCTGAGATGCCAGATCGGAACTCCGTCCCCGGGATTCTACAATCTCAAGGCCGATGGTACCTGGGCCGGCAGTGACGTCGCGGTCTGCCGTGCGGTCGCCGCAGCGATTTTCAACGATCCGAATGCGGTCGAGTTCCAGTCCGTCACCTCCACCGTGCGGTTCACCGCGCTGGCCAATGGTGAATCCGACATGCTGTCCCGGACTACCACGTGGACTCTCTACCGTGACACCCAGCTCGGCCTGACATTCACCGCCGTCAACTTCTATGACGGCCAGGGCTTCATGGTGCCGAAGGATGCCGGTATTGCGAGCGCCCACGAACTCGCCGGTGCAACCGTGTGCGTGCTTGCGGGCACCACCACCGAACTGAACCTCACCGACTTCAGCCGGTCGAACAATCTCGACATCCAGCCGGTGGTGTTCGAGGACCGCAACGTTCGCGACGAGACCTATCTGAGTGGCGGCTGCGACGCGGTCACCAACGACAAATCGGGCCTCGCCGCCAGCAAGGCCGGTTTCCCGGATCCGGGTTCGCACACGATCCTGCCCGAGACCATCTCCAAGGAACCGCTTGGTCCGATGACCCGCAAGGGCGACGGCCAGTGGTATGACATCGTGCGCTGGACCGTGTTTGCTCTGATCAACGCCGAGGAACTCGGAATCAACCAGGCCAATGTCGATGAGATGGCCGCCAACCCGCCGAGCCCGGAAGTTGCCCGGATGCTCGGTGTCGAGGGTGAGCTCCATGTCGGTCTCGGTCTCGAGAAGAGCTGGGCACACCAGGTCATCAAGCACGTCGGCAACTACGGCGAAATCTATGGCCAGTACATGGGTGACAAGTCGCCGGACGGTATCGGCATTGCCCGCGAGGGATCGCCGAACGCCCTGTGGACCAAGGGCGGTCTGATCTACTCGCCACCGTTCCGTTAAGGACCACCGGCCCGGCCTCATTCCATCGAGGCCGGGTCGTTTCTCCCCGTAGCCGGAGTTCCGGCGTGAGCGGGCAAGAGAAACGCGTGGCGATACTCTGTGCCGCCGGCCGGGCACTCAGCTGACCGGAGCGGAGAAGCGCGCATGGCAATTGCGGAAAAGACGGGGGCAGCCCCCGGAATCGGCGCGCTGGTCAATGATGGCCGATACCGCGCTGTGTTCTACCAGATCGTGGTCTTCGGACTGGTGTTCTGGCTTATCTATTCGCTGGTTCTGAACACTCAACAAAATCTTGAAACCCGCGGGATGACCGCGAGTTTTGACTTCCTGTTCGGAACAGCCGGTTTCGCGATTGCCTGGACTCCGCTCGACTACAAGCCGAACGACACTTATTTCTTCGTCTACTGGGTCGGCATCGTCAACACGCTGATCATTTCGGTCATCTCGATCATTCTGGCAACGGTCCTCGGGTTCTTCGTCGGCATCCTGCGATTGTCCAGGAACTGGCTGATCTCGCAGATTGCCGCGTGGTACGTGGAATTCCTCAGGAACACGCCGCTGCTTCTGCAGATCCTGTTCTGGTATCTGGGCGCCTTTGCCAGCCTTCCACGCCCCAAAAGTTCGATTCACATACTCGGCCTGGACTGGCTGGTCCTGAACAACCGCGGGTTCTACTTCCCGTACCCGGAACCGGACAACCTGTTCTGGCTGACACCGCTTGCACTGTTGATCGGGCTGGTCGCGGCCTTCTGGTACAACCGGAGGTCCCGGATACAACAGTTAACGACCGGTGTGTACCGGTCAACTCTGTGGCAGACCCTCGGGCTGGTGATCGGACTGCCTGTCCTTGTCTTCATCGTATCCGGCATGCCTCTCAGCTGGGAAGTACCGGCGCTGAAGGGGTTCAACTTCCGGGGTGGAACCTTCGTCCTGCCGTCCATGTGCTCGGTTCTGGTGGCGATGGTCGTCTATCATTCAGCCTACGCGGCCGAGATGGTCCGGGCCGGGATCCAGTCGGTGAGCCACGGTCAGACCGAGGCTGCCTATTCCCTGGGCCTGAAACCGAGCTGGACCCTGCGTCTCGTCATCATTCCACAGGCGATGCGCGCCATCGTGCCGCCGATGATCAGCCTGTGGATGAACATCGTGAAAAACTCGTCGCTCGCGATCGCCATCGGGTTCCCGGACCTGGTGGCTGTGTTCATGCAGACCTCGCTCAATCAGTCCGGACATGCGATCGAGATCGTCGGCATGGTGATGCTGTTCTACATGACGGTCAGCCTCACGATTTCGGGGTGTCTCAACATCTACAACAGCAGAATTCAGCTGAAGGAACGCTGAGGCCATGAGCGACGTGCCAACCCGCGATGCCGACGGAATGATCATCTTCCGTCCCAAGCCGAGCCAGCCGCCGCCGCCGAACACCACCGGAGTCATCGGCTGGCTCAGGTTCAATCTCTTCAACGGGATCTTCAGTACGCTTGCGACCCTGATCGGCCTGGCGGCGCTGGTCTACGTCTTTCTGGCGTTCTACGACTGGGCCATTGTCAAGGGCGTGTGGGAAGCGCAGAACCGTCAGGAGTGCCGCCTGGGCAAGGAGTGGGGAACCTGCTGGGCCGGGGTCGAGTTCTGGTTCTCCGGGTTCATCTACGGGCGTTATCCTGCCCCGGAAATCTGGCGCATCAACCTGGCGGCACTGATCCTCGTGCTGTGGATGGCGCCGCTGTGGATCCCGCGGGTCACCGCGAAGAGCGTGATCGGCCTGAGCGCGGTTCTGGTATTCCCGTTTCTCGCCGGCTACATGTTCCTCGGCGGTGAGCGCAACCTGTTCATGGTGGCGGTGGTCCCCGTTGCCATGGTCTGGTTCGCTGCCACCATGGTCCATGTCCTGCTGTGTGTGCTGACCGGTCATGGTCTCGGCAGGTGGATCATTCACCTGACCGGTTTCAGCAACCGAAGCGACCGCGCCGCCAGGTACCCGTTGATGGCGGCTGCCGCAGTCGCCTGGTTGCTGGTGCTGTTCGCCATTCGTGACTGGACCCTGGTCGAGGTCGGAACCAACAGGTGGGGAGGGCTGTTCCTCACCACGGTGATCTCCGGCATTGGAATCGCGAGCGCCCTGCCGTCTGGTATCGTGCTTGCACTCGGTCGGCGTTCGAAGATGCCGATCATCCGGATTCTGTGCATCGGTTTCATCGAGTTGTTCCGCTCGGTTCCGCTGATCACCATCCTGTTCATGGCCACGACCATGTTCCCGCTGTTCCTGCCAGAGGGACTGGTGTTCAACAAGCTTGCCAGCGCGATCGTGGCCGTCTGCCTGTTTGCCGCCGCCTACATGGCGGAGACGGTGCGCGGTGGACTGCAGGCGATCCCGAAGGGACAGTACGAGGCGGCGGAGGCGGTCGGACTGGGATACTGGAAGGTGATGGGACTGATCGTCCTGCCCCAGGCGCTGAAGCTGATGATTCCGAACATCGTGGGCAACTTCATCGGCCTGTTCAAGGACACCACCCTGGTCAGCATTATCGGTCTGTATGACCTGCTCGGAATGGTGAAGGCCGTCAGTCATGACCCGCAATGGATCGGGTTGCACCATGAACCGCTGTTTACCGCGGCGCTCATATTCTTCCTGGCCTGTTTCGCAATGTCGAAGTACAGCCAGTATCTCGAACGCAAGCTCGGTGCGGGTGATCGTCGCTGAACCGGCGGTCCCGCAGGGAGAAGCCCATGGCAATTGACACCATCACGGAGCAGGAACAGCTGAAGTCGGCCGTATCCGACGAAGTTGTCGTCACGATGGTCAGCGTCAACAAGTGGTTCGGTGACTTCCATGTCCTGAAGGACATCGATCTGACGGTCCACAAGGGTGAACGGGTGGTGATCTGCGGGCCTTCGGGCTCGGGGAAATCGACACTGATCCGGTGCATCAATCGCCTGGAGGAACATCAGCGCGGGGACATCGTGATCAACGGGGTGGTCCTCGACAACAACCTGAAGAACATCGATACCATCCGGCGCGATGTCGGCATGGTGTTCCAGAGCTTCAACCTGTTTCCGCATCTGTCGGTGCTGGAAAACTGTACACTGGCGCCGATCTGGGTCCGGAACATGTCGAAGCGGGAGGCCGAGGAGGTCGCCATGGAATACCTGACCCGGGTGAAAATCCCGGAACAGGCGGCCAAGTACCCGGGCCAGCTCTCGGGCGGGCAGCAGCAGCGGGTGGCGATCGCGCGGTCACTGTGCATGAACCCGCAGATCATGCTGTTCGATGAACCGACCTCGGCGCTTGACCCGGAGATGATCTCCGAAGTGCTTGATGTCATGGTCGAGCTCGCCGATACCGGCATGACCATGCTCTGCGTGACCCACGAAATGGGGTTCGCCAAGCGGGTTGCCGACCGGGTGATCTTCATGGACTTCGGGGAAATCGTCGAGCAGAACACGCCGAACGAGTTCTTCGACAACCCGCAACTCGATCGCACCAAGCTGTTTCTCAGCCAGATCCTGGCGCACTAGCGCAGGTCTGAAGCACGTCGAATCGAGGGTGTGGCGGGTTTGCCATGCTGCCGGATGCAGGGGTGTGTGGCAGAAGGCACGTTGGATGCAGTCCTGCCGCAGGAAAGCCGTGCCGAGACCGTTGTCAAATGACCGGCGTGTCCGTTACGGCAGCTCCGGCAGGTACGGGAGCATTTCAGCCTGCGGGCGCTTTCGCGGTTCCAGGTGTCGTTGTCATGTCCGACGGGAACAGGGCCATGGCAGTCCGACGATACGCGGGTCCGCGATCGAGGAACTTCGTCGTCCGACAACCGAGAAACCGGCTCGCTGATAGGTTCTCAGCGCGCGCGGATGGTCAAGGTCGCAAGTATTCACCGTCAGCCGCACCGGATCTGCGGACCAGGCGATATCGACGATTGCGCGGATGAAATACCATCCGATGCCGCGCCCGATGTACCCGGGCATCAAACCGAAATACGCGAGATCGACATCCTCCCCGCTCCTGGCGAGTTCGCCGTATCCCGCCGGCACGCCGGCAACGTTCAGGACGTAGACTTCGACCCCCGCACCGGTGACGGCGGTGCCCAGTTCCTCGTCACTCATCAGCCGGCGATCGACCCAGTACCAGGATGCGCCCACCGTGTTGTAGAGGAACCGGTAGAAGTCGACGCCGGGCCGTTCGGCACGGTGCACCGACACTTTCTGGCCGTGCGGCGCTGGCCCGACCGGGTCGGCAGGCCGTTGCCGCATCTCCAGATCGGTAATGGTGATCGGAACCCGCACCCCTGCAGTGCCGGACACCACCCTGCTCATGGGACCGTCGCCCGCAAGGTATCCCGCGGAGATGAACAGCTCGGGGTCCGGCACATGTTCGCAGGTCACGGCCCGAACGCCGCGTTCGGCCAGCCAGGCCTCGGCTGCGGCCAGCAACGCCCGTCCGTGGGCCAGACCCGGATACCACGACTTCACGCGATCGATATACCCGGTCTCCCCGTCGTGCCTCACGAGCAGCGCCCCCGACAGCTCTGCGTCCACCGAGCCAACCAGAACCGCGGCGTTCCGACCGTGGCGCTCCGCCGCGTCGAGGAATTCACCCAGGAGCGGGCAGGTCGCCGTCGCGGGATCCGACTGGCCGGCAGTCCTGATCCCGAACCCGTTCACGGTCCCGTCACGACCGGCGTGTCGTCGCGCCCACCCCACTCACTCCAGGACCCGTCGTAGACGGCGACGTCCTCCCTGCCGATCAGGTACAGGCCGAGGGCAACGGCGCAGGCGGTTACGCCGGACCCGCAACTGGTCACCACGCGGCGGTCGGGATCGATACCGGCGCCGATGACACGGGCGCGGATGTCGTCCTCTGACCGGTAGGTCCGGTGCGGACCTTCGAGCAGGTCGGTAAAGGGCAGGCTGAGGGCGCCCGGCATGTGTCCGGACCGCATGCCCGGACGCGGCTCGGGTTCCTCGGCGGTGAACCGCCCGGCGCTGCGAACGTCCACGACCTGCGCTCCGCTGCTCTCGAGGGTATGGCGCACGGCAGAGATGTCGCGTACCAGATCCGGCACGAACCCGGCCTCGAATGATGCCGCGACGGGTGAGTGTTCCGCATCGGTAAGCGGCCGTCCCTCGGCCCGCCATTTCGGAAGTCCGCCGTCAAGAACCGATACCCTCTCGTGACCGAATACCCGGAACATCCACCATACCCTGGCAGCGCTCTGCATTCCGTAGACGTCGTACACCACGACGTGATGCCGGTTGGAGATGCCAAGTGCCGATACCTTTTCGCCGAACAGCCGGGGTGTGGGCAGCATGTGCGGGAGATCACTGTCCGGGTCGCAGACATCGTCGATGTCAAACCGGATTGCGCCGGGCAGGTGTTCGTGGGCGAACTCGGTCGCGGCGTCCCGGTTCGCGGTCGGCAGGTGGTAGGTGCCGTCGACGATCGCGATGTCGGGATCGGCGCACCGCCGCGCCAGCTCTTCGGTGGAAACAAGGGGGCGGGTTACGGTGTCATTCATCATGGCATCTCCTCGCTCGGCCGGCCGTTACAGCAGCCACTGCGGCAGCGGCAGGTCGCGCTCGCGCAGGAACTCGGGATTGAAGATCCTGCTCTGGTAGCGATGACCCCAGTCGCACAGCACGGTGACGATGGTATGGCCCGGTCCCAGCCGCTCGGCAAGCCGGATCGCGCCGGCCACGTTCACACCGGTCGATCCCCCCATGCACAGGCCCTCGGCCTCGAACAGTTCGAAGACGACCCCGAGGGTCTCCTCGTCGCTGATCCGGAACCAGTCGTCAACCTGGGCCCCTTCCAGGTTGGCGGTTACCCGGCCCTGTCCGATCCCCTCGGTGATCGACGAGCCTTCCGACTTGAGTTCGCCCCGGTCGTACCAGTCGAAGATGGCCGACCCCGGGGGATCGGCGATGCCGATGCGGATGTCCGGGTTGCGCTCCTTCAGTGCCAGGGAGACGCCGCCGAGGGTACCACCCGATCCGACGGAACAGACGAACCCGTCAACCGTCCCGTCGGTCTGCTCCCAGATTTCCGGGCCGGTGGTCTCGTAGTGACCACGCCGATTGGCCACGTTGTCGAACTGGTTGGCCCAGATCGCCCCCCGGGGCTCGGTTGCCGCCAGTTCCTCGGCAACGCGACCGGACTGGCGCACGTAGTTGCCCGGATCCCTGTAGGGCACGGCCGGAACCAGGCGCAGGTCGGCGCCGCACAGGCGCAGCATGTCGATCTTCTCCTGGCTCTGGGTCTCCGGCATGATGATGACCGCCCGATAGCCGAGCGCCTTGCCGACAAGCGCGATGCCGATCCCGGTGTTACCGGCGGTGCCTTCGACGATCACGCCGCCAGGACGCAACAGGTTGCGCTCCTCCGCATCACGTATGATCGCCAGCGCCGCTCGGTCCTTGACCGATCCGCCGGGATTGAGGAACTCGGCCTTGCCCAGGATGGTGCACCCGGTGCGCTCGGATGCGCGGACAAGCCTGATGAGCGGAGTATTGCCGATGCTGCCGACGAAACCCTCTCGAATGTCCATGGCGTGCGTCCCGGCGCTGGAATGGAATGGAACTGCTCTCAAGCCGGAGCCTACAAACCCCGGGCCGGCCACTCCAGCACGGAGTCGCGGCCACCGGCCAGTTCCCGGGCCGGCCACGCGTCGCCCTGCCGTTTGCCGAGGCAGGATACCAGGGTTCGCGAACCCCTGGTACCGCGCATGACCGGACTCATTTCCGCGTCGTGCCGCTGGGGTTTCTCCGCGTGCAGGCGCATGTCGGAAGCCTTGCAGACCGGCAGGTAACGCGGGTGTCGCGGCTGAACGGCACAACCATGGTCAGCGTTACCGTCAGAGCCGGGCGAAAACACGCGCAGGGACCGGGCAGGGGCTGCGAACATACGGGTGCCGATCGTGGGCATCGTCGGGTGTAACGGACAGCTGTCCCGCCCCGGCAGTGGGCTGGCACAGGCACAACCGGACCTGATAGTGTCCAGCCGCACCAGTGCGAAGGGTCGCCTCCATGTCCGACGAGACGAGCACACCGCCGCTTCACGGCATCCGGGTCCTCGATCTGGGCCAGGGGGTTGCCGCGCCCTACTGCGGCCTGTTGCTGGCCCAGTACGGGGCCGACGTCATCAAGGTGGAACCGCCAGGCGGGGACTGGATGCGGGGGCTGGGCCAGCGCTACGGCGACCAGACAGCGTATTCGATCACGTACAATCTCGGCAAACGGGGGATCGTCGTCGACCTCAAGGACCCCCGCGGCCTGGAGGTGGTGCGCAGGATCGCGGCACGCAGCGACGTCCTGCTTGAGAACTTCCGTCCCGGCGTGGTCAACCGGCTCGGTATCGGTTTCGACACAGTCAAGGCCCTCAATCCGAAAATCCTCTACTGCTCGATCAGCGGCTTCGGTCAGGTCGGACCCTACGTGACGCGGCCGGGATCGGATACCGTTCTGCAGGCGTTTTCCGGCCTGATCTCGATAAACCGGGATATTGAGGGACGGCCGCACCGGGTCGGCACCACCATGATCGACGCGCTCACCGGCATGAACGCCTTCCAGGCGGTGTCGATGGAGCTGTTCGCGGGTGTGCGCAGCGCGAAGCTGCTCGATGTCAGCCTGCTGCAGGCGGCGGCCAACCTGCTGGCTCCGAACATCGTTGACCACTACCTGCGCGGAGGAGCCGGACCCGTGCTGAACGCTCCGGCGGGTACCTACCGGACCGCCGACGGCTGGGTCGCCGTCTCGCTGGTTCGCGAGGCCGACTTCGTCAGGCTGTGCGGCGCGCTTGGCTGCCCGGAACTGGTCGAGGACCCCCGGTTCGCCGATTTCGCGTTGCGTTCGCGCAATCTCGATGCCATCACCACCGCCCTGTCGGAGCGGTTCATCCTCCATGCGACCGGGCACTGGGTCGGGACATGCAGCGAGGCCGGTGTCCTGGTCAGCCCGGTCAATCACTTCGGGGACTGGATCGAGGATCCGCAGGTTTGCGCCGCCGGCGGCCATGCCCCGGTCGACCAGCCCGAGACCGGCGAGGTCCCGGTTCCGAGACTGCCGGCCGGCAGGCCCATGTGCGGGACCGCGCCGGCGATGGGGACGCACAGCCGCGATATCCTGACCGAACTGGCCTACACCGGGGTCGAACAGGACGCGCTGTTGGCCGATGGCGTGATCACCCAGGCGGGAGCGGCAGCATGACCGATCAGTTCGATCCCGCGGACCATCGCTACCCGGTGTCACTCTACTTCGAGGACCTTGAAGTCGGTACGCGCTACTACATTCCGTCACGGACCCTGGGCGAGGCCAACTTTGCCGCGTTCCAGATGGCATCGGCGGACAACCATCCGATCCACTACGACATCGAGTACTGCCGCGCCCGGGGATACCCCAACCTGCTGGCTCACGGGTTCCAGGTTCTGATCCAGACCGCGGCCGGTGCGGGTGCGCTGGCGCATGTGATGAGCGATTCTCTGGTCGCGTTTCTCGAGCAGTCATCGAAGTTCCTGGCGCCGGTTTATGCCGGTGATACCGTCTACCCCGAGCTCGAGATCATCGAACTCAAGCCCCAGCGCACCACCGGAGTGGTCACGGTCCGTTCGACGGTTCACAATCAGCGCCGGGAACGCGTCCTGGAAGGAACCCAGTCCTACCTCGTGCGCAGGCGTACCGCGTCCTGAGCCCCCGAACTTGTCAGGGACGCGCCCCGCGGCTAATGAACCGCGGATGCACCCGGTTTCCGGCCCTGGCCGGACCCGCCCCTGCCGGCGGCGTGCGCACCTGACGGGGATGTGAAGGCATGGCGGCAATCGAGCGGCTGTCTGACGGGGTCGATCAGGAGAGTCCCGATCCCGTCGGTGACATGCTCAAGGCGGCGCGGAGCGCCCTGTTTACGGTTGGCCTGTTCAGCCTGGCGGTGAACCTCGCCATCCTGGTGATGCCGTTCTACATGTTCAGCGTCTTCTTCCAGGTCCTCCCGAGCGAGAGTCTGAGCACACTTGGCTGGCTCGCCCTGATGGTGGTGGTGGTCCTGCTGGTGCAGATGACGATCGACATCGCGAGATCGCGGATGCTTGCCCACGTGGCGCGGTGGATCGACGGCCAGGTCGGCAACAGGCTGTTTGCCATTTCCATCGAACGGTCGCTCCGGCGCGATTCAGTCGCCGACGTTTCGCTGCTGCGCAACCTGCAGGAGCTGCGTACCTTTCTTTCGGGTCCGCAGGTGTTCGCGGTGATGGACGCGCCGTGGGTACCGATCTTCATCCTCGTTTTGTTCCTGATGAACTTCTACATCGGGCTCGCGGCACTGGTCGTCACCCTGATCGCCCTCGGGCTGGCCCTTGCCTCGCGGTTCAGTACCATCGGCATGCGGCGCGAAGCCGGCCAGATCGACCGGCAGGCAACTGCGTTCGCCGACATGGCCATCCGGGACGCCGACACGATCGAGGCCCTCGGAATGACGCGGCGGGTCATCCGTCGATGGCGTCAGCAGAACGACCGCGTCATCGACATGCAGGGCATCGTGAGCCGGAAGGCGGGCACCTACTTCGCCTTCATCAAGATGAGCCGCATGGGTTCGCTTGCCGCCGTCATGACGGTGGCCGCGGTGCAGATGCTCTCGCCCGACTCGGACATGGAGCCCGGGGTGATGATGGCGGCCCTGCTGCTGGTCGGCCGGTGCATCATGCCGCTCGAGATGCTGATCAACTCGTGGGACAACATCGCCCGGGCCGGACAGTGTCTGAAGGGGCTCCGCGAGGTCCTGAAATCGAGATCGGGTCGGTGGGTCGAGTCCATCACCCCCCCGGAGACACGCGGCCGGCTCGATGTGCTGCACGCGGCCTACCGGCCGCCCAACACGTCGCGGCTGATCCTGAACCGCGTCACTTTCACGCTGCAGCCGGGCGAGTCCCTTGGCATCATCGGACACACCGCAGCGGGAAAATCGACGCTCGCACGGCTGCTGACCGGTATCGAGGCACCTTCGGCGGGCGACATCCGGCTGGACGGTACCATGCTGAACGCATGGCCGGCCCAGGAGCGGGGCCGTGTGGTCGGCTACCTGCCGCAGCGGGTCGAACTGATGGCCGGAACGGTGTTCGAGAACGTCACCCGGTTCGAGACCGACGCGACAGAAGGCGCCGCCTGGAAGGCGATCGATCTCGCCGGTGTGCGTACCATGATCGAAGGGCTCCCGCACGGTCTCGATACCGAGGTGGGCGAGGGCGGCGGGTTTCTGTCCGGCGGCCAGCGACAGGGACTCGGCCTTGCCCGCGCGGTCTACGGCAACGTGAAGCTGCTGATCCTCGACGAGCCCAACTCCAGTCTGGACATGGAGGGTGAGGCGGCGCTGGGGAGCGCGCTCAAGGCCCTGAAGGCGCAGGGAACCACCGTGGTTGTGATCCTGCACAGGCCCAGTATCCTGCATCATGTCGACCATATCCTGGTGCTGAACCAGGGCACGGTCGAGAAGGTCGCTCCCCGGGACGAAATGCTGCCGCTGCTCAGGCGGATCTCGGGTACGGTCGGGGAACGGGCGGAAGCCTCCAGCGATCCTCCGCAACAGCCTCCCCAGGTCGAACGCGGAGACTGACCCGGGAACATTCCGGGTTGACGGGAGGACTGCCTGCCCACGGGAGGAAAACATGCGCGCAGGCTTCATCGGGCTCGGAACCATGGGCGGTTCCATGGCACTCAACCTCGCCCGGGCGGGACATGAACTCGTGGTCCATGACGCCCGGCCCGCAGTGGCCGAACCCCACCGTGCCGAGGGCGCGACGTGGAGCGCGTCGACGGACGAGGTCGCCCGGGCCGTTGAAGTCGTGTTCCTCTCCCTGCCGGGTCCGCCGGAGGTCACGGCCGTGACGACCGGACCCGGGGGCCTGCTCGAGCACCTCGCGCCCGGCAGCACCGTGTTCGACCTTTCGACCAACTCGCCGACCGTCGTGCGGACCCTGCACGCCAGTCTGGCCAAACGCGACATCTGCCTGCTTGACGCGCCGGTCAGCGGCGGACCGGCGGGAGCCCGGTCCGGGAAACTCGCGATCTGGGTCGGCGGTGACAGGGATCGGTTCGATCGCTACCGCCCGCTGCTCGACGCCATGGGAGACCAGGCGGCATATATCGGACCCATCGGGGCCGGTTCGATTGCCAAGCTTGTTCACAACTGTGCCGGATACACGGTACAGGCCGCGCTCGCAGAGGTGTTTGCGCTCGGAGTGAAGGCCGGGCTGGAACCGCTGGCGCTGTGGGAAGCGGTTCGCCAGGGGGTGCTCGGCCGGCGCCGGACCTTTGACGGGCTGGTCAGCCAGTTCCTTCCCGGCAGCTACGAACCTGCGGCCTTTGCCCTGCGCCTGGCCCACAAGGATGTTTCGCTGGCGACCGCGCTCGGACGGGAATTCGCGGTCCCGATGCGGATCTCCAACCTCGTGCTCGAGGAAATGACCGAAGCGCTGAACCGCGGCTGGGGCGAGATGGACTCGCGGGTATCGATGAAGCTGCAGCTGGAGCGCTCCGGTATCGACGTGGCTGTCGATCCCGACCGCATCCGCGCCGCCCTCGAGCGTGACCCGCCGCTGTAGCGGGCGGATGTCCGTGATCACCGCTTGACCCTGAGAACGGAGAGCGCAGGTCGGCGGCACACCCGTGCGTGGCGACGGTCCCGTGTTTGCGCATTGTCCTGTCCGCGGCTCGCTGGGACAGCTCCTGGATAGGACTGCGGCTGGACAGGATGCGAACCCGCACCCGCGTGCCTGCCCACCACGGACGTGTCCACAGTCCCGACCGTCGACACCGGAACTGTTGTTTTTTCCTCTCAGTCGGACGAGATGCGAAGGGAAGTCCATTCGCCCCGAGCCGGTTTCCGCCCATGAGTTCAACGAGCCCATGTCGTCCGGGGGCAGTACCCGGGCGCGATGCAACCAGAGGATCGGGCGGGGAATCACAACCTGTGCGCACGACAACAAGAATGGTGTGAACAACCTGCAGGATGGTTTCAACATCGGTGTCAATCACGTCGTACAGGCATGACAGCACACACCACCATTCCATCCGATGGAGTCGCCGCGTTTCGCGAACGCCGGGGTGTCCTGACACTCGCATTGTTCGGCTCGGTTCTCGGGAATGATTCTGAGCCCGACAATGACATTGACGTTCTGGTCGAGTTCAAGCAGGAAATGCGCCTCACTCTTTTGCATGTGGCTCAAATTGAGGTGGAACTGCAGGCGATTCAGGGCCGCAAGGCAGATCTCGTCGAACGGGCGGACGTCGAGCAAAGCAGGAACTGCATTCGGCGAAAGGCAATCCTCCGGCCGGTCGAGACAATCTATGCGGCGTGGTGTTGCTTCCTGTCTTCCGGACATGGTGTCAGCGGCGCGCTCGGGGGCGGCATGACCTTCCCGGCTGAGCCCGACAAACCGGATGGAGGCCGAAGCAGCGCACCCGTCCGTCGCGAAGCGCTGTCAAGCCGCCGCGGTCTCGCCGACGCATGCGATGGAGACAACGGGAGCGGATCCCGCGCCCGGCGACCGTCTATTGATCGGGCCCGGTGCCGCCTGCTGGCTCACTTCCTGGATTCCAACCGTGGTGGAGCATACGGTTCACATGCTCACCGGAGGTTCCTGTCACGTGGTAGGGAACGCCAGGGGGGGCCCATACTCCGGAAAACCGGTCCCGAGCGTGTTGAGGAGACGAGCGATGGCGATATCCATTCCCACCGAGCCGATCGGCAGCGTGCCCCGGCCGGGCTACCTGATCGAGGCCATGACGGCCCATGCCGGCGGAACGCTCGAGGACGCGGGTCTGGCCGACGCGACGAACCGTGCGATAGCCGAGACGATCGCCGAAATGGAAGCGACAGGCTCTCCCGTGATTAGCGACGGCGAGCAGTCGAAACCGAGCTTCGCCACCTACCCGCTCGCCGGGCTGACGGCGCTCGCGCCCGACGGAGTGGTGATCCCGTTCGAGGACGGGCACACCCGGCAGTTGCCGGTGCTGACCGCTGGGCCATTCCGCTACACGACCTATTCGGGGAACTATGTGAGGGCGGCCAGAGCCCATACCGGCCTGCCGATCAAACAGGCGGTAATCGCGCCCTCGGCGATCTCCCTGATATATCCCCGGGACGGAATCGATGACTATCCGCAGGGCGCCTTTCTCGCCGACCTTGTGGACGAGTGCGAGAAGGACATCCGTTCTGCATTTGACGCCGGCGCCGACAGCGTACAGATCGACTTCACCGAGGGTCGGCTGTGCTGCAAGCTCGATCCGTCGCGCGGGCTGCTGCGCCAGTTCGTCGCACTGAACAACGACGTGCTCGCGCGTTTCTCCGACGCCGAACGCGCCCGCATCGGGGTACACACCTGCCCAGGCGGAGACCAGGATTCGACCCATTCGGCCGATGTCGATTATGCCGAGCTGCTACCCGACCTGTTCGGAATCAACGCCGGGCGGTTTTTCGTACAGATGGCGAGCGAGGCCGACCGCGGCCGTGCGCTCGACATCATTGCGCGCGAACGGCGGCCCGGCCAGGTCGTCTATGTCGGCGTGACCGATCCCATTGATCCGCGCATCGAAAGCGCCGAAGACGTGTGCGCTCGCATTCTGGAAGCGGCCAAGCATCTGGGGACGGAGGCACTCGGCAGCACCGACGACTGCGGCTTCTCGCCGTTCGGCGATGATATCTCGACCGCGCGCGAGACCGCCTTTGCCAAGATCCGGGCCCGGATCGAAGGCACGAAGCTTGCCGAAGCCCGTCTCGGCTGAACCCGACAGCGGGACGGGCACCGAAGCAGCGCGCGGTTGCGTACGCACGCGCTGTCGTGTGCCTGTTGACATGGCATACACCCGATCAGGCCGGACAAAGTTGGACCCGGCGCCACAGACCTGTCGATCACGAACCCGATACGCTCAGTTCCGGAGGTGCCACACGGTTCTGCAGCCCGAACAGGTCACGGTGACTTTCATTGCCGTCGTGTTTCCGCTTGCCGGAACCGGAACTCTCCCGCGTCGGTCAGTCCCCCTGTCCCTGGCAGGACCCGCTCAGGACTTGAGCGCGCGGAGCACGGCATCAAACGCCAGCAACACGCACTCGTGCCTCGAGGGGACCCGTGAGACCGGGGCGAAGATCTTCAGTTGCTCCCACAGCGGGTCCCCGCTTTCACCGCCAAGGTAGTCCTGCAGGGCGCTGCGAACGGCTGCAACCTCGCTCTCCGTGACCCCCACTGCCTCTTCGGCAATGATCTCGGCTGCGGCCTCGCACAGCGCGCAACCGCGCACCCTGTGACCGATGCGCGCGATGCGGTCATTGTCGAGGTCTAGATCCATGGTGACGCGATCACCGCACAGCGGGTTGTCGGCGCGCGCACTCCGGTCCGCGGCATCAAGCCGTCCACGGTCGCGTCCACGCCTGGCGAGCGTAATGATGTCACGGTGGTAGAGCCCGTCGAGGAACGAGCTTTCACTCATGTTCCGTTGACCCGGGCCAGCGCTTCGGGCGTGTCGATGTCAACCATGACACCGTCGTCCTTCATTTCGACCTCGACCACGAGTTCCCCGTGGGTCCCGATCAGGTGGCGGGCCCCCACGTCGCCCGAGAGTTCCGCCATGTCCCCGAAGAACTGCCGGTCCCACAGCACCGGATTGCCACGCTTGCCCTTCCACGTCGGAACACAGATCGCCCGTCCTTCAACCGGATCGTATGCGGCCATCAGCCTGTTGATCGTGGTGTCGGTGACCAGCGGCATGTCGCCGAGACAGACCACCACACCATCCGCATCGTCCGGCAGCTTTCCGAGACCGGCCTTCAGCGACGAACTCAGGCCGGTGGCGTGGGACGGGTTGTGGACCATGATCACATTGAGACCGTCGAGCACCCGTTGGGTCTCTTTCGCCTGGTGACCCGTGACCACGACCACCGGACGAGCCGCCGACGAAAGCAGGTTCTCCGCTGTTCGACGGATCATCGGCACGCCGTCAACATCGGCAAGCAGCTTGTTGCGGCTGCCCATGCGCCGTGATTGTCCGGCCGCGAGCAACAGAGCGGCAATCCTCGGCCTGCGCGCTGGCGCCGGAGCATCGCGGCGTGCGCGGGCCCGCGGCAGGGGGCGGGCCGACACGTCCTTGAGCAGGCCCCCCGCACCCATGCCCATGATGTCGTTCGCACGCACATCCAGACCGGCTGCGATGCGCTGCAGCACCCAGTCGAACCCGTTGAGTCGTGGCGATCGGGCGCAACCGGGCATGCCGATCACCGGAACGTCGTCGATGGCCGCAATCAGCATCAGGTTGCCCGGGTCGACCGGCATGCCGAAGTGGAGGATCCGTCCGCCGGCCTGCTCGATCGCGGCCGGTACCACGTCCCGGCGATCGACCACGGCGGAGGCGCCCGAGACAAGGACCAGGTCGGCACCCCGTTCGCGCAGCTGCGAAATCCCGCGACTGACCCTCGCGGTCTCGTGCTCGCAGCGCACCTCATGGACAAGACTGGAGCCGATCGCCTCCAGACGCGCCTCCGTGACCGTTCGCGTCGAGTCGAGAACCGAGTCCTTGGTGCCTGCAAGCCGTGACTGTACCAGGCCGGCCGCACGCGGTCCGAACGGTGCAACCCTGATCAGGCTGCCGCCGCTCTGCGCAATGGCGGCAGCAATACGTGTCACGGTTGCCGGCAGGGCAAACGGGATGATCTTGAGCGTCGCGACCATCTGTCCCTTGCCCACATGCTGGTATGGCGGCACCACACCGAGGGTGACGGCTTCGTCGACCTGATTGAACCCGTCAAGCCTGTTCGGATCGTAGAGCACGATGCCGTCGGCCTCGGCAAACAGGTTGCATCGCCCGGTAAAGGCAACGGCGCGGGACAGGTTCGCGCCGCACACTGCCCCTGCAAGCAGGTTGGCAGCGTCGTCCTCGAGCATGTCATCGGGCTCGATCCGCGCGCAGATCACGCTCTCGTGGCTGGCCTGTCTCAGGTCGTCGATGTCCTGGGCTGTCAGGATCCGGCCCTTCTTCAGGGTTCGCCCGCTCAACCGGTGGCTGTGCGCGAGGATCGCGCCTTCCGCCTCGTGGAGCGGGACTGCGCCGAAGATCATGGCTCTGCTCCCGGAACGACAGGCCGGTGATGACGGACCGCGATCATCTGGGCGAGGATCGATGTCGCGATTTCGGCAGGCGAGGTCGCACCGATCGGCAGTCCGGCCGGTCCGTTGATGCGGGCAAGATCGGTCTCGGCGAATCCCGCTTCGCGCAACCGCTCGAGCCGTAGCGAGTGGGTCCGCCGGCCCCCGAGAGCCGCGATGTAGAATGCGGGTGAGCGCAACGCCGCGGTGAGCGCCGGATCGTCGAGCTTCGGGTCGTGGGTCAGGGTGACCACAGCGGCCCTCGCATCCGGCTCGAGGATCTCGAGTGCGTCGTCAGGCCATTCGTCGGACAGGGCGATGCCGGGAAACCGGTCGGTGGTCGCAAAGGTGCCGCGCGGATCCACCACGGTCACATCGTACCCGGCAATCCGGGCCATGGGAGCAAGCGCCTGGGCGATGTGCACCGCACCGACGATGATCAGACGGACAGGGGGAGCGTGAACGTGAACAAACAACTCTCCACCGGCCAGCATTCCGCTGTTGTCGTCCCGCATGCGCGCGCGCACCGCTTCCAGATCGCCGTCCCCGAGCCGCAGTGCCCCTGTCACCACGTCGCCGTCACAGTGGCCCTGCGCGCCGTCGCTGATCCGCGTAATGACCGCCAGTGGTTGCCGGCCCGCGCGCGCGGCCTGAATCCGGTACAGGAGTTCGGCCCGCATGCCGGTCAGTCCTCCACCCGTTCCACGAACACCCTCACGGTTCCGCCACATGCAAGCCCGACTTCCCAGGCCTGCTCGTTTGACACGCCGAACTCGAGTACCCGGGGCTGTCCCTGATCCATCACTTCAAGCGCTTCCCGGGCGACAGCGCCCTCGATGCATCCGCCCGAGACCGATCCCACGAGATTGCCGGCATCGTCGATGCCGAGCTGGCTGCCGACCGGTCTGGGCGAACTGCCCCAGGTGCCGATCACGGTGGCGATTGCCGTTCGCCGGCCCTTGTCCCGCCAGTCGGTCACTGTCGCAAGCACATCGTCACGGGTCAGGGCGTCGTATGTCACTGTGGCCATGTCCCTCTCTCCGTTTCTCCCGACTCCTCGAACGCCGCAAGTTTCTCACGCCATGTACTCATCGTCGATCCGCGCACGCCAACCGGCGTGTTCAGCGCCCTGGCCAGATCCTCGAGGCTGTCAAGCGAGTGCACAGGCCTGAACTCGTCGACATGCGGCAGGATAGCGCGGATACCCCGGGACCGGGGAGCAAACTGTTCGTAGCGAAGCAGCGGATTGAGCCATATCAACCGACGGCAGGATCGCTGCAAACGCCCGATCTCTTCCGACAGCCCCTGGCCGGCATCGCGATCGAGTCCGTCGCTGATCAGCAGGACGATCGCACCCTGGCCGAGGACCCGGCGAGACCATTCCTGGTTGAAGGAGCGCAGGCACAGCCCGATGCGGGTCCCTCCTGACCAGTCCTCGGCCGCTTTTCCGGCCCGGTCCAGGGCTTCGTCGACATCACGGTGTCGAAGGTGACGGGTGATATTGGTCAATCGGGTCCCGAACAGGAAGGTGTGGGTGCGGTCGCGCTGGCGCGACAGGGTATGAGTGAAGTGCAGCAGCATGCGCGAGTAGCGACCCATCGACCCGGAAATGTCACACAGCACCACGAGGGGAGGGGGCCGGGTCCGTGCTTCGCGCCTGCGAAGCACGATGGTATCGCCGGCACGGTGCGCGGCCCGGAACGACGCCCGGAAGTCGATGCGGGAACCTCGCGGACCGGGCCGGAACCGGCGGGTCGGTTTCTCCGCCACCACGAGGTGCATGCGGGAGATCGCCGTCCGGGCGACCGCAATCTCCGCGGCACTCATCGTCTCGAAGTCCATGCTGCGCAGGACCTCGGTCGCGGACCACGTAAGCGCCGCATCAAGCTCGACCTCGTCGCCCGGCTGTTGCGCCGGCTCGTCTTCCCCGGGAGACAGGGCGTCGACGATCCGCCGACCAGGCGCCCGGTCTCCGTCCCGGTCCCCCCCGGTGCGAAACCGCGGCAGGACGAGCTGCATCATGCGTTCCAGCAGATGCGGATTGCGCCAGAAGACATGAAACATCTGCCCGAAGATCTCGCGCTGGTCGGGACGGCTGACCAGGGCCGCGTGCAAGGCCCAGTAGAAGGTCTCCCGGTCATCGATGCCGCACCGGCGCACCGCACGCACCGCGCCCAGGGCCCGGCCGGTTCCGATCGGCATGCCGGCAGCGCGCAGCGCCCGGCAGAAATGCAGCACGTTGAGTCCGAGCCGGCCGCCGCCCGGTTCAGGAAACATGGGGACGCTCACGCGCGGCGCGGTGCCCGGGCCATTGCAGCCTCGGTCCGGATCTCGGTGAGAATGCGGTTCGCCTCGCTGCCCTGGATGCGGGCGATGTCGTCCTGGTACTTGAGCAGCACGCCGAGTGTGTTGTCGACCGCGCGTGCGTCCAGCGACATGTGGTCGAGCTGTACCAGGGCATGGGCCCAGTCGATGGTTTCCGCGACACCCGGTGCCTTGAACAGGTCCATGTGCCGGAGTTCCTGGACAAATCGCACCACCTCACCCGACAGCGCTTCGGGCGTTCCAGGCGCCTTTATCGCGAGAATCCGGGTCTCGCGCTCGATGTCCGGATAGTCAACCCAGGCGTAGAAGCACCGGCGCTTCAGGGCATCATGGACTTCCCGGGTTCGGTTGGAAGTGATGATGACGACAGGGGGCGATGCCGCGCGTACGGTTCCGGTCTCGGGTATCGTGACCTGAAAGTCGGAGAGGATCTCAAGCAGGTATGCCTCGAACGGCTCGTCCGTCCGGTCGAGTTCGTCGATCAGCAGCACCGGCGGGCCGCCCGGGTCGGGTTCCAGCGCCTGCAGCAGCGGGCGCTTGATCAGGAAGGCATCCGAGAACAGATCGCGCTCCAGCGACGCCTGGTCGGTGCCGCCCTGCGCCTCGGCGAGCCGGATCTGCAACATCTGGCGCGGGTAGTTCCACTCGTATACCGCCATCGAGGCATCGAGACCCTCGTAGCACTGCAGGCGGATCAGCCGACGGTCGAGGCCTGTGGCCAGGACCTTCGCGATCTCGGTCTTGCCCACCCCGGCCTCGCCCTCGAGGAACAGCGGCCGACGCAGTGACAGCGCCAGGTACAGGGCGGTCGTCAGGGACCGGTCCGCAACGTAGTCCGCCCCGGAGAGCAGCTTCAGCGTCGCGGCAACACTCGACGGAAGGGCGCGCGTCATCGGCACTCCACCATGAATCGGACCGACAGGAAGACCGGGGCCATACCATGACGACCGGGGAACCGGAACCGTCCCGGATGTCGCAGGACACCAGCCGGCTTCTCACCGGCGCGCGGGCTGGTATAGTCCGCCGCGCCGGACCGGGCAGGGCGCTCCCCCCGGGCGACAGCACAGACACGCACCTGCATCACGGATTCATGCCCATGAACGACGCTCCGATCATCGACGTCACGCATTCCGAACTCAACCCGGTCGAGGAGGCGGTGTCGCAGAGACGCTCCCTGCGCGGATTTCTGCCGAAGCCGGTCCCCGAAACGCTGTTGCGCCGGATCCTTGAACTTGCCGGTCGCGCGCCGAGCGGCACCAACATGCAGCCGTGGCTGTGCCACGTGCTGACCGGGCCGGCGCTCGCCCGGCTGACCGCGGCATTGCTGGCCGCATCGTCGGATTCGGAGACCCGCAATACCTCGGAGTTTCCCTACTACCCCGAGAGGTTCTTCGAGCCCTACCGGGGCCGGCGCCGCAAGGTCGGCTGGGACCTGTACGGTTTGCTTGGCATCGAGAAGGGCGACTATGCGCGCACCAAGGCCCAGCACGACCGCAACCTCGTGTTCTTCAACGCACCGGTCGGGATGATCTTCAAGATCCATCGTGATCTCAGGATCGGCAGTTGGCTCGACTATGGCATGTTCCTGCAGAACGTGATGATCCTCGCCCGCAGCCACGGACTCGAGACCTGCCCGCAAGCGGCGTTCTCGCATTTCCACACCACCATCCGCCAACATGTCGACATCGGCGACGACTACGTCGTGGTCTGTGGCATGGCGCTCGGCTATGCCGACTGGAGCCGGCCGGAGTGTGCGCTCGTCGTCGACCGTGAGCCGCTCGCCAGCTACGCCCGGTTCGCGTCCGACTAGAAACAGGGAAAGGCCGGCCGCCCTGGAGCGACCCGGCCTGTCCACGCGAAAGGTCGACGTTACCCGGCAGCCGCCACCGCACGCCGTGCCATGACCGCCACCAGGTGGGCACGGTAGTCGGCACCGGCGTGCATGTCGCTCATGAGACCGTCCTCGCCGACCTGGCCGTCGGAGATCGAGTCAGGCGAGAATGCGGATGTCAGCGCCGCTTCCATTGCCCCGGCCCGGAATACGCCGTCTTCCCCGGCGCCGGTCACCGCCACCCGGACCCCGCCGCCTGTCCGTGCCACGAAGACTCCGACCAGCGCGTACCGCGACGCCGGATTCGGAAACTTCATGTAGGCGGCCGCCTGCGGCCTCGGGAAGGAAACCGAGACGATGACCTCGTCATCCTGGAGCGCGGTCTCGAACAGGCCGGTGAAGAACTCGTCGGCCGTGATCTCGCGTCGGTCGGTGGTGATGGTGGCTCCGAGCGCCACGCAGGCCGCCGGGTAGTCGGCCGCCGGATCGTTGTTGGCGATCGACCCGCCGATGGTCCCGATGTTGCGCACCTGCGGATCGCCGATACCGTCAGCCAGGTCACAGAGCGCCGGGATGGCATCCCTGACGGCACCCGATGCGGCAACCGCCGCATGCGGGGTCATCGCCCCGACGGTCACGGTGTCACCCGAAACCGAGATGCCGGTGAGTTCGGCAATACCCGACAGGTCCACCACGTCGCTCGGCGCGGCCAGCCTCTGTTTCATGGTCGGCAGCAGTGTCTGCCCGCCCGCCAGGAAGGCACCGTCATCGGCACCGCGCATTGCGTCCACGGCATCGGCGATGCTCTGTGCCTTCCGATAGGAAAAGTCTTGCATGGTTCACTGTCCTCCGTTGATCGATGCAGCGCTGACAGCGTTCCTACGCCCTGGCATCCTGGATCGCCCGCCACACCGTCTGCGATGTCGCAGGCATGCTCACGTCGGTCACACCGAGGTCGGAAAGCGCGTTCACGACCGCGTTGATCACCGCCGGCGGAGACCCGATGGCTCCGACCTCGCCGACACCCTTCACCCCGAGCGTGTTATGGGCGCACAGGGTGGTCTCCGTTGCGACCGTGAAACTCGGCAGGTTGTCGGCCCGGGGCATGGTGTAGTCCATGTACGACCCGGTCAGCAGCTGGCCTTCGGAATCGAACACGCACCCCTCGAGCAGCGCCTGGCCGATACCCTGGGCGACACCGCCGTGGACCTGCCCGGCAACGATCATCGGGTTGATGACCCTGCCGACATCGTCGACCGCGGTGAAGTTCTTCACCTCGACCACCCCTGTCTCGGGGTCAACTTCCACCTCGCAGATGTGGGTGCCGCCCGGAAAGGTAAAATTGGCCGGATCGAAGAAGGCCGACTCGTCCAGTCCCGGTTCCAGCGTGTCGTGCGGGAAGTTGTGCGGAACGTAGGCGGCAAGCGCCACTTCACCGAACGCCATCGAGCGATCGGTGCCGGCCACCGTGAAGCTCCCGTCGGCAAACTCGATATCCTCGGCCGAGGCCTCCAGGATATGGGCCGCGATCTTGCGGGCCTTCTCGATCACCTTGTTGGTGGCGCGGACGATCGCTTCCCCGCCGACCGCCAGCGAGCGTGACCCGTAGGTCCCCATGCCGAATTGGACATTGCCGGTATCGCCGTGGCTGATCTCGACGCTCTCGATGGGAATGCCGAGCTGGTCGGAAACCAGCTGTGCGAAGGTGGTCTCGTGTCCCTGTCCGTGGCTGTGGGTCCCGGTGAAGACGGTGACACTGCCTGTCGGGTGGACACGGACCTCGGCGGACTCGAACAGCCCCGCCCGCGCTCCGAGCTGGCCCGCGACCGCCGAGGGTGCGATGCCGCACGCCTCGATGTAGGTCGAGTAGCCGAGACCGCGCTTCCTTCCGGCTGCCTCCGACGCGGCCTTGCGCGCGGCGAACCCTGCGACATCGGCCAGCCGTTCCGCGCTATCCAGCGTCGCCTGGTAGTTGCCGCTGTCATAGGTCAGCGCCACCGGTGTCGCATAGGGGAAGGCGTCCGGCTGGATCATGTTCTGCCGGCGCAGTTGCACCGGATCGCGGCCGGTCTCGCGCGCCGCCTTGTTGACGATGCGCTCCAGCAGGTACGTCGCCTCGGGCCGCCCGGCACCGCGATAGGCATCGACCACGACCGTGCTGGTGAACACCGCCCTGGTGTTGGCGAATATGATCGGGGTGGTGTAGACGCCGGCCAGCAGCGTTGCGTACAGGTAGGTCGGAACGCTGGTCGCGAAGGTCGAGAGGTAGGCGCCCATGTTGGCGTGGGTCTCCACCTTCAGAGCGGTGAACCGGCCGTCCGCGTCCAGACCGAGCCTGGCATGGGTGACGTGATCGCGCCCGTGCGCATCGGTCATGAAGCTCTCGGAGCGTTCCGCCGTCCACTTGATCGGCCGGCCGATCCGCGCAGACGCCCAGGTGATGATGGTTTCCTCCGCGTAGAGGAAGATCTTCGAACCGAAACCGCCGCCGACATCCGGCGCGATCACCCGCAGCTTGTGCTCGGGCAGCGACAGGACGAAGGCTCCCATCAGCAGCCGGATCACGTGCGGATTCTGGGTCGTTGTGTACAGGGTGTATTCTCTGGTCGAGCCATTGTACTCCGCGATCGCCGCCCGGGGCTCGATCGCGTTGGGGATCAGCCTGTTGTTGGTGATGTCGATCTCGGTCACGTGAGCCGAGGCGGCGAGGGCGGCATCGACCGCCGCCTCGTCGCCGAGACCCCAGTCATAACAGACGTTGGTGCCGATCTCCTCGTGCAGCAGCGTGCCACCGGCCGCAGCCGCCTTCAGGTCCATTACCGCGGGCAGCACATCGTAGTCGACGCCGATCAGTTCGGCGCCGGCACGGGCTTCGTGAACGGACTCGGCGATCACCACCGCAACCTGATCGCCGACGTGGCGAACCTTGCCCTGCGCCAGCACCGGATGCGGCGGCTCGTGCATCGGGGAACCGTCCTGACTGTGGATCTGCCACCCGCAGGGCAGACCTCCGACCTGCATGTCCTCGCCGGTAAACACGGCGACCACGCCGGGGCTTGCAAGCGCAGCCGAGGTGTCGATCGAGACGATCCGGGCGTGCGCATGCGGGCTTCGCAGGATATGGGCGTAGGTCTGGCCGGGCCGGTTGATGTCATCGACATAGGTCCCGTTGCCGGTGAGCAGGCGCTGGTCCTCGAACCGCCTGACGGATGCGCCGATGCCGGTTTCCTGTGCTCCGTCTGGCATGTCAGTCTCCCATGTTTCCGGCCGCTTCCTGGATCGACTTCACGATGTTGTGATAGCCGGTACAGCGGCAGATGTTTCCTTCCAGCCATTCCCGGATTTCGGCTTCGGTGGCTCCCGGGTTGCGATTGACGAGATCCATCGCGCTCATGACCATGCCAGGGGTGCAGAAACCGCATTGCAGCCCGTGGTTGTTCCGGAACGCCTCCTGCATCGGGTTCAGGCTGTCGCCGTCTGCCAGTCCCTCGATGGTCACGACCTCGGCGCCGTCCGCCTGCACTGCCAGCATGGTGCAGCTCTTCACCGACGAGCCGTTGACATGGACGACGCAGGCGCCGCACTGGCTGGTGTCGCAGCCGACATGGGTACCGGTCAGCCGCAGGGTCTCGCGCAGAAACTGTACCAGCAGCGTGCGGGCTTCGACCTCTCCGGATGCCGGTTTGCCGTTCACCGACATGTTTACGGTAGGCATTTGGCTCCCCCTCTACCGTCTCGTTCGATGGTTCCTGGCCGGCGTTCCGGCAGGTACACAGCCCCGTCTGCAAGGCAAAATCCCGTGCAGAGGGCGCGTCGGAGCAGTGTCGGGGTGCCGGGGCCCGAGGTCAAGAAGCTTGACCTCAGCCCACGTCGGTGCCGATCCGGGAAATATCGAACGGGGTTACCTGGTAGACCTGGTTGATCCAGTTGGAAAACAGCAGGTGTCCGGCGGTGCGCCACCTGTTGACCGGCGTGCGGTCCGGATCGTCGTCGGGATAGTAGTAGCGCGGCGGCTTGATCGGCTGGTTGGCGTCGAGGTCGCGGCGGTACTCGACGTGCAAGGTCATCGAGTCGTACTCGAGATGATTGAACATGTGCACGTGCCTGAGGTCGCGGTCATGGATCAGGCACAGTCCGGCCTCGTCCGACTCGATCAGGACGTCGAGATTGGGAAATGCCTCGAAGTCCTCGATGCGGTTCTCGGTATGGCGCGAGACCGGAATGTCGGTAACGTCGTCAAGGCCGCGGGTCAGCAGCGACCGGCTCGGGCGCACCCGGTGCGGATAGACGCCGAACCGTTTCTCCGGCAGCTGGTACTTCGGGATGCCGTAGAAGTGGTGCAGCGCCGCCTGGGCACCCCAGCACAGGTTGAACAGCCCGTGCACGTGCCGCCGCGACCAGTCGAAGATCTCGCAGAGTTCCTGCCAATACATGACGTCCTCGAAGGGCAGCTGTTCGATCGGCGCCCCGGTCACGATCAGTCCATCGAACTTCTCGTCCCTGATCTCGGCAAATTCCCGGTAGAAGTCCAGCATGTGCTCGCGCGGCGTGTTGCGCGGCTGCCAACCGGTGGGCGTGACAAGGGTCATCTCGATCTGCAGCGGCGAGCCGGCAAGCAGGCGGGCAATCTGGGTCTCGGTCTCGATCTTCTTCGGCATCAGGTTGAGCAGGGCGATCCGTATCGGCCGGATGTCCTGGCGGATCGCGTCCTGTTCCCTGATCAGGAGAACACCTTCCTTTTCCAGGATCTCGGTTGCCGGGAGATCCTCGGGAATCTTGATTGGCATGGCAGGGCGCCTGTCTGAACATGGACCGAAGAGCCGAAGCGTTGATGTACTGGTTAACATCTTCCCCGGCCTGAAGGCCTGAGATTTCCGGCAGGGCTTGTCGCTCCACCGATAGTTCTCGCTTCACCGGAGGGCCAATGCCTTTCCTCCACGAGCATGGACGCCGTGTTCCGACGCAGGATGACCTTTGCCGCATTGATGTCCGCGTGGTCTCGATGTCCACAGGTGGTACAGACGAAGCTCGCTTGGTTCTTGCGGCTCCGGCTGTCCACCGCGCCGCACGCGAAGCATGTGCGCGAGGTGTTGTTGGCGGGCACTTTCACAAGCGTTCCGCCGCGTTCTTCCAGCTTGTAGGCCAGCAGGGTTTCAAGGAGGTGCCAGCCCTGGTTCAGGATCGACCTGTTCAGACCGGCCTTCTGGCGAACAGTGCGCCCCGGTTCCTCCATCGTCCCACGAGCGGAACCGGTCATGTTCCGGGGGTTCAGGCCTTCGATCACGACCGTGCCGAAGCGCCGCGAGAGATCGAAGCTGGCCCGGTGGTGCCAATCGCGGCGGATACGGGCGCGCCGCGCCGCCAGCACCGCCACGCGCCGTCTGGCCCTGGCATATCGCCTGGACCCAGGTTTGCGGCGAGACAGGACGCGTTGCGCCCTGCGTTGCCTGCACTCCAGATCCGCAAGACTGGCCGGAACCGGGATATGGTCGCCCGTGGACAGCGAAAGCGTGTTGGCCACGCCCCGGTCGATGCCCACGGCTGGCGCGATATTCGCCGGGGGCTCGTGTTCAATCGCGAGGCTGAACGCGATATGCCAGCCGTTCGGCGCAAGGCTGACCGTGGCGTTGTTGATCCTGCCGCGCAGCGGGCGGGTGTCGCGATAGCGCACCCATCCGATCCTTGGCAGGCGCACTTCCGACCAGTTGC